>Ga0209057_1002480_pt1 | contig 14157 bp, 15 predicted proteins | sample GraSoiAngelo_146_FD_185903 | JGI IMG/M metagenome (GOLD analysis project Ga0209057, IMG submission 185903) | Grasslands soil microbial communities from the Angelo Coastal Reserve, California, USA - 14_1009_05_30cm (SPAdes) (version 2) | ecosystem: Environmental > Terrestrial > Soil > Grasslands ... | reverse complement strand
GAAGGTCGGGCTCGCCGAGATGGGCCGCGAGCCAGTCCGTGGTGACGAGCGGGCCGACCATGGGCCGATTCTACGCCGCTCCGGTCACGCCCGGCGATTCCCCCACGCGCTGTTCAACTGTGGGTTTCGGGGCCTTTCGCTTGGCTCCGGGAGAGAGGTATCACCCAGGGGGTGGCCCAATCGGCCCGAGTGGGAACGATGGGGAACGAGCTGACCCTGGAGGAGCTTGCCGAGCTGATTGCAGCTCCGGCGGATCAGCTGCACGAGTGGCGCTCGCTCGGGCTCATCGGCCGCGAATCGGCGCATACGTTCGGGCCCGAAGACGCGCAGCGGATACGCTTGATCCAGTTGCTCCTGCGACGAGGGATCGGCCTCGAAGCGATCGCACGGGTCGAGCGGGAGCAGGGATTCCTCTCCCGCTACATCGACGTGATGTTCCCCGCAGGCGTTCGAGCGATCCATTCGCTGGCCGAGGTGACCCGGATGCTCGGCATGGACGCCGGTCCCGTGCGGCGGTTCTGGGAGGCATCGGGACTCGCCGGCCGAGGCGACCTGCTCGGCGAGGAGGACGTGCGGGCGCTGAAGGCCATCCGCGTCGTCATGGAAGCAGGCTTTCCCGAAGAGGCGTTGGTGCAGCTGGCGCACGTGTACGCCGATGCGCTCGGCCGGGTCGCGGAGGCGGAGGCGCGGCTGTTCCACTTCTACGTGCACGAGCGGCTGAAGGCGACGGGGATGTCCGAGCGTGAGCTGATGCAGGCTTCGGATGCCGCTCGAGACCAGACGGCACCGCTGATCGAACCCCTGATCCTCTACTTCCATCGCAAGGGCCTGGAGCGGGCACTCAGGGAGGACGCCGTGATGCACCTGCAGGAGGACGTCGGGCTGGCGAGCCCGGCCGAGCTGCCGGGGCAGCTCTGGGTGGCCATCCTCTTCGTCGACCTCGCCAGCTTCACGCCCATGACCGTCGCGATGGGGGATCAGATGGCGGCCGACGTGCTCGAGCGCTTCTCCCGGATCGTCCGGGAGGCGGTGACGCGCCGGGAAGGGCGTGTGGTCAAGCAGATCGGCGATGCCTTCATGCTGACCTTCCCGGAACCCCGCTCGGCGGTCGCGTGCGCCCTGGAAATCGAGCACCGCACGGCCGAGGAGCCGCAGTTCCCCGCGGTGCGGAGCGGCCTCCACTGGGGTCAGGTGCTCTACCGGGAGGGCGACTACCTGGGCGTGAGCGTCAACGTTGCGGCGCGCGTCGCCGCGGAGGCGCAGCGGCACCAGGTGCTGGTGACGGCGCCGGTCCGGAGAGAAGCCGCCGGCCTCTCGGACGTCGAGTTCGTGCCCCTCGGGACGCGGCGGCTGAAGGGACTCACGGACGAAGTCGAGCTGTTCCAGGTGGTGCGCCGCGGGAGAGAGGGTGCGACGCGACGGCAGGTCGACCCGGTATGCGGCATGGAGCTGGGCGTCGGAGAGGCGGCGGCACGGCTCTCGTTCAAGGGCCAGGAGCGGGTGTTCTGCTCCCAGGAATGCCTGCAGCGCTTCGTGGCTGAGCCGGAGCGGTATCGAGACACGACGGCGGACCTGCCCTGACCCTCCCAGACCCTGCACTTGTCCGGCTCATTGCCGGGGGCTAGGCTCGCGCTCGATGTTGCCGGGCCGCCTCCTCGATTGGGCGTGCTTCCTGGCGATCGTGCTGAGCGTGCACGCGGCCTACGTCGCTCCATCGCGCTTGGCGAAGGAGCTTCGCGCGGTGGGCTGCTGCGCGAAGGTGTGTCCACGGGGCCCCGCGATCCGCAGCATGAGGCCGTGCTGCGGGGTGGTCCCCGGGTCCGCCGATCTGGCCACCCTCTCTTGGCCGAGGCACATGCCGGGAATGGCAGCCCGGCATGTTGCGACCCTGAGCGGGTCGGGTCCCTCCGGCGAGCGCAGCCCGGCGCGCTGGGCGCCCACTCCCATCCTCGAGCGCGCCGGCCCGATCTTCCTGCTCACGCGATCCCTTCGCATCTAGCCTCCTCTTGCAGCGCGGCGACGGTGCGCCCCTCACCAAAGGGAGACGGCACGGCATCAAACGAGAGGAGACGAACCATGAAGCCAATGAAGACGATTCTGCTCACCGCGGTCGCTCTCTGCGCGACGATCGAGCTGGCCGGTGCCGAGTCGCGCGCTCGGCAGACGCAGGCCCGGATCACGACCCTGGAGCAGCGCGCGCAGCAGCTCAGCGAGGCGGCGCGCAATACCAAGGGCGGGCCACAGCAGGAGCTCATCCTCCGGCGAGCCCGGCTGCGCTCGATGATCGAGCGCCTGCAGAACGGCGAGCACGTCGATCCGCAGGAGATCGACTCTCTGCTCGCTCGGTGATCCGTCAGCGTCCCAACGCAGTGCCCTCCAGGGGGGCGAGCGCTGGGACGCCGTGAGTCCGGGCGGTTACCCGTCGTGGCGTGAGGTGTCGTGCTCCGCGAGGAGGCTCTGACCGGCGGCCTCCTCGTGCAGGCACGATTCCAGCGCGGACTGCGCGCGTCGCAGCTCGCTCGTCGCGGCGACTCGGTCCCCGCGCACCAGGGCGGCACGCGCGGCGTGCAGGTGAGCCGGGTACGCGGGGCAGCTCGTGGCGAGCGTCTCGCCGGCACCTGCGGCGGCGGGCATCAGCAGCAACCATCCGAGGGCGACGACGCGACGACGCATGCCCGGAGGCCGAGCAAGCCGCGTACCCGTCTCCCGGCCTTGGATCGGCGGGGCTAGCCGCGCTCCGCGACCACTCGTGCTTCTCCAGCGAGCAGCAGTGCCCCCTCAACGAGCACCGCGGTCGCGACGAATGGCGCGGGTGCCGCTCCTGGCGTGGCGGCTCGGTGCAGCACTCCTCCCACGCGCCGCTTCACGACCCTCCGCCGCGACGGCTACGGCTTCGTCTGCTTCGCGGCTTCATGCTCGGCCTTGGCGAGCGCCTCGAACTCGTCCGCCGTGGCCGTGTAGGACTTCACCAGGGCATCGCAGTGCTGGTCGAAGTGGAGCTTCTCGATGAGAGGCCCGCCCGCCTTTCTGTAGGCGTCGGCCATCTTCTTGTGCTCGTCGGCCTTTGCCCTGGCTGCCCTGGCTTCCTGCTCGTAGTGCGCCGCGAGCTTCTCGTGGTCGGCGGACGTCTTCGCGGAGCTGATCATGTCGGGCATTGCCATGTGTTGCTTCGCGAAGGCGCGGACCGCGGGCAGGCTGAAGCAGACCAGCAACACGGAGAGAAGCGCGCCGAGAGCCAGCTTGATCCTCCTCATTGGAGCCCCCCTTTCAGCCCTTCGTGAGACGCGGGCTCAGTTGAACAGGTAGGTGACGTTGAAGCCGAGGATGTCCTGACCGTCGGTGAACTTCGTGATGGGGATCGGGCCGGTGCTGCCGTTGACCGTCCCGGGGCTGTCCTTGGGGAAGGCGTCCCCCTTGGCCGACTCGTCGTGCCGGTACTCGATCTGGCCGTAGAGGTGCTGGGTGATGAGGTACTTGCCCGTGACCGTGGCCTCGTACAGCGATTGCACCGTGCCCGTCCGCGTGCCGCCGTGGTCCTCGAACCACTCGCCGCGCACGGCGGCCGAGGCGCGGTCGGTGAAGGCGTAGTTGGCGACCGCCGCGAACCCCTGCCAGAGCCCGGCCTCGTTCCCCGCCGCCGCCGCGTCCTCGTGTCCCCAGTCGTAGTTGAGCAGCAGGGTGAGCGCGGAGGTCGGCTTGATCGTGGCCACGAAGTCCGCGACCCCCCGCTTGTTGCCGGTCTTGTTGGTTTGCTCGGGGCCCCAGATGCCGTTCGCCGCGAGCGTGACCTGATCGCTCAGCGTGTAGGTCACGTTGCCGATGCCGCTCCAGCCCTGGTTGTTGCTCTGGACCTTGTCCCACCCTTCGACGGCGCCGCCGGTCACCGACAGCTTGTCCGAGATCGGATAGCTCACCAGCGCGCCGGTGTGCGTGAACGGGATCGCGAAGCTGAAAAGGAACGAGCGACTGTAGTTGTAGTTCGACCACGGCTCGATCACCTCGGCGCCGAGGAGCGTCACGAACTTCCCGCCCTTCAGCGAGAGGCCCTTCAGGAAGGACGGGCCGTCATCGGGCATGGCCCACGTGAGGTAGGCCTCTTGGACATCGAAGTCATTCGTTTCGAACGTGTCGCCGTGCTTGACCGCACCGTTCCCGTTCCAGTCCGCCTTGACGTCGCGCGCGACCTTGCCCGAGTCGAGCTTGAGGCCGAAGCCCGGGATGAACCACCCCTCGCTGGGGCGCGAGGCGCCGAGCTGCCCGAGGACGGGGACCCCATCGTTGTGGTGCTCCAGCGAGTGCAGGGCGATCAGACTCCCCGAACGTGGCTTGTTGAAGTCCCAGGTGTACGCCTCAGTGAAGCCCGCGAAGAGGTGGATCTTCGTGGCGTCCTCGACCGCCTTCTGCCCGGCGGCGACGTAGTTGTCCTCGAAGTCCCGCAGCGGGTCGAGGAACGAGTCCCACTGGCCGCGCGTCGGATCCGGCGGGGCCTTGGCCTCCTCGTCCGCGCGTGCCGCCGTCCCCCCGCCCAGGCCGGTCGCGGCCAGGGCGGCCGCGAGACACCCAATCACGAGCATGCGAGTCCGCATTCGAGGCCCTCCCTCCTTCGAGCTGACTGCAGCGGTTCAGCCCTTCGTCGCAAGGGACATGCCAGACGCTTGCTTGCTGAGAAGCTACGCCATTGCCAACGGGCTGTCCGGCGTCCTGCCCAATCGCGCGGCACCCCAGCCCAAAACTTTGGCGCGTGTCAAGTGGGCCGACGCGGGATGAGGACACGCCGCCGGAGCGACAGGACGCGCTCGCCCTTCTGGTTGACGGCCCGGGTCTCGACGTAGACCACCCCCCGGTCGCGCTTGGTCGTGGACGGCGTCACCTCCAGGATCTCCGACTCGGCGTAGATCGTGTCACCGTGGAAGGTGGGGCCGAGGTGCACCACCTTCTCGTACTCGAGGTTGGCGAGCGCGTTCTCGCTGATGTCGCGCACGCTCATGCCGACGGCGAGCGCGAACACGAGCGTGCCGTTCACCAGGCAGCGGCCGTGCTGGCTCTGGCTCGCGAAGTGCTCGTCCAGGTGGAGCGGGTTCGTGTTCATGGTGAGGAGCGTGAACCAGGTGTCGTCGAAGTCGCGGATGGTCCGGCCGGGCCAGTGCTTGATCACCTCCCCCACGCGGAAGTCCTCGAGGTAACGTCCCATGCCGCCGGCTTATCGGGATTCGCCCCCGTGCCGTCAAGCTGGCGAGCCGCGGCCTGGCGAGCGGCGGCCGCCCTCTGCTATAGGCGGCCGATGCCGACGCACAAGCCGCCGCGGCGCCGCCGTGCGGGCGCGCGCACCGCGCGGCCGGTGCGGAGCGCGGCGGCGCGCGCCGTGGAGCGCGTCCTCGGCTCGGCGGAGGCGTTCGCGCTGCTGATCCAGCGCCTCGAGGCCGCCGGCTGGCGCATCGAGCGCGACGTGCCGTCCGCGAGCCCGGCGGCGGAGGGGCCGCCGTCGGTGCGGGAACGTTAGGCGGCTTGACAGGGCGCGCACACGCGCGCTAGAGCGCGGCCGACATCAGTCGGGTTAGGGAAGGGGGTGCGAAGCCCCCGCTGCCCCGCAGCTGTGAGGGGGGACGAACCCGGTCGCAACCACTGCCCTTCGGGGTGGGAAGGGACCGGGCGAGGATGATCCCCGAGCCAGAAAACCTGCCCGGCTGAGGCCAGCAGAAGGTCCTTCCGCGGGGAAGGAGCTGGGTGGGTTCGGCGAGCGGCCTTCGGCCGCCGGCGCGCGCCTCTCCGCCTCCTCGCCGCGGCGGGCAGGGAGGCTCGCACGTCGCACCGACCCGCATCGCTCCTCGTCCTGGCGTTGGCGGCCACCGTCGCCCGGGCGCGGGCTGCGGAGGAGCGGCGCGAGGAGCCGCTCGGCGAGGTCGTGGTGACGGCGCCGCCGGCGCGGGAGGAGGCGCCGGCGCGTGATCCGACCGCCTTCGCCACGGTCGTGGATACGACCTCGGCGCCGACCCGGGTGGAGACCCTCGCCGAGGCGCTCGCCGACACGGTCGGCGTCCAGGTCCGCCGCTTCGGCGGCCTCGGTGACTTCAGCACGGTCTCGATCCGCGGCTCCTCGTCGGGGCAGGTGCAGGTCTACCTGGACGGCGTGCCGCTCGGCCGCGCCCAGAACGAGACCGTCAACCTGGCCGACCTGCCGCTCGACGCGGTCGACCACGTCGAGGTCTACCGAGGGACGACGCCGCTCGCCTTCGCGCAGTCCGGCCCGGGCGGCGTCGTGAACGTCGTGACGCGGCGGCCCGGCGACACGCCGGTCACGGGCGCGAGTGTCTCCTACGGCTCCTTCGCGACGCGCAAGGTGGACCTGGCGCGCAGCGCGCGCGCCGGCGACTTCGACTACCTCGCCTTCGCGCACTACCTGGGGAGCGAGGGCGACTTCACCTTCCTGAACGACCTCGGCACCACCGCCAACCCGGCCGACGACCGCGTGGAGCGCCGCCGCAACAACGCCTTCGACCTGGGCGACCTGACCGCGCGGCTCGGCTGGCGCCCCGCGGGCGGCCCGCTCGCGGCCGCGCTCACCACCGACACCTTCGCGAAGGACGAGGGCGTGCCCGGCGTGGGCAGCGTGCAGGCACGGGACGCGCGCCTCCAGACCCTCCGCCAGCTGGCGCACCTCGACCTCGACCTGACCCCGGCCGCGGGCCTCCCGCTCGCCGCGGGCGGCGGCGCCTACGTCCTCTACGAGCGGCAGGCGTTCCAGGACCCGCGCGGCGAGGTTGCTCTCGTGCCCGTCGACGTCGAGGACGAGACCACCGCGACCGGGGCGCAGGCGCTCGTGCGGGGCGCGCTCGGCGCGCACCAGGTGCCGGCCCTCTTCCTCGCCGCGAGCCACGAGCGCTTCGCCGAGCGCGACCGCCTGGCGCCCGGCGCGGAGCCGGACCGCACGCGGCTCCGCGCCACCATCGCGGCGGAGGACGAGCTCCTCGCCGCCGGCGAGCGCGTGTCGGTCGTGCCGGGGCTCCGCTGGGAGGTGTACCGCGACGACTTCCCGGGCGCGACGGGCGTGCCGGCCGCGCTCCAGGCAGGCGGCGCACGCGTGCGCGACTTCCTCTCGCCGCGGCTCGGGCTGCGCGCCGCGCCGCACCCGGCGCTCACGCTGCTCGCGAACCTGAGCCGCTACGCGCGCGAGCCGAACCTCGCCGAGCTCTTCGGCACGCGCGGCGTGATCGTCGGCAACCCGCGCCTCCGCCCCGAGACGGCCTTCAACCGCGACGGCGGCTTCCGGCTCACGGCGCCGCCGCTCGGGCCGCTCGCCCACGCGGCCTTCGAGTACGCCTACTTCGACAACCAGATCGACGACCTCATCATCCTGGTGCAGAACTCCCAGCGCATCGTCCGCCCCGAGAACGTGACCTCGGCCGCGGTCCGCGGGCACGAGGTGAGCGCGCGCGGGCGTCTCTGGGAGCGGCTCGGGCTCACCGCCAACTACACCCACCAGCGCGCGCGCGACACGGGCGAGGTCACCTTTCTCCGCGGCAAGCAGCTCCCGGGCCGTCCCGCCGACGAGGCGTTCGCGCGCCTCGAGCTCGCCTGGTCGCCCGCGCATCCGCTGCCGCTGGCGCCCCGGCTCTGGCCCGGGCGCATCTTCTACGAGGCCAACGTCATCGCCGACAACTTCCTCGACCGCGCCAACGTGCGGCAGGTCGGGAGCCGCGTGCTGCACGACGTGGGGCTCGAGCTCGTGCTGCCGCTCGCCGGCGTGCGTCTGACGCTCGAGGCCAAGAACGCGGGCGACGACCGCACGCGCGACGCCCTCGGCTTCCCGCTCCCGGGGCGGGCGCTCTTCGCGACCCTCTCGTACGGGCTCGGTGGAGTCGGGCCATGAGCGAGCTCCGCCTCACGACGACATGACGCTCTTCGTGGCCGCCGTGCTCCTCTCGCTTGCCGCACCCGGCGCGGCCGCGGATCGCGGGCTCGCGTGGCGCGTGATGGGAAGCGACGGCCGCGGACGCGCCGTCTGCCAGGACGGCGACGCGCGCTGCGACCGCGACGGTACGGCCGACGGCGCATGCATGTTCGGCGTGGCGCTCTGCCTCGACGGGGCGGCCGCCGTCCGCGTGCGCGGCGCCGGTGCAGCGGCACTCACGCAGGCGCTCGCGGCGCTCGCCGCGCCCGCGACCTGCACGGCCGAGGTCCCCGTGCGCGTGCGCGCCGGGCGGCGCGCGCACGCGAGCGCCCTGGCACGCGATCCGGCCTCGGGTCACCGCGAGCGCCGCCGCCTGCGCCTCGCCTGCGTGCGCCCGCCCCGCCCACGCGCGGCGCGCGCGGTGATCGTCACCACCGACTTCGAGACCGGGCTCCTCGCCACGGTGGGCGTCGGCCCGCCGCACCGGGTCACGCACCCCACCACACCCATTCACTCCGACGCGGTCGTGCGCGTCGCGGGCGAGCGCGTCTACATCGTGAACCGCTTCCTCGGCGACAACCTCCAGGTGCTCGACCCGGCGCACGGGCTCGCGACCCTCCTCCAGTGCTCCACCGGCCCGGGCTCGAACCCGCACGACGTCGCCGTGCTCGCACCCGACAAGGCCTACGTCACGCGCTACGACGCGAAGGAGCTGTGGATCGTGGACCCCTCGGCCGCGTCGTGCGCGGGCTTTCTCCGCGACACGGTCGATCTCTCGCCCTGGGGCGACGCCGACGGTATCCCCGAGATGGACCAGATGGCGCTGGTCGGCGATCGCCTGTTCGTCAGCCTCGAGCGCCTCGACCGCACGCGCCGCTTCGCGCCCGCCGGGCGGAGCCGCCTGGTCGTCCTCGACACGGCGAGCGATACGGTCGTGGGGGTCGTCGAGCTGAGCGGCGCGAACGCCTTCGGGGACTCCTCGGGCCTCGCGCGCGAGCCGGGCAGCGGGAAGCTGGTAGTCAACGAGGCGGGCGACATCCAGCGCACCGGCGACGGCGGCCTCGAGCGCGTCGATCCCTTCACGCTCACGGCGGAGGGGTTCTTCGTCACCGAGCGCGACCTGGGCGGGAACATCACCGACTTCGTGCTCGTCTCGCCGACCAGGGGCTACGCGATCGTGCTCGACGACCAGCTGCGCAACATCCTCCTCGCCTTCGATCCGAGCGCGCGTCGGGTGACGCGGCGGCTCCTCACGCGGACGCAGTACCTCCCCGACATCGCGCTCGCGCCCGACGGCATCCTCTGGGTCGCGGACGACGGCCTCCCCGCGCCGGGTATCCGCCTCTTCGACCCGCGCGACGACCGCGAGCTCACCCGGGGCGCGATCGACGTCGGCCTCCCGCCCTTCTCGATCGGCTTCATCCCATGATGATCGTGCTGCTCCTCTTGCTCGCTGCCCCGGCCGGTGCCGAGCCGTTCGCGGACCGGGTCGTCAGCTACACGATCGGCACGGGCGGGGGCGCGCGCGAGGCCGATCTCCCCGGCGTCGTCCTCGGCGGGCCGCGCGGCGCGGGGGCGTTCGAGGGCTCGACCGACACCTTCTCGCTCGGGCTAGGCGGCTCGATCGTCCTCGAGTTCACGGACAACGTGGTGGTGGACGGGCCGGGGCCGGACTTCACCGTCTTCGAGAACCCGTTCCTGGTGCGCGGCACGACCACGCAGGCGCCCTACGCCGAGCCCGGCACCGTGTCGGTGAGCGCCGACGGCGTCCACTGGGCGACGTTCCCGTGCGCGCTCGACCAGCCGCCCTACTACCCGGGCTGCGCCGGCGTCTACCCGGTGTTCGCGAACGCCGACGATCCGAGCGCGCCCTCGCCGCTCGTGCCGACGACTACGCCGATCGAGGACCTGGTGGGGGTGCCGGTCGATTCCTTCACGCCGCCGCCGGGCTCGGGCGGCGACTCCTTCGATCTCGCGGCGGTCGGCCTGCACGCCATCCGCTTCGTGCGCATCGACGGGGGCCCGATCGACGCGCGCCTCGGCGGCCTCTCGGGCTTCGACCTGGACGCGATCGCCGGCGTCCACTCGATCGACACCGCGGGCCTCGCCGACACCGACGGCGACGGCATCCCCGACGCTGCCGACGACTGCCCGGCGGTCGCCGACCCCGAGCAGCGCGACCGCGACCACGACGGCGTGGGCGACGCCTGCCAGGGCGGGCCGCTGCCCGACACGGACGGCGACGGCGTCCCCGACGCGAGCGACAACTGCCCGACCGTGCCCAACCCGGACCAGGCCGACCGCGACGGCGACGGGGTGGGCGACGCGTGCGACGACTGCCCCGATGCGCCCGACCCCGCCCAGCTCGACACCAACCACGACGGGATCGGCGATGCGTGCGAGCCGCCCGCCGCGGACCGGGACGGCGACGGCGTGCCGGACGCGACCGACAACTGCCCGACGGTCGCGAACCCCGACCAGGCCGACGCCGACGGCGACGGGGCGGGAGACGCCTGCGATCCGTGCCCGCACGATCCGACCTGCCTCCCGCTCGGCGCGCCGGGTTTCGGCTGCGGCGGCAACGGTGGGGCCGCAGACATGCTCCTCACCTGCGTCGTGCCGCACGGCGAGACGACGGCGCTGCCCCCGGGCGCGCGCACGGCGACGGTGGTGCTCGTGATCGCGCCGGAGGTCGAGCCGGGGAGCGTCCGCATCCGCGTCGGCCGCCGCGACCTGACGCGGCGCGCGGGCGACCTCGTGCCGGGCTCGACCAAGACGCTCACCGTCCCGCTCGGCCGGCACCGGACGGTGGTGCGGATGCGGGCCAGGGGGCCGCGCGCCGGGCGGCGGCGGCTCTTGGACGTCGATCGATTGATCTTCCTCGTGGAGTGAAAGGAGCGTGCGATGAGACGAGCGATCGGGACGTTGGTGGCGATGCTCCTGGCCGTGCCCGCCGCGCGGGCGGCGGTGATGGCGGCGCCGGGCTACGCGGTGCACACGATCGCGACGCCCGACACGGTCGAAGGCGGGGTGGTGCGCCGGGGCGACGCGATCCTGGTCGGACAGGGGCCCAGCTTCACGGCCGGCGCCCAGAGCATCGTCCGTCTCGATGCGGGCGGCCCCACCACCATCGCGACCGGCTTCAACTCGCTCGGCGGCTTCGACCTGGCTCCCGACGGCACGCTCTACGTGGTCGACAACTGCTTCACGGGCGACGGGTGCGGCACCACCGCGACCGGCGACACGGTGTACGCGATCCCGGACGCGCTCACGCGCACGACCGCGGTCACGGCCCCCGGCCACGAGGTGGTGCCCCCGGGCACGATCCCCTTCGCGTCCGACGTGTTCGTCGCTCCGGACGGCGCGGCGCTGGTGAGCGACGCGGCCGGAAACGGCGCCGGGCGGGTGGTGAGGGTCGTGCCGGGCACGGCGACGGACTTGATCGGCGGGCTCGACCTCGTGGGCGGCATCACGCTCGCCGCGGACGGGACGCTGCGCATCGTCGATGCGGTCCTCAACCCCGACTTCTCGACCACCGGAAAGGTGCTCGAGTCCAAGCTCGACGGGACGCCTCTCGGGACGCTGGTGAGCGGCCTCGCAGGCGGCTTCGCCGCCGCCACGGACGGCGCGGGCAACGTGCTGGTGAGCAGCATCGGCCCCTTCGGGAGCAGCAAGGTGATCGCCGTCGCTCCCGACGGCGGCGTGAGCGACCGCGCCACCGGCTTCGGCTTCTCGGGCGACGTCTTCTTCGATGCGGTGCGTGATGAAGCCCTCGTGCTCGACTTCGGGGTCACCGACATCGTCGCCGTCTGCCGCGACCAGGACGGTGACGGCGTGTGCGACGCCGACGAGCCGCCGACGACCACGACTCAGGCTCCCACCACCACCTCGACCACCACGACCCTGAGGCCGACGACCACGACTCAGGCTCCCACCACCACCACCGCCTGCACCGGCGCCGCCGTCGCCAGGGCGAAGCTCATGCTCGGGAAGCTCGCGCCGCCGGCGGGTGACGACACGCTCGCCTTCGAGGGCGAGATGAGGATTTCCACCTCGCCTGCCGTGGATCCGGTGGCGACTGGCGCGCGCGTGATCGTCGGTGAGGTCGTCGACCTGACCATCCCGGGCGGCGCGTTCGACCCCGCCACGAAGACCGGCTGGAAAGCGAAGCACGGCTCCTTCAAGTACCACGGTGACACCGTCAAGGTGTCGCTCGCGGCCTCGACGAAGAGGCCGGGGCTGGTCAAGTTCAAGGTCGCCGGCAAGGGCGGGAGCTACGTCGTCGACCCGGCGCACCTGCCGCGGCAGGCGACGCTCATCCTCGACGCCGCCGCCGGCCAGTGCGGCGAGGCCGGTTTCGCCGGCCCCGCGCCGGCGCCGGTGTGCGTCTACAAGGCGAAGCGCGGGAAGGTGCAGTGTAAGTGAAGGCGTTTCTCGTTGCCGGGAGCGCGCGCAGTGTCCGACCGAGAAAAAGTGGTCCTTTCGTGGAGTGGCGGTAAGGACAGCGCGATGGCGCTCTACGAACTGCGCCGGAGCGCGCGGTATGAGGTCGTGGCGCTCCTGACGACGGTGGCCGGCGAGTTCGACCGCGTCAGCCACCACGGCGTGCGGGTCGAGCTTCTCGAGCAGCAGGCCGCGGCGGTCGGGGTGGCGCTCCACAAGCTCTACCTGCCGCCGGACCGCTGCACCAACGAGGAATACGCAGCGTTGATGGAAGGCACGATGCGCGAATACCGCGAGGCGGGCGTGTGGGCGGTCGCCTTCGGGGACATCTTCTTGGAGGATCTCCGCGCCTATCGCGAGCGGAACCTGGCGCGGGTCGGCATGCAAGGCGTCTTCCCGATCTGGCATCGGGACACGACCGAGCTCGTCCGAACCTTCATCGGGCTCGGCTTCAAGGCCTATCTCACCTGCGTCGACGGGACGAAGCTGGGCCAGGGGTTCGCCGGGCGGGCGATCGACGCGGCGCTCGTCCGTGACCTTCCCGCGGAGGTCGATCCCTGCGGGGAGAACGGCGAGTTTCATTCCTTCGTGTACGACGGGCCGATCTTTCGCCGGCCGGTGCCCGTGACGGTCGGCGAGGTCGTGGCGCGCGACATCCGATACTTCGCGGACTTGCTCCCGGGCGATCGCCCGGGGGCAGACTAGGGAGGGATCTTTGCCATGTGGAACGTGCGATTCGTCACGCTCGTCGGGATCGTGGTCGCGGCCACGGCGATGCGGCTCGTGCCTCACCCGCCGAACGTCACCCCGATCGCGGCGATCGCGCTCTTCGGCGGCGCCCATTTCGCCAGCAAGCGGGCCGCCGTCGCGGTGCCGCTGCTGGCGATGTGCCTGAGCGACCTCCTCCTCGGCTTCGGCGTCCACCGAGTGATGCCGTTCGTCTACGGCAGCTTCGCCCTCATCGTGGTCCTCGGCCGGCTGATCGGGGATCGTCGCTCGACGCTTGCCGTGGGCGGCGCCGCTTTGACCGGGTCGGTGCTGTTCTTCGTCATCACGAACTTCGGCGTGTGGCTCTTTAGTGACCTCTATCCGCGGACCATGGAAGGCCTCGTCGCCTGCTATGTGGCGGCCATCCCCTTCTTCCGGAACACGCTCGTCGGAGACCTCCTCTATGCCGGCGCGCTCTTTGGCGGGTTCGCCCTGGCGGAACGGCGCTTCCCCGCACTGCGGAGGCAGTCTCTGCCGGTGCTATGCTTCGAGGGCCTGCCGCGCTTCCGTGCCATCATCCGGCAGCAGCGCGGCCGGCCGGGCGGAAATTCCTACCGGCGTCCATGAAGGCCCTCATCGTCGCCGGCACGGCCAGCGGCGTCGGCAAGACGACGGTCACGCTGGCACTCCTCGCGGCACTCCGCGAGCGCGGGCTCCGAGTCCAGCCCTTCAAGGCGGGCCCCGACTTCATCGATCCCGGGCACCACGAGGCGGTGTGCGGGGTGGTGTCGCGCACGCTGGATGCGTGGATGCTGCTCGCCAGCTACGTCCATCTCCACTTCGGGAGCTGCCCGGAGCTGCCGGGGCGCCTGCTCGCGCGGGCGGCGCGTTGACAAGCGGCCGGGCGCCCGCGAAAGGCATCGGCATGCGCGCGCGGCTGGCGATCGTCCTCGCAGCGGCGGCGTTCGGGGGCTGCGCGCCGGCACCAGCCTCGTCGCCCGCCGGCGCGCCGGCGCGCATCGTCTCGCTCGCGCCGTCCATCACCGAGACCGTGTACGCGCTCGGCGCGGGCGAGCGGCTGGTAGGCGTGTGCGCGCAGTGCGACTACCCGGCGGCGG
>Ga0209057_1002479_pt1:12500-14169 | contig 14169 bp, 10 predicted proteins | sample GraSoiAngelo_146_FD_185903 | JGI IMG/M metagenome (GOLD analysis project Ga0209057, IMG submission 185903) | Grasslands soil microbial communities from the Angelo Coastal Reserve, California, USA - 14_1009_05_30cm (SPAdes) (version 2) | ecosystem: Environmental > Terrestrial > Soil >... | reverse complement strand
ATCTTGTGATCAATCTCAGAATAGCCAATATTATCGGGCTCAATATCGCTCCCGAAACGCTCAATAAGGCGGATAGAGTCATTCGCTAGCCCATGGCCGATCTTGCGGATACCCTAAGGACGATTCCACTTTTCTCCGGCCTCTCGCGCGAGGACATAGCAAAGATATTAGGGAAGCTGGAAGAGAAGTCCTTTCCGGCCGGCGCCACAGTCTTCTCTCAGGGAGATCAAGGGGATTCTTTTTACTTCATCCAATCCGGAGCCGTTCAGGTGGTGCTTGAAAGCGCCGGCGGCCGCAAAGAAACCATTGCGGTTTTTGGTCCGCAGGACTGGTTTGGCGAAATGGCGCTACTATCAGGAGAGCCGCGTGCCGCAACCGTGATTACGGTGAAAGAGACCACGGTGTGGCGGCTGAACCGGGCGGCGTGGGACGAACTTATCGAAAAACACCCCACCTGGCTGCTCCACTTTTGCGCAACTTTGAGCAAAAGACTCGCGCGCCTAGACCACCAGTATTCCCAGGGGCAGGAGGCCTTCACCGCTTTGGCCAAAGAGTTTTACAGTTCCAGGAGCGCTGAGCAGCAGCGGTTTTTTCGCCGCTCGTCGCTGCTGAACAGCGTTGATCCGCAAACCGCCGATCGACTCCTCCAGACCGAAGGGGCGACAATTTTCCTGGCCGATTTGGAAAAAAGCTTGATCCCCTTCGTTCGAATTCTGGACGGAAACAAATACGAGCTCCGCGACTTTTTCCGTGAATTCCTTAGAGAGAAACTATTTGAGGTCGAAGGCAAGGAAACGGCGCGGCAACTGCATTCTCAAATCGCGGCGCACTACGAAGTTTTGGGCGACTTCGAGCAAGCCGTTGACCACTCGCTGGAGGCACAAGATTGGAGCCACGCGACTGAGCTGCTCCTCGCCCAGCAAGAGAAACTGCTCGATGGCGCCGCCCTGTTCGTCAAAAACGCGATCGATCGGATGCCGACCGAACATTGGTTCGCAGACCCGCAACTGATCCACATCAAAGTAACCGCGCTCGCACATCTCGGCGACCTACGCGGAGCGGTGGGGGTATACAGAGAGGTCCTGGCTCAAAGAATCTCCGGAGCTGTGAGTGTCGAAGCTATCACCCGCTACCAATCTATGGCGGACTCCCTGGTGCGAAAAGGAGAGTACGAGCAGGCGCTCCATTGCCTGCGCAGCGCGCTGAATCTCGCGGAGCAGGAAGCCTCCGATACGGCGGGCAGGATTGACGAGCCGCACGGACCGGATCAGCCCTCTGAAACAAATCAGATCGGCTCGAGTCTGGCCTCTTTGCTTTCGCACTTCTATCAAAAATCGTCCATCAGCCGTTGGTTTGGGGGCATTTTGGGTGTTGCCGTCTGGGCTTACCTCTGGTTTCGACAGCCGGACATCGGTCTCGAGCCGCAAGGTACCCAGCTGCTCGGTCTGCTTTGTCTGACGCTCATTTATTGGGTTTTTTGGGTCTTCCCGGATTACGGCGTCGCGCTCATGTTTGCGTTGGGATTGATTCTCTCTGACTTGGCGAAACCCGACGTGGTTTTCAGCGGATTTGCCAGCACGACATGGTTTATGACCTTGGGCGTGTTGGGTTTGGGCGCGGCGATCACCGGCTCTGGTCTCTTCTACCGTCTCTCGCTTCAGCTCGTCCG
>Ga0209057_1002479_pt1:0-5000 | contig 14169 bp, 10 predicted proteins | sample GraSoiAngelo_146_FD_185903 | JGI IMG/M metagenome (GOLD analysis project Ga0209057, IMG submission 185903) | Grasslands soil microbial communities from the Angelo Coastal Reserve, California, USA - 14_1009_05_30cm (SPAdes) (version 2) | ecosystem: Environmental > Terrestrial > Soil >... | reverse complement strand
CGTTTTTTTGACCTCCATTGGATGCAGAGAGCCATTTTCAACTTGAGCACGACTTCTCCGGATCTCGGGCAAGCTTGTATCACTCAGCAGCTCATAGTAACGCCACATCAACTCGTCCGAGATCGACATCACTTTACCGAACATTTCTTCGGGCGGTTCATTGATGCCGATGTAATTGCCCAAAGATTTGCTCATCTTCTGTATTCCGTCTAGTCCTTCGAGCAGCGGCATCGTCAACACCACCTGCGGCTCCTGGCCATACTCGCGCTGAAGTTCACGGCCAATGAGGAGATTGAATCGCTGATCCGTTCCGCCTAACTCCACGTCCGCCTTCAGAACAACAGAATCGTAACCCTGCATTAATGGGTAAAGAAATTCGTGAATACTGATCGACTGCTGTTTCTGATAACGCTGCTTAAAATCTTCCCGCTCCAACATCCGCGCGACCGTATATTTTGCAGTTAACTCGATGAGCGATACTGCGTCCAGTTTTTCCATCCAGCGATGATTAAACTCAATAACAGTCTTCTGCGGATCTAGGATTTTGAATATTTGCGTCTTATAGGTCTCAGCATTCTTCAACACTTCTTCTTTCGTCAGCTGCTTGCGCGTCTCCGATTTTCCCGAAGGATCGCCGATCATGCCGGTGAAGTCGCCGATCAAAAAAATGACCTCATGGCCCAGTTCCTGAAACTGTTTCATCTTTTGGATCAACACGGTGTGACCCAAATGCAGATCCGGGGCGGTGGGATCAAAACCGGCTTTGATTTTTAGCGGTCGTCCTCGCTTGAGCTTGGCGACAAGTTCCTCTTCAGGCAGGACGTCGATAGCACCCCGCTTGATCAACTCCAGCTGCGCGTTGATGTCTTTCATAATCAGGCACGCGCTTCCGAATGAAAACGCACGCGCTGGATCTCACGCGCTTTGCCGCTCTTTTCGTTAATATCGACGACAACACCCTGGAGCACGACGTTTTCGCTCGCGACTTCAAATGGGCGTGGAAGCTGACTCAGAAAGCCCTGGATCACCGTTTCTCTCTCCATGCCGATCACCGAATCGAAAGGCCCGCACATCCCGAGATCCGTAATGTATGCCGTTCCACCGGGAAGAACTCTCTCATCGGCTGTTTGGATGTGCGTATGGGTGCCGTAGACAACCGAAGCTCTGCCGTTGAGAAACCAGCCCATAGCATTCTTTTCCGAGGTCGCTTCCGCATGTACGTCCACGATCACCACCGGAGAATAATGACCATGTTCTCGCAAGATCAGATCTACGGAACGGAAAGGATCATCCACGTGGTGCGGCATAAAAACGCGTCCTTGCACATTAATAACCAGGGCCTTCAAACCGTTCTGGCTCCGCCACTCACACCAGCCCCGTCCCGGCGCACCCGAAGGATAATTCGCCGGACGAAGGAGATAGGATTGCTCATCCAAAAACGGATAGATCTCTTTTTTCTTCCAAATGTGATTGCCCGAGGTAAGGACGTGAATACCGGCCGAGAAGAGTTCTCCAGCGCTCTTGACGTCCACCCCCATTCCCCCAGCCGCGTTCTCTGCATTCGCGATCACGAGATCGATCCGGTCATCTTTAACCACAGCCGGCACGAGATCTCTGACAGCTCGCCGTGCCGGCCGACCTACGATATCTCCGAGGATTAGAATCCGCATGCAGATCGTGTTCCTTTACTTGGCGTAATCGACCGCCCGCAACTCACGGATTACGGTAACCTTTATCTGACCCGGGTAGGTCATCTCGTTTTCGATCTTGCGGGCGATCTCTCGAGCCATGCGTGCGGCTTCATCATCGGATACGATGTCATGCTGCACCATAATTCGGATCTCCCTACCCGCCTGAACCGCATAGGACTTCTCCACCCCCTTGAAGGAGTTGGTGATGCGCTCGAGTTCTTCTAAGCGCCGCACATAGGTCTCCATCATCTCCCGACGGGCTCCGGGGCGGGCTCCCGACAGCGCGTCGGCGGCATCGACCAATGGCGCCAGAATCGTTTCAGCCCTTACGTCTTCATGATGAGCTGCGATGGCGTTGACGATCTTTGGCGACTCTCCATACTTCCGCGCCAGCTCAGCGCCGATGATGGCGTGCGACCCTTCCACTTCGTGATCCACCGCCTTGCCAATATCATGGAGCAACGCGGCACGCCGTGCTTGTTTTTCATTTAAGCCCAACTCAGCAGCCATCATGCCGCAGATAAATGCCGCTTCAATGGAATGCAGAAGCACATTTTGCGCGTAGCTATAACGATATTTCAGCCGTCCCAGCAACTTGACGATCTCAGGGTGGACCCCGTGGACTCCCACGTCAAAGATGGCTTTTTGACCGGCTTCTTTAATCGCCTCCTCGATCTCCTGCTCCGATTTCCGCACCACTTCTTCAATCCGGCCGGGGTGAATACGTCCATCGGACACGAGTTTCTCCAATGACAAGCGTGCAATCTCGCGCCGGATTGGATTGTGTCCCGAAATAACGACTGTCTCGGGAGTATCATCGACAATGAGATCGATCCCGGTCGCCGCTTCCAGGGCTCGAATGTTACGACCTTCGCGACCGATGATTTTGCCTTTCAGCTCATCGTTCGGTAGCGGAAACACCGTCACTGACCGCTCTGCAACGAAGTCGCCAGCCAATCTCTCGATAGCCAAGGCGACGATTTTTTGGCTTTTACGAACGGATTCCTCCTTAGCTTCCTCCTCGATGACGCGGATTCGCTTCGCGGATTCGTGCTTCGCCTCTTCGACCATTTGATCGATCAGGCTCCTCTTAGCCTCCTCACGGGTCATCCCCGCGACCTGTTCAAGCTGTCTTCTTGCTTCATCTACCTGACGATCGCACTCCGCACCTTTTTCCTCGATGGTCTTCTCTCTCGACTTGACCGAGGCCTCGCGCCTTCCTAGTTCGTTCTCCCTTTTCTCTATAGACTCGATACGTTTGTCTATAGCTTCCTCTTTACCAATCAACCGCTTCTCTTGATTTTGCAGCTCTCGGCGAGTTTCGCGCACCTCCTTTTCAAAGTCCAGTCGTTCCTTTAAAATGCTGTCCTTGGCTTGGAGTTCGGCCTCCTTCTTGATCGTGGTGGCATCCTTCTTTGCCTCTTCGATAATCCGAGCGGCGGCGTTTTTTGCCAATTCGATTTGTACTCGCTGCTGCCGGCTTCGAAACCAAGAAACCAACAAGACCACTAAAACGCCTCCCACTAGCCCTGCAACACCAAAGATCAGATTCTGATCCAAATAAAACACCCCCTTTCACATGGTCGCTCTAAAAAATTTGATTCGACTGCGTCGATGACTCTGCGCAGTCAATAACTCTGTCCTCAGTCACAACGTAATGAATTTTCTGGTCCCATGATTCTGTCGGCACTTCTTCGATGATCTGAAATTCATAGGCAAGAGCGACAAACATGGCATCGCCTAAGCGCTTCAGCAGTCGATCGTACCAACCTTTTCCGCGTCCCAGGCGGTTGCCTCGTGGATCAAATGCCACCCCCGGGACAAATACAACGAGTCCCGCGCGATCGGTTTCAGCTAGAAGAGTCGATCCCGTCGGCTCGAGAATGCCAAATCGACCCGCCCGCATCTCGACAAGCGAAAGTACCTGAATCAGATCAACGGAGTAGCCGGATCGGAGTTTTGGATAAAAAACCTTGCGCCCCTGGCTCAATGAGTGTTCCAGAATATCGTCGGTGCAAACTTCGTTCTGTACCGGGCTGTAGAGCAGGACCGAGCTGGAAGCGAGATATGGCGGAAGCTGGAGCGCCTTGGCTTGAATCAAACGACTCCACAAGAACCGTTCAGATTTCGAAAGCGAATTACGTCGAGGTAACGTCGCGTTGCGCAACGCCCGCTTTTTCTCTTCTTTAGGGGCTACCCACATAAGAATCACCGGAGGTGGGCGAGAGATGAAGAGAAAAGTTGCGAGGAAAAGGAATGACTGACTAAAGGTCTGATCTACGGTTGCAAAGAGTGGGTCCCCTGGACAGCCGCTCCCCACATATTTCAAGGATGGGAGCGCGGGTGCCTATACCCAGCGGAATTTCTACAATTTTATCCAGGCTTTCCTCAAGGGGTCGCCAAACTCTCATGCCGTATACGAATACAAGAAACCAACAGATCAGATCCATTATTAGTGTTACTTCTCCCCAGAACCTCATCTTTTCTAACACCGCCTCTTTAAGGTTCCCCCCGCATCGTGTCGTTTCAACGGTTCAACTTGAACCTGTTTACCGCTGGTCGCCGTATCGCCGTATTACCGTTTTCGCCTACCTCCTCGATTCGAGGCTCACAGCCACGGCAAGAGACAGCTCCCGGTCCTTTATCGTTGATTCCAAGTTGCCTCCGCTGATCACGAGCACAGCGGGGAAATGGCTCACTTAAAAATCGCTAACCCTCCTCAGTCAAAGTCATCGACAGTCTCTTGGACAATTGGTTCAGCCTATTCAAAATCGCTTCATGCGTATCTTTAAGGCGATGATATTCATCAGCAATATTGAGTGCCGCCAACATGGCTATGTTCGAATTTGCGACCGGTTTTGACGAGTGCGACAATTCTTGCATCTTCTCGTCGACGTAGCCGGCTACTTTGAGCATGTAGCTTTCCTCGGCATCACTGCTGATGGTAAATTTCTGGCCTAAAATCTCGACATCGAGTGCCTTTTTCATTGATTCTTCCCCTCTTCAGGGAGATTGAGGCTTGCGAAATGGCCAATAATTTTGTCCAGCTTTTCGCGAAGTTCGGTACGCTCCCGTTCGTATCGCCGTATTTGTCCTTGCAGATGATGCCACTCGCCCTCTTTTTGCTGTAGTTTTTTTTCAATAGTCTCTTTTTCTTTCTTCACGAGCTCATGCTTTTCAATGAGGCGATTAATCTTGGCCTCTAATTGTTCAATGTTGTCGAGAGCCATAGCACCCTGCATGATAAAACTTCATGTTAAAGTTTAGTTTTAAGGCGCTGTTTTGTCAAGCTAATGTGTTCTGGCGGTA
>Ga0209057_1002474_pt1 | contig 14178 bp, 14 predicted proteins | sample GraSoiAngelo_146_FD_185903 | JGI IMG/M metagenome (GOLD analysis project Ga0209057, IMG submission 185903) | Grasslands soil microbial communities from the Angelo Coastal Reserve, California, USA - 14_1009_05_30cm (SPAdes) (version 2) | ecosystem: Environmental > Terrestrial > Soil > Grasslands ... | reverse complement strand
CGGCCACCCGGTTGACGAACGCCACGGCTCCCTTGAAGCCTTTGAAGGTGAAGGTCTTCGTGAGCGCCGCTCCGTCGCGTGTCCAGCCGGCGCCTGAGGCGAGAAAAGAAGCGAGCACGGCCTCGTTGAGCCGCGTCTCGTTCTCAGGGACCGCCACGCCCGCGAGCCTAGCCTGTACGCGTTTCGTACGCGGCGTGTGAACCTGCGTTATCCTGACCACACCAAAAACTTTGTGAACCAACTGGCTGGTGGAGCGCCCCGTTCCGCCGGTCACTTACGCGAAAACGGGGGCGAGCGTAGTCACACAAGCGACCGTCCCCGCACACGCGGCACGGAAAGGATCGCCGACATGCCCGACATCGTCGTCGTGGGCCTCGTGGCCCTCGTCGCGGCTATCGTCGGCTTCGGGATCGCCCTTCTTCTGCGGCGTTCATTCGCGCTCACGAGCGAAACGACCGCGCGGGCGAACGCTGACCGCCTGCTCGCCGAGGCGCGAGCCAGGCAGAACCAGATCATCCTCGAGGCCAAGGACGAGGCCCTCAAAGTCGCAAAGACCGCCGAGCTGGAAAACCGTGAGCGTCGAGCCGAGCTTCAGCGCTACGAAGGCCGGCTCGACAAGAAGGACGAGCAGCTCGATCAGAAGATCGCGCAGGTCGACGAGCGCGACCGCCGCCTCGGTCAGAAAGAGCAGGAGCTCGAAGCCGAGCGTGGGAAAATCGCACAGCTCCAGGACGAGCAGCGCACCGAGCTCGCTCGGGTCGCTTCCTTGACGATGGAGGAGGCGCGCGGCCTTCTCCTCGACCGGGTCGAGGAAGAGATGCGCGACATCACCGGCCGCAAGGTGCGCGAGCTCGAGGTCGAGGCCCGCGAGCGGGCGGACGAGCGGGCCCGCGACATCATCACCATGGCGCTCCAGCGCTATGCCGCCGAGCACACAGCCGAGCACAGCGTGACGGTCGTGGCTCTCCCGAGCGACGACATGAAGGGTCGGATCATCGGCCGCGAAGGGCGGAACATCCGAACCCTCGAAACCCTCACCGGCGTAGACCTGATCATCGACGACACTCCCGAGGCGGTCGTCGTCTCCGGTTTCGACCCCATTCGCCGCGAGGTCGCGAAGCGCGCGCTCGAGCGGCTTCTCGTGGACGGGCGCATCCATCCCGCGCGGATCGAGGAGATGGTCGGCAAGGCTCGGACCGAGATCGACCAGGTCATGAAGGAAGCGGCAGAGGCGGCGATCTACGAGGTCGGCATCGGCGGACTCAATCCGGACCTGGTGAAGCTCCTTGGACGGCTGCATTTCCGAACGTCCTATGGCCAGAACGTGCTGCGTCATTCCATCGAAGTCGCGCACGTCGCGGGAATGCTCGCTTCAGAGACCGGATACGACCCGCAGACGATGAAGCGCGCCGGCCTTCTGCACGACATCGGCAAGGCGATCGATCACGAAGTTGAGGGCCCGCACACCGTCATCGGCGGCGAGCTCCTCAAGCGGTACGGCTTCCCGCAGGCCGTCATCGACGGAGTGGTCGGCCACCACGGCGACGTGGAACCGGTGACGATGGTCGGAACGCTGATCTCGGCCGCCGACGCCATCAGCGCGGCGCGGCCCGGTGCTCGCAGCGAGATCGTCTCGAACTACATCCAAAGGCTCCAGGAGCTCGAAAGCGTCGCGAACAGCTTCCCGGGTGTCGAGAAATCGTTCGCGATCCAGGCGGGCCGCGAGGTCAGGGTCGTGGTCAAGCCCGAGCAGCTCGACGATCTTCAGACGGCGCGGCTCTCCCGCGACATCGCACAGAAGATCCAGGACACGCTGCAGTACCCCGGTCAGGTCAAGGTCACGGTGATCCGCGAGACCCGCGCGGTGGAATACGCCAAATAGCCGAAACGCTCCAGCACGGAAACCCGCCCGCCTAGAGCGCACCGTCACAATCGAGTGGCCAATGAGAATGCCGCGGCTCGTCGCCGCTGTGATGCTTGTGTTCGCGGCGTGCGCCCCGGTCGGCACGCAGCGGTTCCCGGGAGCGACCGGGGACCTGGGTGGCGCATCGCCCAGCCCGTCGGCCTCACCCATCGCCGTGGTCGCGTCGACGTACGGTTCCTTTCAGATCAAGACGCAGCCGCTCGATAGCTGCGAGCTCGCCATCAAGGTCGACCCCGGCAGTGTTGGTGACGGACCGCCCAAAACGCTGAGCGCGAAGGCCGATCTGAACGGGATCGTGGCATGGATGTACCCGACGCCGCTGATCCCAGCCGGTCACGGACGTCACGAGGTGTCGTGCTCGGGCGAGCGTGGCAAGAGCGACAGCTGGTCGGAATTCACGGTGACGCCGAGGAGTCTCGACGCGAAGGGCTTCACGACGCGCGTCGAGGCCGTCGACCCGATCGCCGGACTTTCGGGCGTGACGCAACGTCTCGACCCGAGCCTTGTTCCGGCGCGGGACGCCGACATCGCGCGCATGACCGCGACCCTCCAGAACGAGTGGAAGCTCGCGACGCGCGGACTTGGCGCCCTCACCCTGGTGCCGTCGTCGGCCGATCTGGTCGTCTACGTCCTTCCCGGAAAGGGGACCTCGGTGCACCTGCTCGCTGCCGACGGAAGCCAGCGCGTTCTCGTCTACGCGGTGGACGAGTTCGGGACGGTCTCGGCGGAGAACTCCGTGGCCGTCGCCCTTCACGAGCTCGGCCACATCTGGTGCTGCTTCGGCGCAGGTGCCGGCCCCGACGGGCATTGGCTCGAGAAGATCCCCGATCCACTCCTTCAGGGCGTCGATCAGTACGGACTCATGACACACCCGGTGACATGCCTCGTGGGCCGCGGCCTCGAGAGCTGCCCGAATCGGTTTTCCGAGCGGGAGCTGCGGACCATGGGCTTCACGCAGATCCCCGCGCCGCCGGCCGACCCCTGCGTGACGCAGCGGAACGTTCTCGGCGCGCGTCTTTTGACGCAGGGCGCAACTGTGGACGCCGCGAAGGCCCAGGCGGCGGTCGTCAAAGCCAAGATCGACGCGATCGTCGCGCAATACCCGTCGCGCCAGCTCCCGCCCGACGTCTACAACACGTACATCGGACTCGTCGATCAGTACAACGCCCTCGCGAACGACATCGACGCGAAGGTCGCCGCCTACAACGCGACCGTCGATCAGCTGAACGCGCTCCCTTGCTGACCTCGGTGTGAAGGTCCTCTTCGTCGGCGACGTTGTCGGAAAGCCCGGCCGCCAAGCCGTTGCCGCACTCCTCCCCGCGATCAGGCGCGAACGAAACGTCGATCTCGTGATCCTGAATGGTGAGAACGCCGCCGGCGGTGCGGGCCTCACGGGTGAGATCGCACGCGAGATCCACGGTGCGGGCGCCGACGTCATCACCAACGGAAACCATGTCTGGGACCAGCGCGCCTTTCTCAAAGAGATCGACGCGCTCGAGTTCTGCATCCGGCCGCTGAACCTGCCCCCGGGGAATCCCGGTAAAGGCTGGGTCATCCAGGACGGTGTGCTCGTCGTCAACGCGCTCGGGCGCGTCTTCATGGCCGAGCAGGACGACCCGTTCCGTGCGGTCGACGCGCTCCTAGCGGAGCTCGGCGAGCGCGCGCCGAGGATCCGCATCCTCGACTGGCACGCCGAGGCGACGAGCGAGAAGCTCGCGATGGGGTGGCACCTCGATGGGCGGTTCTCGGCCGTGCTCGGCAGCCACACGCATGTGCCAACGGCGGATGGGCGGATCCTTCCGCAAGGCACGGCGCTCCTCGCCGATACCGGGATGGTCGGGCCGCGTGACTCGGTCCTCGGGATCGAGCCGTCGATCATCGTGTCGCGTTTCCTCGACCACCTTCCGCGTCGCTTCGAGGTGGCGTCGGGGGTCGTGCAGTTCAACAGTGTGGTCGTCGACATCGACGATGCGTCCGGGCGCGCCCTCGCGATCGAGCGCCTCGACCGCGAGTGGCAGCCATAACCGCGGGCTACGCCATCGACCTTCACACGCACTCGCTCCGCTCCGACGGTGCGCTCTCGCCGGCCGAGCTGGTGAAGCGCGCAGCGGCACGCGGGGTGAAGATCCAGGCACTCTCCGATCACGACACGCTCGCCGGGATCGCGGAGGCCACCGCCACCGGCGAGAGCCTCGGTGTCCGGATCATCCCGGCGACCGAGCTCAACACCGAATCCGAGTGGGGCGACGCGCACGTGCTCGGCTATTTCATCGATCCGCAGGATGCGGCGCTCGAGGACCGTCTCCGCTGGCTCCGCGAGAACCGCGGACGTCGCATAGAGCTCATGGTCGGGAACCTGAACGCGCTGGGCTATGCCGTGGACCTCGTGCGTGTCCTCGAGATCGCGCAGGGTGGTGCGCTCGGGCGGCCCCATCTCGCGCAGGCGCTGTTCGAGAAGGGCTACGTCAAAAGCTACGACGCGGCGTTCGACACGCTTCTCGCGAAGGACTCGCCCGCGTACGTCGCGCGCGTCGGGCTCAGTCCCATCGAGGCCGTGACGCTCGTGCGAGAGCACGGCGGCGTGCCCTCGCTCGCGCATCCCGGGACCGTGCTCGGCCTCGATGAGCTGCTACCGGAGTTGGTTGCCGTCGGGCTTGCGGGCATCGAGGCCTACTACGGCGAGCACACACCCGAGATGACGGCACGCTGTCTCGATCGCGCGCGCACGCTCGACCTCGTCCCAACCGGAGGCAGCGACTTCCACGGGCGCGGCGATCACGGTACGGACCTCGGCGGCGTATTCGTCCCGCCGGAGACGATCGAGCGTCTCGAATCGCGCAGAGGCCGCGCCTAGGAATAACATTCCGCGGGAAAGAAGGGGGTCTCGGGTGGCAGGGGCGCTCCGTCCGGTCGTCCTCCTGATGTTGCTGGCGTCGGTCCTCTTTGTCGTCGACGGTTTCTTCGATGGCGTGTACCCAGGAGGCCCGGCCTGGTTCACCGGCAAGTACGACAACCTCGCAGAGATTTCCTACGTGTTCGCGATCCTCAACACGGTCGTGGCGATCATGGTCGCGCGCGGAAGCGAGCGGAGCCTTCAGTCGCGCATCGGCCTTTCGGTCTTTTTCCTGATCGAGCGTCCGGTCACCGCGTTCGCGCTCGGACCGAAGCCGGTCGAGTCGGTCATCACGCATTTCGCGACCGCCGGCGTTGAGCTGCTCATTCTCGTCACGGCACTTCGTGTCTGGCGCCTCGGAAATGCGGCACCGGATGTCGACACGCTCTTCTCATTGGAGGGCTCGAGCCCGGCCACCGCGAAACCCGAACATGACACGGAAGCGAAGGGTCGCCGGAGCGCCGTCGCCAGGCGGAACGCGTGGCTCATCGGCGGGGTGACGGTCGCTCTGGCGCTCGCGCTTGTCGCGGACGGCATCTACGAGGGCTACGTGCCGGGCGGGAAGGCTTGGACCACGTCCAGCGAGGGCTCGGGTTGGATCGTCTACGTCTTCGCGGCGGTCGCCCTCGCGGTCGCGGCGCGTGCCATGCACGGCGGGAAGGTCGCGCTGCGCGCGCTGATCGGCATCTCGCTCATCCTCTTCATCGAGCGGTCCTTCACGCCGTTCTCGATGCGCGAGCAGGATCCGATCGTGCTCGCGTTGCATGCGGTGGGTGCCTTCGTCAGCCTCGCGGTCGCGCTCGTGACCGCGAGCGTGATTCGCGGCGGGCCCGCATCGCGCCGAGCCTCCGTCCCGAAACTGGAGGCCGCATAGTTCTCGCGTGAGTCTCACCGTTCGGGGCGCCGCAGAGCGCCTCGTCGAGCACGTCGGCGCGGTCGTTGTCGGGAAGCGCGAGGTCACGGAGCAGCTCCTCGGCGCCCTTCTGGTGGAAGGCCACGTCCTGCTCGACGACGTGCCCGGCGTGGGAAAGACCACCCTCGCGCGAGCGGTCGCGCGGTCGCTCGACCTCACCTTCCGGCGCATCCAGTGCACGCCCGATCTGGTGCCGAGCGACATCACCGGCGTTTCGATCTACGACCAGCGCGCCGGTGCGTTCGAGTACCGGCCCGGTCCGCTCTCAGCGAACGTGGTGCTCGTCGACGAGATCAACCGCGCCACTCCGCGGGCGCAGTCGGCGCTGCTCGAGGCGATGCAGGAGCGCCAGGTCACCGTCGACGAGGCCACGCACACGCTGCCTGACCCGTTCCTGGTCATCGCGACCCAGAACCCGGTCGAGCTCGAAGGCACCTTTCCGTTGCCGGAGGCGCAGCTCGACCGGTTCCTCTTTCTTTTGAATCTCGGCTACCCCGACGCCGATGATGAGGACACGATTTTGAGGATCCACGGGCCGGCGAACGTCCGCGCCGAGACGCTCCGGCCGATCCTCAATCCCGCCGAGATCGCCGAGCTGCGCGACGAGGTCCACGGGGTGCGCGTCGGCGACGCGGTCCGGCGCTACGCGGTCGAGATCGTGCGCGGGACCCGGCGCATCGACGGCGTCGACCTGGGTGCGAGTCCTCGAGCCGCTCTCGCGCTCTATCGGGCCGCACAGGCGCATGCCGCCATTCGCGGTCGCGCCTACGTTCTTCCCGACGACGTGAAGGCGCAGGCGGTCGCGGTCCTGCGTCACCGGCTCTTCCTCAACGCGGATGCCCAGATGCGTGGACGCACGACCACCGTGATCATCGCCGAGGTCCTCGCGCGCACACCGGTACCGGCGGAGGACGTCGCCGCGACGGCCGGCTGAACCGATGGAGACTCATCCGCTCGACCTGCGGACCGGACACTTCCCCTGGCAGATCGTCTTGCTCTTCCTCGGCGCAGCGGCCATCAGCCGTGCGCCGGCGGTCATCGTGCTTGCCGTTGGCGCTCTGATCACGTGGCTCGTCGTCGAGATCACCGGTCGCCTCGCGCTGGCGGCGGTGGACGCGCGTGTCACGCTCACCCCGGATCGGATCATCGCCGGCGAGCTTCCGATCGCGACCGTCGAGATCGTGAACCGCAAGCCACTGCCGTTGCCGTGGCTGGACGCGCGTCTCTTCCTCGCCGAAGGGGTCGAGCCTCCCAGGCCGGCGCCCGGGAGTCCACGTGGCTGGATCGATTTTGGGTTTCCAATGCGCGGGCGGGAACGCGTCCTCGTGCGCCTGCCCGTCCGCGTCCCGGCCCGCGGCGCCTATGCGATCGGGCCCCTGCGCCTGCGTGCCGGCGACTGGCTCGGCTTCACCCAGAGCGAACGGACCGTGGCACTCGCTCCCGAGGTCACGGCCTACCCTGCGCCGCTCGCTGTCCGCGATCGCGCGCTTGCCTCGCTGCGACCCCTCGCCGAGACGGCCACGCGTCGCGGGCTGGTACCCGATCCCCTCCGCTTTCGCGGAGTCCGGCCCCATCGCCGCGGCGACGCGCGCAAGGAGATCCACTGGAAGGCCTCGGCCCGCCTTCGCGAGCTGCAGACGAAGCTCTACGAACCGGCGACCAGCCTCGACTCGATCTTCCTCGTCAACGTCGCGTCATACGAGCAGTACTGGATCCAGGCCGATCCCGAGGCCGCCGAGCTCGTTGTCTCCGCGGCGGCCGAGCTCATACGTCTGGCCGCGGCGGCGGGACGCCAGGTCGGGCTCGTGACGAATGGCATCGACAACCTCACGCACGAACGACCTCGATCGGCGCTCGGACGCGGACCGCGGTCGCTGACCCGCAGCCTCGAGATCCTCGCGCGCCTGGGCCCCTACGCAGTCGGAGCGCCCGAGACCGTCTTCCTCCGCGAGCGCGGCCGTCTCCCGTGGGGCGCGACGCTCATCATCGTCACGCCTCGGCTCGGCTCGGGGCTTGCGAACGCGGCCGTCGCGCTTCGTCGCGCGCACCACCGCGTCCTCATCGTGTCCGTTGACGAGATACCCGCGGCCCTCGCCGCGCATCTTGTGGTCCAGGGCGTGTCACATGACCTCCTCACCCCGCGGGAGCGCAGTGCGGCGGTCTAGCTCGCGCGCCTTCGCGGCGCTCCTCGTGGCGCGCGCGGTGATGGAGGCGATCGCGTTCGCGTGCCTCCTCGCCCTCGTGCACATGCCGGGCGGCCTCGAGCCGCTCGCCTTGACGCCGACGACGTTCGCGCTGATCGGCGCAACCCTCGTGCTCGTCGCCGCGCTGCGCGAGACGGGATCCGAGGGCCGCGGGACGGCGATCGTGGGAACGACCCTTGGCGTCGGGCTGCTCGTGGCCGTGTTGCTGCCGACCCATCCGCTCGACGTCGTGTCGTGGGGCGGGCGCATCATCACGTTCGTCATCGTCGCGGAGATCTATCTCTGGCGAGTCGTGTCGCTGGCGCGCGGCGCGGTGCGGTGGAGCGACGCGCGGAACGCCGTGCCCTTCGGGGCGCTGGCGCTCGCCATCGTCTCCATCGGCCCCGCTCGTGTCGACAGCACGCCGCTCGTTCCGCTCGCGCTCATCTTCATCGCGGCGTCGGCGGTAGCGCTCTCGGTCGCGCGCTCCGCCGAGGAGCTCTCCCTGACGACCGGCACCTCGGGGCCGGCCCGTCTCTCGTCGGCGAACTCGGTCGTCTTCGCCCTCGGTATTGGGGCGCTCCTCGCCGCGCTGGCGGCGCCCACGGTCGATCAGCTCCTTCGCGATCTTGGGGAAGCGCTCGCGCCCACGTTCGACGAGATCGTCTTCACGCTCCTGCTGCCGATCGGCTATATCGCGGCGCTCGTCTACGCGCTCCTCGAGCCCCTTCTGCGGCGGTGGAATCCTTTCTCGTTACCCAGTCAGGATGCCCCGAGCGACGACGTGGCGATGCTGCGCAACATCGAACGGACGCGACCGCTCGTCGTCGGCGGTCTGGAGATCGTCGTCGTGATCGTCGTCCTGCTCGTGGCCGTCGTGCTTTTCGAGCGCGCGGTGCGAGAACGACGCCTTACCCTTCCCGATGGCGCGGAGCTCGAACGCGCGGCTGCGTCGGGTCTCACGCTCGGGGCAACGCTCCGTTCGCTCTTCCCTCGAGGCTCCGCCCGCCGCCGCGCGCCGCGCGATGACGGAACGCCCGCGGCCGCCGTCCGGCTCATCTACTGGCGCCTGCTCGCGCTCGCCGATCACGCGGGTCAGGGCTGGCGTGCCGCGGCCGAAACGCCGTCGGAGCACCAGATGCGCATCACAGGCGTTGATCCGCGATGGGCCGCGGCGTCGCCGATCGTCGCGGCGTTCGAGGATCTTCGGTACGGCGAGCTCGCGCCGGACCAGGCCACGATCGCGCGAGCTCGCGACGCGCTCGGCGCGATGGAGGCGGCGGTACGGACGTGATCGCCATCGTCGGCCCGACCGCCTCGGGTAAAAGCGCGCTCGCGATGCGCGTCGCGGAGCGAATGGGCGGCGAGATCGTTTCAGCCGATTCTCGTCAGGTCTATCGCGGGATGGACATCGGAACGGCGAAGCCGACGATCGAGGAGCGTGCTCGCATTCCCCATCACCTCGTCGACATCGTCGATCCCGGCGAGCGTTACGACGTCCTTCGCTACCAGCGGGACGGCCGCGCCGTACTTGCGGGGATCCGCGCGCGCGGGCGTGTGGCCCTCGTCGTCGGCGGGACGGGTCTTTACGTCCGGGCGCTCCTCGATGGGCTCGAACTCGCCTCGCTGCCGCACGATCCGGAGGTCCGCGCACGACTTGAGTCAGAGGATCCCGCGACGCTGCACGAGCGGCTACGCGCGATGGACCCGAACGCCGCATCGCGTGTGGATCCGCGTAACCGGCGGCGACTCGTTCGTTACCTCGAGGTCGCCACCATCGCGGGCGGTCCGGTACCGCGCGTCCGCGGGGCACCGCTGGCGGCGCTCCGCATCGGCCTCCGCCCGCCGCGCGAGGTCCTCGTCGCGGCGATCGAGCGGCGCGTTCGCGACATGGTCGCGCAGGGCGTGCTGGACGAGGCACGCAGTCTCGTGGCGCGTGGCATCGATCCGCGCCTGCCGAGCATGAGCGCGCACGGATACGTGCACTGGGCGGCGCTCTTACGGGGCGAGATCGATCTGGAGACCGCGATCGCCCGCACCGCCCGCGATGTGCGCGCCTACTCTCGACGCCAGATGACCTGGTTCCGCCGCGACGCTGCGATCCGCTGGTTCGACCCGACGGCGACCGACCCGCTCCCGGAGATCGTCGAGGCAGCCGCATGAAGTTCACGAAGATGCACGGCTGCGGGAACGACTTCGTGATCGTGGATGGACCGGCCGACGTGACCGCCGCACGGGCGCGCGATCTTTGCGACCGCCGGCGCGGGATCGGAGCCGACGGTGTGCTCGTGATCGGAGAGGCGCGGGGACGCTGCTGGCGCGTCACCATACATAACGCGGACGGTTCAATGGGTGAATCGTGCGGGAACGGCGCGCGGTGCGTGGCACGGTATCTTCTCGACCGTCACGGCGGCGATGAGGTGGAGCTTTCCTTTGCGGGCGGCGACGTGGTGGCGCGCAGGGAGGGGACCGGGATCGCGATCGCCTTCGCGCGACCGCGCTCGCCCGAGCCCATCGCCGTCGACGGCGTGCGTGGATATCGCGTGAGCCTTGGTAATCCGCACGTCGTGCTCTTTGTCCCGGATCCCGCGAATGCGGATCTGACGGCGCTCGCGGTGGCCGCGCGCGCAGCCCTCGGCGACGCGAACGTGGAGGTCGCGCGCGTCGTAGCGCCCGACCTCATCCTGCTCCGGGTCGACGAGCGCGGGGTTGGGGAGACGCTCGCCTGTGGGACGGGTGCGCTGGCCGCAGTAGTAGCAGCTCTTTCGTTGGGCGAGGTAAACGCTCGCGAGGTGCGCGTCAGGCTTCCGGGAGGAACGCTTCTCGTCCGACCAGGACCGGATCGCTATGAGCTAGTGGGGCCCGCGGAGTACGTCTTCCGGGGCGAGCTCGCCTCGTGACGAAGCCAATCCCGGTCACATACACCGAAGAGAACCCATGCCGATGACTGACATCTATCGACCCGATGAGTGGCATGACTACTTCATCACCGTCGGCGGGGCAGCTGCGGCTTTGACCGGCTTGGTGTTTGTCGCGATGTCGCTCAACCCGAACCTCATCGCGCGAGACCCAACGCACCGCCGTCGGGCGGTCGGCACGATCGCCGGGTTCACTGCCATCTTCATGATCTGCGGTCTTGGGGTGATGGGCGGTCAGGATCATCAGGCGGTAGGACTGGAATGGCTCATCGTCTCGGCCGCGGCCGGGATCGTCTACGTCTACGGCTATGTTCAGGCCATTCGCCTCGGTGGAAGCTCGGTGGGGCTCCAAACTCCTCGACTGATCGGCGGCACCGCGCTTCATCTCGTCGAAATCGTCGGTGCTGCCTTGCTATTCGGCGGATACCTCGCTGGTTTGTATCTGGCGGCGATTTCGATGATCGGCCTGCTTGCCTTCATGATTTCTGGAGCCTGGCTGCTCATCATGGGTATTCGAACAACGGCCGAGAGCAGAAATGACTAGGAGAGCCCTCGGTGCTCTCGCGTGCGGGACCAGCGCGTGCGCCACCGTGGCGGCCGCGATGGCGGACCAGCCTATGGCGGAGCTCGTCACGGTGCGTGTACCGGGTGGCGACCTGTTCGTCCGCGCGGGACCGCGCGTGTTCGAGCTCGTCGGTCCCGCCGAGTACGTCTTCGAGGGGTCGACACCCTGATCGAGACCGAGACACCGCCCGAGCGGGCCTACCTCGTGGGCGTCGAGATCCCGCGCTCGCGGCTCGACGGCGACGATTCGCTCGATGAGCTCGGATCTCTCGTCGAAGCGGCCGGAGGGATCGTCGCCGGGCGCTCGCTGCAGGCTCGAAGGACGCGCGATCCGAATTCCTACGTGGGCAAGGGAAAGGCCGGCGAGATCGGCCGCGAGGTGTCGCGCCTCCGCGTCGATATCGTGATCTGCGACGACGAGCTCAAGCCGTCGCAGCAGCGCACGCTCGAGGAGATCACCGGCGTGGCCGTCGTCGACCGCTCGGCCGTGATCCTGGACATCTTCGCGAGACATGCGCGCTCGCGCGAGGGTCGGATCCAGGTCGAGCTCGCGCAGCTCGAGTATCGGCTGCCGCGCCTCACCGGACGCGGCAAGGAGATGTCGCGCCTCGGCGGTGGCATCGGCACGCGCGGTCCGGGCGAATCGAAGCTCGAGAGCGACCGTCAGATCATCCGCAAACGCATCCAGGATCTGCGAAAGCAGCTCGACGAGGTCGCGCGACAGCGCGAGCGGGCTCGAGGCTCGCGCGCGAGCGAAGGAATGTTCCTCGCCGCCATCGTCGGGTACACGAACGCCGGGAAATCGACGCTGATGAACGCGCTCGCCGGCTCGGACGTGCTCGTCGCGGATCAGCCCTTCGCGACGCTTGACCCGACCACACGGCGCGCGGCCCTTCCGAGCGGCGCGACGATCCTCCTTTCGGACACCGTCGGCTTCGTGAACAAGCTGCCGCCGACTCTCGTCGCCGCGTTCCGCGCGACGCTCGAGGAGCTCGCCGATGCCGATCTCCTCGTACACGTCGCCGATGTGACGCATCCGAATCTGCACGAGCACATGCGCGTCGTCGACGAGACGCTTGCGTCGCTCGGGCTTGAGCATCGTCCTCGCCTGGTCGTCTTGAATCAGATCGATCGTCTGCGCGGTGAAGAAGGTGAGGCGCTCCGCGAGGCGCTCGCAGCCGAGTTTCCCGCAGCAATCCTCGTGTCGGCGCGCAACGGCGACGGTCTGGACGCGTTGCGCGTGCGTCTCGCGGAGGCCGCCGCTGCCGGCTGGAAGCGCGTCAAGAAGACGCTGCCGTACCACGCCGGCGCGCTCGTGCAGCAGATCCGAACGCGCGGCTCTCTGCGGAGCGTCGATTACGAAGAGGCCGGCATCCGCATCGAGGCAGACGTGCCGCCCGAGCTCGCCGCGGAGATCGACAGCGCGATCCGACGCCGCTAGCACCTGGTAGGCAACCGAGCCCCTCGGATCAAGTCCGCATCGACCGGTTTCGTTGAGACCCTGACGCGACTCTTCCCGGAGGCGTCCGCATCAAGCATGGGCTGCACCGAGGGGAGGGCTCATGCGATTTACCGCGGCCACCGTGGCGAGCGTGCTTGCGGTCGTGGGCGTGCTTGGCTCGTTCGCACCGCTGCTCGCCGAGGGAGCGGGCCTCGATGGCGTCGAGCAGGACCTCGTCGCGCGCATCAATGCGTTTCGCGCGGCGCGGGGTCTGGCAACGCTGACGGTCTCCGACACGCTCACCGCTGCAGCGAAATGGATGTCCGCCGACATGGGCGCGCGCAACTATTTCGCCCACACCTCGCTCGACGGGCGCTCGCCGACGCAGCGCATGTTCGACGCGGGCTACCCGGCCTTCGGCACGTGGACCGGAGAGGACCTCGCCGCCGGCTACACGACGACGGCCGACGTGCTGAATGGGTGGATCAACAGCCCCGCGCACTACGCGGTCCTCGTGAACCCGCAGTACCACGCGATCGGCGTCGGGCACGGGTACACGACCGGATCGACGTACGGCTGGTACTGGACCGCGGACTTCGGCGGCGTCGTCGACGTCGTCCGCGCCGTTCCCGCCGCTCGGGCGGTCACGACCGCGAGCGTTCAGTCGCATTACGCCACGCCCGCGCAGGTGGCGCTCCCTCCCGATTCCGGCTATCACGCGAGCTGGTCCGCGCAGAGCCCGGACCCGGTTGTCGCCGCCGGTGAGCGGACGACCCTTGTGGTCGCGCTCACGAACACCGGATCACGTGGCTGGTACAGGGGAGTCGCCGATCAGCAGGCCAATCTCGGCACAAGCGAACCGCAAGATACCGAACGTCCAGACCTCGCGGCCGACTGGCTGTCAGCGAATCGGCTGACCTCGACGACCACCGAGTATGTGGGTCCGGGCGAGGTCGGCTGGTTCGAGTTCACGCTTCGGGCCCCGATCACCGCCGGTGACTATCGCCTCGGTCTCCGAGGCGTGGTCGATGGAGCCGCGTGGCTCGAGGACGATGGCATCTTCTTTGTGATCCACGTTCTTCCGTCGATCGCGGCGAGCGGCAGCCTCAGCTTCGTCCGGTGATGATCGGGAGGTCGGGTTCGTTGCCCCACTCCTCCCACGAACCATCGTACGTGCGCACCTCGTCGTGACCGAGCGCGGTCAGCACGAGGTGCGTGAACGCGGCGCGCACGCCGGCCTGGCAGTACGTGATCGTGCTCGTCTCGGTTCCGAAACCCGCGTTCGTGTAGAACTCCTCGAGCTCGTCCGCGTCGCGTAGCGTCCAATCCTCTTTGAGAGCGT
>Ga0209057_1002471_pt1 | contig 14183 bp, 9 predicted proteins | sample GraSoiAngelo_146_FD_185903 | JGI IMG/M metagenome (GOLD analysis project Ga0209057, IMG submission 185903) | Grasslands soil microbial communities from the Angelo Coastal Reserve, California, USA - 14_1009_05_30cm (SPAdes) (version 2) | ecosystem: Environmental > Terrestrial > Soil > Grasslands ... | reverse complement strand
GCGCTCCCGACTGGTTGATCTCCTCGACGATGGACGTGTCCTCTGCCGGGCTGATCGGCCGGAACGGCGGCGACCACGCGTACACGATGCGGAGCCCGGGAAACCGCTCGCGAGCGACCGCGACCAGCTTGTCGAGGACGTCCGGCGCGCCGCCGTAGAATCCGACCGGAACGCCGGCTCGCGCCGCCTCCGCCAGCACGCGCGGGGTCAGCTCGGGGCCGTAAACGCGCGCGGCGTCCCGAGCGCCGAGCAGACGGAGTCCCCAGACGAGGGGCATCCCATCGGGCGTCACCAGATCGGCATCGTTGACGACGCGCTTGAGGAAGGCGTCGTCGTGCGCCTCCATCACCGTGTGCACGGTCGTCACACACACGTAGCGGCGGCGATCCTCGCCCTCGGCCCACGCCATCACCCGCGACGATGCGTCGTCATAGCTCGTGGCGTGCACGCGCATGCCGAGGATGCTGCGGCACAGCGGCGACGTCGGCGCTGCTGTGGTGACCTTCATGAGCGCTGCGGAAGCCATGGCCCTCATGCGGCGACTCCGTTCCGTACCCGGTCATAGATCCCCATGAGCAGGTCGTAATTCACGGCCGGCGTGTAGCGCGTCTCGAAGACCTCCCGCGCGTTCGTCCGCATGGTCGCTAGCTCACTCGGGTGCGAGAAGGCCCACTCGACCTTGCTGGCCAGGTCCTCCGGGTCTCCCGGGCGGACACGGAGTCCGGTGCGGCCGTCGTCGATGATCGCCCCTACGCTTCCGTGGCGGCTGCCGATGACGGGCAGGCCGGCCGCAGACGCCTCGGCGAGCACGAGCGGGAACATCTCGTAACACTCGGAGGGAAGAACGAGCACGCGGGCGTCCCGCATCAGAGCGAGGACCTTGTCCTTCGGCTGCCACCCGAGCCAGTGACAGCGCTCGACCTTTCCGACGAATTCCTCCACGGCCGGGGCGAGCGGGCCGTCACCGACGACGTAGAGCGGAACGGTCCCGCCGAGCCGCCGCCAGGCGGCCATCAGCGTCTCCACGCCCTTCTCGGGCGACAGGCGGCCGACGAAGAGCGCGTATCCACCGGCGCCGTTCCCGATTCCCGGATCCGTCGCGCAGAAGTTCGGCTTGAGCGCGATCTTCGCGGCCGGCAGCCCGCCGGCGATGAACTTCTCCCGGGCGAACTCGGTCATCGCGATGTACGCGTCGACGGATCGCTGCCAGGTCCCCAGCCACCGATGCGCGGTGAGCATGCCCGCCACGACGGCGGTCTGGCTGCGCGATCCCCGATAGCAGCCGTGACGGATTCCGGGGAGGGCCACGGCCCGCCCGACGCAGTCCTCGCACGCGCGGCCGTCGCGATAGAACGTGGCCGAGGGACAGACGAGGCGATAGTTGTGCAACGTCTGCACAACCGGAACGCCGGCGTCGCGGCAGGCGTAGTAGGCGGCCGGCGACACCTGGAAGAACGTGTTGTGGAAGTGAGCGACGTCAGGCCGGCTCTGGCGCAGGCACTCGGTCAGCCTGCGCTGGAAGCCGACCGACCACACCGCGTCCCGGGCGGCCACGAGCGAGCGCAGACCGTGCACGGCTCCGTTCTCGGTCGTGAGCGTGGACACGTCGTGGCCGTGCTCGCGCAGCAGGGCCACCTCGGCGCGGAACACCTCGTCCTCTCCGCCGGCCTGCTGGTAGTAATTGTGGACGACGAGGATGCGCATCATCATTGCTCCAGCAACACCGGCATCGCTCCGACGGCGACCCGCTGTCCCGCCTCGAGCGCTCGGGTCTCCCCCGCGAGCGTCCGCACACGGTGAACGCGCCAGGCCGATGGCACGGCGAACTCACTCTTCGTGTTCGGGCTCCAGACGATCCACGCGTCGTTGCCGGCGTCGCGAGTGACCTGGCAGGTCCACACCGCGCCCGGCCCCGACTGGCATTCCCGGACCTGGGCGCCCGTCATCCAGTCCTGCACGTTCTGATAGGCGCGCCCCGCCGGCTTCACCGTGCGGCCGTCGGGTTCGACGAGTCCCATGAGGAAGTTGTCCCAGGCGTACCAGTACAGGCGTTCGACCCCGGACGCCCAGTTGAGGACGCAGGCCCTGGCGACGAACGCGGCGGCGTCATCCTCATTGAGGACCCGGCTGTAGATGCCGGTGCCGCCGCGCGGCGACACCGCCTTCTGATGGCTCGGGATCATCCAGCCACTTTCCGTGTTCCACACGGGCTTGTTCACGCCGTAGCGACGGAGCACCTGCTGGACGTCACGAATCATCGGTACCATCGCCTCGGGTTCCATGGGCGCGACGTAAAAGTGATAGCCGATGACGTCGGCGTACTTGGCGCCGCCGCGGCGCAGGTACTCGTCGAGCCAGACGATGCCACCGCGCTCGGTGGCGGCGGGAGAGACGACGACGATGTCCGGGTCGACCGCCTTCAGCGTCTGGAATGCCTCGCGAGCCAGATCGACCATGGCGGCCGTCGAGCCGGTGTAGAACTGTCTCAGGTTCGGCTCGTTCCAGATCTCGTAGTGACGCACGCGGCCCTTGTACCGTTGCGCCACCGTCCTCACGTAGTCGCGCCAGCGCTGGAGATCGGCGGGCTCGGCCGTGGCGCCCGGAGAGTACGAGGAGACTTCGGATGGACGCGCCGATGCCCACGAGGGCGACATGCCGAGCGGAAGCAGGATCTCCACGCGGTGCTCGCGCGCCATCTCGACGTACTGGTCGAGCGCGTCGAAGCGCCACTCACCGGGGCTCGGCTCGAGGTTCGGCCACGCCACTCGCGCGTCCCACAGCCGCCACTCACCGGGGCTCGGCTCGAGGTTCGGCCACGCCACTCGCGCGTCCCACAGCCGCCACGCACCGAATGCCGCCGGCCAGCTGCCCAACGCGCCGGCGCGATGGATGTGCAGGCCCCAGTACTCGCGAGGCACGGGCCCGCTGGCTCCCGTGAAGGTCGCAGGCTGGCCCTGACCGACCGCCGAGCCCACCATGAGCGCGAGAGCCACCAGGACGATTCGCACGAGGGCCCGTTTACCGCGCACAGGCGTACTCGATGGCGGCGCGGAAGCCGGAGACCATCGTCTCCGTCGTCCATTCGCCGATGGTGTGCAAGGCGCTGTCTCCCAGGCGACGGCGCACGGTGTCGTCACCGACGATCGTGTTCAGAGCCGCACCGAGAGCGGCCGCATCGCGCTCGGGAACGACGAACCCGTTGACGCCGTCCTGGACCAGCCCACCCGCGGCCGCCCCGACCGCGTCGGTGGCGATCACGGGGACACCCTGGTTGAACGCCTCGTTGACGACGAGTCCCCACGGTTCTTTCTCTTGCTGGGTCGTGATTGAGGGCAGCACCGCGACATTGGCCAGCGCGTAATACGCTGGCGTTAGATCAGCGGACACGTGACCCGTGAAGCGAACCCTCGCCCCGAGGCCCAGGCTCTCGGCCAGCGCGCGAAGCTCGGCGCCCTCTTCGCCTTCGCCGGCGAGGACGAGAACCGCACGTGGGTCGGTGACGGCGCGGAAGCCATGGAGCAGATGGCGGAGGCCCTTGGCCCGGGTCAGCCGCCCGACGTAGAGGACCACCGGCTGATCCGCCTCGATACCGAGCCGGGAGCGCAGGGCGCAGCGCTCGGCGTCGTCGACGTGCCGTCGATACAGCGCGTTGTCGACGGCCTGGCGGGCCAGGAAGATCCGCGGAGCCGCGACGCCTTCGCCTTCCAGATAGCGCCGCACGTGGTCGCCGTACACGACCACGGCATCAGCGTTCCGATACATGTGCTGGACGATCGGGAATCCGAGCCGGTGGAATTTGGTATTGATCCGCGTCCAGATCCCGGTCCACAGCACGAAGGGCTTACCCGTCATGCGCGCGATCGCGTAGGTCACGGGCAGGGCAAAACGGCCGTTGATGCACTTGACGAAAACGTCGTAGTGGCCCGCGAGCAGGGTCGCCGGGAGCTGGGCCGAGACTCTCGTATTGCCGATGCGGGCGCCGGGAACGTATATGTGCCGGAACGCCCCGCGCTTCACGCCGTGCTCCTTCCGCCAGTACCATTCGCCACCGTCGGAGAAGAAGTAGTAGTCCACGTCGTAATCACGGGCCAGCAGCTCGAACGGCTTGATCCGGTAGTGCGAGCAGAAGTTCGTCACGAAGGCGACACGCCGCCGCCGTGGGCCCGGCACGGGCCGACCAACCGTGGCCACGCTCTCGAGCTCTTCCATCGCCGGGCATGCGCTCGTCGCCATCACTACGCTCCGTGGACCTGCCGGTATTCGTCGTAGCCGTACCCGAGCACGCCGGTGAGCATGCCGAGGCCGAGGCACACGCGCGACGACGCCTCCACGAGGCCACCGATGCCGTAAGCCGGCGCCAGCGCCAGGAGCGCGACGCCCTGGGCCACCCTGGCCGCGCCCTTCAGACCGCGGATCACGCGCACGCGCGCCCCGGGGCGGACGTCGAGCTCGCAGCGGGCGAACCCGTTTCCACCCCGGTAGGCCCGCTGGAGCAGCCACCTCACGTTGAGCCGCGTCTTCGGCACCCGCTCGTCGACGACAGCCTCGTCGGCCCACACCATGCGGGCGCCGAGCCGCTTCAGGCGCATGAAGAGGTGCGTGTCTTCGGCTCCGCTCAGCGCGAACTGGGGGGAGAAGGGGCCCGACTGCTCGGTCAGCAAGCCGGACCGCACCAGCGCGTTGCCGGCGCCGGCGACGGACAGCGGGTGGCCCGTGCGATAGCGAGGCCGCACGAAGAACCGCCCGCGCTCGACCCAGGCGGGTGGCAGCTCGTCGAAGCGCGGGAGCACGGGCCCGGCCACGACGTCGGCGTTCTCACACGCCTGCACGGACAGCAGCTCGTCGAGCCAGTTCCGCCGGGGCAGCTCGTCGTCGTCGACGAACACCACGAAGTCGCACTCCCGCGCGACGGCCGTCACCCCGCAGTTGCGCGCGTACGAGATTCCCCGGCGCGGCTCCACTCCGTAGCAGAGGGGCCAGCGCGCCCGGACGGCGGCGCGTTCCACGGTGGAGCGGGCCGACTCGTCGGCGTCGTTGTCGATCACGACCACGGCGACGTGCGGCTCGCGCACCTTCCGGAACGTCTGCCGGTCCAGGGCCTTCAGCAGCGTGGCGAGCATGCGCGGGCGGCGATAGGTCGCGATGCAGATGCCGATCCGCGCCGCCGGGGACGGTTTGGTCATGCCGCCATCCGGGAGGCGTCGTTCTTCGCCCGCGTGAGCCACATGCAGGTCACGACGTACAGCATCCAGAAGATGCTGTTGCGGACGAGGATGGTGCTCTCGGCCAGATTGACGACGATGATGAACACGAGATAAACGACCGGCCACAGGGCGTAGATGCTGGTCGACCGCCGGATGAGGAGCGCGGCGCGCCACGCCGCGGTCACGAGGCCGCCCACGAGCAACACGACGCCGACGATGCCGAGCTCGAGCGTGAGGTCGAGGAAGCCGTTGTGCGCGTGCGGGGGCTTCCACTGCAGCGCCGACCACACGGCTGCGGACTCGCCGTCCCAGCCGAGCCAGAATGCACTGTAGCCGTGCCCGAGCCACGGACGACTGGCGATGGCATCCTGAACGGCCGCCCAGAGCGCCGTCCGACCCGTCAACCCGGGGTCCTTACCGACCGCGGCCACCATGACGTCGGCCACGGTGCTGAGCCAGATCCCAGCGCCGATGATGGCCATCAACGCGAACACGGCGGCGGCGACGGCCGGGGCTCGCCGCAGTCTGAAGATCGGCCACAGCGGGATCGTGACGACGACCACCATCGCGGTCAGAAATCCGGCCACCGAGCTGGAGCCCAGGAGAGCCACGGCCGCCAGGGCCAGCACGCCGGCGAGGATCAGGCGGTTCAGCAACACTCCGTGACGGAGCTTGAACAGCAGCACCAGGCACGACAGCGCCATGGCACGGCCGAGCGCGTTTTTGTGAACGAAGATGCCGCGCCACGCTCCGTCATCGATGCTAATCCCATAGCCCGGAAAGAAGAGCGACGCGACCACGCTCAGTATCGCGGCGGCGCTCAGCACCCAGGCCACGAGGCGCAGGAGCTCGTGCGCCGTGTATCGCGACGCGAGATAGATGCCGAAGGCGGTCGTGCCGAACAGCGCAGCGGTACGGCGGAGCGTCACGTCCGGCGCCACCGACCACAGAATAGATGTGGCGGCCAGGCCACAGAGGAGGCCCAGCCACCGCTCCCGGCACAGGAGCCCCACGGTTTCCCTGGTGCGCCGGGCCAGGAGGAGCATCGTGATCGCATACACGGCGATCCAGGTCACCTGCATGACACGGTCGCCTTCCAGATCGTCGACGGCGAGGCTGGCTTCCAGGCCGAGGAGCGGAAGGAGGCCGCCCGTCGCGAGGAAGAGAACGACGACCGCGAAGGCGCGCTCAATCAGGCCGGGGTGGGTGGCGGCGGTGCGCTGGCGCGGGGCGAGGCGCTGCGCGATCGGAGCGTTCAAGGTCAAAGCGTTCATGATCTCCGTCTCAGCACGGCGATCGCGGCCCACGAGGCCACGACGAGAAGGACGTTCGACGCGAGGGCGGCAGCAGCCGCGCCGTACCACGAGTAGCGGGGGATCGCCCACATCGCCATCACGACGGCGGCGCCCCCGGCCAGGACTTGCAGGCACGTGCGGCGTCGCTGGAAGCCCGCGCCGGTTAGCACGTCGCCCGCCACGTAGTGGAAGGCTCGGAATAGCGGAATCAGGGCGAGCCACTGCACGGCGTGCACCGAGGCTCCGAAGCTTTCGCCGAGGACGAGCGGCAGCACGGGGGCGCCGGTGACCAGGGCCAGTGCGCTGATAAGGCCGTAGAGACCGCCGGCCAGGAGCAACGGCCGGCCAAAAGCCAACGCAGCGCGGAGTCCCGCGGCGCCATGACGGAAGAATCCGGGATAGCTCGCCGACATCAGGGCCAGGACAGGGGTGAACGTGATGTCGACGATTCGCGCAGCGGCCGCGTAGATGCCTGCCGCGTGGACTCCGGAGAAGCGAACGATCAGCATCTTGTCGATGTCTTTTTGGACGGCCTGCATCCACTGACTCAGCGCGAAATAGAGCCCGTCCCTGGTGGCTCGCCCGGACAGTGACAGCGTCAGGGGGAGGCCACCGTGACGGGCGTAGACCACGCACAGCCCGATCGCGGCGGCGACTCCGTTGGCCACGACGTAGAACCAGGCCCATGCCACCGGCGTCGGCGACGCCACCAGGGCGTAGAGTCCGACCGCCGCCAGCACCTTCGCCGCGCTCAGACCAGTGTCAAGGCTGGCCGTCACGTCGAGCCGCTGCTGCGCCTGGAACGCCTTCCCGCAGATGTCGGAGAGCTGCGCGAAAACGAGATCGGCGACTCCGACGAGGACGATCAGCAGGACTGCTGTCCCGGGAAGAATGAAGGCCGCCAGCCCGACGAGCAGCCCGATGAGCACCACGCCGGCCATGCCGGTGGTGACCAGCGCGGTGCTCCAGCTGTCCGCCATGGTGGCGGGTTCCCGGCTCACGTTCCTGACGAGGAGATTGCCGGTTCCGAAGCTGCCGAACGGCGCCAGCATTGCCGCGAGGACCGAGACTCCGATGAACTCACCGTAGCCGGCGGCGCCGAGGACCCGAGCCACGATGACGAAGTACGCGGCCTGGAGGGCCATGCGGACGCCGCCGCGCGCGCACATCCACGCCGTGTTGACGGCCAGGCGGTTCGTGCGAGCACGTCGAACCGTGGCTATCGGCGAGACCAGCGCCGACATCGCGGACAGGACGTTAACAGGCACCCGTGCCTCGGAGGGCGGCCGGCAGCGTCCTGAACAGGATCCAAAGGTCGAGCCACAGCGACCAGTTCCGGATGTAGTACGAGTCGCGCGCTTCCTGGCCCGCCATGTCGGCCATCGAGCGCTCGCTCACCTGCCACATCCCGCTGAGCCCTGGGCGCACCTGATGCCGGAACGCGCGGAAGTGGGAGCTGAACTTCGCGAGGTGGTAGTCCGGGAACGGCCGGGGACCGACCAGGCTCATGTCGCCGGTGACGATGTTCCAGAGCTGGGGCAGCTCGTCGATGCTGAACCGGCGCAGCCACCGCCCGACGTACGGGATCACGCGAGGGTCGTTCAGGAGCTTCATGCGCGTGTCCCACTCGAGCCGGGCCTCGGGATGATCCGCCAGGTGGGCGACCAGGCGCTTCTCAGCATCGGGCACCATCGTCCGAAGCTTCCAGACGCGGATCCGTCGGCCGCGCAGCCCCGCCCGCTCCTGGCTGTAGAACGCCGCGCCCGGGCTGACCAGCTTGACGGCGATGGCGGCCACGGCGATCACGGGCGCGCTGACCATGAGGACGGGAAGCGCGAGCAAGATGTCCGCGCACCGCTTCACGAACCGATTCAGCGGACGCAGCAGATTGTTGCGAACCTCGAGGGTCAGGCAGCCGCCGAGCGCGCGTGGCCGCACCCACAGGTGCGCGAGCTCGAAGACGTCGGGCACGGCGACCACGTAGGGGTAGCGCCGCGAGAACTTGCGGGCGACGGCGAGCAGGCGGGGCTGCCGCCGCGACGAGACCGCGATCAGGACGTGCCGAACCGGGTACGGGAAGGGCATCGAGAGCGCCGCGCGCACCGTCCCCAGCACCGGGACGCCCTCGAGGATCTGGCCGATCTTCGACACTCGGTTGTCGAAGGCCGCCACCGGGACATAGCCGGTGCCCGGGTTGGCCTTCATCTCGCGGATCGCCAGCGCGCCGCGCTTGCCGGCGCCGATGACGAGGACGGGACACCCATAGAGCCGGCAGCGGATCAACAGTCCTTTGACGCCATCCCGAGCGATGCCGCCGAGGATGACGACCAGCCCCCACGTTCCGACCACCACGAGGCGCGAGGCCGAGTGCGACCGCGACGGTCGTGATGACGGAGGTCCGCAGCTCCTCGGGCGCCGCCAGGCCGTAGCCCGGATAAAGGCCGGCACACGCGCGCGCGAGCAGCCAGGCACCGGCCGCCACCCAGATCAGGATCGGCTGGTGCATCGGGCCGACGAGCGAGTCACGAACGTGTGAGGCCAGCCCGAACGCGGCCAGGAAGACGAGAAGGTCGATGAGCACGAGGCTGGTCGTCGCGACGACCGAGGTCAGTCGACGCCACGCCACGGGCTGCGCGGCGACGCGCAATCCCAGCCAGCGGTCGTAGCGCGGCGACTCGGTGAAGACCAGCGCTGACGTACGGGTCGCGCTCACGACTCTTCCTGCCCGGGAATCACGCCGCCGGCGGCCGTCGGGCCGCTCTGGGCGATGACGAGCGCCAGTGAGAGGTAGATGAGGTTCGACATCACCGGCAGGTTGTAGTTCGGCAGGCTCTGGACGGCGGCGCCGATGAGCGCCACGAGACCGGCGAGGGCCTGGACGCGAGCCGAATACGTCCGGGAACGGCGGCGGCGGCGAAGCAGCATGACGGCGAGCGACACGGCGGTGGCCGCCGCCAGCAGAAAGCCGATCGCGCCGGTCTCGACGAGGAGACCGAGCCAGTCACTCTCGGCGTGCGACATCACGGCCGGGGCTCGGAGCGTGCGGAATCGCGGAAAGGCGACGGCGAACGATCCGAGGCCGGAGCCGACGACGCGCGCCTCGCTCCACCACATCGCCACCGCATCCGGCCACACGCGAAGACGGAAGCCTTCGTCGGGGCGTTCGATCTCGGTCAGGAGGCGCTCGATGGTGCCGTAGAGGACGTCCCCACCGATCCACGCTCCCGCCATGATGATGAGCACGGCCGAGATCGCGATCTTGATCCAGCGCGCACGCCCGGCCCGTCCGCCGCCTCCGAGGCCGAGAATCGCCAGCAGGACGGCGCCCAGCGTGACGATCGCGCCGCGCGAGCCGCTGGCCAGCGCGGCGCCGGCCATGATGAGGATGAGGAACGGAATCAGGCTGCGGGCGCTCGAATCCTTCGAGTTCCAGCGACGGAAGCGCGCGGCCCATCCCTGCACGGCGGTGCGCTGGGTCGCGTCACGGCGCCGGGTCAGGAGCACCACGAGCGCCACCGGGAGCACGGCGACGACCAGTCCGGCGAAGTGGGCGCGGTTCGTGAACGGCCCGAACGTGTAGACCGCCGTTCCGGGCGCTTCGGGACCGATCCAGTAGAAGCGGCCGTTCCACGTCACGCGCTGGACGACTCCAAAGATGGAGATGATCGTGCCGGCCGCGATCATCGCCCACGAGGCGCGACGAAACTGCGAGCGGCTGCGATACGTGTTGGCGCAGACGAGGAAGAACGCGGCCACCGCGCCGAGCTTGAGCGCCAGTCGCCGGGTCGAGCCGGGGTCGAGGGACCAGCCGGGAAGCACGGCCTGGAATACGAGCAGCGCGAGGAACAGCGCGGCCGGAAGCCAGCCGGCGGGCAGCTCGAACCGAAGCTCCCAGTTACGCAGATTGCCGATGAGCCAGGTGACGACCATGCCCAGGATGACGATCTCGGCGACCGCCTCCGACCACGGCTCCACCGTGCCGAAGGCAAAGGGCGTGAACACGATCAGGAACAGCACGCACGCCTCGACGATGCGGTCGTGGACGGTCGAGGTCGTCACTGGAGGGTCACCTCGTCGAGCCACACCTTGCCGCTCAGGTTTCCTTCCGGATCCACGGCCGGCTCGCGGCGGACCTTCAGCATCACCAGACTCGTGTTGGCCGGGATGGTGACGGGCGTTTCGAGGCGGACCCAGTCACCCGTGGTGCCGCTGACGGTCTGCGTTTCGGCCAGGGACTGCTCCAGCGTTCCGGGCACGACGACCTGGATCTTGATTCCCGAGTGCGTGACGAAATCGGTCGCCTTGGCCAGCGCGCGCAGGCGATAGGACCGGCCGGGCTCGACGGCCACGAGCTGCGTCACTCCGTCGAAGTCGAGCGTCGGGAACGAGCTGAAGGTCAGCCGCAACGAACGGCTGCCGGCCGCAGCGACGAAGCGGTCGATCGCCACCTCGACGCCCCACGTCTTCTGGATGCGCCAGTCCAGCCCCCATCCGAGGAGACGCTCGGTTTCGAATCCACCGTTCCACACCGCGTTGCTATCGGACGTCGTGCTGCCGTCGGTCACGAAGGAGAGCCACGCGGCTCGCGCCAGGGCTCCGGTGCCCTGATCGAGGGTCACGGCCACGTACTGCTTGAGCATCTCGTCGGGGAGCGGCGGCTCGAGCTGGATGCGCTGGCGCCACGCGATCCCGGCCAGCGTCATGTCCTTCTGCCGCAACGCGGCCAGCATGACGTTGGTGAGGCCGTCAACGTCGGTCGGCAGCAGGCTCGCCGGATCCTCGCCTGGGCGCAGGAGCGTCCGGGCGAGCTGGAAGGCGGCGTCGCGCTGGGCGGGATCGACGCCCAGGACGTACTTGAAATGATCGAGGCCGGTGGCCCGCTCGCCCCAGCCGAGGGCGAGCAGCGCGGCCTCCCATCGAATCGACACGTTGTGCGGATCGAGCTGCACCGCACCATCGATCGCGGACCGAGCCGCCGCCCGGTCCCCCTGCTTTTCCGACAGCAGCGCTTGCAGCAGCCGCGGATAGGAGTCGGTCGGCCGCAGGCGAATGGCTTCTGCATACTGAGCCCGGGCCCGATCGATGTCGGCGGGAACGCGGGCCGCATAGGCATGCCCGAGCCTGATGTGGAGGTCGGCATTCTGCGGATCCCAGGCGATCGCGCGTTCGAGACCGGGAATCTTGTCGCCCCGCCCGTCGTACCAGGCGATCGCCGGACTGGCGAGCTGGACGGCCAGCCAGCCGGCGATCACCAGGGTCAGGACAAAGACGACCCCGCGGCTCACTCGCGACTCCAGCGGCAGGAGAACCAGCCGCTGGTCGACCGCGTTATACGCGTTCGGCGAGTCGAGAGTCATCGGGCCGGAGGTAATAGCTGTCGTAGTAGCCGTAGCTGTTGGCTTGGAGGTCGACGTCGTTGAGGATGACCCCAAGCAAGCGAGCGCGCACGGCAATGAGACTGCGGATGGCCCGCTGCGCAGCATCGCGACTCGCGCGGCCGTGGCGAAGGACGAGCACCGTACCTTCGAGCTGGCCGGCCAGGATCATCGCGTCGCTGACGCCGAACATCGGGCCCGTGTCGAAGACGATGTAGGCGAACCGTTGCCCGAGCGTCTCGATCGCCTCACGCAGCCGCGCGGAGGCGAGCAGCTCGGCTGGATTCACGGGAATCCGGCCCGCCGGAATGACGAAGAGATTGGGAATCCCGCTCGGGACGATGACCTGGTCCAGATCGGCCTGGCCGGTCAGGTACGTCGAGAGTCCGGGGGTCTGCTCGACGCTCAGGACCCGGTGCACCATCGGCCGCCGCATGTCGGCGTCGACCAGGAGCACGGGGCTGCCACCGAGCTGGGACAGCGTGATCGCCAGGTTGGTGACCAGCGAGGTCTTGCCGTCTTCCGGCTGCAGCGACGTCATCATCAACGTCTTCGGCGGCCGCTCGGGCGTCGAGTACAGAATGGAGGTGCGCAGGTTGCGGAACGCCTCCGCGAAGACCGACGGCAGCTCGGAGTGAGACACCAGCGCGAAGGGGGTGGAGGCGCCGGGACCGGCCTCCAGGGCCTTACGGCGCGCCAGCATGCGCTCGAACGCAGCGCGGGACGGCACGACGCCGAGGGCGGGAACGCGGAGGACCGACTCCACTTCTTTCGTGTCCTTGATGTTCGTGTCGAGGTACTCGAACAGGAAGGCGAGACCGATGCCGCCGGCGAGCCCGGCGACGCAGGCGATCAAGAGGTTGAGCCCCTTGCGCGGCCGTGACGGGCCAGCCGGAATCTCGGCCGGGTCCACCACGGAGATGTTCGACGTGAGGAGCGCCGCGGACACCTGCGTCTCACGCAGACGCCCGAGGAGCGACGAGTAGAGATCGCGGCTGGTATCCACCTCGCGGCGGAGCAGGTTGTACTGCGCCATGTTCTCGGCCAGGCCGCGGGCCAGTGTGCTCTGCTTGGTCAGCGACGCTTCCAGCGACTTTTCGGCGCGGACCGACGCTTCGAAGTCCACTTTCAAGCTGGCCAGGGTGCGGTCGGTCTCGGTGCGGAGCTGGCGCCGGTTCTCCTCGATCTTCTCCTTGAGCGCCAGCATCTTCGGGTAGTCGGGCTTGAACGTCTGACTCAGTCTCCGGTACTCACCTTCCAGGGTGGCCCCTTCGGTCTTGAGCTGGGCGATCAGGGGACTCTGCAGCACGGCGGGCAGCGTGAAGGCATCCTGCACTGACGCCTGCGTGAGGAGGCTCTCTTTCGCCATGCGGTCGGAGCGGGCCCTGAGGAACGCTTCCGACATTATTGAGAGCTGCTGGGTGATGATGTCCTGCGGGTTTCCGTTCCGGTCCGCCGTCACGAAGATGATGCCGTTGGCGTTCAAGAAGTTGCTGAGCTGGGTCTCGGACTCGCCCAGCTTGCCGCGCGCCTCCTCGAGCTGCTTGGCGAGGAACTGGGTGGCGTAACGAGTCGCCTCCACCATCCGGTCCATCTGCTGGGCGATGAAGGCATCGGCCAGGGTATTGGCGGTCCGGGCCGCGAGATCCGGGAAATGGCTATCGAAGGAGACGTACACCAGGCGCGCGTTGCGCACTGGCTCGACCGTGACACGCTTGAGGAACGTGTCGGTCAAGGGCGACGCGACCATCAGGTCCTCGGTCGCCTCCGGCGCGGCCGGCGGCGGCACCGGGATCCAGCGCACGAGCTGCTCGCGGAGCCAGTTCTCGCCGCGGGCCACCCACCCGTCCTGATCCTGCTCGAACTCCTGGTGCTGATCGAGCTGGAGCAGGCCGATGACCCGGTTGGCCAGGCTGCGCGACTGGAGGATCTTGTACTGGGTCTGGTAGTAGTCCTGCTGGTTGTCGGCTTCCTTGACCACTTCTTCGAACTTCACGACCCGCGGCGGTTCCTTCTCGATCCGCAGGCTGACCGTCCCGGTGAAGACCGGGCGGACCGTGAACGTATAGAGCGTCGCGGCCAGCAGCGTACCCAGGAAGACGCAGAGGATGGTCCACCGGCGGCGCGACACCACCTGCCAGTAGTCCCAGAAGTGCGTCTCCTTTTCGACCGGCACGCCGTACAGCGTCTGAGGCTCGGGCAGCATCGGCAGACGGCCCTGTACCACTTCGAGGCCCGCCTGGGCAGGCGGCAAAGCCCGGGGATCGCGAGTCGGATCGTTGAAGGTGCTCATCGCGGCAAGCTCATCC
>Ga0209057_1002470_pt1 | contig 14186 bp, 8 predicted proteins | sample GraSoiAngelo_146_FD_185903 | JGI IMG/M metagenome (GOLD analysis project Ga0209057, IMG submission 185903) | Grasslands soil microbial communities from the Angelo Coastal Reserve, California, USA - 14_1009_05_30cm (SPAdes) (version 2) | ecosystem: Environmental > Terrestrial > Soil > Grasslands ... | reverse complement strand
TGGTGCCACCACGAGTCGGGCCCGATTGGCCGGACTTATGCTGAGGCGCGTGGATGGTGCGCTGGAGGAGGCATTTCGGGCGCATTCCTGGGCCACTCGGCGGCTTCTCGAGTTCTGCCAGGAGCTGACCCCCGAGCAGCTGGCGGCTGGTCGCAACGATGCCACCGGCTGGAGCGTTCTGGAGACCTTCAGTCACCTCGTCTCCGCGGATGGTTACTACGTTGGATCGCTCGACGGCTCGGGACGGCCCGTGCCGAAGTGGAACGAGCCTGACGAGCCGGCATGGGGCATGGACGCCCTGGTGGAGCGCTCGGCCAGGCTGGCCGGCCTCTGGGAGACATACCTCGAGTCCGGCGACGACGCAGAGCGGCTCGTAATGCTCGACGAGGGCACTTTCGAGTGCCGCGCCGGCGTGATCGTCGCCCATGCGCTGCACCACGGTGACCTCCACCGCGAGCAGATCTGCTCGATCCTCAGGCGGATTGGCCTGGAGCCTCCCGACCTGCAGCCGTGGGAGTACGCGGTCGACAAGGGACGAGCACGGTTCGTCAGCTCCGCTTAGCCTGCCTGACGAGCGGAGCGAGATTGATCTGGAGCGGGCGACCGGTCTCGAACCGGCTACCTCAACCTTGGGAAGGTTGCGCTCTACCAGGTGAGCTACGCCCGCCCGACTTCCACGAGATTCTACGTTTCGACGACTGCTTCGACCTGAGGCGCCATCTCCTCGACCACTGACCGCACCAAACCCGAGTACTCCTCGACCAGCGCGCGCGATCGCACAGCATCGCTCGTCGACGCGATGACGTGATACTCGGGACGGTCTGCATCAGGTACCACCAGCACCCATCCGTCATCGAAGAACACCTTCACACCATCGGTGAGGTCGACCCGGTCGCGCAGGTGTCTCTCCATCATCGCCCGCATCACGCGCCCCTTCACATCCCACGGGCAGAACACCAGCGCAGACTCGTGCGCAACCACCGGGATACGCCCACGCAAGGAAGACAGGCTCCCACGCGTCTTCGCAAGCATCTCTAGAACTCGCACCGTGCTGAACAGCGCGTCGAACGACACCGCAAAGTCCGGCCAGCAGTAGCCGCCGCTGCCGTCGGACGCCATCACGGTCTCGGCATGCTGGGCCGCCCGCAGGACCGCACCCGGCGTGATCTTCGTCGGCACGAAGCGCGACCCAAGCTCGTCGGCGATCAACGAGAACGCCAGAGACGCGGACGCCGGCCCCAGCAAGATCCCTGAGCGACCGGCAAGAGCCAGCTGCGCCAGAACCGCAAACGCCGCCGTGTGATCCAGCACCGCGCCGGTCTCGTCGATCCAGAAGCAACGCTCGCCGGGCCGATCGATGAACACGCCCAGCTTCGCCTTCACGGCGGAGACTATCGACCCGATCTCGCGCAGGTGCGCGTCGAACGAGACCTGGTCCTCCTCGACAAGGATCTCCACAGGCGACGCGTTCAGCGGAATCACGTCGCAGTTCATCTCCTGCAAGACGCGCGGCAGCAGCGCGCCCGCGGCGCCGTTGTTGTAATCGACCACCACCTTGAAAGCGGCGGCACGCAACACCTCGAGGTCCAGCCGCGACAACATCTCCGCGACGTACCCGTCGCTCTGGTCCTCGCGTCGCACGATTCGCCCCATCTCGTAGTGCGACACGCGCCGGATGTCCTCGCGGAAGAACAGACCCTCGAGCTTGCGTTCGCTTCGCTTGTCGAGGTCCAACCCGGCCTGGTCGAAGATGCGAATGTCCGCCGAGCGCGGATCCACTGGTGACGTCTGCACGTGCATCGCCGCGATGCGATTGTGCTTGGCCCAGTAGCGCGCGACCGGCGCCGGCATCACCGACAGGTCGGTCACGTTCGCGCCCGACGAGATCATCCCCGAGATGATCGCCCGCCCGATCATCCGCGCCGACCGCGTGTAGTCGCGCGAGATCGCAATCTCCGCGCCGACGGGGTTCAGCGCGCCGACGGCCGCGCCCAGGCGCGCAGCGAACTCCGGCGTGAACTCCACGTTCGTCAACCCTGTCAGGCCGTAGGACGAGAAGAGGCCGCGCTTCCATGACCCCGCCCAGATGATCGACTCGCGTACGACTGCACCGGGCTCGACCTCCTTGTTAGGCCAGATGCGCACGTTCGCGTTGACCGTCGAGCCCGCGCCGATCACGACATCGCTGCCGATCACGGAACCTTCTTCCAGGATGCATCCGTTCTTCACCGTCACCGACCGGCAGACCACAGAGCCCCGCAGCCGCGAGTTCTCGCCGATGTACGAGTGGTCCCACGCGATCGAGTTCGAGACCTTCGCACCCCGGTCGATCGTCGTGAACGGGCCGACCACGCACGGTCCGTTCACCCACGCGCCCGCGCGCACCTTCGCGCCCGCGCAGATCAGCGCCGGCCCGTCGACTCGGGCCGACGGAGAAACCTCGGCGTCCTCGTGGATCCAGATCCCCTCGCCCACGCGCTGCCCAGGTATCTGCACCTTGACGCGGCCCTCCATGCAGTCGAAGTTCGCCTTCATGTACGCCGCATGGCTGCCGACGTCCTCCCAGTAACCCGCGGCGGCCCAGCCGTAGACACGTTCGCCCTCTTTCAAAAGCTTCGGGAACACATCGCCCGACCAGTCAGTGACCTCCCCTGCGCGGAAGAAATCGAACACTGCGGGGTCGAGGATGTAGATGCCCGTGTTGGCCAGGTCCGAGATGACCTCGCCCCATGAGGGCTTCTCGATGAATCGCTGCACCGCGCCGCCCTCGTCGACGACCACCACGCCGTACTCCAGTGGATTCGGCACGGGCTTCAGCACGATCGTCGCGAGCGACTTTCGTTCGCGGTGGAACCGCGCGGCCGCCGCCAGGTCGATATCCGTCAGCGCATCGCCGGAGATCACGACGAACGGCTCGGTCAAGAACTGACGCGCAAGCATCACCGATCCCGCGGTGCCCAGCGGCGAGTCCTCGACGGAATACGTCAGGGCGACGCCCTGCTCGGAACCGTCGCCGAAGTAGTTGCGAATCGACGAGCCCAGGTACTGCACCGTCGCCACCACGTCGCGCATCTGGTGCCGGCGCAGGTGCAGAAGGATGTGTTCCATGATCGGCCGCCCCACCACGGGCACGAGCGGCTTCGGCTGGCGACTCGTCAGGGGTCGGAGGCGAGACCCTTCCCCTCCGGCCATGACGACCGCTTTCATGTCGTTGCCTTCCCCTCACTTACCATCGTAAGTCCGTGTCGGACGATATAAACAAACTCGCTTACGACCTCCTCTGGACGTGGCAACCGGCGATCCAGAATCTCTTTCGCACAATCGACCCCGAGAGATGGGAGCAGACGCGTCAGAATCCTGTGCTCCTGCTCAGCCAGCTCGGCGATGAGGGCGTCAAGGAAGCGCTGAAGCGCGATGACGTCAACAAGGCGCTCGACGAAGCGAAAGCCGCGTTCCGCCAGTACTACGACCGCAATCCTCCCTTCCTCGACGCGCATGCGCCAATGGTCATCGGCTACTTCTCGCTCGAGTTCGGCATCGCCGAATGCCTGCCGATCTACTCGGGCGGTCTGGGCGTCCTCGCCGGCGACCACCTGAAGGCCACGAGCGACGTCGGCCTGCCCCTGGTCGCGGTCAGCCTTTTCTATAAGCAGGGATTTGGACGCCAGGACATCGACGCCGAGGCCAGGCAGGTCGAGGTCTATTCGGAGAACAAGGGCGCCGACCTGCCGGTGAAGAAGGTGGAAGGCATCGAGGTCGAGGCCCCCATCGGCGGCACCAACGTGAAAATCGCGGTGTGGAAGGCCCAGATCGGGCGCGTGCCGCTGTTCCTGCTCGACACCGACCTCCCGAGCAATCCGCCCGAGGCGCGCACGATCACCGACCGCCTGTACGTGCCCGAGCCCGACAAGCGGCTGAGGCAGGAGATCGTCCTGGGCATCGGCGGTGTTCGAGCGCTGCGAGCCATGGGAATCGCGGCCAACGTCTTTCACCTCAACGAAGGGCACAGCTTTCTCTGCGCGATCGAACGCATCCGCGAGCTCCGCTCATCGCGACAGATGACGCTCGAGGAGGCGCGCCTCGTCGCGCGCGCCGGCATCGTCTTCACCACGCACACGCCCATCGCCGCGGGCAGCGACTACTTCGAGCCCGGTCTCGTGTGGGACCTGCTCGGCCCGTACCTGCAGCAGGTAGGCATCAACTTCGACCGGTTCATGGACCTGGGACGCCAGCGCCCGGGCGACCCGCGCGAACGGCTCTGCACGACATATGCCGCGCTCAGGCTTGCTGACCAGTCGGTCGGCGTGAGCCGGTTGCACGGCGCTGTTTCGCGAAGGCTCTGGAAGGACGCGTGGCGCGGGCTGCAGGAGACGCAGGTGCCCATCAGCTCCGTGACCAACGGCGTCCACATGCCGACGTGGCTCGCGCCTGAGATGGCCGCCATCCTCAGCCGCTTCGTCGGTCCCGACTGGTGGGTCCTGGACGGCCGGGACGGGCGCTGGCAGGCGGTGCTCGAGATCCCGGCGGCCGAGCTGTGGAATTTGCACACGGATCTCAAGCGAAGGCTCTTCGAGTTCGTCGCGACCCGCGACGAGCGGCCCGCGGAGCTCGACCCGAAAGCGCTCACCATCGGCTTCGGCAGGCGCTTCGCGCCGTACAAGCGCGCCGACCTCCTGCTGAACGACCGCCCGCGACTCACAAAGCTGCTGCACGACGCCAAACGCCCTGTCCAGTTTCTGTTCGCGGGCAAGTCGCACCCGGCCGACCAGCCGGGCAAGGACATCCTGCGTCGGGTCGTCAGCCTTGGCCGCGAGGAGCCGAACGTCGTCTTCCTGAAGGACTACGACATCGAGCTCGCAGGCCGGCTCGTGCAGGGATCCGACGTGTGGCTCAACAACCCGCGGCGATTCCTCGAGGCGAGCGGCACGAGCGGCATGAAGGCTGCGGCCAACGGCGTCCTAAACGTGAGTGTGCTCGACGGCTGGTGGGACGAGGGCTATCGCCCGGAGCTCGGCTGGGCGATCCCGTCAGGCGCCACGCTCGACCGCCCCGCCACCGACGACCGCGCCGAGGCCGAGGGCCTCTACCGCCTGCTGGAAAGGGAGGTAGTGCCCGCTTACTTCGAGCGCGACGCGGCGGGCATCCCGCAGCGCTGGGTGCAGATGATGCGCGCGTCCATCAGGCACGTCGTCACCGACTTCTCCGCGCGCCGGATGGTGCTCGACTACTTCGACCAGACGTACGCACCGGGCGCGCGCAGAGTCGAACAGCTACGCCTATTGCCCGACTGGGGAGGCTAAAAGGCGCGGGTGAGGACAGGCGTCCTCCCCCGCGGAACCCCCGCCTCTCCTCGGCCACGCTCGGAGACCTGCGTGACACGCTGGGTGACGGCCGGAGTAAATCCGGCCTTAGGCTCCACTCTTCTTTTTCCTAGCCTTCTAAGGCAGCGATACCGCGGCGTTCGCGGTGGTTTGCGATCGCGGAGCGGTACAGCTGCAGGTACTTCTGCGCGGACCTGGACCACGACACGTCCTCGCTCATCGCGCGCCGGACGAGCCATGACCACACCGAGTGGTGCCGGTACGTCTCCCACGCGCGCACGACCGCAGCGAAGAACTGCCAGGGGTCATAGGCCTCGAAGCTGAACCCGTTGCCCATCGACGCCACCGGGTCGAAGTCCTTGATCGTGTCCGCCAGCCCACCCGTCGCGCGCACGATCGGCACGGTGCCGTACCGCAGAGCGATCAGCTGCGCCAGACCGCACGGCTCGAAGCGCGACGGCATCCAAAGCATGTCGGCCCCGGCGTAGATGCGCTGCGCCAGAGCCGGATCGAAACCGATGACCGCCGCCACCGTGCCCGGCTTCTCCGACGCCACCCGCCGGAACAGATCCTCGTACCGCCTGTCGCCGGTGCCGATGACCACGATCTGCAGCCCCAGGCCGAGAATCGCCGGCAGCGCCTGCTCGACCAGGTCCAGCCCCTTCACGTCGTAGAACCGCGACACGATCGCGCACAGGGGCCTGTCGACGCGCTCGAGACCGAGCTCGGTGCGCAGCTCGGCGCGGTCCAGCGCCTTGGCCTCGGGCGCCGTCGCCGAGTAGTGGTGCGGGATGTACGGATCGCGGCCCGGATCGAACTGCTCGTAGTCGATCCCGTTGACGATCCCGTACAGCTTGTGCACGTTGGCGCGCAGCACCTCGTCCAGCCCCTCGCCGAACTCGGGGCGCTGGATCTCCGCGGCGTACCGCTCGCTGACAGTGTTGACGACGTCCGCGAAATGGATGCCGCGACCAAGCAGGTTCACCACGTCGTCGAGCCCCGGGATGCCGACCCGCATCAGGCCCCACTTCTCCAGGCCTGCAAGCGTCAGGGCGCCGAAGCCGTACACGCCCTGCGCCGACAGGTTGTGAATCGTCAGGGCGGTCGCTACGTCGGACAGGGGCCCGTCGGCGTACAGCCGGTCGAGTAAGTTAGGCACGAGCGCACCCTGCCAGTCGTGGAGGTGGATGACGTCGGGGCGAAAGTCCAGCGGACCGAGCATCTCCAGCAGAGCCCGCGCGAAGAAGATGAACCGCGCGTCGTCGTCGCCGAAGCCGTACATGCTGTCGCGGTCGAATAGCGGCGGGCAATCGACGAAGTAGACGGGCATGTCGTTGATGCGGCCCTCGTAGATCGTGGCCTCGACCGGCTGCGTGCCCAGCGGCACCTGCAGGCCGCGAACCACCGGCACCAGGCCGTGCTGCGCGATGTCGATCTGCCGGTAGCGCGGCAGCACCGCCCGAACGTCGTGGCCCAGCCGCCTCAGCTCCTTGGACAGCGACGCGGCCACATCCGCGATGCCGCCCATCTTCGCGAACGGGGCGAGCTCCGCTGCCGCAACCAGAACCTTCAGTGGCTTGCCGTGCTCGGCCTCGACCACCGTGGACACGCCAGGCACTCGCAGGCCCATCGACCCGTTCGGTGGAACCTGCTCGATGTCGTGCCCATCGCGGCTGACGATCAGGGCAAGCTCGACCGGGTCGCCGGCGCCGCGGCCCAGCTGCGCGAACGGCACAGATAAGAAGAAGGGATCCTGAGCGTCCCATTCCGACTCGGGCAGCGCCCTCTGCGGCGGGTCGCCCACGCGGGCCAGGGTCACGTGCCCGCCGCCCGATACTCGCGGCTCGATCCGGATCACGTAGGCCGGCTCGAAGCCGAACTCGGCAGCCGCGGCGGGAGGCAGGGGCAGGTCGATCGATCCCTTCTGGCCGTCCGGGCTCGTCAGGCCCGAGCAGTACAGCCACAGGGTGATGTTCTGGGCGGCCAGGTCGGCGGCGGAGCGCGGGGTGTCGATGCGGACATAGAGCCGCTCGGCGTCGTTGCCGTAGAACACGCGCTCCACCACGCCGGCAGGCCGATGCAGGGCCCCGAACCCGGAGCCCACCTGGTAGAAGCCCGCCTTCGACCAGGCCGCGTCCTTGCGCGAGGCCGGGCGAATCTCGGCCTGGGGCAGGCCGCGCTCCGGCGTCGGCGCCTTCTGGAGGATCGGCTGGAACAGCCGCGCGGGGGCGCGCTGCCCCATCACCTTGTAGACGTTGCGCAGGTGCAGCCGGAACTGGTTGTCCCAGATCTGGTCCATACCCGAGTCGTGCTTCCGGCTGAACCACCAGAACCAGTCGCTGCCCTCGGTGATGAGGATCTCGCGCCAAGCGTTCATCGCCTGGCCCGACTCGTGCGGGCGCTGCCGCGACTGCTCCTCGAGCCACGTGCGCGTGTCGGCCAGCAGGTCCCACGCAGTGTTGTGGTCGGGGTCGCCGATCCACGTGTCGAGGCTGGCGCCGATCCAGCTGCCGGTGTGCAGGCGGTGCAGCTGCTGCTGGGGCGGATGCTCCTTCAGGAAGTCGCCCACCGTGGTGGTGACGATGTCCGGGGCCGCCGCCTCGAGCTCGCCGTACAGTGCGTTAAGGAAGTCGTGGCCGTCGCGCGGGTAGAACTCCCACGCATTCTCGCCATCCAGGGCGATGACCGCGAGGTAGTCGTCATCGTTCTGCTGCTCGCGGATGCGCCGCAGGCGCGCCATCAGGTCTCGCGCCGCGTCGGTCGACGACATGCGCTGGTAGTCGAAGCCGATCAGGTTCGAGAGCGACGAGTCCCTGAAGACCATCGCCACCGACTGGCCCTCGCGGTCGATGCGGTACGGCCGGTAAAGCTGCGCCGGCACGTTCACCCGGCCCTCCGGGTCGCGCCAGATGTGCGCGTCGATGGAGCGGGCCAGCACCTCTTCGTCGCTGATCATCCAGTCGATGCCGGCGCGCACCGCCAGCCCGGCCACACTCTCGCCGACCGCCATCTCCGACGGCCACATCCCACCTGGCCGCCGGCCGATCAGGCGCTCGAACAGCCCCTGCCCCAGCTCGATCTGCCGCTCCGCGTCCTCGCGGTGCGAGAAGTGCCGCTCGGGGAGCTTGATCTGCGGGTTCGCCGTGCGCGCCGCGTCGACATGGCACAGCAGCGGCAGGATCGGGTGGTAATAAGGAGAGAAGGTCAGCTCGGCCTGGCCCCGGTCGGCCAGCTCCCTGTACTTCGGGATGACCTTGGTCATGACCTCGGCCTGGGCTTCGAACAGCGGCTCTTTGTCCCTCTCCGTGAAGTCGCGATCCTTCCGCTTAAGCTCGGACAGGCGCGGATCGGAATCGACCCATACCGGGTCGCACCACGCGAGGTTGAACCAGACCTGGAGGTCGCGGATCTCCTGGGTGCTGAACTGCTGGTCGAGCGAACGAGAGGCAAGCTCGAGATAGCGCGGCGACTGCTGCACGCGTAGCGCCCGCGGCGACTCGCGCATCCACCGCAGCAGGAACGTTTGCTCTTCGGCCGACAGCTCGCCCGCATCGCGGCTGCTGAGGTTGAGGAAAAGGTCGACCGAGCCCTCCTTGCCGTAGTCCTCGATCTGCGCCAGCAGCGAGGGCACGAGGTTGAACGTGGCACGCACCTTGGGGTACCCGTCTAGAAGCGCTGGCATCTTGAGGTAGTCCTTGGCGCAGCGCAGCCGCACCCATGGCAGCAGGTAGGTGCTGGTGAGGTCGTCCTTGTAGTAGGGCTGGTGCATGTGCCAGACGAATGCGACGTTGAGGGGCTTCATCGACTTCCTAGGTTATTGATTTCGGTGAGGGCGCAGCTTTCCGAGGCGTCACGGACTTTCGCCGCGTGCCTTTCGCCGGCGGCGGCGGAACGTCGGCGCCCTCCTGACGAACAGCCTGCTGTGCGGCTGCGAGGTCGATGCGAAGAAGCAGCTGGTCGATGACCTTCTCCCATGAATAATCACGCGCGGTCGCGAGCCCGCGCTTGCGAATCGAGGCCGCGAGGTCGGGCTTCTCCTTGAGCAAACGCAGGAGAGTCACGACCTCGACGGGATCCTCCGTCTCGAGCACCAGCGCGTTGCGGAACGGGTCCGCGTAATCCTCACCGGTCGAACCCACCATCGCGAGGCCGCCGGCCGCCATCACCTCGAGGCCAACCAATCCGAACGGCTCGCGGCCGGAGTTCGCGAGCACCGCGTCGCACGCGACGTACACGAGCTCGAGCAGGTCGTCCTTGATGTAGCTGGTCACGTTGATCACGTCCGCGTGCGGGTGCGAACGCAGAACCCGGGCGAGCCCGGCAGCCTCGTCGGGGGCCTTCACGTCTGCGACATGCAGGCCGTGGCTGCGCGCGAGGAGCATGACCTCCACCCCATGCGGCTCGCGGCCGCCGCGGATCAGGAGGCGGACGCGGCTGCCGCTCTGCTTCAGGTACGCCATCGCGGTGACAGCCATCAGCCACCGCTTGTCAGGGTCGAAGCGGCCGATCTTGAAGCACAGGTGGTCCGCTGAGGCCGCCTCGCGCAGCGCCGCAATCGCAGCGGAATCGGCATCGGCGCCGGTCGACGGCGGCACGCCGTTGGGGATGACGATCGGGTTCTGGCCCCACTCCCACATCCGGAACTTCATGTACCGGCTGACCGTGGTGATGGTCGACGCGAACGCCAGCGCGCCCCAGTTGATGCGCTGGAAGCCGAACGTGTTGTTGGCATTCCACAAAATCACGACGCGGTCGCGCAGCCCGCGGTAGTACAGCGAGTCGCTAAGAAGATTTATCGTCGCGGCGGTCTGCCACTCCTCGGCGAGCACAACGACACTGCGACCCGACTCGATCGCCGGCGCGATGATCCCGTCGATCACCGCGGAAGGGACGCTGCGATCCCAGTCGCGCAGCTTGTCCTCCTCCCCGTCGTACACGCCGCCTCGGTGGAACGCCGACAGCCACTGGCACCAGCGGTGGTAGTGCAGCCGGCCGCCCTCACGCGTCTCCTCGCTCGGCAGCTCGGGGTCGCCGATGAAGAACAGGTGGGTCTCGTAGCCGAGCTGCGCGAGCGTTCGCGACAGCCCCTTGACGCGGACGCCTAGGCCACCGGCCTGGCTGTACACGTCTGGGCCCTCGAAGCTGAGGATGACGAAGACCGTCCGCTCGGGCGCCACCTGCACGAGCGTCAGTCGCCAGCGAACGCGCGCAGGGCGAGGGCGTGCGAAGGCGCGTCCGGCGCGCACAGCAGCGTCGTACGCGTCTGCAGTGTGCACTCGAGCGACTCGAGCGAGCGCCCGCGCACATCGGTGGCCACGCCACCGGTCTCGCCGATGAACAGGAGACCCGCCGTCATGTCGAACACGCGCATCGGCACGGGCGCGCAGAACGCATCGAGAGCTCCCGCCGCGGTGTGCGCCATGGAGAGGGCCATCGCGCCGAGGATGCGCACCTTGCTCGACCGCTCGATGAGGCGAGCCGCGGCACCGAGCGAGTGGGTCGAGCTCTCGAGGCCGAGCAGCTGGATGCGATCCGCGCGCTCGCGGGGCATCACCGTGATCGGATGGCCGTTGCGCTTGACCCCCTGGCCCTTGATAGCGGTCCACCGCTCGCCGCTGACGATGTTGACGACGCATCCAACTGTCGCGTCGCCGACGGCCGGCCCCTCGAGCAGCGCCATCATCACGTTGTAGAACGGGATGCCCTGCTTGGCGTTCAGGCTCCCGTCGACAGGGTCCACCACCACGAGCGGAAGCGGCGCGCCGAAGGAGCGCAGGCCCACCTCCTCGGACAAAACAGAGAACTGCATGCCGCGATCCGCGACCGCCTGCAGCTCCTCGAAGACGACCGCCTCGGCTGCACGGTCGAGCTCCATCGTTCTGTCGCCGCCCGCGCCCATCCCGAGCTGCTGCCGCCCGGCGTCGGTGCCGGCAAGCGGCGCGACGACGTCACGCACCCGCGCGCCGATGCGGAGAAATGTGTCCAGCCAGTGCGCGCGAAGCGCGGCCAGGTCGCCCTTATTGAATGCGGACCGGGTGGGGCTGATCGCCGCCTCAGGCTTCGGGGGGCGGGGCGCCGGGGTCGACGCGACGCCGGCGGCGGCGGCGGCGCTCGACCACGATGGTGATCAGGTAGGGCTGCTGCATCCCCCACACCTTCTCGATGAGCTGCGGGATCGGTATGGCGTGAGGCCGTTCGATGCCCAGAAGGATCAACCGCTCCGCCAGAGTGTCGGCGAGCTCGGTCCTGTCGTGCAGGTTCATCTGCTCCAGGGTTTCGAGGATGTCATCAAGACGGCGCAGACTGGACCTGCGATCCTGATCCTCAGGACGGATCATCGCGCCCTAGAGCTTATATCGCTGTGACTTGCGACAGGGCGAGGGCCACCTCGTCGGGACGTTCGAACTGGAGCCAGTGCCCGGCGCCTTCGAGCACCTCAAGATGGAAGCGGCCCTTGACATGGGCCCTCGTTTGCTCCGCCTGCCGGCGTCCGAGCGCGGGGTCCTGGTCGCCCCAGATGAGCTGCGTCGGCGAGGTTATGTCGCCCATGCGCTGCAGCCGCTCCCACGCCGCGCCGCCTGTCTTCAGGTTGGCGCGGTAGTAGTTGAGACCCGCGGTCAGGCGGCCCGGCCGCGTCATCGAGTGTACGAATCCTTCGACCACTCGCTCCGGCATCGCGTCTGGATTCGGGCCGACCCGGTACATCGCCCGCAGCCTCTGGCTGTCCTGGTCCGTCAGCACCCTCTCCGCCTTGCCGGCCTGGACGAAAAGCCCGATGTAGGTCTGGCGTGTCTGCTGATCTGGGTCCTCGCGGCTGGCTGCGGCGAGCGCGGCAGGATGGCCGACCGAAAGCGCCGTGAGGGTCGCGGTCATGTCCGGATACGCGCCCGCGAAGTACCACGCGACCACGGCGCCCCAGTCATGCCCCGCGATGTGCGCCGACGTGCGGCCGAACGCCTCGATCAGCCCCTTCGCGTCAGCGACCAGGTGCTCCATGCCGTAGTTCTCGACACCCTCCGGCGCATCCGTCAGCCCATAGCCGCGAAGGTCGGGCGCGACCGCGAGGAATCCGGCGTGCGCCAGCACGTGCATCTGCCGCGCCCACGACTCGGCGCCCTCGGGGAAGCCGTGCATCATCAGGACCATGTCGCCGTCAGGCGGACCCTCGACGAGGGTGCGGAACCGCAATCCGTTGGCCTTGACCATGTGAGTGCTAGCGGTCACCGCAGTAACTTCACGAAGTCTGAGGCGACGTCCAGAGCCTGGTCCAGCACAGCGAGCAGGCCATGCCCTTGCCCCGGGAAGATCTCGAGCTTGGCGTTGGGCACGACCTTGACCCACTTCTTCAGCAGGTCGATGCGTGCGAACGGATCGCGGTCGCCGCTCATGAAGAGGACGGGGCAGTGGATCTGCTTGAAGTGGTCGGTTCGCAGCTGGTCGGGGAATCCCGGCCGGTGCAGCGGATAGGAAAAGAGGACGAGGCCGGCGAAGTCCGCCTCGACCGCGGCCATGCTGGCCATCCGGCCTCCGTAGGACTGGCCGCCACCGACCACGTCGCGACCTGACTGCCCGACGAAGACCTGGATGGCGCGCTCCGCGTTGCTCTTCGGCAGGTCCACCGCTAGTGCGTCGATGCCTCTGCGCTTGAAACCGACCACGTAAGGCTTCATCGACGCGGCGCTACCCGACGCTCCATGACCCAGGACGACCCTGCGCGCAGGCGCAACCAGGTTGGGCCTCACTGATTGCACACGTCCTCCACTGTGGAAAAAGCCGATGAGTAACGCACAGCGATTCCACAAACGCGGTTTTTGATTGTGAAGAACTGCATCGTCACGACCGCTCGCGTCGAGAAATCATCGGCTCACTCAGTGGTCCATGCGACGCGCGCGACCATCGCTGCATGCGTGTCGAATGATGTGATGCGACGTCGTGATGGTGTCGCGTTGGGATATTTCGCCAGCATGTTTTGCAAAAAAAATCTTAGCTACCCATTGACGAACGTGATGCACACGATGTATCAAGACAGTTTGGATGGAGTATCTGCTCGCGATTGCCACCACAGAGGCAATGGACCCGACGCGAGTCAGCAACCCATTTCGCACAGCCGCCAGTGTCGTGAGGTCTTATTAGTTGAGGTCTCGCGGCGATACCCATGGGGTTGCAGAGGAGGCAGGTGCAGGACAGGTCATAGATGGCGTCTCACCAAGAGAAGCTGATCGCCAAACCATGGAACCTCGGGTCCGTATCACTGAGAAGGAGGTGCACGAACATGGCTGCTAAGAAGAAGGCCGCGAAGAAGCCTGCTGCCAAGAAGAAGGCCTCGAAGAAGAAGTAAGAGCTTCTTCATCGAGCGATTCCTAAGTTCGTAGTCGTCGATTGCGCCGGGGTTCTGTGGAGCCCCGGCGCTCGTGTTTCTGAGAGCTGCTAGGCCGCCAGTTTGTAAATCGCCATCTGGACCAGCACAGAGTCCGCCGGCTGCGACTTGTCGAGGTTGACGAGGTACCAGTAGTAGTTGCCGGCGGGGCGCACCCGGGTCAGGCCCTGGGTCGTGACCAGCGTTCCGTTCAGCCACACCCGAACCTTCTGATCCTGGTAGGCCACCACAATCCGGTTGACTCCCGCCACCGGCTGGAGCTGCGATTCAACCAGGCTCTGGCCATCCTCGTAGACGTAGACCTTCTTGTTGTCGCTCTCGAAGTCGGCGTCTACGCAGTGGCCGTCACACCCGAAGAGGAAGCCTGAGTAGCCGGGTGTCGAGGACGGGACGAAGTCGGCGACCAGGAGCAGCGGCCCGGCATCGAGCTTGCTGCTCGACTCGAAGTAGCTCTCGATCTGGTACGCCGGCGACTCGAAGTGGCAGCC
>Ga0209057_1002468_pt1 | contig 14193 bp, 10 predicted proteins | sample GraSoiAngelo_146_FD_185903 | JGI IMG/M metagenome (GOLD analysis project Ga0209057, IMG submission 185903) | Grasslands soil microbial communities from the Angelo Coastal Reserve, California, USA - 14_1009_05_30cm (SPAdes) (version 2) | ecosystem: Environmental > Terrestrial > Soil > Grasslands ... | reverse complement strand
CGTGCTCCCCTGGAGCTGGGAGACCTTCGGGGAGTACATGGACGCGATCGACCAGGGCCTCGGCGTGAACATGATGCCGCTGGTCGGCCACAATCCCCTGCGTCTCGGCGCCATGGGCAAGGCCGCATGGGAGCGGGCCGCCACCGCGGACGAGATCACTACGATGCAGGACCTGCTGCGCGCGGCCCTGGAGGCCGGCGCCTGGGGCTGGAGCACCACCGCGTCACCGACCCACGCGGGGCCGTCCGGCGAACCGGTGCCGACCCGGCTGGCCGGGAATGACGAACGCCTCGCCCTCGCCCGCACTCTCGGAGAGTTCAACCGCGGGGTGATCGAGATCCTCCCGCCGTCGGTCGCCAAGCCGGACGAGGCCGATCGAAAGCACCTGTACGAGGTGGCATTGACCAGCGGGCGACCGGTGTTCTTTCTGGTCTTCGACGCCGACACGCGGAGCTACGTGGAAGGAGCGGCCCGGGAAGGGGCGCAACTCTACGCCCTGCTGCGGGCCATTCCCTTCAATCCGCGGTTCACGCTGAAGAAGACGACCTTCTTCAACAATCTCGACGTCTGGGACGTCGTGATGGGCCTGCCCGTCCCGGAGCGGTTGGCCGTCCTGGCCGATCCCGGGAAGCGCCCGGAGCTGCGTGAGGCGGCGATGAAGCGCCAGCGGCGCCGGCCGGGAGTGCTCGGGCGGTTCATCCCCTGGCCGGCGATCGTCGTGAGTAAGGTGGTCATGGACAAGCACCGCTCGCTCGAGGGCCGTCGCCTCGCGGAGCTCGCGGAGGAGCACGGAAAGCACGTGGCTGACGTGATGCTCGACCTGGCGGTCGAGGAGACCCTGGAGACCGAGTTTCAGCTGCTGACGCGGTCACCCGCGGAGGACGTCGAGCTCGCCGAGTTCGTGAAGACCGGCCACGCGGTGCCTTCCCAGTCGGATGCCGGGGCGCACCTCAACACGAATTTCTGCACCGCCGGGGAGTCGAGCTACGTGCTCGGGGAATGGGTCAGGGAACGGCAGCTCCTCGGCCTCGAAGACGCCATCCGCCGATTGACCTTCCAGCCGGCGCGCATCATGGGTCTCCATGACCGCGGCCTCGTGCGCGAGGGACTGGCGGCCGACCTGATGATCTTCGACCTCTCGCGCATCGGGGTGAAGGAGGACGAGGTGTCGCACGATGGGCCCGCGGGTGTGCCCCGGCGGGTGCAGGCCGCCGACGGCGTGCACTACGTCATCGTCGGCGGCCAGACGGTGCTGGACCATGGCCGGCATACCGGGGCGCTTCCTGGTCGCGTCCTCCGCGCCATGCGGAAGGTTTGAGGGAGGGAGCTATGCATTTTGGAGTCGTGATGTTCCCAACGGATTACGCCATTCGTCCTGGCGAGCTCGCCCGTGCCCTCGAGGAGCGCGGCTTCGAGTCCCTCTGGGTGCCGGAGCACACGCACATTCCGGCGAGCCGTCGAAGCCCGTGGCCTGGAGGTCCCAACCTGCCGAAGGAGTACTGGCACGCCTACGACCCATTCCTCGCGCTCACCGCGGCGGCGATGGCGACATCACGCCTGCGCCTCGGCACGGGAATCTGCCTCGTCGTCGAGCGCGATCCCATCATCACGGCGAAAGAAGTGGCCACGCTCGACAGCCTCTCCGGCGGGCGGTTCCTCTTCGGCATCGGCGGAGGCTGGAACGCCGAGGAGATGGAGAATCACGGCACCAACTTCAAGACCCGGTGGCGACTGCTCAGGGAGCGCGTCCTCGCGATGAAGGAGATTTGGACTCAGGAGGAAGCGGAGTTCCATGGCGAGTTCGTGAATTTCGACCGGATCTGGTCGCACCCGAAGCCCGTTCAAAAACCGCACCCACCGATCCTGATGGGCGGCGACGGCCCAACGACCTTCGATCGGGTCGTGGAGTTCGCGGACGGCTGGATGCCGCTCGCCCGCAGCGGCCGGAACCCGGCGGAGAAGATCGGCCTGCTCAGGCAGCGAGCGGAGAAGGCCGGCCGCGATCCGAAGTCGATTTCCGTGACGATCTTCTTCGCGAAGCCGGAGAAGGTGGCGCTCGAGGGTCTGCGCGCGGCCGGTGTCGAGCGCGCGATCTTCGGGGTACCCTCGGAGGGTCGGGATAGCGTTCTGCCGCTGCTGGACTCCTATACCCGCGTCATGGTCTGAGGAAACGCCGATGGCGCGGGCGGGGTATCGCATCTTCGACGCGGACACCCACATCATCGAGCCCGTCGAGCCCATCGAGGCGTATCTCTCGTCCGCCGATCGCGCCAAGCTGGCGGCATTCGGCCCCGCGGTGCAACGGGCTCCGGCCAAAGGCGGGATGTCCCGGTATCAGGTCGGAAAGCGCCCCGCGCTCGACCGCCGCTTGGGCTCGCGGGAGCGGGTGGAGCCCCCGACCGCCGTCACGCGTGGTGTGAAGGATGGCGGCACCCCCTGGGACGTGCGCTGGCAGGGCCCGCCGTTTCCGAGCGAGCGCGTCAGCTTCGATGCCCACGCCCGCGTGCGCGACATGGATATCGAGGGCGTCGATGTGAACATGGTCCTGCCTTCAGGAGGCGTGCCGGCGTTCTGTGCGCTGGACGACGTCGCCCTCGAGCTCGCCATGTACGAGGCCTATCACCGCTTTCTGAAGGACTACTGCGCGCCCTATCCGGACCGACTGACCAGCGTCATCCTGGTCTCGGGCCGCGACGTCGCCACCTCGGTGGCCGAGGTGCGTCGCTGCGGCAAGGAGGACTGGCCGGTTGGCATCTTCCCGATCTGCCCGCCCGACATGTCGCTGGACGACCCTGGCTGGGAACCCATCTGGGCGGTGGCGCAGGAGTACGACCTGACGGTGATCATTCACACCTTCACCATGACGGCTCCCTATCCTCCCGGCGTGTGGGATACCTGGGATAACGTCTTTTTGCAGCGCTCCGCCAGCCACGTGTGGAACGCCCAACGCAACATGGCGGCGCTGATCGGAGCCGGGGTCCTCGATCGGTACCCAGAGCTGCGCCTTACCGCACTCGAGTGCGGGCATGGCTGGCTGGCGTCCTGGGGGGCGCGCCTCGACGAGTTGGCCGAGATGTGCCGGCACGCGCTGCCGCCGCTCAAGCACAAGCCGAGCGAGTACATTCGCGGGCCGCAGTACTTCCAGAGCATCCAGATCCACGAGGGTGAACAGTCGCTGCGCCACGCGATCGAAGCTCTGGGCGAAGACACCCTGATGTTCGCGACCGACTACCCGCACTCTGAGAGCTGGTTCCCCAAGTCCGTGGAGATGATCTTGGGGTGGACCTCGCTCTCCGAGACTGCCAAGCGCAAGCTCTTCTGGGAGAATGCCGTGCGCTGCTACCACCGCTGCGGGGCGCCTGCCGCGGCGCGCTGACTGCCGCCACGCAAGGCGTTCGTGAGGAGGCAGGCTCGGGTTCGCCCTCGGGTCAACCCGGCTTGGCCGCCGTGGTCTTCGGCCAGTCCACCCAGGAGATCGACTCCGCGATCCACTCCGGCTTGGCCATTGCCGGGCAGGCCGACCACAACTGCAACGGCTCGTTGCCGTAACGGAGGTTCCCGGTGTGGCTCGACCGCTTCGCGTCCCTGACGGGGTTCGCCCACACGAAGCCGAGCTTGCGACGCAGCACCTCCATGTCCCGCGGGCTGCCGGTCACGAACGTCCACCCGGGGCCAACCCCGTAGGCCTTGGCGTACCGTTTGAGCACCGTCGGAGTGTCGTGCTCGGGCGCAAGGGTGAAGGAGTACATGAAGATGTCGCGTCCGACGCGGGACCCGAGGAGCTTCTGTACGCGCACGAGGTTCGCCGTCGTGACCGGGCAGCGCCCGTCTTCGCACTGCGTGTACATGAAGTTGATGGTGACGATCTTGTCCTTGATCAGGTCGTCGTAGAAGCGCACCTGGCGGCCTTCGTGCGTCATCAGGACGAGGTTGGGGAAATAGCGGTTCCGGATCACGTCGCGCGAAGAGATGTCCTCGCTCCGGGACTCCCTCGCGAGTAGCCCCGCGGCGACTGGAGCCAGCGCTGAGAGCGCCAGGTAGGTTCTTCGGGTGATGGTTGGCATGGACGGGACGGCTCCTTTCCGTGACCTCACGGGCTCTGTCTGGTGTCGCCGATTGGCGCGATGTCGAACCGCAACATCATCGCGTGGTCCTCGTGGATCGTGTTGTGGCAATGCATCGGGTACTTCCCGGTGAAATCGCGAAAGCGGAAGAAGAGCGTGGCGCTGGCATCCGCTTCCAATCGGAGCACGTCCTTGCGGCCGGTCTGGACCAACGGAGACGTGGCCGGAGCCCGGCCATTGATCGACAGGGTCTGGAACTCCTCGAAGTGGATGTGGATCGGATGTTCCCACTCGCCACCGTCGTTGATCAGCGTCCACTGCTCCACGGAATTCTCCTGGACCGTGAAGCGGATGTCGTTACAGGCGAAGAACCGTTCGTTGATCTGCCAGCCGCCACCGCTGTCGGAGAAGACGAACGTTCGTTTGACCCTGGGCGTAACCGCCGTGCTCGGCAGATCGTAGAACTTGGTGATCGTTGCCGGGTCCTGGCTGTGGTCGGCCACCGTGGGACCGTCGACGATGATCTTGAGGACTAGATTGCCCTGCCCCGCGGAACGGATTTCGTGATCCGTGGGGCCCCGTCCGTCATCCTGCTTCAGGCGGTTCTCGAGGTAGAGCGTCTTGCCGGCGAACGGGGCGAAGTCGATGATCACGTCGGCGCGCTCGGCCACGCTGAGCCGGACGCTCTCGACTCGGATCGGCTTGGGCAGGAGGTTGCCGTCGCTGGAGATCTGCCAGAACAGGTTGTGGGCGCTCAGGTTCGTCAAATCGGTCAGGAAGAACTGGTAGAACCGCGATGGCCCGGCGTCCAGCCAGCGGAACCGGTACCGGCGCGGGCTGACGTGCAGCACCGGCTGGATCTTGCCGTTGACCGTGAACTTGTCGCCCAGGATGCCGTCCAGGTTGAAGAGATCGAAGAACAGCTTCCCGGAAGAGTCGAAGCACTTGTCGGCGAACATCATGGGGATGTCGTACGCGGGGAAGCTCGGCAGATGGAAGCCGGTATTCTCGTCGCTGGTGTCGTGATCGTTGAAGAGGAGGTAGAACCCGGCCAGGCCCTTGTAGACGTTCTGCGAGGTGAAGTCCACGCGATGGTCGTGGTACCAGAGCGTGCTCATCGCCTCGTTGATGTCGCCGGTGCCAGGGTGGGTCGAGTTAATGCCCGCCAGGACGTTCGGGTAGTGCTGGTCGTAGAAGTATCCGCGCTCGAAGAAGTCGCACGGGTTGCCATCGCTCTCCGACGGCGTGTGACCGTTGTGCAGGTGAGTGCTGACCGACGGCAACCCGAAGCCGCCATTCTTATCCTGCGCCGGCAGCTGGTTGAAGTTGCGGACCAGGATCGGCTCTCCGTAATGGGCCACGTAGACGGGTCCCGGTACATCGATCGGCTTGTTTTCGGTCGGGGTGCCGATCGCGAAGCCCCAGAGGGTCTGGAGTGGAAGGTCCGGGGACACGCTCACGTACCCCGCCCTCTGAGTCACCGCGTAGAACTTCTGAGGCGCAAACTGCGTGAACGCCTGATGCGTGATCTTGCGGCCTTCACCCGCGGCCGTGTTCGGAGCCGCCGTTGGCGTTGGAGTGAGCGTGGTCGGCGTCTGAATCTTCATGGTCCCATCGCGCGGGGTCGGGAGCAGATCATAGAAGGCTCGTGTCGGCGGGCTACTACAGACGTTGTCGTCGTCGTCCGCATAAGCCGCGCGCGTACTCAGGCCCCTCTTCGCGACCAGGTACCCCGCGCTCGTCAGGAGACCCATCTTGAAGAGGTCGCGTCGGCCCAGCCCGGCTTTGATGATCTCCTGCCGATTCGTCCATGCAGTGCGTGCCAGCCTACTCCACTGGTGCTTCAGTAGATGCATTGTGAGCGTCTCCTCAACGTGACCTCGATCTGAGACGCTAGGGATTCTAGGGACAAGCGTTCAGGCTGTGTAGAGATCGGGCGAGCCATTTTCAAAAGAAAAAGGGCCACTCGTCGATGGCCCGTTCGGACGTGAGACTACAGGGAACGATAGCTAGGAAGGGCTAGCGCTACTGGTCTTTCTCTGGCTGGGTCAGGCCTGACCGGAGGGCGAAGGTGGCTGCCTGGACCCGGTTCTCCAGGTGGAGCTTCTCCAGGATATTCTTCAGATGGTTCTTGACGGTGTTCTCGGCGATCCCAAGGGCCGAGCCAATCTCCTTGTTCGTCGCCCCTGTCGTCAGAAGCTTCAGGACCTCCCGCTCCCTCGGACTGAGCTGCTCTTCAGGACGGGCCTTCTCACGGTCGGCCCGGGACATACGGGCGAACTCGTCGAGAATCTTGGTGGCCGTCGACCGGGAGATTGGGGCCTCCCCCTGAAAGACCCCGCGGAGAATCCGTAGGAAGGTTTCTGGCTCGATCTTCTTCTCGAGGTACCCGTGCGCCCCCGCCTTGATGGCATCGAAGAGGTCCTTGTCCTCCTGCGAGACCGTGAGCATGACGATCTTCACGTAGGGAAGGACCTGCTTGATCCGATGGGTGGCCTCCACGCCGGACATCCCCGGCATGTAGATGTCCATCAGGATGAGGTCCGGCATCAGCTCCTTGGCCTTCTCCAAGGCCTCGTTGCCATTGTGCGCCTCTCCCACCACCTCAAAGTCCGGTCGCCCACGCAGGAGCCCGGCCACTCCGGAGCGGAACAACGCATGGTCATCGACCAGGAGAACCCTTATCGGTTCCATGAGGCGACTTCCTGTCCGTCGATCGGGAGTCTGACGATGAGCGATGTCCCCTTTCCCTGCTGAGACTCCACCGCCGACGTCCCGCCCGCTAGTTCGGCCCTCTCGCGCATGCTTTGAAGGCCGAAGGAGGCCCGGGAGAGTCGCGCCGCGTCCCGTGAATCGAAGCCCCGGCCATCGTCTTGGACGGTGATCTTGGCCTTATCCCCCTCCGTCTCAAAGATGACCCATGCCCGCTTCGCGTGGGCATGTTTCCGGATATTGGCTAGGGCCTCCTGGATGATCCTGATGAGCTGGACCTCCGCGTGGGCGGAGAGTTTCGTCGTCGCCTCATCGGCGACTTTCAACTCGACCGAGATCCCCGTCTCCTGGCTGAACTCGTGGAGGTACTCGGTGAGCGTGGGGATCAGCCCGAGGTCCCGAGAGACCATCATTTTCAGGCCGAAGATGGCCTGGCGTACCTCCCCGTATGCCGCCGCCGCGACCCTCTTGACCCCGCGGAGTTCTTCCGCGATGAGCGAGGCAGGCTCGGAGGGAGCGCCCATCTCCAGCTGTCCAATCTTGATGTAGAGGTAGCCTAGCTGCTGCGCCAGGCCGTCGTGCATCTCCCTGGCAATGCGCTCTCGCTCCTCCAGCATGGTCAGTTCCTTCAAGGCACCCTGCTGTCGCTTTATAGTCCTCCAGCCACCCCAGACGATCGAGACCGAGCCGGCGTAGAGAATCACAAAGCCCAGACCGATCGACAGGAAAAGCCAACGGCACAGGTCATCGATCCGTTGTGCGGTCGGGGCGTAGTGCTGGTAGATCTCCAGGGCGCCCTTCGGCTCTGCCGTGCCCGGGAAGATGACGGGCGTGTAGACCTCCAGCAGTGCGCCCAGGTGTCTCTCGAGAACGTGCTCTGGGTCTTGAGGGCGGTTGACATTCGTCGCGTTCTGGCGGCGCAGCGCCTTGAGGAGGCCTTCGTTCTCGGGAAACTTGAGGCCCACTCCGGCAGGATCGTCCGAGTAGATGACCGTGCCGTCCGCCGCCCAAAGCTTCACCCGGGCGGTGCGGTCGGAGACCAGAGACCGCTGCACAAACTCGTGGAACCTCTGGTACCGCGCGCCGGTCATCGGCACTTCAAGGTCACTCGGGGTGATTGCCGTAAGGACGCGGCCCGACGCATGACCGACAGCCTCGGCAACCAGGGCATCGACAGCGTCCGACCGGATTTTGTCAGCCAGGGCGATCGCCAGGACCACTGCGACGAGGGCCATCACCACGAAACTGACGGCCGAGAACCGAAATAGCAGGTTTTCTCTCAAGCGCCTCATTGTTGTCGCCGCTCAGGTCTCCGACGTGCCGACGGAGGGTTCGACTCGTTGGTTCCCCCCCGCGGCCGAGTCTCAGGCCGAGACAGGCGACCAGGTGAATTCCTGTGTCGCCGTCTCGTGGGCGATTACGTTAGCATGCCGGCTCGCCCTGTCAATGCAGGCGGGGAAGCAGTGGCGACACGGCGGATTGTCTTTGCCGGCGGCCGGCGGTAGCATCCCCGCAGCACAGACGCCGCAGGGCAAACGCGAGACCAAGAGGGAACCGATGCCGAAGCACTCGGTCCTGGTCGTGGGCGCCGGAATCGCGGGGATGCGAGCGGCCCTGGCCGCCAGCGAACGGAGCAGCGATGTCGCGCTGATTTCCAAAGTCCATCCGCTGCGGACCCACGGAGGGACCAGTCAAGGGGGGATCAACGCGGCGCTACACGCCGAGGACCGCGCGGACCTTCACGCGATGGACACCGTCAAGGGCGGTGACTACCTGGGTGACCAGGACGTCGTCGAGCTTCTGACCGGGGCGGCGCCTCGCGCAGTGATCGCGCTGGACCATTGGGGGGTCCCGTTCAACCGGGACGCGCACGGCCGTCTCGATGCCAGACGCCTGTGCGGAGCCACTCGCGCGCGTGCGTGCTTCGTCGACGACATGACGGGCCATGCGACCCTTCAAGTGCTCTACGAGCAAGTCCTGAAGGCGGGCATTCGCGCCTACGAGGAGTGGGTGGTGACGCGGCTGCTCCTCGACGACGGGGCGTGTGTCGGCGTCGTCGCGATCGAGCTCGCCTCGGGCGCGGTCGAAGCCTTTGCGGCGAACGCCGTGGTGCTCGCGACCGGCGGATGCGCCCGCGTCTACGAGCCCACGGGGGCGGCCTATGGAGTCGCCGGAGATGGCGTGGCGCTCGCGTACCGAGCGGGCGCCCCTTTGATGGACATGGAGATGGTCCAGTTTCATCCGCTCGGGATCCGGGGAAGCGGGATGATCCTGACGGAGGCGCTCCTGGGGCTGGGAGGGCACCTGGTCAACGGCGGTGGCGAACGATTCACGCTGAAGTATGCACCGACCCTCGGCGAGCGAGCGCCGCGCGACATCGTGGCGCGAGCCGCGGAAGAAGAAATCGTGAGCGGACGTGCCGAGTTCGTCGCCCTCGATCTCCGGCACCTCAAAGGCGACGAGGTGAAGCGCCAGCTTCCGTTGACCAGTCACATCGTCAAGACGCAGGCCGGAGTCGACCCCGCCAAGGAAACGGTTCCGGTGCGGCCGGTGGCGCACCGCACGATGGGCGGCATCCAGGTCAGTCGAGACGGAGCCACGGGCGTGACGGGGCTCTACGCGACGGGAGGATGCGCCGCCACGGGCGTCCACGGCGCCAACGCTCTCGGGGGTAACTGGCTCCTGGAAGCCCTGGTCTTCGGCGAGCGAGCCGGTCTGGCGGCGGCGCAGCGGGCGCCGGGATCCGCGAGGGCGCCGAATCTCCGAAATCGTGGACCGATCGACGGGTCCGGAGAGGGCGGGAGCCATTCGCAGCGAGTTGGGGCGCCTGATGCGGCGGCACGTCGGTCCCTTGCGGGACGCGTCCGGCCTTCAGGAGGCCGCGAACGAGATCCACGACCTCGGCGCGCGCCACCGACGGGCCGGGATCACGAACAAGGGGCGGCGCTACAACTACGAGCTGATAGCGTTCCTGGAGCTGGAGTCACTCCTGACCGTCGGCGGAGTCATTGCGGCCGCCGCCGGATTCAGAGAGGAGAGCCGCGGCGCTCACTTGCGCCAGGATCGTCCGGCGCGGGATGACGCCCGGTGGCTCGTGCATACCGTGGCGTCCTTTCGACCCGACGGACCCGCGATGACCTCCAAGCCGGTCGTCATCACCGGATGGAAGCCGGAAGGGAGACGGTACTGATGCAAGCGACACTCAAGGTCTACCGACACGATCCCGACGCTGGCGGGAAGCCGACCTTCCAGCCGTACCCGCTCGAGCTCCCCGAGGACGCGACGGTCCTGGACGGCCTCGTCAAGATCCGAGAGGAGCTCGACGGGACGCTCGCCTTCCGCGCTTCCTGCAACCGAGGGTTCTGTGGCGAGTGCACCCTGAGGATCAACCGGGGTGGGCGGCTCGCGTGCATGACGCGTGTCGCCTCCGCCCGGACGAAGGAGGGCGAGGTCACGGTCGAGCCGATCCGCAACGTGCGCGTCCTCAAGGACCTCGTCTATGACGTGGACCAGTTGCTCTGGCAGAAGATCAAGGCGGTGGAACCGTGGCTCCAGCCGACCGTCTCCCAGCCCGAGCGCGAGCACGTCCTCTCGGACGAGCAGCTTCGACCCGTCCGAAACGCGATGAAGTGCTACTACTGCGGGCTCTGTGACGAAGGGTGTAGCGTGATCCCGTTCGACAACACGTTCCTGGGCCCGGCCGCGCTCACCAAGGCGTACCGCTTCGTGTCCGATCCCCGCGATGGCGCGCGGGCGCATCGCTTGCGGGCGGTCGGCGAGCCGAAAGGCATGTGGGACTGCGTGCACTGCTTCGAGGCGGACGAGCACTGTCCTCGGGGAATCGACCCGACCCACCGCATCATGGATCTCCGCGATGCGGCGGTCGGCATGGGAATCAAGTCGGGCACCAGGAATCCCCAAGTCGCCCGGCACTACGACAGCTTCGCCGCCTCGGTCAAGACAAGCGGATGGCTCGATGAGGGACGGTTGGCGCTGGAGACCTGGGGGGTGCGGCGGATCTTCGACCTCCTACCGGTCGCCTGGCGGGCGCTCCGGCGGGGGAAGCTGCCGACTCCCTACCGCCATCCCAAGCGGCCGGGCGCCGAGCGGATCAGCCGGATCTTCGAGAAGGTCGAGAGGAGATCGCCATGAGCTACGCCTTCTACCCCGGCTGTGTATCGCGGGGCGGCTGCCCCGAGCTCTATCCATCCGCCGTCACGGTGGCGGCGCGGCTGGGCCTCGAGCTCGAGGAGCTGACCGACGTGGGGTGCAACGGCGCCGGCGTGCTCAGCCGCGAGGTCTCGGACCCCATCAACGCGCGGACGTTCGCCAAGGCCGAGCAGCGAGGACTGTCGACGGTGATGACGATCTGCAGCACGTGCACCGGGGTGATGGGCCAGGCCAACATCAAATTGCGGGAGGACCCCGCGTATCGCGAGCGGATCAATCGGGAGTTCCTGGCCGACGAGGGCCTCGAGTACCGCGGGACGGTCACCGTGAAGCATCTGCTCTGGATCCTGCATGAGGAACACGGGCTGGAACGGCTCAAAGCGGCGGTCAGGCGCCCGCTTCGGGGCTTGAAGGTCGCGCCGTTCTACGGCTGCTACATCCGCCGGCCCGACGCGATCATCGAGGGCAAGCCGCAACGGAAGCAATATCTAGAACGGGTCATCGAGGCGGTGGGCGCCGAGGTCGTGGATTTCGGCGGCAAGGGGAAGTGCTGCGGGTTCCCGATCCTCACGGCGAACGAGACGAACTCGATGGCGATGGTGGCCGCGCATACCGGCGAGGCGAAGGGCAAGGGCGCCGACTGTATGGTCACGCCGTGTCCGCTCTGCCATCTCAACCTCGACGGCGGCCAGCCCAAGGCCGAAGCCCAAAAGGGAGCGCCGATCGGCTTGCCTATCCTGCACCTGCCTCAGCTCATCGGATTAGGTCTCGGCTTCAATCCTGACGAGCTCCAGCTGAAGCGGCACATCGTGCCGACGCGGACCGTGGCGGAGAAGGTGCAGCTCCTGACCTGAGCAATGGACGACTCAGTTCGGTTGCGTCTCGCGGGATTTCCTCGGGAACGCACCTGGCTGCTCCCGGCCCTGCTGGCAGCCCAGGAGACCGAGGGCTGGCTGAGTTCAGAGGCGCTGACCGCCGTCGCCGAGCACGTTCGAGTTCCCCCGAGCGAGACGTGCGCGATCGCGACCGACTACGCGACGTTCCGCCGTGTCAAGCCAGGGCGCCACCTGGTCCGGGTCTGCGCCGGTCTGAGTTGCCGTCTGGCCGGCGCCGCGGATCATCTTCGTGCCCTCGAGGACCGCCTGGGTATCGCGCGTGGAAGCACGACGCCTGACGGACGGGTCACGCTCGAGGAAGCCGAGTGCCTCTCGGTGTGCTCGCTGGCCCCAGTCCTCGAAGTAGACGGTGCCTCTCATGGCCGGGTGACCTCGGCCGCAGTCGAGCGTCTGCCGATGTGGTTTCGCACCCGGCGCCCGTGGCAGGGGGATGTCGAAGCCTCCGACCTCCCCCAGATTCGAGCCCTCGGCCGGACCGCGCAGGAGCGTCTGGCCTATCTCCGCTCCCACGCGGAGGCCCGAATCCGTCAGCGGCCCGAATTCCGATTCCTGGTTCAGGGCGGCTCGTGCGGCGAGGCGCTGGGCGCCGGGGAGATGCTGAAGGCGCTTCGGCTGCTGGCGGCCATGCGAGGGCTCGACGCAGAAGTTCTCGACGGGGCCTGCCATGGGATGTGCTCGGCGGGAATCGTTGTCGAGGTCCAGCGCGCCGGCTGGCCCCGGCTGACCTTCACACATCTGACGAAGGACATCGTTCCCGACTTGCTTTCTGCACTGGTGGGCAGCGCGCCGCCGCTGACGCGCTTCACGGGAGTGGCCTGGAACGACGAGGGTTGGCGAGGCCTTCCTCCGGCGTCTCGCCACCCGTTCTTCGCGGGGCAGCGTCGATTGATCATGGAGCGATGCGGTCACCTCCATCCCGACAGCCTCGATGACGCCCTCGTCGGCGGCGGCTACTCCGCACTGGCGAATGTCCTGGACCGTCGGACCCCAGAGGATGTCCTCGAGGAGGTGAAAGCGTCCGGACGCGCCGGCGCCGCGGAGTGGGAGGTCTGCCGGAACGCGTCGGGCGCTCCGAGATACTTCGTGGTGAACGGAGAAGAGGGGGCGCCCGGCCTCTTCGCGGATCGCCACCTCATGGAGGGCGACCCGCACCGTGTCCTCGAGGGGCTACTGATCGCTGCCTATGCGGCCGGAACCAACCGGGGCATTATCCACATCAACGGAGCCGCCCGTCTTCCGTTTCAGCGAATGGCTCGGGCCTGCGCCAAGGCTCGAGTAGTGGGCCTTATCGGTGATCGGATTCTCGGCTCGGCGTTTTCCTTCCATGTGGAGATCCGGCGGGGGGTTCGCGGGTTTGTCCGGGGAGAGGAGCGGGCCCTTCTCCCATCGATCGAGGGCCAGCGCGCGTCGCCGAGGACGCGACCTCTGCGTCCTCACGAATCGGGGCTCTGGGGGAAGCCGACCGTGGTCAGCAACGTCGAGACTCTCGCCGCGGTTCCTCCGCTGATCGCCGCGGGCTGTGGTGGGCATGCCCGTGAGCGTCAGAGCGCGACCAGGCTCTTCGGTGTGTCGGGTCCGGTAAACTGTCCGGGGATTGTAGAGGTCCCGAGCGGCGTCACGCTCCGCGAGCTTGTCTTCGACGTGGCGGCGGGGCTTCGAGACCGGCGCAGTCTCAAAGGCGTGCGGGTGGCGGGACCGTCGGGCGTCGTGCTGGGCCCTGACTCGCTCGACATCTCGCTGGAGTCCCTGGACGCCCTCTCGGCGGGAGCCCGTGGCGTCATCCCGATCCCCGACGGTGATTCGGTAGTCGAGATCGATCGCTAGACTACCGCCGCACGGAGCCCGCGAGCCTTCCTACGACCACCGTTGCGCCTCGGAGCGATAACGCTCCGGGATGCTGTTCAGGCGATCGGTCAAGTGCGCCACGCCCTGCTCGTCGGTCCAGCGGTAGAGTTTGACCGAGGACTCGGACGATCGCGACTGCACAGGCGGCACCGTGCGCGGTCCGCCCGGCGCTGTGGACGGCGGAGCAGGAGGGACAGTCGGTGGCGCCTCGGAGGGTGGAGCTGGCGGTGGCTTCGGAATCCAGACCCACGCGTACGGGGTCGTGACGCCATCTCCGCGGAGTTGATACCACCCGGTCGGATACTCGATGACCGTTGGTGTCGGCAACGGGGACGGTGTCGGCAACGGGGACGGGGCCACGCTCACGGAGGGCGGCGGCTGGGCATAGACGACTGGCGGCGAGGACTCGATGGCAGGAGGCGCGGAGGCGACGATAGGGAAGAAGGGGCTGGACACGATCACCCCTGTCCCGAACCTCGGGAAGAAGCGAGGCGGGGAGGTAACGG
>Ga0209057_1002466_pt1 | contig 14198 bp, 20 predicted proteins | sample GraSoiAngelo_146_FD_185903 | JGI IMG/M metagenome (GOLD analysis project Ga0209057, IMG submission 185903) | Grasslands soil microbial communities from the Angelo Coastal Reserve, California, USA - 14_1009_05_30cm (SPAdes) (version 2) | ecosystem: Environmental > Terrestrial > Soil > Grasslands ... | reverse complement strand
CGACACCGATGCCCAGGACCTCACGTGATTGCTACTCGGTGTCGCAACTCGGTTCACCAACGAGTCGCTTGGGGTTCAGGGGTCGCGGGTTGAGCGTCGGCCGCTTCGCGGCCTCCGCTCCGCTCGCCCGGCTGCTGCCGGGCGCCGGCCCTTCGGGCCGGACGCGTCAAATCCCGCCGTCCCGACGTGGTAAAGGATCAGGCCTCACAGTGACTCGGCTGCGGGACTTTTTAGACCCCGGCAGCCACGACGCCCGATCATCCTCGTTCGCCGCGGATCCGGTCGGCGTGCGCGAGCTGGAGCCGTCGGCCTTCCTCGAGAAACGTTCGGATCGTCTGTAGCTCGGCGGCCGTGCGGCCGGACAACCGCCGGAACGACTCCTGCCCGAGAGGGCCCCAGATCTCTGCGGACCGTTTCCGCGCTGTCGGGGTCGGTTGCACTATGACCCGCCGGCGGTCGTGCGGATCGTGTGCGCGCCGGGCGTACCCAGCGGCCACCAAGCGATCGACGGCCGTTGTCGCCGCTCCAGGGCTGAGGCCGGCCGCCATGGCGAGTTCGCCGGCGGTCGCGCGCCCGGATCGGACGAGCACACCGAGGCACCGCAGGTCGGTGCGGTTGACGCCGAGCTTCGCGGCGGCCCCCTCGTCGAGGCGGTCCGCCGCGTCCTGAAACTCAGCGACCGCCTGCATCACTGTCTCGATCAGCTGTCGGGTGGTTCGGTTGACCCTTGACATATTTCTATCATCAAAATATCATATTATCGAACTACAGTCGAACTATCCATGAGGAGGAAAGATACGTGATGAAAGTTCTCCTTGTCGGAGCGGGAATCGGCGGGCTAGCCCTGGCTCAAGGCCTGCGTCGACGGGGTGTGAACGTCGCGGTTTTCGAGCGCGACCGCACGCCGACGGACCGGCTCCAGGGGTACCGGATACACATCAATGAGTTCGGTAGCCGCGCCCTACACTACTGCCTCGCACCTGAGCTGTTCGAGGCCTTCCTGGCAACCTGCGGGCAGCCGAATCGGGGCATCGGCTTCTTCTCCCATCTTCTGCGGGAGCTCGTCTGGTTCGGCGACGATGGCGCAACACCCCGTGACGCTGACCCGGTCGCGAGCTTCCGTTCAGCCAGCCGAACTTCACTCCGGCAGATCCTGCTCGCCGGGATCTCCGACACCGTGTACTTCGACAAAAACTTCAGCCATTACGATTTCGTCGGGCGGGGGACGGTCAGAGCCCACTTCGCCGACGGCTCTTCCGCAGAAGGCGATGTTCTGGTCGGCGCCGACGGCGTGAACTCGCGAGTGCGCCGACAGTACTTGCCGCACGCCCAGCGCATCGACACCGGGGTCACCGGGATCCAAGGAAAGGTCTGGCTGACCGACGAGACGCGGGCCCTCGTACCGCGGCGGATCTACGACGGGCCTGGAATCATTCCTGGGCCCGGTGGATACGGGATGTTTCTGGCCTTACACGAGTTTCAGCGCATCCCCGCCCGCGTGAGCCAGTTGATTGGTCCGGAGATCCACGTTCAGCGGGACTACATCATGTGGGGATTGTTGGCCCGGCGCACTAAGCTGCCCGCAAACCTGGAGCAGGTCGACGAGAGAGGATTGCTGAGCCTGGCGCTCGAGCGCATTGGCAAATGGCACGCGAATCTGCAGCGCTTGGTAGCAGCCAGCGATCCGGCGACGATACTGCTGACTCCGATCCGCAGCTCGGTGGCGGTTGAGCCCTGGCCGCCCACGGCCATCATCCTCCTCGGCGACGCGATCCACAGCATGCCACCGACCGGAGGGATGGGAGCCAACACCGCGCTGCGGGACGCGGAGCTGCTGACCCGGCAGCTGACCGCGGCCGCTCGTGGGGAGGTGGCGTTGTTGCAGGCAATCGCCGATTACGAAAAGGAAATGCGCAGGTATGGGTTCCAGGCCGTGCGCCACTCGATGAGCAACCTCCGGCGGCAGCAGCTCACCGAGAACCCGCTGCTGCTGGCCGGCATGAAGATCGGCTTGCGGACGCTGAGGGGAATCATGCCGCTCCGGCGTCTGGCATTGGGCAGGTAACATGCCCGTTCCAGACTTCAAGCCTTCCGCTCAGCTGTATCCGTTCGAATCCCGGTGGTTCGAGACTTCTTGCGGGCGCCTCCACTATGTCGACGAGGGCTCCGGACGGCCGATCCTGCTGCTGCACGGCAACCCGACCTGGAGCTTCCTGTATCGCAACGTGATCGTCCGTCTGCGTGACCGGTTTCGCTGCGTGGCCGTGGATTACCTAGGATTCGGTCTCTCCGAACGCCCCTCAGGATTCGCATACACGCCCCGACAGCATGTCGAGGTCGTCTCCCAACTGGTGCGTCACCTCGACTTGTCAGGTCTGGTGGTTGCGGGTCACGACTGGGGTGGGCCGATCGGACTCGGCGTGGCCGCGCTCGATCCCGAGCGTGTGGAGGGGCTTGTGTTGGGCAACACCTGGTTCTGGCCTCCGATGCTTGGCGCGCGCCTCTTCAGCCGTGTGATGTCCAGTCACTGGATGCAGCGACGCATTCGGGAAGAGAACTATTTCGTGGAGCGGTTACTGCCGGGCGGCATCGTGCGGAAGTTGAGCGCTGAAGAAATGGCCCACTACCGTGGTGTGCAGTCGACCGCTGACCTACGCGTAGGCGTGGCGGAGTTCCCCCGTCAGATTGTCGCGGCTGCTTCGTGGCTCGCAGACCTGCAGCGTTCGGTGACACGAGATCTTGCCACGAAACGCGTACTCGTCACCTATCCGATGCGCGATCTCGGGTTCCGGGCTGGGAAGATCCTTCCTCGCTTCCGCGCCACCTTTCGCGACATCGAGGTGGTCGAGCTCAGACATGCGAAACACTTTTTCCTGGAGGATGAGTCGGATGTCGTTGCGGCCAGCATCGCTGCTCGATTCCGTTGACTCCTCCCGCGGTCATAGAATTCCGGACGCGAGGAGGTGCAGGTGATCGTGCGCATGTGGCATGGACGCGTCCCGAGGGTAAAGGCTCAACGCTACCGAGAGTTTCTGAATGAGCACGCGATCCCCGATTATCGCTCGGTTGCGGGGAACATCAGTGTCTACGTCCTTGAGCGCCGGGACGGCGAGGTCACCCACTTCTCGACTCTGTCGTTCTGGCAGAGCATGGCCAGTATTCGCGCTTTTGCGGGCGAGGTCGTCGAGACCGCGAAGTACTATCCGAAGACAAAGACTTTCTCCTCGAGTTCGAGCCGAGAGTGATTCACTACGAGGTGGTAGGGCAGGCGTGACGACTGCAACGGAGGCTGGTGTACTGGCCGGCGTGGCCGGTGGCGTGTTGAGAGAGACCAACTGAGCAGGAGATGTGCACATGGCTTCAATCCGTAAGGAGATTCTAATCAATGCCCATCCTGCCGATGTCTGGGCGGCGGTACGCGATGTCGGAGCGGTGCACCAACGCCTCGCCGAGGGGTTCGTCGTCGATACTCGGCTCGACGGCAGCGCCAGGACGGTCACCTTCGCGAACGGGTTGGTGCTGCGAGAGCTGATCGTCGACGTTGATGACGAGGCTCGCCGGCTCGTCTACGCCGCGGTCGGTGGGCGAGCCACGCACCACAACGCATCGATGCAGGTCTTTGCCGATGGCGAGGGCCGCAGTCGGGTCGTCTGGATCACCGATGTGCTGCCGAACGACGTCGTGGGGCCTATCGGCGCTCTAGTCGAGCAGGGGGCGCGCGCCATGAAGCTGACGCTGGAGCGCCGGCTCGCACGATAGGAGGTGGTCCTCTGAGGCAGGTGTCCAACACTCATGAAGCAACCCACCTCCGGCCGGCGATCTCATCAAGGTGAGAGTGGCATGAACAAGACGGCGCTCACTACTATCGCCCCGGACATTTACCGGAAGCGGTTGATCGTTGAGGGCTACTTCCTGCGGGAGATTACGGAGGCAACGCTCCTCGCGTACTTCGCGCAACTCACGCGGGAGCTTGGCCTTCGCACCTACGCTGACCCTATTATCCATCGAACTGCCGGCCAAGGCAAAGCAGTCAACGAGGGCTTCGACGGCTTCGTCCCACTCGTGGACTCTGGCGTCTACGTCGCTGTCTGGATGAACCCCAGATTCCTGTCCACTATCATCTACACCTGCGGACCATTTGATGAGGATCGGGCTGTGAGGTGTGTTCGCGATTTTTTTCAGCTCGCCGATCATCAGGCCGCCATTTTCTGAGTCAGTCGTGAGGACGCAACTGCTGCTGAGTGGTTTTCCATCTCAGGGAGGTCGAGAAGAACCGACCCCTGCTTAGGGGCCGGTCTCCTATTCGTGCACAACCTCGTTGTGAGTCTCATTATGATGCTGCTGCAATTCCCGGTCGCTCTCGGGGATCGGGGCGTCCACAATCGCCAATGCGATCGTAGTGGCCGCCAACGCATTCGGGGACGCCACCATCCTGCCCCTGCACTTTGAAGTATGGGGGCACTACTGCGAGTCTGGCGAAGAGATCCTTCGGGACTGCTGTTACGACACCGATGCCCAGGACCTCGCGTGATAGTTACTCGGTGTCGTAACTCAGCCCCTTAACTATTCGCATGGGGTTCAGGGGGTCGCCGGTTGAACTTCGGCGCCTGCGGCGCCTGCGCTCCGCTTGCCGGGCTGCGCCCGGCAACGGCCGCTAGCGCGTCCGGACGCGTCAAATCCCGCCGTCCCGATTACCGTAGCGAAACAGCCCTGCAACGGCTCCCGTTGCAGGGCTCTTCTTTCGCCAGGCTGGCGGCGCTAGCCTAGGGCTGAATCGGGCACTTGAAGTCGTTCGCTGGAGCCCGCGTGGCTGTGACATCGCCCGCAGCGGCGGCGGCGAGCACCGCCGCCTCCGACGTCAAAAGGTACGGTGTCACGTTCCAGGTCACCGCGTGAAACTTCCAATGCCCGCCATGGTAGCCCGGCACTCCAGGAATGACGCCCACCACACCCTTCTGCCCCGTCGCCGCCGCCCCGGGGAAGCCGTAAAAGTTGTCGGTCCCCTCCTTGGGGGCAGCCGCGGGCGGCACCACGGTCCGCACCATCTGCCCGTTGTAATAGCAGCAGCCGGCGGGGAACACGAACGGTGGGGTGCCTTGGCTCGCTGCGGCGAACTCCGGAGCGGCGATTCCCGATTGGACGGCCGCGGGCTCAGCGCAGCCCAGCAGCGCGAGGGCGAGAGCCGCGCAGGCCCCCGTAGCGACCCGATCCGGCCTGACTAGCATAGACACCGATCCCTTCCCGGCGGGTGGTCTGATGATCGCCCGCCGCTTGAGGTGAAGACGACGCGTCCCCTACTTGTTAACAGCCGAGACCGGGGAAAAATTCTGCAGAGCTCATGACTGCCCTCGACCCGGAGCGGAAGCGCGCACTGTTCGACGCGACGGCGCTTCCGCTCACGACGGCGCTCTACAACACGGCGCTGCGCCTCACAGGCGCGTCCGCCGACGCGAGCGACCTCGTGCAGGAGACTTTCCTCCGTGCCTACCGCACGTTCGAGAACTTCTCGCTCGGAACGAATTGCAAGGCGTGGCTGTTGACGATTCTGTACTCGGTTCACATCAACCAGCGGAAGCGGGCACGCCACGCCGCGATATCCCTCCCCCCAGAGGAGCTGGAGTCGCTCCCCGATGAGAACGCAGCGGGGGGCGACCAACGCCTCCCGGAGCTCGACGAGCGGTGGGGGCCGGAGGTCGACCGCGCGCTGCGGGACCTGGCCGAACCCCTACGCGCCGCGATCCTCCTCGTCGATATCGAGCAACTGCCTTATGAAGAGGCGGCCGTCGCGCTGGGATGGCCGGTTGGGACGTTGCGCTCTCGGCTGTTCCGGGCTCGAAAGCGGCTGTTTGCCACCCTGGAGGGATACGCCCGGGCGACAGGGTACCTGAGGAAGCCCGTGAGGCCGGAATGATGGCACAGCATCCTCTGGGCGAAGAGATCCAGGACTTTGCGGATGGGCGGCTGACGCCGGTCCGGCGGGTGGACCTGGAGGCACACCTTGCGATGTGTCCGCAGTGCGCTCGGGAGCTCGAGAGGTTGCGCTGGGTGAAGGAAGGGACGGCACGCCTCCCGATGCATGAGCCCCCACCGGATCTCCCAGCTCGGGTCGCGCTGGTGCTCGACACCGAAGACCGTCGGGCGTCCCACGCACGCCCGTTGCGGCGGTATCTCTTGCCGGCCGCCGGCGTCCTGGCCGCAGCCGCCGCTGTCGTCATCCTGGTGACCCGTGGTCCCCGCGACCTTCCCAGCGCCGTGGCGCGCGATTTCGCGACCTACGGGACCGCGGCTCTCTCTCTCGACACCACGAGCGGCGATGGGCCGGCGCTGGAGCGCTACTTCGCGCGGCGCGGCCTCGCGTTCCGAACCCGCGTGTTCGATCTGGGGATGATGGGCTACGGGCTCGTCGGTGCGCGCGTGCATCGGCTCAATAGCCGGCCGAGCGCCCTCTTCGCCTATCGGGGCGTCGACGAGCGCACACTGGTGTGCGAAATGTTCGAGGGAGCGCTGGACGAGCTGCCCCGGGGCGGTGAAGCGCGGGAGCACGACGGGATCGAGTTCCGGATCTTCAAGGAGCACGGGTTGACCCTAGTCTTTTGGATGGAAGGGTCGGTCGTATGCGTGCTCGTCTCGGACGTTTCGGGCGATGATGTGGTACGGCTCGCGTATGCCAAAGCGGTGAAAGTCTAAGGGCCCAGTGGCGGGGCGAGCGCTGTGAGTTCTGCCGTGAGTTTATCACGACACTCGGTTGTTCTTCGGGTCCGCTGTTACGACACCGATGCCCAGAACATCGCGTGGTTGCTACATTGTGTCGTAACTCGCCCGACTAATCGTGCGCATGGGGTTCAGGGGGTCGCGGGTTGAGCGTCGGCCGCTTCGCGGCCTCCGCTCCGCTCGCCCGGCTGCTGCCGGGCGCCGGCCCTTCGGGCCGGACGCGTCAAATCCCGTCGTCCCGACTGAGTGAAGATGAAGCCCTGCTGCGACTTTCGCGGTGGGGCTTCTTCTTGTCCTGTATATGCCTTGACACGCATATGCTCTTTAGGGTATATTAAGACCATGCAATCCGTGTTCGAAATCATCGCGGAGCCGAACCGCCGCGCGATCCTGAGCCTCCTGGTCTCGTCGCAACAGTCGGTGGGAGAGATCGAGCGTCGGCTGCGGAGGCCGCAGCCGACCGTGTCGAAACACCTGCGAGTGCTGCGCGAGGCCGGTTTCGTGGAATCCACGGTGGATGCACAGCGCCGTCTCTACCGGCTGAAGCCAGAACCGCTGCAGGAGGTGGATGCCTGGCTGGCTCAGTTCCGCCGGTTCTGGTCCGCTCACGTGGATGCGCTCGAACGCCACCTCGACCGCATGGACCAGTCGACACCAACGAAAAGGAAGACAAGGAGAAAACGATGAACGTCCTGTTGTGGGTCATCCAGGTCGCGCTCGCCTTCCTCTACCTCTCGGGCGGGGCATACAAGGTGTTCAAGTTCGACGCGCTCGCGAATCACATGCGCGCGCTCTCGCGCGGCGGATGGCGCGCGCTCGGCGTGCTCGAGATGGTGGGCGCGGTCCTGCTGGTCGTCCCGGCCGTGACCCCGCTCGCCGCCGCCGCGCTCGCGCTGGAAACCCTGGCGCTCGGCGGACTGTACGCGCGGTATTCGCTCAAACTGGCCGCTACCAACCCGATGGTCTGGGCAGTGGTGATGGGGCTGCTGGCGGCCTTTGTGGCCTACGGGCGGTACGCGCTCATGCCGGCGGCCTGACGCCCAACCTCCAGGAGAAATAGATGACCGCTCGCGAACTGTACGCACCGGGTCCGGCCGGCGGGGCCCAGGTACGAAAGGACGGAGAGAAGTGGATGCTCATGCTCGTCAGAGAACTGCGGCACTCGCCGGAAAAAGTCTGGCAGGCACTAACCGACCCGGCGCAGCTGCGCGAGTGGGCGCCCTTCGACGCCGATGGGAGCCTGGGTATGGTCGGAACCACGGTGAAACTCACCACAGTCGGAGCGCCCGCGCCGCACGTTACCGAAACAACCGTGACGCGAGCCGACGCTCCCAGGGTGCTCGAGTACAACTGGGGTGGCTTCGATATGCGGTGGCAACTCGAAGCCGTTGGTGGCGGCACGCGCCTGACGCTGTGGACCAACATCGATCGCCGCTTCATCGCGATGGGTGCTGCCGGGTGGCACATTTGCTTCGATGTTCTGGATCACCTGCTCAGCGGAACCCCCATCGGCCGCATCGTTGGTCCCGAGGCGATGAAGTTCGGCGGCTGGCAGCGACTGCACGCGGAGTACGCAAAGCAGTTCGGCGTTGAGACCCTTCGAGGATGAGAACATGGAAAAGTCGGGCGCGAGCCAAGGCCAGGCGGCATCGCAGCTGATCTCGCAAAGAATCGCCGAGTTCGGGGACTGGCGCGGGGAAACTCTCAGCAGAATGCGGAAGCTCATCAAGCAAGCCGACCCGGACGTCGTCGAGGAGTGGAAGTGGATGAATCCGGTGTGGTCTGGGGCTAAGCCTGGGTACGACGCCGCTGCGCTGTCGTTCGCTACACCTGCGGTGCGCATACCACAGCCGAGTGCTGTGGCGCCCTTGCGACGCTCAGGCTCGCTTCTTGCCGCGAAGCGGCACCGTCCTGAGTCTAAAGAAGGGCAGCCGCGCCTCCACTCTGCGTCGGAGCCGTCAAATGCCTATCGTCAGATCTGTCTGCACACTGGCATGCGCCGCTGTGCTCACCAGTGCGTGCACCGACAGTACGCCGCTCGCCCCCCGTCCCAATCTCACGCGGCCGATCACCGCGAGCATGATGTCGCCGGTCGCGGCGAGGAGTCACCCGAATAGCGAGAAGTACCGCGACTCGGGTTTCCAGCCCGCGACGGGTCGGTCGGGTTCGGCTACGGTCTCCACGCGCGCCCTGCTCGATAAGGCGGGCACGACCGACGTCGAGGTCACCACCGGGACGTTCGACGGAAGCCCGGCGCCCGGCACGCTCGGGATGGTTCAGGTCAAGGCCTTCACTCCGTCAGGCAATCTCGCGTTCACCGACAACCACACCGGGCTCTCAGCTGACGCAACGGCCAGCTTTTCGTACACCACGCTGCCGCACGGCACCTCGCTGCAGGTGCAAAGCGCGGTCGCCGGCAGCGACGGTTCACGGACCGACCTCGTGACGCTCGCCACCGCCGTGCACTTCCGTCCGGACCTCGTCGCGTCGCGCCTGGACGCGCCCGCCCAGGCGCCGGTCGGAGCGGCCGTGAACCTCCAGGGGTTCATCCTCGAGCGTAACGGCGAGGTGGGCGCCCGCGCCGACTGCGTCCTCTATGTGGACGGCGCGGCCGCCGATCGCGCCACCGGGATTTGGGTGGATGCAGGCGGCATGGTCGCCTGCGCCATGACGCACGTCTTCACGGAGGCCCGGACCTATTCGCTGGAACTGCGCGTCGAGAACGTTCGCCCGCGCGATTTCGACGACACCAATAACAGCGTGAGCGCCTCCATCACCGCGGTCGCGCCGAGCGGCTTCTCCACCTACGCTTTGCAGGCCTGGGCGGTCACGGACAGTGCGTGGTGGCATGCCGTCTCGACCCTCACCACTTGGGACGGCACGGTGGAAACGTGGGATCAGATCTACACGCTTCAGGGGCCGTCGCAGTTTGCCAGCCTCAACGGACTCATCCCGCGGATGCTCGACTACACGGCGCCGATCAGCCTCCGCGGCGAGATGAGCACGAACGGGGCGACGGTGAACACCGTTGACGACACCTACCCGTCACTCCCCTGGGTGGATTGGCAGCAGGGGTATTGCGACTACAGGTACAACTTCGACACCAAAGGCGTCACATACGTCTGCGTCTACACGGAGGGCCGCCTCGCCGGCTACACGTACGTCCAGTACGACTGGAGCGGCGCGGACATACACTATACAAGCAACAGCTACGTGTACTACTGGGACCCGACCGGTCAGCTGCAGCAGAGGTGGTATTCGGAGGATTACATGGACTCGGCGCCGATGGTCACGCTGGGACCGGACTTCTCGGGCCGGCTGTCCGTGCAGGGGGCGGGCGACGCGCAGCCCACCACCGCGCAAGCAACGGTCCAGTTCGAGCCGGTTGACCTCCGGTTCGATTACGTGGACCCGGCCTGTTCCACGGCTCCAGCTTCGCCTGGGTGCTTCGAGCTTCACGCACACACCGCAGGCGTTATGGGCTATGTGAGCTACGGGGAGTGGCCGCCGTATACGCCGTGAGCACAGTCGACAAAGATTCCAGTATCGAGCCTTCTTCGCGATGCACTCGATCTCGACGGCGATGCCGACGACGGGATTGGACCTGTCCGATATGGCGCACCTGCTGGGGATCATCGATCGCCTCGTCGACGGCGGGAACACCGTGATCGTGATCGAGCACAACCTCGACGTCCTGCGGTAGCGCTGAAAGCCAGTTGGCTCGGCGACTCCGCGATGATGTCACCATGGGGGTCGAGCACCATCGCGTTGCCGGTCCGTATCTCATCGTCGTCAGGGCCGATGCCGTTCGATAACAGCAGGAACATGCCGTTGTCGTGCGCCCGACTCGGGAGCCAGCGCATGAGCCACGCCCGGCCCTTCGGCCCGCGCAGCTCGGCCTCGCACGCCGTGGGGTCCTCGTGGCGACGCGCCCAAACGGCGGGGTCGATCGGCTTCATGCCGCGCGGGCTCACCGAGTTACACCCGCCCGTCTGGTGCGGCGCGAGCAGGATCTCGGCGCCCAGCAGTGCCGTGGCGCGGGCGTTCTCGACGATGTTGTTGTCGTAACAGATCAGCACACCCACGCGGCAACCGTGCGGCGTGTCGAACACGGTGTAGCAGTTCCCGGCGCAAATGTTCGGGTGCTCGAAGACGTGCAGCTTGCGATGGACCGCCCGGCCAGAGCCTCGAATCCCGCGCGCGAGAGCTTGCGCACGTGCCAGTAGCCCGTAAGGCACATCTCCGGAAACGCAATCAGCTCCACGCGCGCGCGGGCGGCGCGGGCGGCCTCCGTCACGAAGTGGCGGATGCGGCCGAAGTTGTACGCTTTGTCGCCCGCAGCGTGTTGAAACTGGACTGTCGCCACACGGATGTCGCGCATAGAGCTGGGGCTTCCCTTAAGCTTTTCTCGCGAGTACGACGTGCGTCGCGGCCGGCGTCGCCACATGCTCGGTGCACGCATAGCCCAGCGCCGGCAGGTCGATCCCCGCAAAGAGCGCCTCACCACTGCCGAGCAGGATCGGCGCGATCGCGACATGCATCTCGTCGATGAGCCGCGCCTGGAGATACTGGCGCACCGTGGACGCCCCGCCGCCGACCTGGATATCGCGCCCGCCCGCACCGCCCGCGGCCTCCCTGGCGCGACCGAGCGCTTCGTCAATTCCGCCGGTGACGAAATGAAAGACGGTCCCGCCTTTCATCGTGATCGGTTCGCGCGCGTGGTTCGTCAGCACGAACACCGGCACGTGATACGGCGGGTTCTCGCCCCACCAGCCGCGCCACTGGTCGTCGGGCCAAGGCCCGCGCACGGGGCCGAACATGTTTCGGCCCATGATATACGCACCGATGCGTTCCCCGAAGCGCTTGGCAAAATCGTTGTCGGGACCCGTCGTCCCGCCCGTTTGCCCGTGCATCTCGCGAAACGCGCGCGTGCCGACGTACCAGCCGTGCAGCTCCTCACCACCCACGCCGAGTGGGTGCTCCCGTCCCTGGCGGGGGCCCGCGCCGTACCCGTCGAGCGAGATCGCGAAGTTGTGGACGCGCAGTTTGGACATGGAATCCTCCGTTGGTTTCATGTGCGTCGAATGGGCAGTCCCGAAATCGACAGGCGAAGGATTGGTGTCGCGCATAGAGCAGAGAATTGTATCGCCGAGAGGGCGCGAGTGTCACTCGTCATGGGTTCCCCCTCTCCCGACGGGAGAGGGGGACAGGGGGTGAGGACTACTTCGGCACGGACATGTCAACGTATTTCCGGCCGCCACCCCAATCGACGAGCTGAATCAGCGCGGGGCAGGGGCGGGGGTGAAGCGTGTTCTCGCACCGCTTGCCGTCGAAGGTATTGAATGCTCGCCAGCGGCCGATGCGCATCTCCGCGACGCCATACGGATTCGCTTCACTGACCCCGTGGGGGTCGAGCCGCACGCCACGCGTGCGCCACCAAGGGCGCTGCATCCTGGTGAGGGACTCGTCGAAGATGATGTCTCGTGTTGCCGGGGCGAACGCCAGATACACCACGCGGCCGTCGGCAGAGGCGACCACGTCGAGTCGGCCGGGAGGCGTTACAGTCTCCCGCTCGCAACGCCTCGCGCCGGCGTCCACGGGAGCGCACCGATCCCAGACCTTCGCGTTCTCCCGCAGCCCGTCACGCTGAATCCAGAACCGTTCCAGGCTGTCGAGCGGCATGCCGGTCCGGATGCCACCGGTTGGCCTATAGAATTGGTCCTGATACCACCAGAGTACGAAGGGCGACCTGTCGGCACCGCCACACGCGGAGAGCAGCACGACGACCCCGGCGATGCCGGCGACACGAGTGAACACGACTCACCTCCACGGGCTCGAGGGACGCCATAATATTCTGTCTCAGGAGCAATCAGACCATGTCTCGCTTCCATCTCGCATTGCTCACGATGGGCGCCCTCGCCATTGCCGGCGCAGCGGTCGTCACGTGGCGCATCCGGCAGAAAGACCGCTCGCCTGTGTACTCGCTCGAGCAGCTTGCGGCAGCCGCACGAGCCCGGGACCGAGTCGCGATCGAGCGATACCTCGACGTCGCGCGCGTCGCCGAGTCCGTGGTGGACGAGGCGATCGCCGCCGCCAGCGCGCTCGGGGCTCCGGATCCGGCCATGAAGCCATCGCTGGTCAGCGCCATGCAGCAGGCCATATGGTCCACGCTGATGGACTCGCTGGCGAGTCTAGAAGGCCGCTACCAGGGCCTCGCTGATGTACAGCAGCGGGGCGGCGTCGCCCGGGTCGGCGTTCGCTTACGGTTGGAAGGCGGCGATTCCACGGTGCTCGTTTACCTGCGGATGGAGCGCGCCCCTGGGGATTGGCGTGTGGTCGGAGTGGAAGACCTCGGGCCGTACATGCGGGCCTCATTGGAGCGGAGGCGGGAGCGGGCATACGAATCGGCGATGCGGTCGGCCCTCCGGAACCTCGTCACGGCCCAGGCGGCGTACTACGTCGACCACGCGTCCTACACGCGCTCGCTGGGCGCGCTCACGTATGAAACGCCCCCGGGCGTCAGCGTGGACATTATCGAGGGTGGCCGCGACGGCTGGAGGGCCGTCGCGCGTCACGCTGGAGCCAGCTCCGAGTGTCGCATCGCCGTCGGGTCCGCCTTGCCCCGCGGCGACACAGAGCGAGAAGTGAAGTGCTCCACGCCCGGCGTGCGCTGAGGAGGGTCGCGGGTTGAGCTTCGGCGCCTGCGGCGCCTTCGCTCCGCTTGCCGGGCCTACGGCAAAAATGTCGAGTGGATGGAAAAGGTCAGCGACGAGCAATACGCCGATGATCCTCAGTCATCCGAATGATCACGATAACCGCTCTTTTTCATCCAGCTCGGCACTGGCGGCGTCGGCACGCGCGCCGGCTTGGGAGCGACTCGCTGGGCCGGAGTCGAGGCCGGAATCGAGGTAGGGAACTGGAAGCTCGTCAGATTTTTGAGAACGATATCGAGATTGCTGACCTTCATCGGATGCTGCTGCACCATGGCCGCCAGGGCAGCGGCGAGTTGATCGATTTCCCGCGATCCGATACGACGTAATTGTTGCCAAATCGGCGATCGACCCAACTGCTGGAAATCTTCGCGCACGAAGATGAGATTGTCGCCGGTATGAAAACGTTCCCATAGGGTGACGTCCCTCTCCAGCGCCGCCAGCGACAGATAAATGACGAGAGCTGAAAAACGATCAATCTCTTGGCCGTAGTCTTGCCCGCTACGTTCGGGATGTTGGTAGGCACGGTGCCCGGTTTCCGTGGCGTGGCGGCCCCTCAAGGCCGGCACCCACATGCCGTCGTAGTCCACCAAGTGGATCGATCCGCCGCGCACCAGGATATTACCGTGCTGTAAATCGCCGTGCGCCATCTGAGCGGCTTCGAGGTGGCGAACAAGTGTGACCCATTTTGCCCGCAATGCCGCCAGTGCGGCCGGATAGCGTAGATGCTTCTCAATATGACTGTGCAGAAGGTCGCCATCCGCCCATTGCATTTTG
>Ga0209057_1002465_pt1 | contig 14202 bp, 7 predicted proteins | sample GraSoiAngelo_146_FD_185903 | JGI IMG/M metagenome (GOLD analysis project Ga0209057, IMG submission 185903) | Grasslands soil microbial communities from the Angelo Coastal Reserve, California, USA - 14_1009_05_30cm (SPAdes) (version 2) | ecosystem: Environmental > Terrestrial > Soil > Grasslands ... | reverse complement strand
CCGGGCGTATACACCGTCACGTTCGAGCTGACGGGCTTTCAGACGTCGGTCCGCACCGACGTGCATCTGACGACCGGCTCCGCGGGCCGAGTCGACGCCATGATGAAGATCGGTGCGCTGTCGGAAACGGTGCAAGTGACGGGCCTGAGTCCTGTCGTCGACACCGTGAACGTCGCGGGCCAGACGACCCTCGTGCAGGAGCAGCTGCGCAGCATTCCAATGGGCGGGACGATGCAGGAGATGCTGCCGCTCGCCGCCGGTCTCAGCATGCAGACCAAACCGGACGTCGGGGACAGCAACCTCGCATCTCGCTCGGCGATCATCACGTACGGCGTCGTGCTCCAGGCGACGCTCGACATCGAGGGGATCAACACGGTCACCGCTCACGACGCCGACACGGCCGTTTACCTGAATTCGTTCGCGCTCGAGGAAGCGCAGTTCAAGACCAGCGGCAACAACGCGGAGATCGCCTTCCCCGGCGTGGCGCAGGTCGCGGTGATGAAGTCGGGCAGCAACGCGTTCCACGGCAGCGCGCGCGGTTCGTACGAGAATCCGAAATGGCAGGGCAACAACGTGACCGCCGAGCTCGCCGCGCAGGGCATTACCAATCCGAATCCGATCGTCGATCCCGGCTTCTACGACTACAACTTCGATCTCGGCGGCCGCATCGTGAGAGACAGGCTGTGGTTCTACGGAGGAACCAGTCAGCAGTCGGTCAAGCAAGGGCAGATCGGATTCGTTGCGGCGCCGAACGCCGACGGCTGCTGGTTCGCCAGCTGCGGCGGCACGACGCCCGGCACGACGGCGCAGTCGCTGCCGCAGTTCAATTGGAAGGTGAATTATCAGGTGCGGCCCACCACGAAGCTGATCGCCTCGCAGTTCAGCGCGGTCAAACATCATTCGACCATGGGCGGAGCCGGCCAGCTGAGACCGCTGCCGTCGACGACGTTCCAGCGCCAGCCCGATCAGACGTGGAAAGGAGAAATGCAGAGCGCTCCGCGCAACAACCTGCTCCTCGACGTGATCTACGGCTACGGCGGCTATCACACCCATTACATCGCGCAGCCCGCCACACAAGTCAGTCAGTACGGATTTCCGGACGGCACCGACGTGAAAGGGAATCCGAGCAGCATCGAGTTGAGCAACAACCTTGTGTACGGACCGAACGAATCGGTGCAGGATCGGCCGCAGAACCGCTACGAGCTCAAAGCGACCGTCACGTACATTCCTTCGGAGCCGCACCTCGGCGGGACGCACCAGTTCAAGATCGGCACGACCGACGACTGGGAAAACGCCGGCACGAGAGTGCTCGAGGACAAAGCGTCCGGCGACTATCAGCTCCGATTCAGCCGCGGCGCGCCGTCGCAAATCGTCGTCTACAACTTTCCATTCGCGACGTCGACGAACACGCTGCTCGGCCAGGCGGTTTATGTGACCGACACCTACACGTTGCGGCGCGTGACGCTGAACGCCGGCGTGCGATGGGAGCGGTATCGCAATTTCTATCCCGAGCAGACGAAAGAGGCGGGGCAGTTCAGCGCGATCTTCCCGGCGCGCACCTATCCGAGGCAGGACGTGCTCACCTGGGTCGACACGGTGCCCAGAGTCGGCGCCGCGTGGGACCTGACGGGCAACGGCAAGACGGTCGCCAAAGCCTCGTTCGGCATCTTCGGCGACACGATGGGAGACTTGTACTCGAACGCGTTCAATCCGAACGGCCAGGCGACGCAAACCTATTCGTGGACCGGCCCGTGCCTGGTCACGCAGTACAGGAACGACACGTTCAACGACACCAGCTGCGACGTCACGCCGCAGTTCCTCGCGACGCTGCCGTCGCTCACGCCGCTGAGCGCCACCGGCGGGATCAACTCGGTGATCAATCCGGATTTGAAACAGAACACGACCTCCGAATACACCACGAGGATGGAGCGCGAGCTGATTCCGAACGTGGCCGTCAGCGCAGGCTACGTCTATCACCGGATTCTGAACAACTACAACACCAACCTTCAGTTCCTGCGGCCGTACGACACGTGGATTCCCGCGGCGGGTACGTTCGCCGACGGCCTCACCGGCAGTCCTGTGACCATCTACACGTATCCCGCCTCGGAAGTCGGCGCCGCGTTCAACGTCCTGAAGGCGGCGAACGCTCCGACCGATCGGCCGGACACGTACCACAGCATCGAAGTGGCGGCCACGAAGCGCTATTCGAGGAAATGGACCGGCGCCGCGTCGTTCTGGACGACGAAGAATCACCGGTGGATCACGGGCAACAGCTCGGGCGGCAACGGAAACACGCCGCAGAGCCCCAACGACGATCGATTCGCGGTCGACGACACGTGGACGTGGGAAGCGCGGGCGAGCGGCACGGTCAACTTCCCGTTGGACATTTCGTTGTCGTCTTCCTACCGCGCGCAGTCGGGCGAGCGGGAGCAGCGGACGCAGCAGTTCTCGGCGGCTTCGTCCGTGCTGCGGCAGGGCTCGGTGACGCTGCGGATGGGCGAGTACGGCGAATACACGGCGCCGACCGTGCAGATAGTCGCGATCAAGGCGACGAAGAGATTCGGGCTCGGTCAGGGCCGATTCTTCGAGTTGAACTTCCAGGTCTTCAACGCGCTCAACGCGAGCGGCATCACGTCGATCAACCGCCTGACCGGCCCACAGTTCGGATTGGCAACGGGCATCGTCTCTGCTCGAGTCGCACGCTTCGGAGGCGGGATCACGTTCTAAGAGAGGAGCGCAGCATGCGCGTGGGGATCGCTGCCCTGTTCGTCCTGATCATCACCGGCTGGCTCTGGCACGACGCGCGGGCGCAGAGCGGAGGACCCGTCGTCAGCGGCGCGCACCGGTTCGAGAAAGTCGTCGACGGCATCTACTACGCGACCGCGTCGGGGACGATGACGGTCGGCTCGAACTCGCCGGTCATCGTGAACGACGACGAGGCGATGGTCGTCGATTCGGAGATCACGCCGGCGGCGGCGCGCGCGCTCGTCGCAGACCTCAAAGCGGTCACGAACAAGCCGGTCGGCTACATCGTCGATTCGCATTATCACTACGATCACGCGTTCGGCAATCAGGTGTTCGCGCCGGCGATTCCGGTGATCGGCCACGACAACACGCGGAGGCGGCTGCTCGGGGAGTTCGGCAACGTGATGGAGCAGTACACGTACTTGAACAGCGTGCAGCCGGTCCCGGCGCGGCTCGAGTCGCTCAAGCAGCGGATCGCGGAAGAAAAGGATCCGCAGCAGAAGGCGTCGCTCGAGCGCCAGGCCGCGAACTCGCGCGCGTACCTCGAGCAGGTGAAAGAGACCAGGGTGACGCCGCCGAACGTGACGATCGACAAGAAGATGACGCTGTTCCGCGGCGGCCGCGAGATTCAGATTCTGTATCTCGGCCGCGGGCACACCGACACGGACGTCGTCGTGCTGCTGCCGAAGGAGCGCATCGTCTGTACGGGCGATCTCATGGAATCGCAAATCTCGTACATGGGCGATTCGTTTCCGGAAGAATGGATTGCGACGCTCGATCGGTTGAAAGCGCTGAACTTCGACACGGTGATGCCGGGACACGGCGTCGTGTTCAAGGGCACGGCCAAGATCGACGCGTTCCAGAAGTATCTGCGCGACGTCATCAATCAGGTCAACGCCTCGCGCAAACAGGGTCTGTCGGCGGAAGAGGCCGCGAAGCGCGTCGACGTGACCGCGTACTCAGGAGAATTTCCTCAGATTCGCGGCGTCGGGATCGATGCGGCGGCGGCGCGCAGAATCTATCAGCTCGCCGAGCGGCCGGAGTGATGAGCGATGCGTGGCCAGGGATTCGGGATTCGGGATTCGGGATTCGATCGTCCGATCGGCTTCGCCGAAAATCGTGTAAGGCTATGTCCGGTTTCGAATAATCCGCTATCGTAATAATCACGCTGGGGCTAACCGCGTCGCGCCCAGCGATGCCATCGATCGAGAATCTCCGGCCGTTCCAGCAACGCGGCCATGTCGCGAATCCGCGGCTCGAGATAATCGCGATCAAGGTCGTGGATCCGGCGTCGCGTGAGCGCTTCCGCATCGGCCAAATCTCGCGAGCGCTCGGAAATGATCTTCATCAGCACGAGATCCTCCGGCGTGACGACACGCACGGCGCGTCCGGCGAGCGTGATCGTGCGCGCGCGCCGAATCGCGTCCATTTCGAACGGCAGGAGCGCGAAGATGACGTCGATCCGGACGCCATTCGGCGTGTCCAGCGGCAGCACACGGGTCTCCTGGACAAAGGCCACCGGGTCGGCGACCGCGAGCCGAATTCGTCGGCTGATTTGGTCGACGGTGTTCGGGATCGCGTCCTCGTCAACTGCGACCGTGACGTCGACATCGACGGTGGCACGCGGCTCGCCCCACACCGCATTGGCAATTCCGCCGATCACCATGTAATCGATCTGCAGGCGCTCGAGAAGGGCGACGATCTCGGCGAGCGCCTGCTCGAGAACGGTCATCGAGAAACGTGTTTCAGGATTCGGTGCAGGCAGATAACGCCGCTCGCGTCGACCGGGCGCTCGCGGACTGCCGTTGGCAGGATCTCGTATAGCGCACCGATCGCTTCGAGGGCGGCAGCTGATCCGAGCACGGTAGGGTGCGTAGATTCCCACTGCGCATATCGATCCAGAGACGTCGCACGCCGACGCACCAGATCATGGAACGCCTCGTCGAAAGCCACGGGACCATTGTAGACGTAGCCCTTGTCACAACAACACTCGAACGCCGTTGGGAGTCCGACTCCCTGTCGCTGATGGAAGATCCGAGCTCGCGCAGGACTAAACTGACCGCATGACCCTGAGCCGCTCCGACAGCCGCCTGCAGCGCTGGGCCGTCCGCGCCATCGCTGGATTTCTTGTCGTCTACATGCTGGGTGCGTTCGGCGTTCCGACGCTCGTGCCCTACCTGGCGGTGCCGAACCTTCTGTTCGAGGTCGGGCGTCATCGTCCGGATGTTGTGATCGTTCCGCGCGTGTTCGGTCGCCTTGGCCATGACTTCTTTTTCGTCCTTGCCTTCGATCACACGGTCGCACCCGGGCATCAGATCGCCGCAGCGCAGCTGTTTGGCCATCGCGCACCTCCAACCGGTGAGCGTAGCGCGACGCCGCGAGGAGCGCAACGTGTGTCGTCCATCCCGCGCGGCGGAGGGCGAGTGGGAGGGTTTCAAGCGAGGGGCGGTCGCAGGGTGGCCCTGGGCGGCGGCATCACGCCAACGGCTGCGCTCCGGTAGGCGGTCGGCGTGACGCCGAGTTGCTCTTTGAACTGGCGGTAAAAATTCTTCTTGCTCCGATACCCGACGAGAAGACTGATCGCTTCGATTTTCTCACCAGCGCGAATCAGAGAAGCGGCGTGGTACACCCGCACCTGTGTCAAGAAGCCGTGAACCGTCTGGCCGGTCTGATCGCGAAACAGCGTGGCCAGGTACCTCTTCGATCGACCCAATGCGGCGGCAAGGACGTCGAGCGTGAGTGGCTCGGCGTAGCGCTCCTCGATGAAGGAGAGCATTCGCGCGACCAGCGGCGACGCGAGCTCCTGAGCACGCCTCAGCCCGGCGAGCAGCTCGCCGACCTCGACTCGGAATTCCGCAAGAACGTCGCGCCTCGACAAGGCGTCGAGTGACCCGGTTGGCTGCTCGCGATCGAGCGGCTGCGCGACGGCGTCCTGACCCAGGAGTACTCGAATTTCCGCTGTCAGATCGGCCAGCAACACTCCCAACGCAACCGCGTCCTCGAGCTCTGATGCGGCGATCGCATCGATGAACCGGTTGATGTGCTCCGGCCACTCGTCCGCGGAGCGTCGCGAGAGGTGACGCAGCAGATCTGTCTTGAGCCGCACCGCAGTAACCAAGCCGGGCAGATTGATCAGAGGCCGAGGCATAGCGACGTGTGCATCGGCCGATCGATTCGGAGGAGGCACCGAACTCCTCTTCACGACTGCCGAATTTCGGCGGGGGCTGATTGAGACAGCAACGACGGTACCGCGGGTCGGCGGCCGTGCATGGAATTGAATCACCAGCGTCACGTTCGTCGCGCGAGTTCACTTAAGGCTAACCGGTGTCGGACTTGATGGACACGACATCGAGCCCACACAAGCGCGTTGGCGGACTCGCGCGTCAGTGAGCCGGGTCTGGTCTTGCGAGCCTGTCACGAAAACCGACGCCGACGTGTCCGACCTTGGATCTCATCAACGGATGTGACATCGCGGACGTCACGAAAGGAAACGACGCGCGGCGCGGTTTCGAGGCAGGCGGCACCAGCGCGAAGTCGCAACGACGGATCGGACACCACAATTCTCGCAACCGGAACTCATATCTGCCCGACTGAGATCACATACGGATTTCAGTTTGCTGTCGACACCCGTCGTTGTTACGAGGGGGTGATATGAGAGTACACACTGTGCGGCGGCGATGGCTCATGGTTGTGTTCTTCCTGTTGCTGGCCGGACTCTCGGTGGGCCCGGCCGCGCTCCGCGCCGACTCCGGCGCGATTTTCAGCGGGCAGGCGACCGTCGTGCGCGCCACGCTGCCGCTGACCGGCATGACGATCGTCGTGTCGGACACGGGAGCGCTCCCGCAATCGGGAGGAGCCCGGGAAGCTTCTCTGCTGGAGGTGAACGAACCGAACCTGGTGACGGCTGAAGTCGCTCACGCTTCGACGGTGGGCCAGGGCGATCGCAGTCGCTCTGAAGCGTCGGTGGCCGCCCTCGCCCTGACAGCGGGTGGCAATACGATCGGAGCCGACTTTCTGATGGCGCGCGCGACGGCGGTGTGCGGGCCCGGAGGCGCGTCTGCCAGCGGAAGCTCCGAGCTGGTGGGACTCACCATCAACGGCCAGTCAATCGTCGTGAGTGGCGAACCAAACCAGACCGTCGCGCTGCCATTAGGTGCCGGCCAGGTCATTATCAACGAGCAGAAGAGCAACAGCACTGGCGACATCACCGTCAACGCGCTTCATGTGACCGTGCCGGGCGTCGCTGACGTGATCATCGCGTCGGCACACGCCGATATTGCCTGTCCTGCTCCGCCACCTCCGCCGCCATGCCCCGGGTCCGATTTTGTGACCGGTGGCGGATCGATTTCACCGTCCGGCGCAAGGGCAAATTTCGCAGTCGCGGGTGGGATCAAGAACGGAGCCTTCTGGGGGCATCTCCAGTACATCGATCACGCCAACGGGCCGCGTGTGAAAGGAACCGGCGTGACGGCGTACAGCGTGACCGGCCCCACGACGCGCCACATCGAAGGCACTGCCGACATCGACGGAACGCCTGGCACTTACCGGGCGGATGTCGCTGACAACGGGGAGCCCGGTCGCGACGACACGTTCAGTCTGACCCTGTCGACCGGCTACAGCGCGATCGGTTTCCTGAGTGGCGGAAACATTCAGCTTCACACGCCGTGTCAGTAGACTGAGCGAGGCTAACCGGGCGGGCTCTGCGCGAGGCCGCCCGGCGAACCTGATCGGCGCTGGTTCGCCTAGCCCACTTTCAACTCGCGGACTGCACGGCCCGCTGCGCGCAGGTTCGCCAGCGGCATCTCGGAGTACTTGCGCGACAGCAGGACGCCGTGCGCGCCGCCGTCGAACGCCGCCTTCACCGCCTGATACACGTCGTCGGGCTGCGTCTTCTTTTCTTTCGGCCCGGTCGGAATGTCGATGTCGATGCCGGGCCAGATCTTCACCTTCGACGACACGCCGGCGACCGCGCGGCGGGTCTCGCGGCGCACGTAGTCGGCCGACAAACCTTCCTGCGGGATGCGATCGAGCGGCTTCTCGTCTCCGTAATGCTGCAGACTGTACGTCAGCTCGAGCGTCTGCTCGGGCGTCAGATCGGCGAACAGCGTGGAGTTGACGTTGCGGACGTACTGCGCCATGCGCGGACCGCCCGAGTTGTTGTACATGACGACTTTCAGAAAGTCCGAGTAGCCGCTGAAAGCCGCGTAGTCCTGCTCGGCGCGATAGAACGGCGAGAACGAGTTGTTGTGCCAGATGTGCCAGCCGATCCCCTTGGCGGGCCGAACCTCGTGCGCCTTGCCGTACATGTCGCGGTAGGTGTCGCGCAGCGCTTCGTTCCAGAGCCGCTCCCAGGCGAGCACTTCGGGATACTCGACGAGAGTCCGCCAGAACGTGACGAATGCGCCGTCGGTCGGCCGTTGGCCGGCGCGCATCGCGTTCACCCACGTTTCGAGCGCGATGTATCCCTTGCGCGCGCGATCCGCATCGATGCCGGCTTTGCGCGCCGCGTCCAGACAGTGCGGGCAGAAACAGCCGACCGATGCCGGGTTCGCGCGTCCGCCGTGGTTCGCGCCGATCGCGTTGTCGAGCGGACCCTGCCGCTCGCTGCCCCACATCAAGCCGTCGACGTCGTAGGACCGCAGATAATCCTCGACGAGACCGAGCCAGAAGCTGCGCGTATTCGGGTTGCGCATGCAGACGCGGGCCGTCGGCTTGCCGTGCACGTCGACTTCGACCGCTTTGTCAAGGCCAGGCACATCCTTGTTGAAGACGTCCTCGAACCAGCAGATCACTTTCATGCTGCGCCGATGCGCGGCCGGCAGCACGTCGGCGATCACGTCGTAGCCGGGATGGTCCGGCGCCTTCTCGGGCGCGATCGTCGTGTTGCGATAGAACTGCGGATGCGGCGTCGCGAAGTTGCCGCCGTGGTAGTTGTCGTCGTATTCCTGCCTGCCGTGATCGGGCAGAGGGTTGCCGCGCGGCTGACGGCCCGCGATGCCGCGTCCGTACGTGAACGTCGCGAGGAACAGCGTGTTGATCGCCGCCATCTCGCGGAAGCCGTCGAGCACTTTCTCGGTGCCTTCGTCGACGAACGACACCGCGCCGACCTGGATGCCGATCATCGCGGGCTCCGCGGCGGCAAGCGGCGTCCATCGGCCGAGCGCGGCCGCGCCGGCCGTCAGCAACGAGCTCTCGAGAAATGCGCGCCGATCCATAGGTCCTCCAGCGATCAGGTGAGCGCGATCACTTCGTAGTCGGTCACCGACGGCACCTCGAAGCGGACGAGGTCGCCGTCCTGCGAGAAGGGGAGCGCGCGCGCCGTCCGCAGCGCGCGGACCGCGGCGATCCGCCGTCCGCGTGACACCGTGAAGGCCGCCTTCTGCGCGCCGATCGCGTAGAAGCGGCGGATGAATCCACGCGTCATGTTCGGATTCGTGTAGTTGAGGATGTGCAGCGCGTACCCCGGTTCGGTTTCCCAGGCGAACGTCTCGACGATGCCGTCGCCGTCGAGCGAGACCAGCGGCCGCGTATCGCCGCGCAGCCAGCGGACCGCGTTCTGGAGCAGCAGACCGAGATCGGGATTGCCCGAGCGCCAGAACGTGCGCTCGACGTCGCCCGCGAAGTACGCGACGCGCGATCGACCGCGATCGTGGAACAGCGCCGCCGGTTGATTGGTGCGCGGCGAGCGCGGAAACACCATCTCGGGTGGGAATGCGGGGTAGTACGGCACCACGGTCAGCGAGACCGCGTCGCCGGCGGCGGTCTCGCGCAGCGGCACGCGGTTTTCAGGTCCGGGCAGCAGCGCCGTCCCCTCGAAGCCGGTGAGCGTCGCATGGCGCCGCTCGATCCGCATGTAGCTGTTGCCGAGCGGACCGATCGTGTCTCCGTCGGCGCTCGCGCCGAACAGATCGGCCAGCGCGAAATCGGATCGCCGATCGCCCCATTCGCTGTAGAGCGAGGTCTCGAACGTCGCGAGCAGCGATCCGCCGCCGCTGACGTAATCGCGAATCTGCCGGCAGTGCTGATCCGATACGTACGCCGCGTTCGGAATCAGCAGCGCGCGATACCGGCTGAGCGTCTCCGTCCGCAGGTCGTCTTCGTGAACGAAGTCGAAGAAGAATCGTCCTTCGAGCAGCGCATAATACAGTCCTTGCAGGTATTCCGCCGTCTGCGCGCGCTCTGCGCCGCGCCAGTCCCTCGGTCCGCTGCCCGATCGATAGAAAGCAATCGTCCGCTGCGGGTATAGGACCGCGACGTCGGCCACCGACCGCGTGTTGCGGAAGTGCGGCTCGTTCGCGGCGAGCCAGGCGAAGAAGTCTCGTCCCACTTCCTTCCATCGGGTGTCTTCGGGCGCGCCGCCGAGCCAGTGGAACCACGGTACCATGCCGCTCGCCGCCGTCTGCGCCATCCACATCGTCGTCTCGGCCGGCGCCTTCGCCACGTGACGCCATGTCGGCCGGCTGTTGCTGTACGCGCCGGTGACGTTGGTGACCGTGCGGTCTTCCATCACCGCGCGCGCGACGCGCCCCTGCTGCGCGCAGTCCCAGATTACCGTGTCGCCGCCGCGCCCCTGGTGATCCGCGTTGAACCAGCGCGCCACCTCGCCGAGGCGCTTCACGTTCTTGACGGTTCGAATACCGCCGCCGAGATTGCCGACGTACACCGATTCGGGCCGTGCCTCGGTGACCGACGCCTGCCAGCGCCGCCACACGTCGAGGACGCGATTCATGTAGGCGTCGTAGTACTTGCGATACAGGGGACTGGTCGCATCGGTGCGGTCGGGCCGACGTACACCGATTCGGGCCGTGCCTCGGTGACCGACGCCTGCCAGCGCCGCCACACGTCGAGGATGCGATTCATGTAGGCGTCGTAGTACTTGCGATACAGGGGACTGGTCGCATCGGTGCGGTCGGGCGGCACACCGCCGACCTGCTCGCGGTACACCTTGTGGCAGCTCTCGCAGTGACAGACAGCGAGATCGCCGGTGCTCGGCCAGCCATTGGTGAAAAAGCCGTCGATCGGATATCGCGCGTTGAGCTCGCGATAGATCGCCGGCATCTGGTCGGTGAAATACGGGCCGAACATGCACGTCTTGTACAGCCACGTCGATTCGTTGTGCGGGCGCGGCGATCCGTCGCGATTGCGCTCGAACCATTCGGGATGGGCATTCAGCGCGTCCCCGTACGCGTAGTTGCAGTCCATGCGCGCGACCAGACGCATGTTTCGCGATTTCGTCGCAGCCGCCAGCTCGCCGAACAGATCGCGCGATCCGAGGAACTCGCTGCGGTGGTGATAGCGCACGTCGGTCGGATAGAACGCGACGATGCCGCCGCCGTTGAGGAGCAGGGCGTCGAGCTTCAGCGACGACCAGTAGTCGATCCAACCGGCCACGTCGAGCGTGAGCGGATCGCGTTCGTTGAGATTCAGCTGGCCGCAGCGCCGCATCGTCGCGTACCACGGACGCTCGGCAGCGGCCGCGTTACGCGAACCGACCGCCGCGACGATCAGCGATCCCGACGATGCCGTAAGAAATTCGCGGCGTGTAATCATGGCCGTTCATGGAAACGAGACCGGCGTCGTCATGACGATCGGAACCCGCCTGCCATTCAACACTGGCCGCCGGCTGGAAGCTGCGCGTTCGCGCCGGCGTTGCGAGTCGCCATCGCAATCTGCACCTGTTCAGCGTCATCGAACGACTGGCCGCCGCCGCCACCACCTCCGAACGCACGGTAGAAGAGCACGGCCACGGCACCGGGATCGGCGAACAACTGCTGCTGGTCGACGCGATCGAAGAGCTGCACTGTGCCGAGAGGCGATGTGAACCCGATGCCGGACGGCAGGCCGCGGGCGACATACGTAGAGTACTGATCGAGAACGGCATCGCCTTCCCATCGAGCACCGCGTGGCCACTCGCCGTTCAGCGCGCGGAACGTGAACGTCTCGTCGACGACTTGCCGGACCGTTCCGGCATCTGCGGCATAGCTCACAAGCAGTAGCGCTGCTGCGCCTGGTTGAACGGCGCGCGGACGTGCGCGTCACGCCGCCGTACGATGTTCACGCGCGCGTCGCCTTCCAGGATTACCGTGTCGCCGTCGCGCGCTTCGAGCCGCTGTCCCTGCACCGGAAGATCAGGCGATGGCGGCTGCTGACCGGCGATTGTGCTGGTCGTGGCGGCGTTGAGGACGATGACGAGGCCGGCCGCGCTGCAGAGCCGTGCGTGGTGTTGCTTCATCAAACACCTCAGTTGCGCCTGCACGGAGGACATGGACTCGAACGCGACCGCGAACATGAAGCCACGAACAAGCGACGTTAACGCAAATCGATCGCGACGACTTCGTGGTCGGTAATCACCGGCACGGTGACGTCGACGTATCCAGCTGACGCTTCCACGCGCGGCGTCTGGTCGGCGACGAGCAGATGCACGCGCGCGACCGATTCGCGCTCCGGAATCCGCACGCGGACTCGCTGCTCGCCGATTGGCAGCAGCTCGCGAACAGGGCCTTTCATCATCATCGGGTTCGTCAGGTTGACGAGATGCACGGTCATCGACGCCTTCTGTCGCCAGATCGTCACGTCGAGGATACCGGGACCGGAGACGGCTACCGGCCGCTCCTCGCTGGTCGCCCACTCGAGCGCGTTCGCAATCAGCCGGCCGTGATCGGCGGACAGCACTTCCCAGAACACTCGATCGATATCCCACGGGAAATAGACGACGCGCCCGCGGCCGATCTCGCGCGGGAACAGTTGCGGGAGATCGGGCCGTTCGCCGCGCGGGTAGACCATCTCCATCGGCAGATCGGGATACGAAGGAATCAGCGTCAGCGGCGCGGAGAAGACCGGCGCGGCTGACGTGACCGGCACGCGCCAGACGCCGTTGATGATCCGTGGCACGCCGTCGAAGCCCGCGAGCAGCGGATGGCGCGGTACAGACGCGCCGGCATGCTGCAGGCGCAGATACGAATTGTGCATCGGTCCTTCGACCGGCCCAGCGCGACGCGCACCGAACAGATCCGACAGGCCGAAGTCGGCGCGAGGGGCGCCGGCCTCGTCGTACAGCGACGTCTCGAACGTCGCGACAATGCCGCCGCCGCCGGCGACGAACGCGCGCAGCTGATCGCACTGCTGGTCCGAGAGGCACGCGACGTTGGGCAGGATCAGCAGCTTGAACGGCTCGAGCCGCTGCCGGTCGAGCAGGCGATCGTGCACCATCTCGAAGGGGACGCGAGCCTCGATGAGCGCGTGATAGAACCCGAGCGCGTGATCTTCGACCCGTTCGCGCGCGCGGTCACCGCCGTAGAACGTCGCGGTCTGCTGCGAGTAGACGAGGCCGACGCGCGCCAGCGGCCGCTCGTTGCGCAGGTAGGGCTCGACGCGGTGGTGCCACGCGTAAATCTTCTCGACCATCGGCAGCCATCGCTGGTCGTACAGCTCGCCGGAGAATTTCGTGAACCAGGGCCGCATCCCGTTGGCGGTACCCTCGGCGACCCACATCCGCAGCTCGGCCTCGCCCTGCACCGAATCCTTCCAGCGATACGGCTCTTCGATGCCGACGCTGAAAATGCCGCCGACCGGTTTCGAGCCGAGCACGGCGCGGTATTCCTTCGCGCTCTTGCCGTTCGCCCAGATCGGCATCAGCCCGCGCCGCGCCTGACGATCCGCAAAAAGGATGTCCGCGATCTCGCCGACGGTCTTCATGTCGAGCGGGCTGAGCGCGCCGCCGCCGGCGTTGGCGATGAACCGCGCGCGCGGGTTGATCGCGCGGATCTCGCGATCCCACAGTCGCCACAGATCGAAGAGCCGCTGTTCCTGCCACGCGAGATAGGCTCGGCGCGCGCGATCCCTCGGATCGGTCGTCCGCGGCAGATCGAGACCGGCCGCCGAATGGAAATTACGCTGGCAGTGCTCGCAGTAGCACATGCCCGATCCCGACCACCGGTTGCCGAAGATGCCGTCGACGCGGTAGCGCGACGCGATCTCTTTGTGAACCGCGGTCATGAACTCGAAGTTGTACGGACCGAGCGCGCACGTCACCCACAACTCAGGGGACGCCCAGTGGCGGCGTTTCTCTCCGCTCGCGTCGACGGCGATCCAATCAGGATGCGCGTCGTACACGTTCTGATGCGCGGCGTGCGGGTCGGTGCGCGCGATGACGACCATGTTCCGGCGACGGCATCCTTCGAAGAGCTGACCGAACGGATCCGCATCGCCCATCCAGGCGCTTCGGTGATGCAGCGGGACCGCGGTCGGGTAGTACGCGACGACGCCGCCGGCGCTCAGGCAGGCGGCGTCTGCGTGGATCCGCGTGAAGTAGTCGAGCCAGAACTGCGGATCGTACCGGCCGGGATCGTTTTCGACGAGCGTGAGCTGCGCCCATCGCATCGGCCGATCGAACCAATCCGCGTCCGGAGCGCCGTCGGCCGCGCCTGGCGCGGCCGATCCGGCCCGCCCTGAGCGAGC
>Ga0209057_1002464_pt1 | contig 14205 bp, 9 predicted proteins | sample GraSoiAngelo_146_FD_185903 | JGI IMG/M metagenome (GOLD analysis project Ga0209057, IMG submission 185903) | Grasslands soil microbial communities from the Angelo Coastal Reserve, California, USA - 14_1009_05_30cm (SPAdes) (version 2) | ecosystem: Environmental > Terrestrial > Soil > Grasslands ... | reverse complement strand
AATGAGAATGGCGTCACGCCAGGCGGTGGATTGGCGGTGATGATGATCCCGGATCCCTGGAACTGATTGATCGGGTCCGGACCGTGGAAGATGGTTGTCCCGATGATACCGCTGACGCGATTATGGGTGATCCGGGCGACCGCGCCGTACCTCACATCGATTCCGTTTTGGAACAGGAGGCTCGGCCCTTGTCCCGTTACCACATTGTGGGAAATCTTGGCGCTGGACGGTCCAACGACCAGGATGCCACGGCTCTGAAAGTCGTCGACAGTCACGTGCCTGATCGTGGCGAATCCGGCTGAGCCGTCCGGCACGATGAAATTGGAGAGACCCACCACGATCGCGGACCCGCCACCACACAGCGACAGCGGTTCGTCGCGGACCTGTGTCACGCGCGAGTCGCTGAGATCGAGCCGGCCGCCGAGCGTCACCTGAATGCCGCTGGCCACGTGCACACTGACGCGCGGACGCCCATGCGCGACGTCACACATTCCCGGAATCGGCCCCTTCACTGTGAACCCAGACATCTCGACCACGGCTCCGAGCGTCACATGCACGATCGCGGTCAGCGGTACGGGCGTCAGCGGGACGCCAAGTGCGTCGAGCACCTCTTGCTCCAGGGGATTGATGACCACGCCCGGTAACGAGCCGGCGAAGGGCACCAGCGTCGCGGGGGCCTGAATGAACGTTGCTTCGGCTCCTGCGCCCTCGAGCGTCACGTTCTTCGTAATCAGCAGCTGCTCGACATACGTTCCTGGCAGGACGTCGATCTTGTCCCCCGGGCTAGCCAAGTCCAAGGCCGCCTGAATTGTCGGAAATTGCGTGGGCACGATGAGCGTCGCTCCCTCATCGACCGACAGATCGAGGGACGGGCCGTGGGTGGGGCCACTCGGGTCGGTCCGCTCGCAGGCGATGATTCCCACGAGTGCGATGATCGGGATGCCGGTTAGGATACCGCGTGAGAGTCGCAGCATGACGTCTGCTCCTATTGAGGGTCCACCAGGTAAGGCGCCATCTGGGCCGTTTGCGGCTCACGGGACGAGTCGTACCTTCTAAAGCCATGGCCAGGGAAGACATAACTCAGCTGCTCCGGGACATGTCCCGCGGCCAACGCGACGCCCTGGACCGGCTGATCCCCATGGTTTACGACGAGCTGCGCGAGATTGCCCACCGCCAACTGAGAAACGAGCGGTCGGGGCACACGCTGAGCACGACCGCGCTGGTGCACGAGGCGTATCTGCGCCTGGTCAATGTGAATCAGGTCCAGTGGAAGGATCGGGCCCACTTCGTGGCCGTCGCGGCCCGCGTAATGCGCCGCATCCTCGTCGATTACGCGCGCGCCAGATCCCGCGACAAACGCGGCGGCGACGCGGTGCGCATTCCGCTCACCGACGTACCCGATATCGCTGTGGCCGACGGGGACCTAATTGCCTTCGATGGCACGCTTGACCGGCTCGAGGCGATAAACGAGCGTCTCTGCCGGGTCGTCGAGTGTCGCTGCTTCGGCGGAATGTCTGTGGACGAGACGGCGGCGGCCCTCGGGACATCGCCGGCAACGGTCAAACGCGACTGGGCATTCTCGCGCGCGTGGCTCAACCGTGAGTTGGCGGGCAGTGGGGCGGGAGGCCTTACGAGGTAGATGGATCCGAGCCGCTCGGAACGGATTCAAGAGCTCTTCGCCGCCGCGATCGAGCACCCGGCCGGCGAGCGTGAAGCGTATGTCATCGATAGCGTCGCGGACCTCGAGCTCCGCGCCGAGCTGCTGTCGCTCGTCAAGGCTCATGAAGGCCGGGGGTCGCTCGACAGCATAGCGGAGCATTTGGCATCTTCAGCGTCGACTGAGCACGTTGAGCGTCTTCGTGCCGCGCTGGGAGATCGCTACGACATCGCGCGATTGATCGGTCGCGGTGGTATGGCCCACGTGTACCTCGCCGAGGACCTCAAACATCACCGCTTTGTGGCGCTCAAGGTCCTGAAGCCCGGGCTCGTCCCCGCGCTCGGTCCCGAGCGGTTCATGCGCGAGATCGACATCGCCGCGCAGCTCGCACACCCCAACATCCTGCCCCTGTTCGACTCAGGCTCGGCCGACGGTCTCCTGTACTTCGTGATGCCCTACGTCGAAGGAGAAACACTGCGCAGCCGGCTCGACCGTGACGGTAAACTGCCGGCCGATGAAGCTGTCCAGATCGCGCGCGAAATCGCCGATGCGCTCGCATACGCCCACGGTCGCGGCCTCATTCACCGGGACATCAAACCGGAGAATATCCTCTTCCAGGCAGGACACGCGGTAATCAGTGATTTCGGGATCGCCCGCGCGAGCGGTGAGGGTGAGAATATCACCGAATCGGGCATGGTGGTGGGCACGCGGGCTTACATGAGTCCGGAACAGGCGATGGGCGCGAAGAGTCTCGACGCGCGCACCGACATCTATGCGCTTGGCTGCGTCCTGCACGAGATGTTGACCGGCCATCCGCCGGCCGCCGGCATGACCGCCATTCGCATGGAGCCGGTTGTGTCGGACTCGCTCGCACACGTCGTACGTCGCTCTGTAGAGCCGGATCCTGACGACCGGTATGCGACCGCTGCGGAGCTCGCTGTCGCGCTCAACAGCTCGAAGTCAGCGCGGCCACGGCGCAACAGAGCCGTCATCGTCGCGGCAGCGGCGCTTGCTGTCGCGGGCGGACTCACAGCCGCGCTGCTGGGGGGCTTCGGCCGGTCTGCCGCCTCCGCACCCGATCCGCAGGTCATCGTCGTGCTGCCGTTCCGCGTGACTGGTACGGACACAACGCTTGGCTCCGGGGTCGCGGAGTTGCTCGCTACAGAGTTCACAGGCGAGGGAGCGCCGAGGGCCGTCGATCCCGCCGCCGTGTGGCGCAGCTGGCGTGTCTCGCAGCATTCCACGAAGGAAGGTGCCATGCGGCTGGCCGCGAGCCTCGGCGCCGGACGGGTGTTGAGCGGCAGTATGGTCGGCAGCGGGTCGCGCCTCACCCTGAGCGCCGTCATCTACGCAGTGCCCGATGGCCGGGAAGTGGCGCGACCGGATCCGGTCAGCGGCCCGGCAGACAGTCTGCCGCTGCTGGTGCGTCGCGTCACGGCAAGCCTGTTAACGGGAGCGCGCAGCGGCGATCCAGACGCGCGCGATCCCGGCACGTATTCAGCGGCGGCATTGCGTCACTACCTCGCTGGACAAGCGGCGCAGCGTCGTGGTAGCTACCCGGAGGCGCGCCATTTTTTCGAGCAGGCCCTTGCGCTCGATTCGGACTTCACGCTCGCGAGTCTCGCAGCGGTGCTGACGGCGCGCTGGGCTGGCGGAGCGGGGCCTGAGACGCCTCGCCATCGCCGGCTCGCGTGGACGCAGCGCCGCCGGCTAAGCCCGCGCGATCAGGCGCTCCTCATGCTCGAGCTGGGGGAGCGCTATCCAGAGCGCACCCCAACCGCGGAACAGCTCGTGGCGGCGGAGCGCGGTGCGGCGAACTATCCGGACAATATCGAGCTGTGGGAGGAGCTGGCGGACAAGTACTTCCACAGCGGTCTGCAACTCGGTTTTCCAGACGCACCGGAGCGGGCTGGCGCGGCGTTCCGCCGAGCCCTCGCGCTCGATTCGACGTTCAGCTCCGCCCTGTTTCACCTGTTTGATCTCGCCGCCGCGCGCGGCGACACCGCGGAGGCGAGGAGTTGGGGAGCGCGGTATCTCGCGACCGCACCCAGCACCGAGTTTGCGATCGGCGTACGTTGGCGTCTGGCGGCGATGTCGCGCGACGGCGCAACGATCGAACGGCTCGTCCAGGAGGTCGAGCGCGGTACGGTACGGATGGCTTGGGTCATCGTGACGGGCGAGTTGTGGGACTCGATCGGGATGGCGCAGGCCGATCGATTGCTGGCCGCGGCGAGGCGGAACACCGGCACCCAGGCCGACCGGGATGTGGTGAACGAGCTCACTGGTCTGATCGAGTTCAACCGCGGTCGGCCAGGCGCGGCACGAGGCACGGCGATGGGATTGCAGGTGCTTGAGTGGCTCTACGGCGAGGGTGACAGTGTGGCCGCGGCTGCGGACGCCCGCGGCTATGACCGGCTTGCTGGCGCAGCGCCGGCTGCCACGCCGGACGAACGCGCGCGACAGTACCGTGCCGCGTGCTTCGCGGGGCAGTGGCGGGCGTGGCACGGACAGCCGGCGCTAGCGCACCGCGCGATCGAACGCCTCAGCCGTGCTGCGGCGGTGCCCGATTCGGGGCGGACGGTCGCGGAAGCCAGGACGTGCGCCGCGGCGCTGCGAGCTGCTGTTGCCGTTCGCAGCGATGCAGCGGATGCCGATGCGATGATTGCGCGCTTCGATTCTGTCATCCGGTCCGGTCCTGTGCACCGGAGGGCGACGTTCAACAGTCCGTCGATGCTGGATTGGGAGTTGCTGCTCCTCAGCCGGTTGTATGAGTCTCGCGGCGACGATTCAGCGGCACTTGCGGCGGTGAGACGGCGGAATATGTGGGAGACGTATCCTCGCTCCCCGTTCCTGACGGCGTCACTGCGCCGCGAAGGAGACTTGGCGATGCGCCTTGGCGATCGTGAAGGAGCGATCCGTGCATATCGCTGGTATCTGACCCTGATGAAGGACCCAGACCCTGCACTGGTACCGCGGCGCAATGCGGTAGAGGTGAAGGTTGCGCAGTTGCGACGCTCGCAACCTCGAACGACTAGATGAGATTTGACGACCTAAGCGCCACGTGCTACCTCTCGGTCCTATTCTTTTGGGAGCATCGCATGCCCCGCCTCGGCTACGCTGCACTTGCGTGCGTTACAATCAGCCTTTCTGTTGCGTCGCAGGTTACTGCGCAGTCGCCTACCGTGCCCCCACTTCCCACTACCGCGCGCCGCCCGGTCACGGACACCTACCACGGCGTGGCCGTCACCGAAGACTATCGCTGGCTTGAGAACTGGGACGATCCCGCTGTGCGCGCCTGGAGCGACTCCCAGAACGCGCACACCCGCGCATTCCTCGACGCTTTACCCGCGCGGGCCGCCATCGCCCGTGAGGTGCGCGACGTCTTTGCGGGCAACTCGGCGCACTACTCCAGCCTCACGCGCCGCGCGAACGTGCTGTTCGCTCTGAAGTTCCAACCGCCGAAACAGCAACCGCTGTTTGTGACAATGCGCTCTCCGGACGACCCGAGCACCGAACACGTCCTGCTCGATCCTTCCGTCTACGACACGACTGGCGGCACAACGATCGACTTCTATGTGCCCTCGCCTGGTGGCTCGCGCGTCGCGATATCACTGTCACGGGGCGGGTCGGAGGACGGTACCCTGCACGTCTTCGACCTCGGGACCGGCGCACAGCTTCCCGACACGATCGCGCACATTCAGTATCCCACGGCACTCGGCAGCGTGGCTTGGAGCGGCGATAGCGGCTTCTATTACACGCGTTACCCGCATCCCGGCGAGCGCCCCGAGGCCGATATCCACTTCTATGAGCAGCTTTACTTCCACAGGCTTGGGACCCCCGATAGCACCGACACCTACGCACTCGGCAAAGACTTCCCCCGGATCGCTGAAATCTTCGTGTCGGGAACGCCGGACGGCCGCTACTTCCTAGCCAGCGTCAACAATGGCGACGGCGGCGAGGTCGAGCACTTCGTACGCGGCCCGACCGCGCAATGGACGCAGGTCACCTCGTTCACCGATCAGGCCACACGGGCGACGCTCGGCCGGGATGGCTTCCTCTACCTGGTGTCGCTCCGCCATGCATCGCGCGGCCGAGTGCTGCGCATCCCACTCGACCGTCCGCGACTGGATGCCGCTGAAGTGGTCGCCGAGTCGGATAGCGGCGCGATTCAAGACATCTTCGTGGCCGGCACGCAGCTCTATGTGCTCGAGGTAGCGGGCGGTCCGTCGGCGATCCGCAGGATCGACCTCCAGTCCCACCGGCAAGTCTCCCTGCCGCTCGCACCGGTCTCAGCGGTCAGCGAGATCGTGAGCGATTCAAGCGCCACCGTTCTGTATGAGGCCCAGAGCTACACCACGCCACCCGCCTGGTACCGCTACGATCCCACTACGAACTCAGTCCGCCGCACCGCGCTGTTCGTGACCTCGCCGGCAAATTTCGCCGACGTTGAGGTTGTCCGCGTGTTCGTGACCTCGCGCGATGGCACGAAGGTCCCGATGACCATTCTTCAACGAAACGGCACGAAGCGCGACGGGCAAAATCCGACGCGGCTGTGGGGGTATGGCGGCTATGGGATCAGCTTTACACCTGGGTTCCAGCCGCTGTTGCGCGTGTGGCTCAGCCAGGGCGGCGTGTACGCTATTGCCAATCTGCGCGGCGGCAGTGAGTACGGTGAAGACTGGCACCGCGCGGGCAACCTCACTAACAAGCAGAACGTGTTCGATGACTTTATCGCCTGCGCGCGCTGGTTAAACGACAACCACTACACCAACCCCGACCGGCTCGCGATCGAAGGCGCATCGAACGGCGGCTTGTTGATGGGCGCCGCTCTGACGCAGCATCCCGAGTTGTTCCGGGCTGTGGCGTCGTATGTCGGCATCTATGACATGCTGCGGGTGGAGCTCTCGCCCAACGGAGCGTTCAATACGACCGAGTACGGGACTGTCAAAGACCCACAGCAGTTCCGGGCGCTGTACGCGTATTCGCCGTACCACCACGTTGTCGATGGCACGCGCTATCCCGCCGTGTACCTGCGGACTGGCGAGCACGACGGTCGCGTCGACCCAATGAACTCACGCAAGATGGCGGCTCGACTGCAGCGTGCCTCGAGCTCGGGTCGCCCAATTTTGCTATGGACGAGCAGCAGTGCCGGGCACGGCTTTGGCACGCCACTCGACGAGCGGATATCCGTGTTTGCCGATGTATCCGCATTTCTATTCGATCAACTTGGAGTAACATACCGCCCCGCGGGACGGCCGATACCGTAACTCAGGGCACTGATTAGGGCAAATCTGGAAAGAGAGTATCGTCCCGGTGCTGGGCTAACCGTGCGCTGCAGCGCCGACTCGGCCACTACGCGAACCCTGAAGGGCTCGGTGCGTTGAGCTAGAGCGTACGCTCGGCGACAGCTGGTACCGCCGAAGGTGCGAAACGTCACGCTTTGCCCGTTAGGGCGCGTAGCCGCTCGCGCGCAGAACAGCCTCCGCATCATGCAGCTCGAGCAGCTCACGCACCGCAGCGCGCTTGTCCTTAGCGCGCGCGTAGTAGGCGCCGGCGATCCGGTAGCCCACCCAATAGCCGATGTCGATGGCGCCGTGGTTTTTGTCGGGCGGCACCATGCCGTTGTACATCCAGGTGCGGATCGTCGAATCGCCTCCCTGCATTTCGTCCTGGAAGTCCACCCAGACGTCGTGCTCATGCGCGCGGCCGTAGCTCTGGCGCGGTGAATTGGCAGCCCACGGTCCCACGGCGAGCTCGGCGAGGAAATCGGCGATGCCTTCGCCCAGCGCGTGGCGCAGCAGATTGTCCTGCTGGCCGGGTGGGGCGGGTTTCTGCTGGGTGTGCACCGCCTCGTGCACGACGAGGCCAACGAGCGATTCGAACGTATGCGTAGGGAAATTCTTCCGCGCCCAGTCGGGCAGCTCGTCGAGCGGCGTAGCGGGGTCGCTCGCACTCTGCTCGGTGCCTATCAGCATGCCGCTCTGCGCGGTCGTGCCGCCGGTCGAGAGCGTGCCGATGAGGAAGTAGACGTTGGGAAAGCGGGCTTCGGGATACAGCGCTGCGAGCCGGGTCAGGCCACGCCGAATCCCCTGCGTCACTCGCGAATTGGTATCAACCGCAAGCGTCGTGGGGCGCACGGCGGCGTAGTAGCGCGGGTACTGCGCGAGCGCGCGCAGCAGCTCCTCGGCGGCGGATCGCTCGTAGAACGGCGCGGTGACTTTTTTCACGCTATCGGGGGGCAGCGAGTCGAGCCGCTCTTTGGGCCACCCGGCCCGAGCGAGCCGCGCGCGAACGGTGTCGCGATTCATGAGTCGCACGCGCATCCAGTCGCGCAGGCCCGGCGAGCCGGGCTGCAAATACACCGTCTCGAAGATGCGCACGCGGTCGGCCGAGTCTTTGCCGGCGGCTTGGTCGTAGGCGCGCCAGAAGTTCGGGATGTCGCGGGTGACGATCTGGACGGAATCGATTGGAGACTGCGCGGGTGCGGGAGAGGCAAGCAAGCAGAGCGCCAAGAACGTGTTCCGCATGGCAATGAAGGTACCCAAAAGCAGATCCTTCGCGCCTGCGGCGCTCAGGATGGCAGGCGCGGTCCTCCTGAGCGAGCGCGCGGAACGCGCGCGCAGCGAAGGATCCGCTTTACCTTCCGGTCCGAAAGTTCATGGGAAACTTGATAGACACGCGCACGTCCCGCGCGCGCATCCGTCCAGGCCGGAATTGCGCCTCCAGCACGAAGTTCCTCGCGGCCTGATCGAACCCCGGGTGGGGGCTCTCGATCACGTGTACCGACCACGGCTCTGCACGGCCGGCCGTGTCGATGATGGCGTGCACGACCACCCGCCCTTGAATCCCCGCCTGGCGCAGCAGGTTGGGGTATTGCAGCGGCGGTCCTGACAGGAACGCCGGCCACTCGTCCATCAGCGACGCCGGCGTGGGCGCATCCTGGACTGGCACCTTCCATAACACGGCCACTGGTTCCACGACGGCTGACGGGTCGCTCGGTGCTTGCGGCCCGACCGGCCACGGGGCCTCGCACGCGGCGATGACGGCAGCGACCGCGATCAGTCCGCCTGCCGCCGCACCCGCCCAGCGCCAGCGTGGTAAAGCCGTCACCATGCGGCGGATCCGACGCCCGAGGAACGACACCGGCTCGCCCAGCGCGGGCGCGCCGAGCGGCAGGCGGGCGCGGCGCTGTCCGACACGCAGCAGCAGCTCACCGTAGGCGGGCGCGTCACCGTCGCGCGCCAGCACGCGGGCATCGCAATCCATTTCAACTGCCAAGCGCAGGCGTCGCACCTGCCACCACACCAGCGGGTTCCAAGGCGTGAGGAGGAGGACCGCCGCCCCACCGGCGAGCAGCCAGGGGTCGCGCGCCCGGATGTGCTCGTCCTCGTGCGCCAGCATCAGCCGCCGCTCCCGCTCGCCGAGCTGGAGCGCCCAGTCAGGAAGGACCACGCGGGGCCGCCACAGCCCCGCCACGGCGGGACCGACGTTGTCCGACACGAGGACGGCCCGGCCGTCCACGGTGGCGTTGCGCCAGCCGCGTCGCACAGCCGCCAACCGGAGCGCCGCGGCGCCGAGCGAGAGCAGCAGCGCCGCCGAAGAAAGCCTCCACGCCCACGCGAGTGTGGCATCGAGGTCGCCGAGGGAGAACGGCGGCGCCGGCACGGCGCCCCCCTGCAGCGGCTCGATCGGGCCGGCGGTGGCCTGGCGTCCGGCGACGACGGGCCTCGCCAACGGAATGGGCAGCGCGCCGAACGCACCCGGCCGGAGCCAGGCGGCCGCCGGCACGAGGTACGAGCCCGCGAGGGCCGCGACCCAGGCCCAGCGCGTGGCGCGCCCCGCCAGGTGGAGCGCTCGCTCGAGCGCCTCGCCGACCACGACGAACACAACGGCGATGGCGACGCAGTACACCATCCACGCGGCGATCATGGCTGCTTCTCCCGGAGCCGATCCGCCAGCAGCTTGCGCAGGCGGCGCAGCTCCTCGTCACCAAGATTCTTGTCGGAGACTAGCTGGGTCAGGAGCAGCTCGGGCGAGCCGTCGAACACTTTGTCCACGAGTCGGCGCAGCGCGCTGCGACCGGCGGCCGCGCGCTTGACCAGCGGACGGTACCGATGGGCCCGCCCCTCGCCCGTGTGGCCGACGTAGCCCTTCTGCTCGAGCGTGCGCAGCACGGTGAGGACGGTGGTGTAGGCGAGGTCGTCGCTGAGCCGCTCGCGGACTTCGGCGACGGTGGCCGACCCGGCGTCCCACAGGACGTTCATTACGTCGAGCTCGCGGTCGGTAAAGTTGATGCGCACCCGGGCCTCCAACTACTAGCGTTATAGTAGATGGTACGCGCGCGCGCGCCGGTTGTCAACTAGGTATTTAGTAGATGGAAGGAGTATCCTGTGGCGAGGATGCAACAGGGGGAGAGGCGGGGCCCCTTCCCCCTTCCCTCTCCCCCGGCCGTTTCCCGTGTTCGTATGGAGGCGCGGGGAATCGAACCCCGGTCCGAGAATGACTCCGATACAGCCACTACGTGCGTAGGCGAGGCTTTTTGAGTCTCGCTCCCGCGGCGTCTCGCCCGCCACGGCAGCGACGAGCCCTTAGCAGCTCTTACGCGACCCGTTCGGGCCCCAGGTCACGCCAGCCCGATTTTGCGATACGTGAGCGCCGCCTCAGGCGGGCTGCCACTCACGCAGGTGCGTGAAGCCGAAGCTTACGCAGCCAGTGCCAGGTTTGAATTGGCAGTTGTGAAATTTGCCAGTGGATTAACCAGGTGACTGACGACCTGGGCACGCAGCCATACCCTCGTCGAACCCGTCGAAGCCTGTCGCCCCCCGAATCCAACCTAGCCGGCCGCGACCGCTTTTTCAACTCGATTCCGCCCGCTCTGCTTGGCGCGATACAGCGCCGCGTCGGCCGCGCTGCGCAGGTTCTCGAGCTGTGTGACCGCGTCGGGGTAGCTCGCCACGCCACAGGAGATCGTCATGGGGTACTCTTCCCCGCCCCACCGCCACGCCGCCGATTCGACGGTCGCGCGGATGCGCGCGGCGACCTCGAGGCCCGACTCGAGCGGGGCGTGGGGCATCCAGATGGCGAACTCCTCGCCGCCGATCCGAGCGACGAGATCCTTATCCCGTACCGCGCCCTCGAGGATCCGCGCGACGTGTCGCAGCGCCGCGTCCCCGGCGGCGTGGCCGAGCGTATCGTTCAGCGTCTTGAAGTGATCGAGATCGCAGTAGATCAGCGTGGCCATCGCGGCGGGCTTGCCGGCGGCGTGCCGCTGCACGGCGCGGTCGAACTCGCGCCGATTCCGGAGACCGGTGAGCGGGTCGCTCACGGCGCGCTGTTCCGCCTCGTGCACGGCGCGGGCCGCCGCGAGCCGCGCGCCCAGCTCCATCGCCAGGCGCTGCAGCTGGTCGGCCACTCCGGCGTCCCCGGGCAGCGGCGGTCCCATCACCACCAGTGCGCCGATGGCGAAATGGCCGTCGAGCAGGGGATAGGCCGTGCCCGCGCGGTCCTGGCGTCGTCGGTCCGACAGGCCGCTCCCGAGGACGTCTTCGCGCCCCTGTGAGACGACCGGCACCCGCCCGACGATGGCCCGCATCGCCGCGGCATCAGGCGCGAGCGTCAGTCCCTCGAGGCGACTGTCCGCCGCCGCGGAGACCGCCACGATCCTGGCCTCCCCGGTCGCCGGCCCGACGCCCTGGAGCGCGATCACCACGCCGCGCTGGACGAACTGCTGGGCCAGCGCCGCGCCGGCCTTGGCGATTCCCTCGAGCGTTTGGGCCCCCCCCACGATCGCCGCGAGCTGCTTCGCGACGAGCTGGGCCGGCTGCTCGCCCGGCTCGTGTCGCTGCGCAACCAGCAGGCTCGCCACCAGGCGGCGCAGCTCCTCGGCCGTGGCCGCGCTGTCGGCGGGCGTCGCGTCCGACTGGCCCAGCAGCAGCGCCGCGCCGAACGGGAAGTCGCCGACAGCGACATACGTGCCCTCGGGCTCGCGCACCACGTGCGCCCGGCCGTCCACCGAGGCGAGCTGCGCAATCGCTGCTCCCCGGAGCCGTATGTCGTGGCTCGGGTCGTCGGGCGCCGCCACTTCGAGGTCTCCCTCCTCGAGCCCGACGACCCATCCCGCCCGCGCGCCGTGCGCGCGGCGCAGCAGGTCGATGGTATGCTCGAAGTCGGACGGGCGGGTGGCGGGACGCTCGGCGAGCCAGACGCGCACCAGCGGGGCGAACGCCAGCCCGGTGGCGGCCAGAAATCCCCCGATCGCCGCGAGCAGGGCCCAGAGACTCGCCTGCAACACGCCCCACACGACGGCGGCGAGGCCGAGCACGGCGAGTCCGCGCCCGGCCCAGACGCCGGTCCGTGTCATGAGTGGTTGATGCGGCTCGCGGCGGCGGCGGCGCCGAATCCGTTGTCGATGTTGACCACCGTGACGCCCGCAGCGCAGGAGTTGAGCATGCCAAGCAGCGCCGCCACGCCCCCGAACGAGGCGCCGTAGCCCACGCTCGTCGGCACCGCGATGACGGGAGCCCGCACCAGCCCGCCGACCACGCTCGGCAGCGCCCCTTCCATGCCGGCGACCACGATGACGACCGCGGCGCTGCGCAACGCTTCGGCGTGCGCCAGCACGCGATGGATCCCGGCCACGCCGACGTCCGTGAGCCGCTCCACCCGGTTCGCGAGCGCCCGCGCGGTCACGGCCGCCTCTTCGGCGACGGGGAGATCGCTCGTTCCCGCCGTCACCACGAGGATGGTCCCCCGCCCCGTCGGCGCCGGCTCGGGCTCGGGTGGCAGGTAGACTGTACGGCCCAGCTCATTGACCTCGGCGCGAGGGAACTGCGCCGTGAGGGCCACGCGCTGCGGCGGCTCGGCGCGGGTCGCGAGGAAGCTGCCGCTCGCCGCCGCGAGCCGCTCGGCGATCCCGACCACCTGCTCCGCCGTCTTGCCCTGACACAGAATCACCTCCTGATGCCCCTGTGTGAGGGGCCGGAGGTGATCGATCGTCGCGAACGGGAGGCGCTCGAACAGCCGCCCCAGGTCGTCCAGCTTCACGCCGCCCGCTCTACCGCCGTCGCTGCGAGATAGGCGGAGAAGATCGCTTCGGCCTGTTGCATCGAGTCGATCTGGAACAGCCGCTCGCGCAAGCCGGCGGCGCCCGGCACCCCCTTGGTGTACCAGCCGAAGTGCTTGCGAAACTCGAGCGCCGTTTTGCGGCTGTCGCCCTGGAGCCGGAGCGCGAGCCGGGCATGCTCGAGCGCCGTAGTGAAACGCGCCTCGGCGGAGGGGTCCGCCCGTCTGGAGCGCCCGACCAGGAGATCGCGCGCCTGTGCGAACAGCCAGGGGTTTCCGAACGCCCCGCGCGCGACCATGACGCCCGCGCAGCCCGTGTGCCGCCGCATGGCCAACACGTCTTCCGGGGTCATCACGTCGCCGTTGCCGATCACGGGCACGTCCAGCGCCTCGACCACTCGGGCGATCTCGTCCCAGTCGGCGGTCCCCGAAAACATCTGCGTGCGCGTGCGCGCATGCAGCGTGACTGCCTGGGCGCCCGCCTCGCGGCAGCGGAGCGCGATGCCCACTGGGTCGCGCTGCGCCTCGTCCCAGCCGCTGCGGATCTTCACGGTGACCGGCAGATGCGTTGCGCCTCGCACCGCCCGGATGATCGTCTGGACCAGGCCCAAATCCTTGAGGCAGCCCGAGCCGCCGTTGTTCTTGACCACTTTCTTCACCGGACAGCCGAAGTTGATGTCGATGAAGTCCGGCTTGCAGGTCTCCGTCACCATCGCCGCCGCTCGTGCCATGACTGTGGCATCGGCGCCATACAGCTGGATCCCGATGGGACGCTCGGCCTCCTCGAATCGCATGTCAGCGAACAGGTGCTCGATGCCCCGCGCCACGCCCACCGCCGAGATGAACTCCGAGACGACGACGTCCGCCCCGAACCGACGGCACAGCAGTCGGAACGGCGACTCCGACACCCCCGACATGGGGGCGAGGAAGAGCGGCACCTCGTGTGCCACAGGGTACGGGAAGTGCATGGGAGACAACGTAATGACGCGTTGCATATGAGGCAACCACTCATTAGGTTAGGCCGCCCTTTGCCACGTGGAGCGAGCCACAGTGCGTCTGCGGGAGTTCTTTTCGGAGGAGGCCATCAACCTGGACCTCCACAGCAGTACGAAAGACGACGTGCTGAAGGAGCTCGTCGGGTTGCTCAAGCTCGACGACAAGGCGGAGCAGACGCTCGTCAAGATGCTCAAGCGGCGCGAGACCCTCGGCTCGACGGGGATCGGCCAGAACATCGCGATCCCGCACTGCCGCGCCCTGGCCGTGAACCGGCTGCGGGTGGCGTTCGGCCGCAAGCCGCAGGGGCTCGACTTCAACGCCATCGACGGCAAGCCGGTACACTACTTCTTCCTGATCGTTGCTCCGCCGCTGGAAGTCTCCAATCAGTATCTGCCAGTGCTTGGCAAGATTGCGCAGTTCGCGAAGGAAGCTGATGTTCCGGAAAAGCTAGCCAAACTAGGCTCGTCTCAGGAATTCTTGAAGTTGCTGGA
>Ga0209057_1002463_pt1 | contig 14208 bp, 9 predicted proteins | sample GraSoiAngelo_146_FD_185903 | JGI IMG/M metagenome (GOLD analysis project Ga0209057, IMG submission 185903) | Grasslands soil microbial communities from the Angelo Coastal Reserve, California, USA - 14_1009_05_30cm (SPAdes) (version 2) | ecosystem: Environmental > Terrestrial > Soil > Grasslands ... | reverse complement strand
CTGTGCGACCGAGCCCGGTCTGCACTTCATCTGAAATCAGGAGCGTGCCGTACTTGCGACAAAGTTCTTGCGCGCGAACAAAGAAATCAGTCTTGGAAGTTTGACAGCCTTTTCCCTGAACGGTTTCAATCACAAACGCTGCGACATCGCGCGATCGCAGTTGTCGATCTAACTCGTCGATGTCGTCGAGCGCTACCCGTGCGTCGAAGCCTTCCATCAATGGGCCGAATCCGTCGGTGAAACTTTCACAACCCATGAGCGAGAGTGAACCGAGGCTGAGGCCGTGAAACGCGCTCGCCAGTGAGACCGCGCGCTTCCTGCCAGTCGCAGCGCGCGTGAATTTTAACGCGCCTTCCATCGCTTCAGTCCCGGAGTTACAGAAGAAAACGGCGTTCAGATGGGACGGTGTCCGTTTCACAAGTGCTTCAGCCAGCAATCCGCTCAGAAGCGAGCAATCCATCTGCACCATGTTTGGGAGATCCAGGTCGAGAACGTCGCGGATCGCTTGTTGCACCATCGGGTGATTGCGACCGATGTTGAATACGCTGTAACCACTCAGGAAATCCAGATACGGCTGGTTGTCCATGTCGTAGAGGTACGCCCCCTCCGCCCGTGCATAGACTTTGTCGAAGCCGATCACCCGTTGCGCTGCTACCAGTGTAGGGTTCACGTGCCGCTCGTGCAGCTGGTAGTTCTCACCCAAACGCGCCGCTACGATTTCCTTCAGTTCAAACGCCACGGCGCAATGTTCCGCGATTTGCACCTGAAACGCAAATTGGTGGATCGTCCGTTCCGTCGGGCGATGCTAAACAAATGCGGTTTCGCCGTCTAATCTACCATCGAGCTCGCCACGGGAAAGACCAGAATCGGATTATTCAGGCGGTGGAACTGAGAACGCCTGAAAATCAGACGTAGTTCTGATCAGGAATTTTGCGTAATCGATGGCATCCTGGAGGGAGAAAGCGGCGTAATTGGGGGAGTTGACTCCTTTCCAAAGCATGTTAACGTTGCGCTCAAGCCATTATGCTGTGGCTCTCCAATCCTTCGCATCGTTGAGCTTCTCGATGTTCTTTACCCACTGCAATCGCCACCTAGCAAAATCACCTCGCCATCTTCCCATAAATTGACGGAGTTTCCTCATGTCCGGTGACTCTCCCCATCGCCCCGGTCCGCGACCCCGTCGTGATCCCAACTGGCCGTCTTCCCCGATCGTGCGGATCCTCATCGTTTGTGACGACGAGTTCAGTTACGCTACAGATGAGAGGTTCGGTCTTACCGAACTCATAGGTGCGCTCGAAGCGCCGAGCCTTTTTGTGAGCTTTGCCCTTACCAAGGCACACCGGGAAACGTCTCCCTATTCCGAACAGGCCGATGTCCAAAGCTTCCGGTTCGACAACGCGGAGCACTTCAACGCATCGAACTTCGATGAAATCTGGTTTTTCGGGCTTCGTCACACTAACGAAACGGTATCCAAGCTTAGCGACGCGGAGTTGCGGATCGTTTCAGAATTCATGGATCGTGGTGGCGGCGTATTCGCGGCGGGAGATCACGAAGACCTAGGTTCATCGCTGTGTGGTCAGATTCCCCGTGTACGAAGCATGCGAAAGTGGCACTTCGACTACCAAGTCGTGGCGGAAGACTATGAGAACTACGACCCCGCCTCCGGCGATAGTCCGCCCGTGCTAGGATCGTTCCGTCACGATACATTGATGGCTGGTGAGGACCCGTCGTTCACTTTCGACGATCAGTCCGACGATTTGGCCGCCGAGATCATTCCGAAATACTACGGTACGAGCAACAAATACCTCGTCTACAAATACCCGCACCCATTGCTCTGCGGTCCGCGCGGCGTTATTGCGATTCTTCCCGACCACATGCATGAAGGGGAGTGTATTGTGCCTACTGACGTTGGCCAGTCCACGACGTTCAACGGGTACACCAGCGCCGAATATCCCACGGTCGACGGAGCGCAGCCGGTGCCCGATGTCGTGGCGGAGGGCATCGTGACGGCTCACCAGACCGACAATACGGGCGAGGACTCGATTGTCGACGTCGCTTCCAAAGCGAAGACATTTGGTTGTATTGGAGCCTATGACGGCCATACCGCCAATGTCGGACGGGTCGTCGTTGATTCCACTTTTCATCATTTCGTGAACATCAACATTAATGGAACGGCTTCGGATTCGATGGACCCAGTGAAGCAGGAAGGCTTTTACGCGTCCGCGGAAGGCCTCGAGCAATACGAACGAATCCAGGCCTATTGGCGAAACATTGCGATCTGGCTGGCACCCCCTGGCGCAGCAAGGAACATGTTCTACACGGCGCTTTGGGCGGCTCGCTGGGACTCACAGATTCGTATGCTCACGCCGGGACTCGTTCAGAAGCGCGGTAACTGGCGAAATACGGTGGCATATGGTACGGCGGTTCACGCGGTGATGAAGCGCTTCTGGTCGCCCTGCGCGGTCGTAGACTGGGTGTTTGCACAGGATAACCCGCTGGCAAAGTTCAAATGGTGGCTGGTACTGACACTGCCGGATCCCCCGCCTTGGAAACGTCTTATCGTGGATCTCCCGGAGCTCGCGACGGGAATGTTGGGCGAGATGATGGCGCATCTGGTCGCGGCGGTGCCCGAGCGGGATGACGAGTTTCGCGACTCCCTTGCTGAAAAGATGCCGAAGATCGTCAAGGAGAGCTACCAATCCGCCTTGAGATCAGCTGCACGTGAAGCCCAGCAGAAGGCAGAGGCGACCAAGAAGTTCTTCGACTCCGTTCAAGCTTAGCCAACGGCAGTGACGATGCCTGGCCCCAGTTACTACTTCACCCTCTTCAAGAAGCTGCAGGTCCTCGGTCACGCCCCGGCCGGTACGATCCACGGTGCCGGCGCTGGCGGTTTCAATCTGTCGAAACCTCATGCCGTGTTCGGCAACTCGGACATCGGTCCGTTGCTCGCAGACACCGACAATCCCGCCGACAGTCCCCTCTGGGCCGTGCTCAACTCGCGCGCCATGGGCAACGATGGCTTTACGACGGTGACTGTAAATGGAGTGCCATGGCCGACGATGCCGGATGGCACGGGAATGAAGCCCGCGTCATGGGCGGAGTTCCAGATCAACGCGCCTGCGCCAAAGCTGGTAGCGGTTCTGGGCAATTGGATTGCGGCTGGGAAAAGCGACGATGTTCCCGAAAGTGTCCTCGGACAAATTCCGTCGACCGTGGAACGTTTGGATGACGGCGTCGTTCCATTCGTCTGCAACATGCCCGGAGACAATGGAATCTCGCCCCTGCCCGCGGACTACTGGGCAACGTCGCTGATTTTTCTCGTCGATCCGAGCAATGGCAAGACCATCTCGCCGTCGCATCTAGCCGGTGGAGATGAATATTTTTTGGTGGCGATCATTGGCAATCGTGGAAATCAGAATGCGGGCCGGTATGCCGCACCCGCCGGACCGAAGATCGAGGCGGAAGCACACGTGATGGTATGGAACACCGGGATGAGTCCGGCGGTTAAGCTGCCGGCTCTTTCGAACCTTGATGTGATGTCAACCGTTTCAGTGTATGAGAGCTATTTTTTGCGTTCGGGTGAGTACGATGTTATCGGATTTCGATTGCCGGTGCAGACCGTTTTCGATGGACTCGTGAAGGCAGTGGAGGAATCGGACATCGATCTTGATGGCGCCTCGGCAAGGGATTGGGTACTCAACCATCCCGCTCACCTTTGCGCTCGGGTGCGGGTCCGCCACGTGAACCAGTCTTGGCCTTCGCTGTCCGATCCTCCCACCCTGGAACGCCGGATAGCGCAGAAGAATCTGACGCGGTTTGCCGTCGACCTCACGGTTCAGGACCTTGACCCGGATATTCGATGGCACAATTTTCTTGCCGGAGACGCGCTTCGGCTTTGGCGGTTTCACCGCGAGTGGGGCGCCATACGGCTCAGCGTCGATGCAAGTCTTCGCCGCGATCAGGCGGACATCTACTTAGCGATTCCGAAGCGCACCTTTGAAGGACTCGCTGTGAACGAAATCAAGGGATTTGACGTACACGCGAATCCGGAGAGCTTGCGCGCTTCATTTCCTCAGTGCGTTGTACTCCAATACCGGTTCGGCGACAATAGCGTTCCTCTTCGCAAGTTCGGCGAAAACGAGTTGTTGGCGTTGTCTCTTGGGATACGTCCGCACCGCGCCGGGATGAGACTCGGCTTCGTGGGGCAGGTCTCGGTCGTGCAAAGAACCGTGATCCCAGTCGTCGATGCATCTCGAGACTGCTTCCATAACGAATGGCAAGTGACTGGCGGATTTACCGTCAGTATTTACGGACACGCGAACGAACGGTGAGAAACCCGGCCGTGGGAAAAATCATCGCGAATAGGAATCGATCAACCCGGTGAGGGACGGGTCCGTCCGATTGGGCGGACAAAGGACTGCTCGATCCATCTTGCGGCTTTGAAAGTGACGTTCGAAACCCGAACGCGACACTCGGGTTACGGTTTCCAATCCTGATAGACTTGATGGGCACCCATCCCCAGGCTGGTCTTTCCCGGTGAATATCGTTCCAATTGTGTAGCGAGCCATTGAAACCATTCAAAAGTTTTTTGTGAACCGCCGCGTTGGCGTTCCTCTTCGATGTAGGGCCGCAGTTTACGCCAGGCCAAACGAACTGTGCCACCCAGCAGGTCCCCGACTACGCTCAAAGGTACAATCCGCGCATACACAGAATAGCCAAGGCCTTCCAGTATGCAGCCCACCGCCTGCACTGCAGCGAACACACGCGCGTCCCCTTCGATCTCCGACGCGGTCGATCCGTCGGGGATACTCTGCACGACGATCATCGACTTCATCCATTCTGGAGTGAGGATTGCTTGAACGGCAGCAAACGCCGCGCGTTCCGCGCGCTCTTTCCGTGCACGACGCGCTTCCAGCAAACCGAATGCGACCGCAGTCAAAACAGCTAATGCCGTCGCTACATTTGCCAAAGTCGAAAGGTCCATGCGCTAGAGTTTATAAGAACCCTGCTGTGCAGTGCGAAGCCGAAATCGGCTACAGCAAAAAAAGCTGCAGGATCAGAAGCGATCCTGCAGCTTTGATTTTGCGAACTGATTTCTCTTACTCTTCGACAATCACTCGCTCAACCGTCCGACTCTCAGTCGGACCGGTATAGTAAACACGTACTTTTTGACCAGCTCGCAGCGGGGCTGTCACTACCTTGCCGGCACCGTCAACGATTCGTGCAGCGGTGCCTAACGCGAAACTGACAGGTCCCTGATCACTCCTAACCACAACAGTCTTGCCAGGCTCATAGGTGGTTACCGTACCGGCGGTATAAGTTGTGGAAGTAGTCGTTTCTGTCGTAGTTGCTGGTTTTGTCGATGTAGTAGTTTCCTCGGTCGTCGTCGTGCTGGTTTGCGCAAAAGCTAACGGCGTTACCAGCGCGCAGATCAAACCAATGATTATTTTCTTCACTCTGATCCTCCCTGTTTATGGTTAATTTTACCCCCAAGTTCGTGACTCAAGGGCTGAACGGACGCTCCCCGTCCGTGTGATGTTTTTGACTGCCTTCCCAGCACCGGTATTCGAACTATTTGCGTTTTGCGTGGTTGAGCAGGCCTGGCTAATTCATTAATGTTCGATTTCGATGAATCGCGAAGTGTCTGCCGATCCAGTTGTTACAGCCGAACTCGTCCGGCGGCACGGTCTCACTCCGGAAGAGTTTGAGCGGATCAAAAAAATCCTCGGTCGCGAGCCGAATTTCACCGAGCTCGGAATTTTCTCAGTCATGTGGAGCGAACACTGCTCGTACAAAAATTCGAGGAAAGAATTGAGAAAATTTCCCACCGCCGGTCCGAAAATTTTGGTCAAAGCGGGCGAAGAGAATGCCGGTGTCGTGGATATCGGTGATGGCTGGGCAGTGGCGTTCAAAATGGAGAGCCACAATCATCCCAGCGCCATCGAGCCGTTCCAAGGCGCAGCGACCGGTGTGGGCGGTATCATCCGTGACATTTTCACCATGGGCGCGCGCCCAGAGTTTTGCCTGAACTCGTTGCGCTTTGGGCCAATAACAGAAAAGTGTCGCGACACCCGTGTCGGCCGCGCAAGCGACACGCCTGCCACCACAGAAGATCGACAAAAACAGATCGCTGCAAACCGCCGATTGTTTACTGGCGTGGTAAGTGGCATTGCACATTACGGAAACTGCGTCGGTATCCCGACTATCGGCGGCGAGATTTATTTCGATGAGAGCTTCGAAGGCAATCCTCTCGTAAATGTTTTTTGCCTCGGTGTATTGCGTCACGAACAGCTCGCGCGCGGCACGGCAGAAGGCGCTGGCAATCCTGTTTTTTACGTCGGCGCTGAAACAGGTCGCGACGGTCTCGCGGGCGCCGCGTTTGCGTCACGCGAATTGACCCAACAATCGCGCGAAGATCGTCCTGCCGTGCAGGTCGGCGATCCTTTTAAGGAGAAGTTATTGCTGGAAGCTTGTCTTGAGCTGCTCGCCCGCGGCGCGGTCGCAGGAATTCAAGACATGGGCGCGGCCGGTTTGACTTGCTCCACGTGCGAAACCGCGAGTCGCGCCGGCAGCGGTATCGAAATCGATCTGGCCAAAGTGCCGAAGCGCGAGCCGGGCATGACGCCGTACGAGATCCTGTTGAGCGAATCACAGGAGCGAATGCTAATCATTGCTCGCCACGGAAAAGAAGACGTTGTTCGTGAAGTATTCGAGAAATGGGACGTGCCGTGCGCAGAAATTGGGCGCGTCACCAGCGACGGCATCATGCGCGTCCGAAATAACGGTCAGATTGCTGCTGAGATTCCAGCGAAAGCGTTGGCTGAAGAAGCGCCGCTTTATTCGAGAGAAGCCAAAAAAAACATCGCAGAGATCACAGAGGACGCAGAGATTATCAGGAAGATCTCTGCGCTATCTGCATCCTCTGTCATTGAATCTCTCCGGCAAGTTCTCCGCGACCCGACAATTGCATCCAAGAACTGGGTCTATCGGCAATACGACCATACGGTTCGCACAGGCACGATTGTAAAACCGGGTTCTGATGCCGCCGTTTTCTTCGTTCGCTACGCCAATAAAATTTTGGCAGCCAGTACCGACTGCAATTCGACTTATTGCGCGCTTGATCCGCGTGAGGGCGGCAAGATCGCCGTCGCGGAAGCCGCCCGCAACCTGACCTGCTCCGGCGCAAAGCCACTCGCCGTGACGGATTGCCTGAATTTTGGCAATCCATACAAGCCGGAAAACTTCTGGCAGTTGCGTGAAGCAATTGAAGGAATAGCAGAAGCATGCCGGGCGTTCGGGACGGCGGTCACCGGCGGAAATGTCTCGTTGTATAACGAGAGCCCGGCTGGCGTAGTCGATCCAACACCGACAATTGCGATGGTCGGACTAATTGATGACGAAAAGTACATCACCACCCAATGGTTCAAAAACGAAGGCGACATAATCATTCTGATTGGCGAGATTGGAAACGAGCTTGGTGGCTCGCGGTTTTTAAAAATTTGCCACGGATGCGAAGAAGGTCCTCCACCACGCGTCGATCTTGAGCTAGAGATCAAAGTTCAAGATGCTGTGCGCGATTTAATTCACAAAGCTCTCGTAAAAAGCGCACATGATTGCTCTGAAGGGGGACTCGGCGTCGCGCTGGCGGAGAGCTGTTTTAATCCAGAAAAACTTTTTGGAGCGGAGATTAATCTGGAAGCAGGCGACACTGCTGCCGCTACATTACTGTTTAATGAATCGCAGTCGCGCATCGTCATTTCTGTTGTGCCTGCTGATTTGAAGAAGACGATGACGATCTTACGTGCCAGTAGCGTCCCGTTTGAGCAGCTCGGCAAGGTCTGTCGTGACGAGCTGCGCATCGGGATAAACGGGGAAACTTTTCGGTGGCCGATTGCTGATCTTTACGACGGTTGGTTCAACGCAATCCGCCACGTGGTTGAAGAAGATGCGGGGCGGATTCCAAGCTTGTGAAGTGCGCACGAAAAGGCGATTGAATGCTTACCGATCTGGTGAATTGTTTCGTGTGATATCCCCCTCAGATAAACGTGATCCCGACGGTACGCCGGATTCTGCCGTGCTGCCGCAACACGAGTGCGGACTTTTCGGCGTGTTCGGCCACCCTAAGGCGGCGGTGCTGACGTATTACGGTCTGTTTGCCTTGCAACATCGCGGACAGGAGAGCGCCGGAATCGTGACCAGCAACGGTCCCGGCACGACCTTTCTGATGCACAAGGACATGGGCCTGGTGTCACAGGTCTTTGGTCAGGAAGAACTGGCGAAACTGAAAGGAACACGCGCGATTGGACACACGCGTTACTCGACTACGGGCACCAGCACGATTAAGAACGCGCAACCGTTTGTGGTCGATTGCGTGCGCGGCCAAATGGCAATTGCGCATAACGGCAATCTAATTAATGCCGACGTTCTGCGTGATGAGCTGGAACGACGAGGCTCGATCTTCCAAACCACGGCCGATAGCGAAATTATTTTACATCTCCTGGCGCAACCGTCGGAGAATGGCGGAAATGTCCTGGCGGCGTTGCGCCGGATTCAAGGCGCGTTCTCGCTGATCATCATGAGCGAACGGGAGCTGATCGCAGTGCGCGATCCCTTTGGTTGGCGCCCACTCGCGCTCGGCAAGCTCGACGGAGCCTATATCCTGGCATCTGAAACATGCGCTTTTGATCTGATCCATGCGGAGTTCATTCGCGAAATTGAACCTGGAGAAGTGTTGATCATCGACGAGAACGGATTGCGGTCGGAACGGCCATTCCCGGACGAGCGTCCAGCATTCTGCATGTTTGAATATGTGTATTTCGCACGCCCGGACAGCATGATCGGCGGTGTGAATGTCGGGAAGGTGCGCATGGAGATGGGACGCGAACTGGCGAGAAAATTCCCCGTCGAGGCCGACATCGTCGTGCCGGTACCGGATTCGGGAAATTATGCCGCTCTCGGTTTCGCTCAGGAACTACAAATTCCTTACGCCCACGCTTTTGTCCGCAATCACTACATTGGGCGCACATTTTTGCAGCCGAGTCAGCTGATCCGCGATTTCGACGTGCGAGTGAAGCTGAATCTGATCAAGGAAATGGTTGCCGGAAAACGCGTCGTAGTTCTGGACGACTCCATCGTGCGCGGCACCACCGCGCGCGCGCGTGTGGTGAACCTTCGCGAGGCCGGAGCCAGGGAAGTGCACATGCGCGTGAGCTGTCCGCCACATCGCTTTGCTTGTCACTACGGCATCGATTTTCCTGACCCTGAAAAATTAATCGCGAACCAGATGTCGATGGACGACATCTGCAAATATCTTGGCGTTGACAGTCTGGGTTACCTCGATGTCGAAGGAATGGTGCGAGCGACGGGAAAGCCATTGAACAGCTTTTGCCTGGCTTGTTTTACCGGCGATTATCCCCTGCCCGTCGACCCTGCCTTGGATAAATTCATCATGGAAAAACGCGAGCAACGCGCCAAAGCGCTTGCCGATCAGGAAACACACCCCACGTTGTTTGCCGATTTAAAGTAGTAGCTTGTCATTTCGAGCGCAGTGCAGCGGAGTCGAGAAATCTCTTGCTGTCTGGATCAAAAACAGAGATTCCTCGACTTCGCTCGGAATGACAAAAAAAGCAAAGGCATACGCGCGCGCGGGCGTGGATGTGGATCTTGGCAACCGGCTAAAGCGACAAATTCAGTCGCTCGTTAAACAAACGCACGGCCCACAGGTGCTCGGTAAGGTCGGCGGTTTCGGCGGATTATTCCAAGCGCGCTTCCCTGGAATGCGCCAGCCGGTCTTGGTAGCAAGCATTGATAGCGTTGGCACCAAATTGAAGATCGCGTTTGTACTGGACAAGCACGACACCGTCGGCGCCGATCTGGTAAATCACTGTGTAAATGACATCACAGTCTTGGGCGCGCGCCCGCTTTTCTTTCTCGATTACATTGGCTGCGAAAAACTCGAGCGTCGCATGTTCCAAGAATTACTTCGCGGCATTTCTCGCGCCTGTCGATCCGCGGGCTGCGCGCTCCTCGGTGGTGAAACAGCGCAATTGCCCGGAATGTATCGCCCGGGCGAATATGATCTAGCCGGTTGCATTGTTGGCGTCGTCGAACGCGATAAGATCATCGACGGAAAAAAAATCCGGCCCGGTGATGTCATTCTCGGGCTAGAATCAAATGGGTTGCACACCAACGGTTACTCGCTCGCACGAGAGATCTTGTTCGGCAAAATGCATCTCAAAGTAAGTTCGCGCGTGCCTGGGTCGACGATGATTGTTGGCAAAGAATTACTGCGAGTGCACAAAAATTATCAGCCACTCCTGACAAGAATTCCAAGCAACGTGATCAAAGGTCTCGCACACATCACAGGTGGCGGTCTCATTGACAACCTGCCGCGGATTCTGCCTCCGAATTGTGACGCAGTGGTTGAAGCGAAAAGCTGGAAGGTTCCACGCATCTTCCAAATTTTGCAGCGAAATGGAAATATTGATCTTCGAGAAATGTATCAGGTCTTCAACATGGGCATCGGGATGGTGGCGGTCGTCGCGGAGGAAAATGCTCGGCGGGCAATGTCGATGTTGCAAGCTAAGCGAATCGGTCGAATCGAACGCGGATCAGGGAAAACCGTTTTGAAACTGTAGGGCGTCGGCCGCAGCGGACGCATTGGGATTCACGGTATCTGCGGCGTGGCGGGATCCGTGGCATTCACAGGCACCTCAATTTCCAGCGTCGAGTCTGTGCTGGTGATTTTACCTCGGCGCGTTATACGCTGCAGACTGGCACGGTGCGCTGCGAGCTCGACAAGCTCCGCAACTCGTGACTTCAATGCGCGCGCTCGGGTCGCCAAGAACAACAGAAAGAGCAAGTAGAAACCAATGAACCAAAGATCAACGTGGGAAACGTTGAGCTGGCGATAAATCAACAGACTTGTTGCAATCAGACTAAAAATGACGGTGGTGGTAACCAGCCGGTTGCGAAGCCGAACGCGCGTCAGACATTTCGCACCACCGTGATATTCGGTGACGGTTTGAAGCGCTATGCTCCACCAGAAGTTTCCGTAGATTTGAATGTCCCACTCATTCCACCCACTATCGGTGGAGTAGCGCCAGCCTTCTTCCTCCAGCAACTGAAACATGGCGCCTAGCAGGTGGTGGCGATCCCTGCCTTGCTCACTCCAAAAAAGACGCCTACTCAGACTGCCGGCAGAACGTGCGCGTTCCGGTAAATGCTCGTGCCGCTGAATCACGTTGGCCGGTGTGCGTTTGAAGCGCAGCCAGGTGAAATAACGAGAAAATCCCCGCACGAGCGGCTGGGCAAATGCCAGTAACATCACCAGCAGCCGCGCACGCACCGTATCGAATTTGGGCTCAATGGAAGCGCGCACCATATAGGAAAGCGCGACACACAAGGTACCGCCCAGCATGAGGTACGGGACAATGCGCAGCGCAGGCAAAAAAATACCCAAACCAAAAAGGAAAATTGTCAGGGCAAACCATTCAATACTGCTCAGGTATGCAGCCACGTCTGATTGCGGCGTAGGATAAATTGATTGAAAAAATCCCTCGCCGAAAATTCCGTGATAAATCACTGGTCGGTTGACGAACCAACTGAAGCGCGGTGTTCCATAGATTTGGCCGCGCCATTTCGCAGTGCCAGTCGGGCCAAAAAAAATCAAATGTTTAAAGCGGAGAAGTGATTCTGCTTCGCCGTAACCATCTTGCTGTTTCAAGAAAGCGCGAAGCGTAAAGCGTCGATAGTGCCAGACAATTGCGGTGGGACTGAAACCAACGACCCACCCAGCCTGCTGGATTCGCCAGCAGAAATCGACATCATCTCCGGCTTTATGGTATTCGGGATCGAAGCCGCCGACGCCTTTAAACGCCCACCGATAAAATGCCATGTTACAGCCAGGGATGTGCTCGGCGATTGTATCAGTGAGCAAGACATGGCTAGGACCACCGGGCGCCGCTGCCACGCATGCCTGAATCCAATTTTGCGCTGGTGGCGTGATGTTCGGTCCACCCACTCCGGCATAATCGCCGCTTACAAGTGTGCTGATCAGATAATAGAGCCAATCCGCATCTGCCATGCAGTCAGAATCGGTGTAGGCGAACACTTCCCCTTTGGCTGCAGCGGCCCCTGTATTGCGAGCGTGACTCAGTCCGTGATTGCTCTGATGAATGTAGCGCACCCGTGGGAACTGCGCTGCAACGTAGGCCGTGTCATCCGTTGAACCGTCATCGACCAGAATGATTTCATACTCCGGGTAGTTGAGTTTACCTAGCGAATCAAGACACGCTGCCAGCGTGCGGGCACCGTTGTACGAACAAACTATTACCGACACGAACGGCGCGCGCGCCAACGGGCCATGCGGCAAAGCAGAATCGCTTCGCCCGAGTTTTTCCTCAATCGCATAAAACGCTTTCTTCGGTTTGCGATCGCGGGTGACGATACCAAATGCCCAATCTGTGATTTCCTCGCCGCCGGTAAACCATTCGTCGGTCCAGGTAAAAAAAATTGTTCCAGCCAGGCCGCATTTTACCACGCTGTCGATGTGCCAACCGAGCATTTCGGCCTGCTCGTCCTGCGAATGCCGGATCGTGTCCATCCCGAATTCCCCCAGGATAAGAGGATGTTCACCAGTGAGATTCTGGAGCCGCAGCAGGTACCCCTCGAAATCGCGCTGGTTATGGAGGTAAACGTTAAAACAACAAAAATCAGCATTCTGCGGCAGCAGATATTCGGTCGGGGGATACGTCGCATAGGAAAAGAGAGCATCAGGATCGATTCCGCGTCCGATCCCGATCAATTCCTCCACAAATTCAATCACGCGACGCGCGCCGAGCCAGCGCGCGATGGTACTGGAAATTTCGTTACCGACCAAGTAACCAAAAATTGCTGGATGCCCAACGTTTGTCTTCACGGCAGCGCGAACCGCTTCGGCAATCTGTTTCCGGGTTGATCTTTCGCGCAGGAATTCGACATGTTTTTGCCACGGAAGCGTCACCAAAACGCGGATCCCAGCTGCAGCACAACGATCAAGAAACCAACGCGGCGGCGCGTGATAAATTCGGACAAGATTCAGACCCACCTGGCGCATGAGGGCGAGATCCATCTCGACTTGCTCGGGCCGCCCAAGATAATTTCCATCAGCGTCCGGCTTGAACGGACCGTAAGTGACACCCTTAACAAAGAACTTTTTGTCCTGCTCGAAAAAGAATTTCGCAGCAGGTCGAATTCGCGAGTTTGGCGTCTTTGTCATGTCGAGCGGAGTCGAGGCATCTCTCGATGTTTGATGGGGCTCAATCAAGGGATTCCCGCAGCCTGCGCGTAAAGCTACAGCGTGGCAAGCGACTCCGCTCGAATGACAAAATACAAAATGCCCGAATGCGTGATCCACGGTCCGTCTGCACCCTTCCGAAAGAAAGCGCGCATTCGAAAAGATTACTCCCCTGAACAACTTCGGGGTTGGAATTTCCATTCAATCAAGCCACCATGCGCGAATGAAAATCGCTACTATTATCGCCCGCGTCCTTCTCGGACTGATTTTTGTTGTCTTCGGTTCGAATATCTTTCTGCACTTTATTCCGATGCCGCCACCGCCGCCGGGACCGGTTGGCGACTTCACCAAGGCGCTTTTCGTGACTCATTACCTCCATGTGGTCGCTGTGTTTCAAATCGTCGGCGGCTTGCTACTGCTTATCGGACGCTTCGTCCCTCTCGGTTTGCTGTTGCTCGCTCCCGTCATCGTGAATATCGATCTCGTTCACATCTTGATGGATCCCAGCGGTCTGCCGATGGCCACCGTCATTTCGATCTTGTTGGTCTTTCTCGTTTGGCGGTACCGCGATGCGTTCGCGGGTATCGTGCGTCCTTAATCCGGCTTATGGCTGCGCAAACCGATAACAAGGCACCTTACGTCGTCGTCCACGGCGGCGCCGACAGTTTTAAACAGGAAATCACTGTGGGTGAACATGGCCTTGTTGCTGATGAACCCGTGAGCGCAGGCGGTGGCGATGCCGGCCCTGATCCGTACGACTATTTGCTGGCGAGTCTCGGCGTCTGCACTTCCATGACCGTCGGCCTATACGCGCGCCGGAAACAATTCCCTCTCGAAAACATCACCGTTTCGCTCCGGCATTCGCGTATTTACGCTGAAGATTGCGAGGAGTGCGAAACCAAGGAAGGCATGCTCGACAGAATCGACGTCGA
>Ga0209057_1002461_pt1 | contig 14213 bp, 11 predicted proteins | sample GraSoiAngelo_146_FD_185903 | JGI IMG/M metagenome (GOLD analysis project Ga0209057, IMG submission 185903) | Grasslands soil microbial communities from the Angelo Coastal Reserve, California, USA - 14_1009_05_30cm (SPAdes) (version 2) | ecosystem: Environmental > Terrestrial > Soil > Grasslands ... | reverse complement strand
AGCCCGCGGGCACTCTGACCGTCAATTTCCGGCTTAATCTTCGAGTACCCAACAGATAGCCTCCACACCACTGAGCCCCGACTTCTCGAGCGATAATGTTGCCAAAGGGGTTGTCTACTGCCGCTCTTATGAGAATCCGCGACCTGAACTGGCGCAAGAGCCTGTGGAAGCGCTGAGCCCTCCACCGATCTTGCTTTCCTATGCGGGTTGGGAGTTCAGAACTTCCCTCGCAGGGTCCCCAGAGCTCCTCGAAATGCCAATAGCGTCGTAGCTCATGCGAACGCCCGAGGGCAAATCCTGCTGGTTGATTGTCCTCATGATACAACCAGCCTCTCGCATTCCTCTCGCGAAGAGTGGTAGGAGTGAGAGTGTACTCCCAGAGAATCTCGTAAAATCGGCCCTTATTCCATTGAAGGCATAAGTCCGCAAGTGCAGCTGGGTCTCGGGCGGGAATCCATCCAGATTTCTTCGACAAGTCTCACTGAGATCCCTCCGCGCTCGGAGAATCCACAGAACATGATTGAATCACTGATTTAACACCTTGGGGTCGTCTCCAGTAACTCGATTATTCGCCCAGTTTAGAGTTGGTAATTCTCAATACTCGTGGAGCGATGAAACCAGATGGAATCATCTTCTCGCCCCCGGGCGATTTCTTTAGGTTCTCTCATTTGCAAGGGTCAGTTCTGCTGGTTTATGTCATGATATGTACCATCAACTGGGACGGGTCAGATCCTGTCAGTGATCATGCATTGAACAAAGATTGCTAAAGTCCGCCAGAAGAGGGATGACCGGTTAGCGCTAGTCGGAGTTCAGATCTTGTTAGAGAGTCTGAACCTTGGAAGTCACTCTAACCCTTCAGGGTGACCAAGGGCAAACTCGAGAGAGAGTGACTTGGGGAGGGCCTCATTGGAAGGATGAGATAAAAAAATGTGGTGGAGTTTAGATTTTTGAAAGATGAGGGAGGGCCGAAGCGCAGTGGTCTTCATTTGGCTAAGAGGGGCAGCCCGTATTACGGGATGAGCTAAGATATTCCAAGATTCGATATTGTCGGAACTAGATATTCTCGCTCTTCAACATAAACCAATTAAAGGTTCTATGAGAACCGGGTCAGCGAAAAAATGTTTTACACAAAACAAAAAACCATCCTATCAACGCTCGCCCTCTCAATAACCCTAGCCATAGCTTTGAATTTACCGATCACGGTTCACGCAGTGCCAGCTTCATACAGTGTAACGACGATTACTGTTGGCAACGCACCAGGTTTCCAGGTTTACGATCCCATTAATGGGAATGTGTACGTCGCTAACAGTGGATCAAACACTGTGTCCGTGATAAGCAGTTCGACCAACACGGTGATCGCAACGATTGGAGTAGGCTCAGCCCCAGCTTGGATAGGTTGGAACCCGGCCAATGGTGACGTTTACGTGTCCAACGATGCGTCCGCCACTGTATCTGTGATAAGCAGCGCGACAAACACCGTGATCACTACCATCCCAGTAATGTCTACTCCGCACATGATATCTTTTGACTTTGCTAACGGAGACATTTACGTCGGCAGCCAGTCGAGTAACGTGGTTGCGAGAATATCAAGTGTGACAAACATTCCAACGTTCATACCCGTCGGAAGCGGTCCAGCACACATAATCTACAACGTTGTAAACCATGACATGTATGCTTCAAACTATTATTCCAATACCGTATCGCGGATCGATAGCACGACAAATCTAGTGACCGCGACTATTCCCGTAGGGCCTACTCCAGCGTATCTTCTCTTTGACCCAGCCAACGGGAACGTATATGTTCCCAATTACGCTTCAAACTTTGTATCCGTCATATCTAGTTCGACTAATACTGTCGTCACCACTATTGTCGTGGGATCGAGTCCGATAGGGGCATTCTTCGACCCTGCGAACAACGACGTCTATGTCATGAACAGATCCTCAAACTTCGTTTCTGTAATAGACAGTACGACGAACACTGTGATTGCAAACGTTATCGTTGGGGCTAGTCCCTCATGGGCAGACTACAACCCATTGGTCGACTCAATGTTCAACACCATTGAGAATGTGAACACAGTATCCGTAATCGACAGCACTACTCAGACCGTAACCGCCACGATCAATGTGGGCCCGAGTCCCCACCAGCTAATCTACGATCCCGCGGATGGAGACATTTACGTGGCTAATGTTTCCTCGAACACGGTCTCGGTAATTTCCATTTCCAAGGCCACGACCAGCACAAGTGTAATGTGCGCAGCGACTACAATCCGAGATCATAAGTCTACAACGTGTACGGCAACAGTTACAGACAATCCCCCTTTCATCGGACCACCAACGGGTACGGTTTCATGGTCATGCAGCCCATCCCCCTGCGGATTCTTCACCCCGACCAGCTGCACGCTGGGCTCGGCTCCCGCTACGAGCACGTCAGCGAATTGCAGTGTGAGCTTCACCTCAATGGCAGGTAAACCGACAGTTGTAACAATAACAGCAAGCTATAGCGGCGATACTACCCACACGCCGAGTTCAGGCAGCACCGTGATAACTTCTGGAACATAGAGCACAGGGCAAGCAACGGTAACAAGTGCGAAACCCCCCTTTTCTTACTGTGTGAAAACCAACAGGTAATACCACTCACCTTCTGCTCCATTTTGGGGTTGAACGTCCTGTTCACTCGGACGGCTTCATCAAAGGTTTGCCTAATGACTAGTTGATGAATCCAAGATACTCTGACTGGCCGCTCTTGCTTCTCACAGCCTTCCCGATAAGCGTGACTGAATGGGTGCCGTAGTCTCTACGAGGCTCGATGAGATCAGACAGCCAAGACAGTAATCGTTCTCATCGCGTTGCATTGAAAAGCAGATCCTCTTCGCCAGAGTTTAGACCCTCACTCCGCGAACCATTCTAGGATCTCGATAAGGTTCAGGACCGACAGGTCGGGATCAAGGGCGGTTCATCAGTCCTGTTTGGAGTCCAGAAGGGAGTCTGAACTTGAATCATGTCATGATATGTCGCCTAGGTATTATTGTGTAAAAATCCTCAGGAGCCTTGTCCCGCGAAATTCCGCCAACCGCTCTATGGTCTTCCCGATTCGACGAAGAAGTTTGGTTTCTTTCGTGTGCGTGAAGATTTCAAGTCACCCATCGACTAACTAGCCAAGCTCGCGAACAGGAGACACTACTAGAAAAAAGTAGAGATAGATCTAATGATTGCTGGGAAGTTCCCGGAGACTTTCTTCCGCTGCTGCAAGAACTCTTTCGACATCGAGCTCGTCGTGTGTTGCAGAGATCATGATTCTCTCCATACCGTCGGGATGGAAGTAAACCCCTCTCTGCAACATCAGGTTACGGAAAGTCCTGAACCTCTCCGTGTTTGCGTTGAGGCTCTGTCGATACCCCGTTATCTTGGTTTCCTTGGTGAAGAATACCTGAAACATGGGACCAAGACCTTGAACAATCCCCTCATGATCGTATCGCTCCATTAGTTCCCCTAGTCCTTCCATGATTCTTGCTCCGATGATGTGCATGTGCCTGAATGCCTCGTCATCATTCCTAGTAAGCTCCCGCAAGGTTGCTTTTGCCGCGGCGAGGCACATCGAGTTCCCATTGTATGTTCCACCGTAGCCGATTCGTCCAGGCCCGATCATACTCATGATATCTCTTCGGCCGGTGACAGCGGCGATCGGTGCTCCGCCGCCTAGCGCCTTCGCAAAGCAAGACAAATCGGGCTTTACGCCATAGAATTCTTGAGCTCCACCAGGAGCTAGACGGAATCCAGTTAGAACCTCATCGAAGATGAGGAGTACATCGTACTTGTCAGCGATCTCTCTGACAGATTTGAGATAGTCTTCGCCTGGCAGAATCACGCCAGAGCTTCCGAGAACCGGCTCCATAATAATTGACGCAAGGTCCGCTGAGTTTCTCTTGACGACCTTCTCTAGGGTAGTTGTATCGTTCCATTTTGCAATGACAACGGTCTTTGCTATCTCTTCTGGGATTCCGGGATAGAAAGGAAGCTTTGAGGGTGATTGTTCCAGTCCAGCGACGACCGAAGGTGATTCGACGCTGAAGAGAACATAGTCGTGGTGTCCGTGATAGTGGCCTTCGAACTTGAGGAGCTTCTCCCTGCCCGTGAACGCTCGAGCAACCCGGACGGCCTCCATTGTAGCCTCTGTTCCAGTGTTCGAGAAGCTGACCATCTCGGCGGAGGGAACCATCGATTGAATCTTCTTTGCAACCTCCACCTCCAACTCAGTCGTGGTCCCAAGCATCGAACCGTCTTGGAGTTGATTACTAACAGCGGTGACGATTGCTGGGTGAGCGTGCCCGAGGATTAGCGTGCCATATGCGATTAGGAGGTCCACATACTCGTTCTCGTCAAGGTCGCGAACTCGGGATCCCAGGCCGTTCTTGAAGAGGATTGGGAAGGGGTCGTGAGCGTGAACGCGGATATTCGATGCTTTCTCGCGTCTTGGTATGTGGCGTAGGATCTGGTGAAGTTCGTGAGGAGTGGTAGTGAGGGACGGGCTATTCGTCGTTCGGCTTCGGCCCTTGCTTGGCTGAGGGCGTTCTCTGCTTCGAGCTTTGTGAACAACGGCTGACTCCTCCCATGTCTGATAGTCTATTCCGCTTGGCGGGTATAAAAAGATGTATTTTTTCGGTGTTTTTGTTAGGGTTTCGAACTTTTTATCCGCTCCACGTACTCGAACCCCACAAAATCATTCCGGGGATCCTTCCGATACTTCCTTTGATCGAGATTAAGCATGCTTTATCTTCTGTAACTCTTCCTTCTGCGTAACTATTTTTTTCCGTTAACTAAATCATGCCCAGGGGCGTCTGTTTTTCCCGCTACCCGCCCTTCGAGTCAAGCCGTACTTCTTACCCTGGAACAAGGCCATGCACTCGCATCCACGAGAAGGTAACTGATCCAGAAAATGCCTGCATTCCCTTATGTTGACGTTTCTAAAGTCGCAGATTTCATCGACTCCACGAATTGTTGAGCAGCAATGTTGTCGTAAGCGAGTCGGGCTTTGATGATGTTTCCGCCGCGACCTCTCTCGCCAGGGAAGACGCGGACTTCCACTAGCCCCGCTTTCATGAGAGCTTCAATCTCCTTCCCATACTGTCGACCGCGCCTCGGGTCACCGTAAAGCCGGTTCCTAGAGATTTTCAAAGAAGACACAATCTCCATGAATGTCCGCCAACCAGCATGGGCGGGCGCAAGATGTTTCACCGTATAGTCCCGAGTGAACTCCTGAGAGAGGAACTCTAGAACCTTTGAGCTCGCCAAGGTCCATCTCGAATTGTTTGCCCGCGTCATCATGGAAAACTAGTCGAGGCCTAATCAGCACAAAGCCCTGGGATTTCGCCCGCAGCACTATCGGGAGCCGCTCAATGCTGGCAGGGGCCATTGTCATTCCTTCGGTAGTGAGCGACCTTCCCTGAACTCTCGAAGAAGATCTTGGATAATCCACGATTGACACACCCTCTGGAACCAGTTTCTCTAGACTGACAATTCGGATGTTTTTCGTCCCGACATTTGCTATTTCGACAACGACCTTCAGATCGTCTCCGGCAGCATGGTTCCTCGTCTCGATCTTGAGACTTGCCTCGATATCAACACCTTGGGCTCCCACGAAGTCAGTGACGGCTCCTCCCCAACGTGTAGGAGCAGGGATCGCGAAGGCGCCCAGGCGATTTGAAACAGCTCTAGACACTTCGGCGAGGTTTGATGATACGAACTGATCCTCCCGAAGTCTCTCAATTAGTCTCGTTGCCTCTTCTCTGGCCGCGGGCTGATGCGCCTTCTCGAACAAGTCCGCCGCGCTACCGAGAAGCGTCGCGCCCATTTCCAAGAGGGCGGCCTTCTTGGTTTGGTCGTTTTCTTTGCTCGCTTCAGATATTTGGAACTGAGCCTCCAAGAATCTCCTGGCAGCATCGGCCTGCTGATAAGCAACAGTGAAACCTGATCTGAGAAAACAATCTAGAGCCATAGTGAGACACTTGACCCCATCCTCGTAGTCTGGACGTTCGGATGTTTTGGCGAACTCGTTCGCACTCTGAATTCCTTTGGAGTAGAGGTTGTAGGCTCTCGCAAGCAATCGGGAGCTCCGGTTGTAGCCAATCGCCTCCGTCTTCTCGAACTTATCATAAGCCTGTTCAAGCAGTTCTCGCGAATTCATGCCTATCCCACGAGTGATGAGCCCCCAGCCTTCAGAGAGCGAGGCAAGGAACAAGACCTCCCTTTGCTCCTCGACAGTCTGGAGATCCTTGGACATCCGGTAGAGCTTCTCCGAAGCATCAGCGAATTTCTGGGACCCTGTCCTGTAATCTCCGCGGTTTTGAGCCTTATTTGCTTCTTCGATCAGAATCCTTGCGCGGCAGTATTTCGCAATCGGTTCGCCAGCAAGTTTTTCGGTGAGAATTCTTTCTCCAGGTCGTTCCCGCTCAACTGGCATTGACTCCGGAAACACGGGGGACCTTTCAGAGAGGATGGCGGCCTCTTCAAAGGCCTGGATAGATTCTGTGTTTTCTCCTAGCTTGCTGAGAGCCTCCGCGTGTTCCAGTTGTGCCATTGACTTGTAGTAGGGTGCGAGAGGCTTCCATCTATGGGTAGATCTGCAGGTCGTCGCGACCTTCCGATAGATTCGAGAAGCCTGCTCGTATTCGAGCCGGCTATGGCATTCTCTTGCTTTTTCGATCAGTGACCATGCTACGAGGTATCTTGCTCTGTCGCGGAGCAAAGGTCCCAGCTCTGATTTTCGTGCGACCTTTCGGAACACCTTTGAGGCGACAAGAAACTCGCCGGCTGCTGTCGAATAGTCTCCGAGACGATCATGGGTGCGAGCCGCCATCCAGGAGAATACTCCCACGCCACGTTTGGACGTTCCCGATTTTCGGCAGAAGGCTACTGCCTCGGTGAACGCGTTTGCAGCGGCGAGAAGATGTTTCTCGTCGCCTAGGGTTTCTGATGCAAGCACGAGTATGTGCCCGAAGTTTCCAGAATATCGCGCCAAAGCACCGTGTAGAAAGTGGCTCTTTCCTCGGGATATTGAGTCCACATACCTCTTGGAAAGTTCCAATCCTTGTGCCTTGTTTTCGATTGCCTCCAGGATCCATCGTCTTTTTTCCCTCGGGTCCGCCTCGAGTTCAGACAGGCTTCGTTTAACTTCCGCTAGACCACTCTGAGCTCCTCCGCGGAGCCAGAGCGATCTTGGCTGGACTTTATCGTGGATGACACTCGAGGCAGAACGATGGCGAAGAGCCTCATCAATCAATCTTCTCTTCCGGATTGGATTCGTCTCGAACTCGGCTAGTTCTGTCTCCGCGTGGGCTACCACATGATGTCCGTAGGACAGAGCTATAGGATATGATGAGGCCTTGGCAATTTTCAAGAGTTCCCCTGCTTCCTTGACGCTCTTAGTTGCCAACATTCGATGCTTTTCGGGGTCGATCTGGAACCAAGATAGCTGCAGGAAGTGTTCCGCGTAGGGAGAGTTAGGCCATAGTATATCGGCGGCGTACGATACGAAGTTGCAACATTCGTATGCTGCGCGAGCCTTTTCCGCAAGCTTGAGAGATCTTTCAGATAATTTCGTGCTTCGTCTGACATCGTGGGTTCGCTGGGCCTGCCAGAATACTAGAGTGGCCTTTCGATCGCAGAGCCATCCGATTGAAAACCTGTCTCTACTTTTGGTTGCGATCTTGAATGCTTTCTCCCAAATGCGCTCGTATTCGTCGGGGTGGATTATGTTGGCGAACCCTTCTGGCGGTCGGGACAGTGCCAGTAAGGCATGCTCTTCGCTGATTCGAGTCGCCTCTTCCCAGTAGTTCCGTCCTTCTTCGTCGAGCCTGTCTTGATCCCTAACTTGCCCAAGTTCTTCACGAGATGCGTCGATGAACAACGCGGTCCTTACGCAGATACGTGCGAGAAGGTCTTTGTTGACCGGATCATCAGACAACATTTCGATAGCACGCCGTCCGAATTCGAGCGCTTCATCGTAAAGTGTAGTCCTTCGTGACGGATCCCATTCATAGTTCAATGCAACCGGAACCCCTGGAGAGATCAGATCAAACGTCTCGGCAAATCCGACAGGATCCTTCATCCGGTCAAATCGTTTCATCGCCCTCTTCGCGAGAGTCCATGAACTGGAAACGAACTTCTTCTTCGCTGATGGGTTCCGGGCGATCCAGAACCGCAGGTAGGCCTCCATCGCTAGACAATGAACACGCAGTGCCTCATCGTTCCTTCCGGTTCCGCTGAACATGGCTCGCGCTTTCCGAAAAGACACAATTGCCTTGCGAATATTCTCTCTAAACGTTTCCGGCCGAATCGTCTGAAAAGATGCTTGGAAGTTCGCCCGGCCCATCAGGCGAAAAGTTTCCGCTCTTGCGGATCTCGATAGCTGATCTGATGAAAGGAGGTCCGAGTAAGTCTGGCTGGCTTTGAGCCAGCGGTACTTCTTTTCTTCATTTCTTGCTAGGTCGAAGATTGATCGGGGATAATCTTCTCCCCCTGTCACAGAAACCCTCTGGAATCAATCAGATCTCTAATCGTATTAAGCCTCCGGAGTTGTCATGCTGAAAAATACTCATTTAATTTTCAGCATGTTTAGCCTGCCTTGATGTTTGCTCGATGAGGATCCAAGTTTTAGTAAATAGGAATTGGATTAATCTCTCAGCAATCCTTATCCTAGCGATAACGATCGTTTCAAGCCCGATAGCTACCGCGGCCACTCTTCAATCTAGTTCGTTCCCGGGATCTTCGAGCTTGAACCAGTTAGAGAACCTTAGGGATGCGGGAACATCTGGTCTCGCTGTCAATGGTCTGCCAGGCAGAGCAATGCTCGTCCGCACACTGAACGTTGCGGCTCTGAGCGTCTCTCCTCCTTCGAACCCAGTTGATTCAAACCAGATCTCTCCTTCCTTACAAGCACGGTTAGCAACTTTCCCGGACTCTAGCTCGCCGGCTTCATTTAGAGGAGACCCATCGGCGATCAGCAGCACAGTTTCAACAATGGGTCTATCGAACTCGCCTAGCTCGAATCCTCCAGCCTTCCCCTCATCCTCCACAACTCCATCAACCGTGAACGTGATCTCTCGCTTTGACGCGTTAAACCAGACTAAGAGCAATTGTGGATGTGTTCCCCCTGACGTTGTAGTCACAGCCGGCCCGAACTATCTCGTCGAGCAGGTGAACCTAGCAGAGGGTATCTACTCCAAGCAGGGTAGCCTCACCAATTATTTCACACTCGCTTCGTTCTACAACACGAGCCACTCGCTGTCCGACCCGAAGATCCTTTTCGACCAGCAAAGCGGAAGGTGGTTCTCCTCAATTCTCGACATAACAGCCAATAGTGTTCTAGTCGGAGTATCGAGTACGAACGACCCCTTCACCTGGAAGATCTATCAGATTTCAGCAGCATACCAACACACCCGAACATGCACCTGGCAGGTGACCTTGCCCGACCAGCCCATTATTGGAATAAGTGATGACAAAGTCGTGGTCCAAGCGAACGATTTTGCGGTCTATACCGACGACCTTTGCCGCAACATTGGCACTACATTCTTTGCCGGGAGCGGGGTCTGGGCCCTAAACAAGGCCGAGATGATCGCCGGGTCTTCTAACGTCGACATGTCCATCTTTCCACCTGATACGAGTTTCCTATTTTCAACAGAATCGCTTCATCCAGTACAATCCCTTAGCACGACCACAACAGAATACTTGGCCAGCGACTGTTCCGGAAGTTGTACTCACTTTGGCGTTGGATATTCGTCCTCGGTTTATCTCTACTCCATGGTAGGAGTTCCGCCTGGAGCAGTGGCTCTCAATTCTCCGATCAACATCCCTGTCTCGACGATCAGACCCGCCCCAGCAGGGCTCCAACTCGGAACGAACAGCACCATCGACACAGGGGACATTCGTGTTCTCGACGCCGCCTGGTTCCAAGGCAAACTATGGCTGGGCTTGGACAACTCATGCGTGCCAAGTGGAGACAGTGTTGCACGATCATGCATTCGCCTGGTTCAGATTGATACAACGACGAATCAGAAGCTTCAAGACGTGAATGTTGCCGATAACTTCTTCTATCCAGCTCTGCGAATGGACAACCAAGGCGACCTTGAACTAGTATTTGGATATTCATCCCAGACGAGCTTTGCATGTTGCTATCCCAGCATAGCCGTCTCAGCTCAGGGAGTCAGCGATCCCCTTGGCACATTTGTGCCGCCCCAAGTTATCATTACCGGCTCTGCGAACGATACTACACAACAGCACATCTGCTGCCCTTCCCGGCCCAGATACGGAGACTATTTCGGGGCAGCTGTCGATCCGTCAGACCCTACTACAGTCTGGGTAGCAGGGGAATACCACAACATCGCAGCTGGAGATTGCTGGAGCGGAAACTGTTGGTCGACATATGTATCGAGCATTAAGTTCAATGGACTATCGCTCAAAGCCAGCCCATCGTACCTGACAGTAGCAACGAGCAGCTCCGTCACTTCAACAGTAACGCTCTTGAGCCTTGGCGGGTTCTCAGGAACAGTATCTCTTACCTCATCCATCACACCAACGGGGCCGACAACCTCTGTGAATCCGACCAGCGCCACGGTGCCGGCCGGGGGATCGGCGTCGACAGCATTGACGATCACCACAAGCTCGAGTACGCCATCCGGACTGTATTCCGCTACAGTCACGGCCACTATCGGATCTGGATCCTACAATATCACGATACCCGTCACAGTTGGACCGGACTTTTCTATCGCCGCCAACCCAGACAGCCTGACTGTTGCCCCGGGACTCTCAGCATCATCAGCAGTCACTTTGCAAAGTCTCAATAGTTTCACAGGTAGCATCTCCCTGACAAACTCGACCCCCGCAGCTGGTCCTACACCATCTCTCAGCGCCTCGAGCGTCACTCTTACGCCAAACGGGTCCGGAACCTCAACGCTGACCATCTCGACCACATCTCTCACACCTCTGGGAAGATACCTCGTGATCGTCATTGCCTCTGCTGGCCAGCTGGTTCACTCGGTTACACTAACTGTCACTATAAGAGGCACGTTCACGATCGCGGCCAGTCCCTCGACGATACGGATAACCTGCGGCACTGGCGGTTGCGACCCTGCAGGAGGACGTGTAAACTCAGTCCTAACCCTCACTAGTGTTAGAGGGTTCTCTGGAACCGTGAATCTCACCTACACTCCACCAAATCCCAACTGTTGCACCACGGTCACGGGACCTTCCTCAGTGTACGTCCCGCCCGGGGGATCTGGAAATGTCACAATTACTGCACGAGTCTTTGGGACGACGAGTGGTACCTACTCTTGGACTATCAGTGGAAACGGCGGGGGATTCTCAAACAGTACAACGCTGCCAATAATCTACACTTGGTGCGGTCACTGCATCTAATACAGCGGTAACTTACGATATTTCGCGCCAGTCGCTCCGCTGACCGGACGTTTCCCGAGATGAGGCTCTGGTATAATTGCCCAGTTCACGGAACTGTGAAGGAGGCGAGCGGGTTCTGTCCGCGCTGCGCCGAGGAGTGGCCCTAAGGCCGAAGCATGAAGCACCGGCAATCAGGCTCTCAAAAAATAAGCATGCTTTTCTCGACCCCCGGGGGTGGTCTTTTTTCCCGCGCCCCGCCCTTTGTGAAACTCGGAAAATTCCACGTTCAGCCAGCCTCGCCTAGCCCGTCGCCGTTCACGGCGCAAAGTCTCACAGTGAAATCGCCCATTATCAGCCCCGATCCCGAATCTAAGCCCGCGATTTCCAGACCATACTATTCCACGCTTATCCCTAGGGGGATCCACAGGGGTCGAAAAACCCGGGACAAGCCGATAACACGCCCGTCTCGAAAAAACAAGCCCGAAAACATACCCTGACGAGAAGAGGATCTGGAAAACAAATTCGTATGACTTTCGCAGAGGCTCGTCCGCGAGAGCGTCAGCACTGTAGCTCGCGAGCGTTAACCGGTTGTTGGATGCATCCCTCATGCGTTATACAGTCAAAAACGCCGTTCGTTGTCTCATGTTCGGGCTCGTAAGTGGACATTCCAGTCAAGAATATCTTAAAGAACCGGATCGGGCTATTTCACGGCGTGTCTACAGTGTTCTACAGGCACTGTCCAGGGTGCGGGCGACGATTTCACATCGAGCTTGTCAGCAAGAAACTCACCAAGGTCGATAGGACCTCAAGACCGAAAAAGATCGTTACGAACCTGGTTGGGGGCGGTCTGGCGTATGCTGCCTCTCCCGCCGTCTTTGTTGTCCAAGAAGGCGACCCTACGGTGACAGACATCGAAGAATTCCAGTACACGTACAAGTGCAAGCACTGTGGCCACGAATGGGCTGAGAAACGAGTCATAAGACACGAAGAGGATTGACCCACCTTAGACGAGAAGGCGCTAGCGCGCAGAATTCATAAGTAGCGCCTCTCCAACCGGCTGTGGATCATGAAGATCAAACTAACGAGCGTCTTCGTCAACGACCAAAACAGAGCGCTTGACTTCTACACCAAGACCCTAGGCTTCGTCAAGAAAACAGACATTAGCGCAGGCAACTACAGGTGGCTAACAGTCGTCTCACCAGAAGACCCGAACGGGTCCCAGCTTGTTCTCGAGCCAAACGCCAACCCCGCCGCACGAACATACCAAGAATCCATCCTCAAACAAGGCATTCCCGCAACCATGCTCTTCGTCGACGATATCCAGAAAGAGTTTCAAAGGCTAAAGAAGCTCGGCGTCCACTTCACCATGGAGCCAACAAAAACACCCGGCTCAACAATAGCCCGATTCGACGACACCGTAGGCAATCTGATTCAGATCACGCAACTTAGCTAGCCACCCAGCGGACGTCGACGCGACCGTTCGGGAGCCCGCTTGGGTTCCATTCGAGGTCTTGTCTATCGCGATTTTTCTTCTGCCTTCAAAGCCATGTCTTGTTTGTGTTCGATCTGTTTCTGTTTAATCTCCTCGTAGAGGTTGCACCAGTCGCGGCCGGAGACGACGAGCTGGTAGACCTTGAGCTTCGGATGAATGCACATTGCCCTATCAAACAGATCAGCGTTGAGCGGATCGGTCGTGGCAAACCAGATACAAGATAGACAATTCTGGCTCTGCCACTGTATGCCCTTCAACCGCTTCTGTACTTCAGACTCAGACCCAGACATGATGTATCGGCAAGAAATGAACTCATGAATAGTAATTAAGCTCTGAAAAACGAATCGAATTCCATCAAACTGTGATTGTCGGCGCTGACCAATTATTGCATCGGAGACTTTCTGGTCGTTTCTTCTGCTCGGACACTCTGATAGCAAGCAGGATCGGACCGATCCCTGTTGTCAGCAGAATGGAGGCCAAGCAAGGACTCACCTTTGCTCAAGGAAGGCTATTTTAGTGAAAGATCGCTCTTTGATTTCAGATTTAGTTGCGTAGGCCGCGTAGGGTCAAACCGCTCGCTACAATAATCTCCGCGGGCCTCTCCAAATTCGGACGCCGCGACGGTGTCTACGCCCGCGAGCTATTCGCCGAAGCAGCTCTAGAGGCCTTTCACCGAGTCGAGGAGCTGGACCCTGGCAAGGATATCAAAGCCGCCTTCATCGGCCAGATGAGCGAGGCCTACGAGCATCAAGCGCACGATGCCCCGATAGCCGCAAGCTGGGCAGGTCTGTTGCCCGCGCCTGCAACGAGGATAGAGAACGCCTGCGCCTCTTCGGGATCTGCCCTTCGCGCCGGGATAATGGCGATCAAGTCCGGGTTCTACGACATCGTCTTGGTCGGAGGCGTTGAGAAGATGACCAATCAACCAACGCCAGAAGTAACCGGAATTCTTGCCACAGCCTCGGACTATCCCTTCGAACAGTGGAACGGGATGACCTTCCCAGGACTATTCGCCCTCATGGCAACCGTTCACATGCACGAATACGGAACGACGGAGGAACAAATGGCCGCTGTGGCGGTGAAGAATCACAAGAACGGCGCTTTGAATCCTAAGGCTCACATGCAGAAAGAGGTGACCATGGACGAGGTAATGAAGTCCCGTACAGTCGCATGGCCTCTCAAATTGTACGATTGCTCCCTCATAACAGATGGAGCCAGCTGCCTCATTCTGACTGCGCCCAAACTCGCGAAGAAGCTCAGCGACAATTATGTCCATATTATCGGTTCAGGGCAGTCTCAGGACACCTTCTGTCTCCATGAGCGTGACAGCCTCA
>Ga0209057_1002459_pt1 | contig 14225 bp, 14 predicted proteins | sample GraSoiAngelo_146_FD_185903 | JGI IMG/M metagenome (GOLD analysis project Ga0209057, IMG submission 185903) | Grasslands soil microbial communities from the Angelo Coastal Reserve, California, USA - 14_1009_05_30cm (SPAdes) (version 2) | ecosystem: Environmental > Terrestrial > Soil > Grasslands ... | reverse complement strand
AGACCATCCGTTGTTCGCGCTGTAGGTCAACAGACCGGACGCAGTGAAGACGAAGAACTGGTAGTGGAGACCGTACGGCCAATTGTTCAAGCTGATCTCCCTCCACACCTCTTCCTGGATGTCGCCATCGGTCGTGTACGTCCCGTGTGGGTATGGGCGGCTGTCGAGCACCCAACCCGTCCACGTCGAGTTGTTGCGGATGCAGTTGTAATAGTCACAGTACTGGGTGGTCGGGTTGTAGAACGTGGAGCCGCCGACATCGATCAAGTACCGACGGATGAGGTTCCAGTATGTTGAGTCACTGCCGTACTTCTCGAAGGTGTAGCCCGGGGGCACCCAGAAGATGGCGTAGCTTCGAATCCAGTCCTGGACACGGCCGCCGTGGAACCTGAGCGGATACGAGTTGTCCGAGGGCGGGGTGCCAGCAGCATTGTGTGCGCGGAACGGATGTTCCTTGTGCGGCCCAGAGCGGACCTTGAGCGGCGGGACGCTCGCCTCCGGTGGGCTCTCTGGCGGCTGCAAGAAATCGGGCAGCTGTTGGGAGTGCGCCCCGCCAGGCCCCAGATAGAGAACAACGGCGCTGACGAGAGCGAGGAGGCGCACCTTGACGCTCCGCTTCTCGGTGAACGAACCAAGGGGCACCTCCGCGGGACCGAACTCTTGACGCATGCAGAACATCGATGGCTCCTCCTTCTGACTGTTGGGGTCTCACGCCGCGCGTTCCGGCTGGAAGAGCAAGCGCGATGCCGTCACGAAAGTGGCCGCGGATCTGACGGGAAGAGGCGAAAAATCGAGGTCGCACGAGGACGGTCGGGAATGCTCGCGCCCGGCCTGCTAACGCGGGTTGGCATCGCCACCGTCGCCGACGAGTCAGGTGCAAACCAGACTTAGCGCCGACCAGTGGACTTAGCGTTCCGAAATTCGCGGACGCTCTGTCAGCGGTCACTCGGTACTGGCACCCTAGTTGCTCTTCCCGAGCGCAGAGGTGCGAGCACAGATGACGCCGAAACGGGACGCGCGGGCAAGCAGCGGTACTCCGGTCGCAGCGAACGTTATGCCGGTGGCGGAGGCGGCGCAGGCGAGAACCGTCACGGCAGGCGGCTGGTTCGTCGCCGAGGACCTGAACGGCGATCTGCTCGTCGTGGTGCTTCCGCGGAAGACGGAGCAGGGATCGTAATTTCCACGCTCCGAACTTTGGGGAACCGGAGGTCCCCGGGCGACTGCCTTCGCGTCCAAGGGCATGGTGCAATTGAAGCGGGGCCAGGTACGGAAGTTTCCTGCCACGGGCGTCGCCCGGCGTCCAAGAACTCGCGCCCAGCGCGTTGGCACGAGCCCCTGGGAGATCGTGGTCGAGCCGCCAAGACCAGCCGGCCCGACGTCGGTGAGGCGCTCGTCGCCGGTGGCCGGCGTACGGCGCAACTGTCTACGTGTGCGGGCCCTCGAACTCGCGGCGGCTCCGTCGACGGTAGGCGTGGCTCGCGCTGCAGAACTAGGAGCGGTGGACCGCTAACTCGTCTTGGCGACCTGCCCCTTCGGCGCTAAGGGAATCTAGCGTCGCGCCGCGAGCGACGCGCCGGTTACGATGTCTTTGCTCATCCCGGCGACACATGGCGCGTGGCACCCTCCTTGCTCTTCGCTGCTCGCAAAGGAGGACACACCATGACCACGCAGATGATCACGAGGATGGGGTTCGCAGCGGGGCTTCTCTTGCTCGGCTGCCTAGGCGAAGCCGGAGCCGCGGGATCCTGTCCCGGCGGCCGCTTCCTGGTGCACGGTGACGCGCTGATCGCCGAGGCGAACGCGCCGGCTGTGGACGCCGTCGTGATGACGGGGTCGCTCGTCTCCGTCGCCAGCGGGTGCAGGCCGGTCGCCGCCAAGTTCAAGTCGGCTCGCAGCGGGACGCTCGTCCGCGCCGCCTTTCCGGAATGTCGCGAGGCGGGTAGGCGGTTCGTGCTGAAGGCCACCGTCGACCGGACGTGCACCTCCATGACGGGCACGTTCAGCGCCAAGCGGCCCAAGTTCAGACGGCGCTTCGTGGCGACGCTCTCGACCTGCGGCGACGGCGTGCTCGACGCGGAGGCCGGCGAGCAGTGCGACGACGGCACCTCGGTCAGCCGAGACGGTTGCGAGGCGAACTGCACTCGCTCGGCACCACCGACCACTACCACCACCACGACAGTGGCGCGCACGACGACGACCACCACCACGACACTCCCGCCCAACATTATCATTGACCCTCCGCCGCCCGGCGACATCATCGAGCCCCCGCCGCCCGGCGACCTTCCGCCCGGCGACGACCTTCCCCCTCCGCCGTTGCCCTTCTGAGAGCAAGGAGCAGTCGCCCGTCGCATCTCATTCACGCGCCTGGCGGCGTATCCTGTGAGGTGGTTACACCTAGCTTGCTCGCAAGGCTGCAGCGTTCGCGGGTTCGCCTTCGCGTGCTGGCACCGTGATTGCTGTCTCTTTCGGACAGCGTGACTGCCCGGATAGCGGGCCATAACCCAGAGGAGGAAGAACGATGATGCACTCGGAACACAGCACGATGACGAAGGGAGCAGACTCCCGATGCCGAGGCACCGGCTTCTTTGCCGTTGCCCTCGCCCTTGCCGTTCTGGGCGGAACGAACCCAGCGAGAGCCGAGGTCGTGCCGACGCCCGGGCAGCTCTACACGGTGCCACACTCCTACTGCATCGACGACGCCCAGCCGAGCGCGTATCTCGGAGACGCGAGCCGCACCGGGATCGTCATCGATCCGCCGTCGATGTACATGTCGTTCTACGACACGAGCACGTACTCCGAGCAGACCGTGTGGTGGCTCCCCGCCGTCTTTACGTGGAACGGCACGGCGTGGGTGCTTGCCGGGAAGGGTCAGTGGCAGCCCGGACTCGCCCAAACGTCGGTAAATCTGCTGAGCTGCTTGACGGGGAACTGCAGCTTCCAGCCGACGGAGTTCACGGGCTGGGACCGCTTCAGCTTCACGGTCACCCCGGGCCACTACTACAGGGCCGCCATCTACTACTACTGGAACGCGACGATCGACGTCGGCCACGGGGAAACCGTCCGCGTGGGCTCCAATTTCGTCGGCCGATGGGCCTCCTACCCGCCGTACTGCTACATCTCCGGGAACGGGAAAAACATCACCATCCTGCCGCTCCAACTCCCATGAAGAGCACGCCGGCCGGTCCCCCTCTCTCCGAGGAGGACCGGCCGGCCCTTTCAGCTACGTTTTGCCGCCCCCTTCATTCGGGTTAGGGATACCGATACGATCCGGTACGATCCGGAGTCAGAGTCGGGCGGCGAGAGTGGCAATGCAGCGCGCGGCCTTCCTGGCCTGTCTCGTCGCCGGCGGCGCGGCTCCCCCGGTCGCCGCGGCCGCCGCACCGGCGTGCGCGGCCTTCGACCACGAGCACCAGGCATGGACGCGCCTCCTCCAGCAATACGTCAAGGACGCGCGGGTGGATTACGGAGGCCTCCACCGCGAGGCACGGCCGGCGCTCTCGGCTTATCTCGACGTGCTTTCGGCGGTGTCGCGGACCTGCTACGCAGGTTGGACGCGCGAGCAGCGGCTCGCGTTCTGGATCAACAGCTACAACGCCTATGCGGCGGAGCTCATCCTCGAGCACTACCCGGTGCGCAGCATCCGCGCGATCGGGTGGCTCCCGGGGTCGGCCTTCCGGACGAAGTTCATCCCGATGAAGGACCTCGCGGGCGGCGAGCTCTCGCTCGACGACGTCGAGCACGAGCACCTGCGGAAGGAGTTCGGCGAGCCGCGCATCCACTTCGTGATCGTGTGTGCGTCGGTGAGCTGCCCGCCGCTGCGCTCCGAGGCGTACCGCGTCGCCGACCTCGAGCGACAGCTCGACGATCAGGCGCGGCGGTTTCTCGCCGATCCCACGAAGAACCGCTTCGACCGCAAGTCGCGGACGCTCCACCTCTCGCCGATCTTCAAGTGGTTCCGCGAGGACTTTGAGAAACCAGCTGGCAGCCTGCCGGCGTTCGTCGCCCGCTACGTCGACCCCGCGACGGCGGCGGCGGTCAAGAAGCCGGGCGTGCGCGTCGAGTTCCTGGATTACGACTGGTCCCTGAACGGGAGATAGAAATGGTCGAGACGGCCGACTTCGACGCTACCCTCGCGCATCATGGGCTGGCGCCGCTGCGCCGCGGCAAGGTCACGACGCTCCAGGTGAACGTCGGCAAGCGCTGCAACCAGGCCTGCCACCACTGCCACGTGGAGGCAGGCCCGACGCGGACCGAGATCATGGGCGAGGCCGTGGCCAGCCGTGTGCTCGAGCTCCTCGCCGCGAGCGCCGACGTGACGATCGTCGACCTCACAGGCGGCGCGCCAGAGCTGAACCCGCACTTCCAGCAACTGGTGCACGAGGCGCGGGCGCTCGGCCGACACGTGATCGACCGCTGCAACCTGACCGTGCTCTTCGAGCCGGGGATGGAGGACCTGGGGGAGTTCCTGGCGGCGCACGACGTCGAGATGGTCGCGAGCCTCCCGTGCTACACCGCGGAGAACGTCGAGAAGCAGCGCGGGCACGGCGTCTTCGAAAAGAGCATCGACGCGCTCCGGCGCCTGAACGCGCTCGGCTACGGGCGGTCGGACTCGGCGCTCGTGCTGAACCTCGTCTACAACCCGGTCGGCGCGTTCCTGCCGCCGCCCCAGGCCGAGCTCGAGGCGCGCTACAAGGACGAGCTCCGCGGCGGCTTCGGGATCGAGTTCCACCGCTTGTTCACGATCACCAACATGCCGATCAAGCGCTTCGCGGACTTCCTCGTGCGCCAGGGGCAACGCGAGGCGTACATGAGCCTGCTCGTGAACCACTTCAACCCGACGACCGTCCCGGGGCTCATGTGCCGCTCGCTGCTCAGCGTCGGCTGGGACGGGACCCTCTACGACTGCGACTTCAACCAGATGCTCGAGCTGCCGCTCGGCGCAGGCGTGCGGACCATCTGGGAGCTCGACTCGATCGACGCCCTCGCGACACGCCCGATCGCCACCGGCAGCCACTGCTTCGGCTGCACCGCGGGCGCGGGGTCGAGCTGCGGCGGCGCGCTGCAGTGAGTGCGCCGTCTGCGGTTGGCGGCGCAGCCGCGACCGGCCCGTGGGTGAAGCGTCTCACCGCACTCGTGTTGGTGGTCGCGCTGCTGGCGGCGGTGAGGTTCCTGCCGATCGAGCGCTGGCTCCTCGACGTCGTCGCGTGGGTGCAAGGCGCGGGCACGCAGGGGATCGTCGTCTTCGCGCTCGTCTACGTGCTCGCGACGGTGCTCTTCCTGCCGGGCGTCATCCTGACGCTCGGAGCCGGCTTCGCGTACGGGGTGGTGATGGGGACTGGGGTCGTGTGGGTCGCGTCGAACGTCGGCGCCGCGGCCGCGTTCCTCCTCGGGCGCACGCTCGCGCGCGACGCGATCGCCGCCCGCATCGGCACGAGCCCGCGCTTCGCGGCGATCGACCGCGCGGTCGGCCGGGAGGGACTCCGGATCGTCCTCCTCGTCCGGCTCTCGCCCGTCTTCCCCTTCAACCTCCTCAACTACGCCTTCGGCCTCACGCGGGTCACGCTGCGCGACTACCTCATCGGCTCGCTGGTCGGCATGCTGCCGGGGACAGTCATGTACGTCTACCTGGGGTCCTTGGTCACCAGCTTCACCGAGCTGGCGGCGGGGCGACCGTCGGGCGGAGCCCTGCAGCAGGCGTTCTACTTCGGGGGTCTCGTCGCGACCGTGGCCGTCACGCTGTACGTCACGCGCGTCGCCCGCCGCGCGCTCGCGGACGCGACGGGGGATGAAGCGCACGCGGAACCGGCGCCGCCGGTACCTCCTTCGCTGGTCCAGCCCGACGACGAGCACAACCGCGTGCTCATCTCTCACGTGCACCCGCCCGGCTGGACCAACCCGACCCCGGCCGCGCGCTACGACCTCGTGGTCGTCGGCGGCGGGACGGCGGGCCTCGTCTCGGCCGCGGGCGCCGCGGGGCTCGGGGCACGCGTGGCCCTCGTCGAGCGTCACCTCCTCGGCGGCGACTGCCTGAACGTCGGCTGCGTGCCGTCGAAGGCGATGATCGCGGCCGCGCGCATGGCCGCGACGGCGCGCGAGACGCCGGCCTTCGGCGTCGGCGTGTCCGGCGTCGACGTCGACTTCGCCGCGGTGATGGAGCGGATGCGGCGGCTGCGCGCCGGGATCGCGCCGCACGACGGCGCGGAGCGCTTCACGCGGCTCGGCGTCGACGTCTTCCTCGGCGACGGCCGCTTCACCGGCCGGGCGGCGCTCGAGGTGGACGGCCGGCGGCTCACCTTCACGCGCGCCGTCATCGCCACCGGGGCGCGGGCGACGGCGCCGCCCATCCCGGGGCTCGAGGAGGTCGGCTACCTCACCAACGAGACGGTCTTCTGGCTGACGGAGCTGCCGCGCCGGCTCGCCGTCATCGGCGCCGGCCCGATCGGCTGCGAGCTGGCGCAGGCCTTCTGCCGGCTCGGCAGCCGCGTGACGGCGCTCGAGATGCTGCCGCAGGTGCTCGGGAAGGAGGACCCGGATGCGGCGGCGGTCGTCGAGCGGCGGCTCCGCGCCGACGGCGTCGCGATCGTGCTCGGCGCCAGGATCGAGCGCGCCGAGCGGCGCGGCCGGGACAAGGTCCTCGTCTACGAGGCTGCGGGCGCGCGCCGCGAGGTCGCCTGCGACGCGATCCTCGTCGGCGCCGGACGGGCGCCCAACGTCGAGGGGCTCGGCCTCGAGGCCGCGGGCGTCGCCCACGGCCGCGACGGCGTCACGGTGAACGACTATCTCCAGACGACGAACCGGCGCATCTATGCAGCGGGCGACGTCGCCTCACGCTTCAAGTTCACTCACATGGCCGATGCCCTCGCGCGTATCGTGCTGGCGAATGCGCTCTTCGGCGGCTGGAAGAAGGCGACCGGGCTCCACGTCCCATGGTGCACGTACACGTCGCCGGAGGTCGCGCACGTGGGCCTGTACGCCGAGGAGGCCGAGGCGCGCGGTCATGCGGTCGACACGATCACCGTTCCGATGGCGGACGTGGACCGCGCCGTGCTCGACGGGGATGAGGCCGGGTTCTTCCGCGTCCACCTCGAGCGCGGAAAGGACCGCATTTTGGGCGCGACCCTCGTTTCCGCGCACGCGGGGGAGACGATCTCCGAGGTGACGCTCGCGATGACGCGCCGGCTCGGGCTCGCCACGCTGGCCGGCGTCATCCATCCCTACCCTACGGAGGCCGAGGCGATCCGCAAGGCCGCCGACGAGTACAACCGCCGGCGGCTCACCCCGACGGTCAAGCGCGTGCTCGGCTGGTGGCTCGCGGCGCGGCGCCGCCTGTGAGGAGGACGCATGACGTCTTCGTGACGGCGCCGTACTTCTGTTTCCCCTGCGGCGTCGCCTTCTCGAACCGGGCGGTCTTCTTCGACCACCACCACCGTTTCCACCCACCTTGCACGTGTACGAAGAGAGTAGAATCATCTCGTCGGCGGCATCATGGAGCGTTCCTCGGTCAACCTCGAGGCCATCCGTCGGCGCGTCGCCCGACAGCTCGGGCGACGCGGACGGGGCAAGTTCGTCGCCATCGATCGCAAGACCGGCGACTACCTGGTTGCCCCCGACCTCGACGCGTTGGCCATGGCCTTGTCGAAGGACCCTCGCAAGACGACGAGCTTTCGCATCATCCGCCTCGGTTACCGGGCGGCCATCGAGCTGCGTGGTCGCCGGTGATCCGGGGCCGCGTCCGGGCAGGTCGCGAGGCGCTCGTGCCGATGGCGATCCTCGTAGGCGGCCGGGTCGGCATCGCGGACGCCTGAATCGACAGATGCTCACGACCGCGTCAGCTCGAGGACAGCGAGCGCCCGCTTGCGCGCGCACGGTCGTGGAGGCGCGCGCGTTGACCCTCGTTCGGCGCGCGTGATACGCGCGCCGCGATGGACGGGGCGGCCACGGGGGAGGGGATGGCACGGGCTCGCTCCATCCCCGTCGCCGCGGAAGCCGGCCGCGCGCCCGAGGCCGAGTTCCTGCGGGCGACGTGGGCGCTCGCGTGGCCGGTCATCTTCTCGTTTTCCATCGAGTCGTTCGTCGGCCTCTGTGACATGCTGATGGTCGGCCGGCTCGGCCGGACGGCGGTGGCCGCCGTCGGCGTGGGCGTCCAGATCCTCGGCGCCGTCGACGCCGTGATGTTCGCCCTCGGGATGGGTGCGCTCGCGATCGTCGCCCGCCACGTGGGAGCGGGAGAGCGGGGTGCGGCGGAGGAGACGCTCCGCCAGTCGCTGCTCACGGCGGTCGCCGTCGCCGTCCTGATGATCCTCCCCGTCCTCGCCTGGGCGCCGGCGCTCGTCGCCGCCTTCCGCGTGGACGACGCGGTCATCGGGACAGGGACGCGATTCCTCAGGGTCGTCATGCTCGGCGTGCCCGCCAGCGCCTTGCTCTTCGTCATGATCTCGAGCCTGCGCGGGGCGGGCGACACGCGGACGCCGCTCGCGATCGGCGCCGTTGTCGGAACCGTGAACGTGGTGCTCGCCTACGGCCTCATCTTCGGACGCCTCGGCCTCCCGCCGCTCGGCGTGACCGGGGCGGCGATCGCCACCGTCGTCGCCTTTGCCGCGGGCGCGCTCCTCGGCCTCGCGCTTCTCGCGCGCGGCCGGCTCGTGCTCGCGCTCCGCGGGCGCCCGCTGCGGCTTCGACCCGACGTGGTCCGGCGGGTGCTCCGCATCGGCTACCCCGCGGCGATCGAGCACCTGCTCATGCAGGTCGGCTTCTTCCTCTACATCGTGTTCGCCGCGCACCACGGAACGGCCGCCGTCGCCGCGTACTTCATCGGCGTCCGCATCCTCTCGCTCTCCTTCCTCCCGGGCTTCGGCTTCGCGGCCGCCGCGGCAACGATGATCGGACAGAGCCTGGGCGCGCGGCGCCCCGACGACGCCGAACGGAGCGGCCGGGCAGCCGTCCGGCTCGCCGTGTGGCTCATGACCGCGGCCGGCGTCCTGATCTTCGCGGCGGCGCGGCCGATCGCCCGTCTCTTCGTCGATGACGCCGCCGTCGTCGCCGACACGGTCTCCTTCATTCGCGTGCTCGCCGCCTGCCAGCCGCTCATGGCGCTCGACTTCACGCTCGGCGGCGCGCTCCGGGGCGCGGGCGACACGCGCTTCCCCCTGGTCGCGGTCTTCCTCGGCTTTTACGTCTGCCGGCTCGGCTTCGCCTGGCTGGTGACGTTCGCGCTCGGCCTCGGCGTCGGCTGGCTCTGGCTGGCGCTGGTCGGCGACTACCTCGCGCGCTCGGTCCTCAAGGGCGCGCGCTTCCGGTCCGGGGTGTGGAAGACGGTTGCCGTATGAGGCGGGGCGCAGGGCCGGACCCCGGGACGCAGAGGAGCTGCGCCCCGCCGGTCGCGACGAGGCGGCGATCGGCGCTCCAGATGCGGACCGTGCCGCCGATCAGACCGCCTTCGGCGATCGGCGCGACCGCGTCGCCGAGCAGCCACTCCGAGTCGTCGGCTGCGCGGTGGAACCACGCGACGACGTCGAGGTTCGGCGCGGTGAACGGCGGCGCCACGTGCCGCTGGCAGGCCGCCGGCCAGACGAGCGTGTCGATCAGGACGAGGGCGCGGCCGGCGTTCACGAACGGATCGTCGAAGCGAGCGACGGGCCGGTAGCGGTACCACTGGTGGAGGAGGGGCGGTCGCGCGGGGCGCCCCTCGCGCCACAGGTCCGGGTCGACGGGTCGGCCCTCGAGGTTCTGCCAGAAGGGGAACGTCGGCTGGCCTGCGTAGACCTCGTCGGAGGATCGCAGGCCCTCGGGACCGGGAACGTCGGGCGGCTCGGTGTGCTCGTGTGTCAGGCCCGGAAGCTCCGCTGCGGTGCGTACGATCGCTTCGAGGACGGGTTTCCCTTCCTGTGTCATCGACACGCGGAGCGACTCGGAGCGCCGGCCGCGGTGGACGGCCGTTACCTCGAGGTCGACCGGCGCGAAGCGCGCCACGGAGAGATAGTGCGCCGCGAAGGCGACGGGGCGAGGGATACGTGCCTCGGCCCCGGCGGCGCGGAGGGCGATCGCGGCGACGTACCCGCCGTCCGGCCCCCAGACCTCCCACTCGGGTGAGATGACGGCCCGGTAGCGGCCGGCGGCGCCGGAGACGCGGGTGTCGAGGTCGAGGGACGCCACCGCTGCAGTTCATACCCGGCTGGGTAACTTCAGGAAACGATCGCGGTCGGTTCCTGGCTCGACAGTCGTGGATGCGCGCTATCTCGATCGACGGCCACCGACGCCCGCCGCCAGGATGAGCCGCATGGGCGTGAGCTCGCGGGTCACCGGGTTGACCATCAAGCCGAGGCTCTCGAGGGTGAACGCGCCGAGCAGCGGGGTCACGGATGGAGGCGCGAAGAAGACCTTCGACGTCGCGCGCTTGTCCCCGAGCTCGAAGAATGCCTCGCCAACGGGGTACTCCTCCTTCGTTCCGTCGGCGAGGGAGAACTCGAAGTGGCGGCGCCCGTTCAGGACGCGCACGCGGTCATCGAGCCGCCGCCCAGCGCCTCCGTCGCGGCCGGCGCCAGCGGAAGGATGACGGTGAACCGTGCGCCGCGGCCCTCGCCCGCGCTCTCCGCGCAGACGGTGCCGCCGTGGAGCTCGACGAGCTCGCGGACGATCGCGAGTCCGAGGCCGAGGCCCTGCTGCGTCCCCCCGGCCTGGCGAAAGGGTTCGAAGACGTGGGGCAGGAAGGCGGCGCTGATGCCTCTTCCGGTGTCGGTGATCGTGAGCCGCGCGCGCCCGTGTACGCGCCGGAGGCGGACCAGGACGCGACCGCCGAGGGGCGTGAACTTGACGGCGTTGCCGACGAGGTTCCACACCACCTGTTGCAGGCGCGTCGGATCGGCGAGCACCTGCAAGGGCTCGGCCCCCAGGTCCTCCTCGAGCGCGATGCCCTTCGCCTCGGCCGCCACGCGCAGGGCATCGAGCGCGCCCGACACGGTGCCCCCCAGCACGAGCGGACGGATCGCCAGCGAGAGCTTGCCGGCGGTGATGCGGGCCACGTCGAGGAGGTCGCCGGCCAGCCGCTCGAGCGTGCGCGTGCTGCGGTCGATCGCCTCCAGCGCGGTCTCGTCCACCTTTCCGCGGCGAAGCAGGCGCGACCAGGTGACGAGCTGCGCCAGCGGCGCGCGCAGCTCGTGCGACACGGTGGCGAGCAGGTCCTCCTTGGCGCGGCTCGCGGCCTCCGCGTGCGCACGGGCGGCGCGCTCCCGGGCGAGGAGAGCCGCTCGCTGCTCCTCGGCCCGCTTGCGCGTGATCGCCTCGCCGAGCACGTGGGCGATCGCCTGCAAGAAGTGGCCGTCGTGGGACGCGAGACGTCGCGGCCGCGTGGCGTGCGCGCTGACGACGCCGAGCGCTCCCTCCGGCCCGCGGATGATCACCTTCACGAGGGTGACGCCGTTGCGCGCGGGTAGGTTCGCGCCGTCGTCGATCAGGAGGGACGCGTCGGAGAGCACGTCGGGATCGAGCGTGACATCCTCCACCATGCCCCCCCGGCAGCAGACGGCCGCGCGCAGCGACGCGGCTCGACCGTCGCCCGGCAGCTCCCACACGGCGGCGTACTCGATGCCGAGCGTCCGGGCGACGTGCGTGGCAGCCTCGTGCATGAGCCCCGAGAGCTCGCCGCCCGCGAGCGCCAGCCGGCCGACCTCGGCGACGACCGCCTGCTGGCCGCGCTCGGCCTCGGCGCGTCGCCGGGCGGCGCTCAGCGACCCGGTGAGCACCGCCACCAGCACGAACATGCCGACACGGAGCGCGTCATCGAAGCTCTCGATCGCGAGCGAATGCACCGGGGGCACGAAGAAGTAGCAGGTCGCGAGGGCGGCGAGCGCGGTCGCCAGGAGGGCCGGGCGAACGCCGCCGTAGCACGAGCTCACCACCACGGCCGCGAAGAAGAGCGGCGAGGGCGTGGTCTCGAGACGGGGCCAGACGAGAAACGTCAACGCGAGCGCCACCGTGCTTGCCAGCAGGGCGACGGCATACGGTGCCGCCGTCGATTGCGCGCGCCCAGGATCGTGACCCATCCGCCGCTTGGGGCAGCAAGGTCGGTGCCAGATGAGTTGCCGGCGAATTCAGGCCGGCTGCACGCGGCCGCGTGCTCGGAACGGGACGGAAGGCGGCACCCTGGTCAGCGGGTGGGGCATTTGGTCCCGCTGCCTCCGCCGGGAGCCGCGAGGCCGCGGCGGCGAAGCCGCGGTATGAGGGCGGGGACACGCGCGGCGTAGCTCGCGTAGGCCGCACCGAGGACGCGGCGAAGGGCGCGCTCCTCGACGACGATCTTGAGGCCGAGCCCCACTCCGAAGCCGAAGGTGAGGCACGCCGTCCCGGCCGACGGGTGCGCCAGGAGCGAGCCCGCCGCGAGGAGCAGGAGCGAGGCGTAGATCGGATGCCGGACCACCGCGTAGGGGCCGCGCTCGACGACGGTCTGTGCCGCCCGCACCGTCACGACGCCGGACCAGCTCGCGCCGAGCGCGTGACGCGCGCGGACGTGCAGGACGAGACCGCCGGCGGCGAGGGCGAGCCCCGCGCTCGCGAGCCACGGTGGCGCTGCGAGACGTCCCGCCCTGCGCTCGATCAGTGCCAGGCCGGCGACGGTCGCCGCCACGAGCAGGATCAGGAGCGCCGCGTGCGGCCGCCGTCCACCCACGAGCGCGGGGCCGAGCGCACGGCGAGCCCCGCGCTCGCTCCGAGCGGCCTGGAGGTCGACGACGGCGAGCGCCGCCCACGCCGATACGAGCAGGACGTCGACCAGCCCCGTGCTCACCGCCGGTGCCGACCGTAGAGGGCGGCCGCTCGGGCGTCAAACGCCGCTGCGCACCAGCGCGTCGTGCGCGGCCTCCTTGTCGCTTCAGGTCCGATCTGCCAGAGAGGCCGCATGGCGATCCTCAAGGTCGCACGCCTCGGTCATCCGGTCCTGCGCTGCGTGGCCGACCCGGTGCCGTCCGAGGCGCTCGCCGCGCTGGACACGCAGCGGCTGATCGCCGACATGCTGGAGACGATGGCCGAGTACGACGGCGTCGGGCTCGCCGCGCCCCAGGTGCACGTCTCGCGGCGGCTGGTGGTCTACGGCGTCGCCGCGAACCCGCGCTACCCGGACGCACCGGCGATCCCGCTCACCGTCCTGGTGAACCCCCGCATCGCGCCCGTCGGCGACGAGCAGGAGGAGGACTGGGAGGGCTGCCTCAGCGTCCCGGACCTGCGCGGCAGGGTGCCGCGCTGGACGCACCTCCAGGTCGAGGCGCTCGGCCGCGACGGGCAGGCGCTCCGCTATACGGCGGAGGGCTTTCACGCGCGCATCCTCCAGCACGAGATGGACCACCTCGACGGCAAGGTCTACCTCGACCGCATGCGCTCGATGGAGAGCCTCGCCTTCCTGTCCGAGTTCCAGCGCTACGGGCTCAAGCGCGAGGACTGAGCGCCCGCGAGGGCCGCAGCGGCGCGAGATCCGACTGGGCTCGCTCGGCCTGAGCGAGCAGCCGTTCGGCAACGGGGCCGTGAACCGTCCCGGCACGCTGACCGCGCTGCACGGCGGCGACGAACCCGCGGAGCAGCTTCTTCGCGCGCGACAGCTTGCTCGCGGCGCGGCGGCCGTGTGCGGAGCGCGCGCCCTCGAGCGTACTGCGCAGCGACCTCACACGGGATACCAGGCGGGCCTGCTGCTTCCCGCCGCCCACCTCCGTCGGGGAGGTCTCCAGGAGCACCTGCTGGACCTCGATGACTCGACAGTCGACCTCGTCGAGCCCGGCGAGCGCGTCGCAAGGCGGAATCGTGGTCGGTGGCGTGGTCGTGGAGGTGGAGGTGACCGGAGGCGCGGTCGAGGAGGTCGTGGTGGTCACGAGCGTCGTCGCCGTCGAGCTCGTGGTCGTTGGCGGCTCGGTCGACGTGGTCGTGGTCTCGAGCAGGGTGGTCGAGGTGGTCTCCGGGAGGGTGGTCGTGGTTGTTTCCGGCGCGACTGTCGTCGTGGTGCTTGTCGTCGTGGTGGTGGTGACCGGCGGTTGAGTGGTGGTGGCCGTCGTCGAGGTCGTTGTGGTCGGCTCGACCGTGGTGGACGTCGTCACGGTCGTCGTGCTGGTCGTGGGTGGCTCGGTGGTGGTGGTGGTGGTCGGCGGCTCGGTCGTCGTGGTGGTGATCGTGGTCGTCGAGGTCGTTGTGGTCGGCTCGACCGTGGTGGACGTCGTCACGGTCGTCGTACTGGTCGTGGGTGGCTCGCT
>Ga0209057_1002450_pt1 | contig 14262 bp, 13 predicted proteins | sample GraSoiAngelo_146_FD_185903 | JGI IMG/M metagenome (GOLD analysis project Ga0209057, IMG submission 185903) | Grasslands soil microbial communities from the Angelo Coastal Reserve, California, USA - 14_1009_05_30cm (SPAdes) (version 2) | ecosystem: Environmental > Terrestrial > Soil > Grasslands ... | reverse complement strand
AGCTGGCGGTGGCAAGCGTGACGATGAAGCTGTTGAGGTGAGTCCAGACCACGAGCGCCGCGTTGCCGAATCCCAGCGTGGTGCCCAGGGCGATGGCGAGCAGCACCGCGAGGGCCGGCGGCACGCCGAGCACCTGCATCAGCCAGCCCGCGAACATCCCCGTCGCTCCTCCGATCGCGCCGACCGACAGGTTCATGTCGCCGATCGACAGCACGACCATCTGGGCGAAGCCGATGGTCACGGCGATCGCCGCCGAGCGCAGCAGGAAGAACACGTTGAAGTCGGAGGTGAAGCCTGTCGCGAAGACCGAGAAGAAGATCCAGAAGCCGGCGGTGATGATGAGCAGCGCGAGCAGCCCCAGTGTGCGCAGGAGGCCGGTGCCACGGGGCTCGGTGAGTCGAGTCCGCACGGCCACTGTCCGCGTCGCGCTCATTCCACCTTCAGATGATTGATCTTCTCGAAATCCCAGTCGATGCCGATGCCGGGCGTGTCCGGCGCGACGGCCACCCCGTTGGAGATCTGCAGCGAATCCCTCGTGATGCTGCGCAGCTGCGGGATGTGCTCGACGTAGAGCGCGTTGGGCACCGCGGCCGCGAGGCTGACGTGCAGCTCCATCAGAAAGTGCGGGGCCACCTTGACGTTGAAGGTCTCGGCCAGGTGAGCCACCTTGAGCCACGGCGTGATCCCGCCGAGCCGCGCCACGTCCGGCTGCAGGATGGAGGCGGCTCCCGCGGCCAGGTATTCGCGAAAGTGGCTTGGCGAGTAGATGCTCTCGCCGACGGCGATCGGGATCGAGGTGCTTGCGGCGAGGCGGGCATGACCGCTCATGTCCTCGGCGGGCAGCGGCTCCTCGAACCAGAAAAGCTGCAGCGGCTCGAACAGCTGGGCCCTTCGTTTGGCCTCCGCGTAGGTCATTGACTGGTTGGCGTCGACCATGATGTCCAGGTCGGGGCCGACCGCCTCCCGCACGGCATTCAATCGCTCGAAATCCTCGCCAGGCCGCGGTTTCCCGACCTTGAGCTTGACGCCGGGCCAGCCCTGCCGCTTGGCCGCGATCGCGCCCTCGACCAGCTCCTCGGTGGAGAGCTGGAGCCAACCCCCCTCGGTGTCATACAGCGGTACAGAACGATTGGCCCCGCCCGCGAGACGCCACAGCGGCTGGCCGAGAAGCTTGCATCGCAAGTCCCAGAGCGCCGTGTCGATCGCGGCGAGGGCCAAGCTCGTGATCGCCCCCACCACCGTTCCATGGGTGGACCAGAAGAGCTTTTGCCAGACGCCCTCGATCTGGCTGGCGTCCTCACCGGTGAGCAGGCCGAGCAGGTCGTGGCGAAGGTGGGCGAGCACGGCCCGCCCACCTGTTCCGATCGTGTAGGCGTATCCGACACCCAGCACTCCCTCGCCGTTCTCGATCTCGACGAAGATCGTCTCCTGCTTGACGAAGGACTGGATCGCATCGGTCCGGGGACGTTCCGGCATGAGGTCGACGAGGTACGCGTCGACCCGCCGGATCTTGCTCCGCATTCCAGGTTCCGATTGGACGGCGCGGTCCATCAGCAGGACAGGTACTTGGCCTTGAAGTCGCCCGCGATCTGCTTGGTGAGCGTCTTGAAGTCGTTCTGGTAGGTGGTGGTCTTGTCAGCGCTGATCAGCAGGGTGCCGGAGTCGATGAAGTAAGGAGCGCCGGACTTCTTCTTGCAGCCCCTGTGCATCTGGTCGAGCGCGTACGCGCCGATGTAGGCCTGGCCGTACGGGTTCTGTCCCATCGAGCCGACAAGGAAACCGTCCTTGACGGCGGCCAGCGTGATCGGGTCGTCGTCGATGCCGACCATCTTGATCCGCTTGTCGCCCAACGTTCGCAGTGCCTTGGCGGCGGCGACCGTGGGGTTGTACGCGGTGGTGACGATGCCGTTGATGTCCTTGTGCGCGGCAAGGGCCTGGTTGATCGCGGTGTCGGCGGTCTGCGCGTCCTTGTCGATGTCGGCCAGCGTGATCAGGGTCACCGAGCTGCCTGCTTCGCCGACCGCCTTCTTGACCGCCTGGTCGCGCAGCTGGGTGTTCGGGTCGGTCAATAGACCGGTTCCGTGCAGCAGCACGCCCTTGCCCCCCATCGCCTGGATCACCGTCTTCGCTGCCGTGTAGGCGGACGCCCCCACGTCCGTGGCGAGGCAGAAGCTGGTCTTGGTCGGTTCGTGGACACATCCGCCCACGGCGACCACCGGGTCGCCTCGCGAGACGAGCTGGCTCACGATGCCGTTCGCCGCGTCGCCGTCAGTCGGAAAAATGCCGAACCCGTTGTATCCCTTCGACGCAAGGCTCGTGAGCAGCTGGTTCTGGAACGCATGGGCTCGAAATATGGGTGCGGGCCGCCAGGCACGATCGCCACCGTTGCCGCCGTCGTTCCGCCACCCCCGCCCTGGCTGCCGCCGCACGAAGTCAGCACGAAGAGCACCGCAAGGATGGACACCGCTTCCCTTTTGCCAGTCACAACGTACCTCCTGGTCGCGAAAGTGTATTGGAAATGCCAATATCCTATAGTATATTGAGGCCTCGAAACCGAGTCCCCGCGGTCGGGCGCTGCCCCGGCCGCCGAGACCGCGAACCTCTGCAGGCGGCTAGGTCGACCGCACCGAGCGCTCTCGGGTCCTTCGCGCCAGTGCACCGAGACTGATTCCGCCAAGCAGCCCGGCGTTAATGCGAGCTGAAACGTGGTCCAGCGCTCTCACCTCCTCCGGCGGCGTCGAATGTCCGAGAGGATCTCGCGCGCGGACGTGGCGGCGTGGATGGTTGAGGCGGCGGCTGGTGATCAATACAACGGCCGCAGCATCGGGATCACCGGAGACCATCGAGCATGATCGAGAGAAACACGGAGCTAACAACGGCCGTCCTCTAGGCTCTGGCCGCGGCTTACGCAGTCTCCCTGGTTGCGAACATCTCGCTCCGGCTTTCCATACCCATTGCAGTCGTGCTCATGTTTTCGGTACGGATTTGGTCGTCAAGCGGGACTGCCCAGTCCTTCGGCCGCTCAGCGCGAAAGCGGCTCGAGGTGGTCGCGATGCGCGTCGTAGTGGCGCGAAGAATCCCACAGGATCGTCTCGACGAGCGCCTCCCCATCCAGCCACGGCCAGCGATCGTCGGCGAACAGCTCCTCGTCCGTGACCGGCTCGAGCGCCGCCAGCAACCGGGTGAATGACTCGGTGAACGCCCGCCGCGTGAGCGCCGGCTGATCGTCCATGTGCTCGCGGTGCGTCCGCTCGTTGAACGCGTCGGTGGAGTTCACGGGATCGGTCCCGTCGTACGGTTGGCGGCCCGCTCGGAGGCCCTCGATCACGAGCACGGAGTGGTCGTGCCACCAAGCGATGTGGGCGAGCAGGTCCTTGCCGGTCCAGCCGTCCATCACTGGCTCGAGCAGCCGTTCGTCGGGAATGTGCTCGATCGCTCCAGCCATGCGCTGGTGCGCGTCCCGGATCGTTCGGATCAGCTCCGGCTTGTCCACCGAGCGAGGATGGTATCGCCTCTTCGTCTGGCTAGAGCTCTGAGGACTCTGCTGGCTTCGCCGCCGTCGTGAACTCGACAGGGCGTCGGTGACTTATTCAGGACACAATCCGACCAGCTTGAGAAACCTTCGCGTCGACGAGGTGTGCCAGAACATGCGATTCGCTGGCCCAGATGGCGGCGGCCTGGACACGGCGATTGTCGTACTTCGAATCTGGCAGCTCGAGCTTGCCAAAGACCGATCTGAGATGAGCGTCGATAGTGCGCTCCGAAAGCACGAGCTCGGCCGCTATTCCGGCGTTGCTCAGCCCGGCGGCCAGCAACTTTAAGACTTCTCTCTCGCGCCCGGACAGCACTGACGTGCGCGACGGCTCGCGTCGAACTTGATGGCCGGCGCCGTCTGATGCGGTCGCAGGTCGGTGGGGGTAAGTGGACTCGCCGACCACGGCGGCCAGGACACGAGCGGCGATCGGCCGCAGCGCAAGCGCGACTACAACCACCGAGACTGCGATGGCGAGCGTGGTCCCAATCCCATGGCCGAGGCTGACGAAGAGTCCGGCACAGATGGCGATCATCGCAGTTATCAATCCGAGAACAAGCGAACCAGCGCGCGCCAGCACGCCGGTGCTGACGGTGTAGGGGGCGGCTCGTCCACGAATCGCCAGTCCATAACCGACCGCGGTCAGCGGCCACGCTGCTCCAAGGCCGACCAGCAGGATCACCGCGCCACCGTCATGGCTCACTCCGCGTGCTTCGACAGCGAAACCCAGCAGCGTGCACAGCAATATCTGGCAGACGGGCGCAAAGGACGCGACCGCGGCGGTGGCGAGGCGTCGTGGATCAGCACGCGCGTCGCTGCGTCGCGACCAGATCAGCAGCGCCGGAGGGAGCAGCAAGGTGGAAAGCCACACGTGTCCGCCCGCATCGGCGAAAGGGCCTAATTTCGGCGTTTCACTGCCCGTGCCTGTCCGGGAATCTCGTCAATTGATTTGGGTCGCTTTCAGCCGGATTGCTACACGAACTAACTACATCTCTCGCCGAGCAGCTGGATCCCGATCGGGCTCATCGCGGCGGCCGTCAGAAGGCCGTCCTGTTCGGTGTTTTTCTTTACCTCCCGACTGCTCGGCGGGGCCGATCGCCGAGCTTGTGATGGCCGCCGACCAGGCTCCAGATCCCGCCCGCTTCGCGAGGCCCCTGAACGACGACCCCATTGGAGCGAGAACCCGCGCCGCGCATGACTGATCTGGTCCAGCACGTTGATGCTGGGTAGGCTTTGAACTCCTCCCTGAGCTCGGGCCCGACAGGAGTTCGACCGTGATCTTCTCCTGGAAAGGGAAGTGTCACAGAGAAAGGTTTAACCGAACATACGAAGCGAATCATTTAGGGAATAAGTCATGTCTTGGTCGGGGGAGCGGGATAGGTTTTCAACTTACCGCCCGAATTCAATGGAGGTGTCCGATGAGCGCCGACGAACCCCAGGGCTACGACTACGGTGCCGTAACCAAGTCACCGGTGTCCTGGGACGATTTCGAAGATCTGAAGCGCGTCCTCGGGTTCAGCGACCGGGATCAGCAGTTGCTGCTGAGAGCCGGTGAAATGATCGGGCCTCGACTCGAGGAGCTGTTGGGCCATTGGCTTGAGCAGTTGGGTCCCTGGGTGCATGCCACTTTCTCCGGTCCAGACGTCGAGCGTTACAGCAGCACTGCGGGAGCTCGCTTCGGTCGCGGGATGCTGGACGGCTTCACGCGCACCTACGATCAAAAGTGGCTGGACTACCAGCACGAAATCGGTCTCCGGCACAGCCGTGCCAAGAAGAACCGAACGGACGAGGTGGATTCGGTGCCGGTCGTCCCATTCAGACATCTGGTGGCGTCGATCCACGTGCTGTCGGAGATTCCCGACAAGTTCCTCGACGGCGTCTCCAGCGCGGATGCTGCAGAAATCCGGGCCGCTTGGTCGAAATCTCTATTGCTGCAGGTTGCGCTTTGGAGTCGTAGCTACGTTACGGCCGACGACTGGTAGGGTCGAAATGGTCGGGCGGACGGGACACCATTTGGTCTCCCCGCGCCCACATGCCGGGCGGCGTGCTCGAACTCCTGAGGGCCCACCGACCGGACTTTAGAGTGCGCGACTGATGCCGGTCGAACTCGTGATGCTTTTCGAGCTGCTCCGCCAACCACGGCCCTCATGCGGCCACGATTCGAGTTTTGTAAGCACCACCGTCGAGGCGGAGCCGGACCACGACGAACCCGCGCAGCCGCTCGCGCGCCAGCGCCGCCGCGTCTGGCCGACCGTCCAGGCCAGGCTTGATACCGGTGAACAAGGCGAGTGCCGGATTCACGGCCAGCATTCGTTGCATGAGTTCCGCCACAGCGATTGGCTCAGTGATTACATCCGGAGTCACCGCACTCCAAACTCCGCGTAGGCATACCTGGGTTTGCGAAGTGCCCTCGAGGTTCCTCCACCACGCACCGCCTCCCGGAACCAGCAGCGAATCGCCTACGCGGACGTAGCTCACCGGCGTGGTGTACGAGCGCCCTGTCTTTCGCCCGCTGAACCTAAGCAGCATCAGGCGACTGCTCATTAATGAGTGCAGCGGCGTTGCAAGCAGAAAACGGGCCACTGGATTGAAGTAGCGCACCAATCTCTGAAGAACTCGACTCAGTCGCATTCGCCTCTACCTCCTGGTTGGTGAACCGGTTAATGAGTTCATCCTCCAGGCCAGTTGTGAGCGTGATGTGAACAATTCGCGAACGATGTGAGAAGGTCGGCTATACCTGGTCGCCGCGTGCCGCCACGTGTCATGACCTGCTCCACTTGCCCACCTTCCCAGAGGACGCGCGCGGGCACTGGTCGTTCATCCGTTCGGCCGTATGCCACGCGGCGCTGCCCGATGCCTGAGGTCGCATCGAGTTGGGCCACAATCTGACCACGTGACGCACCAATTTATCGGTCAGGGGTCAGGCCGGCAGGGGCCAATGGAGGGATCGTGAGGCTCGAAAAATTCGCGCGACATCCGCTGCTCTTTGGCCCCTCTCCCCTACATCCCCTGGAGCGTTTGACCAAGTTTCTCGGCGGAGCTGAGGTTTGGGCTAAGCGAGAGGACTGCAACAGCGGCCTGGCTTACGGCGGGAACAAGACCAGGAAGCTCGAGTATCTGGTTGCCGAGGCGCTGGCGCAAGGTTGCGACACGTTGGTCTCCATCGGTGGGGTTCAGTCGAATCACACTCGCCAGGTCGCCGCAGTTGCGGCTCGATTGGGAATGAAATGTGTTCTAGTCCAGGAGAGCTGGGTCAACTGGCCGGATTCCGTGTATGACAAGGTCGGCAACATCCTCCTCAGCCGGATCCTGGGTGCCGACGTGAGGCTCGTGAAAGAAGGGTTCGGCATTGGCTTCAAAGCCAGCTGGGAGGGGGCACTCCGCGAGGTGAAGGCAGCGGGTGGTAAGCCGTATCCCATTCCTGCAGGAGCGTCCGACCACCGGCTTGGTGGACTTGGTTTCGCCCAGTGGGCCCAGGAGGTGGAGCAGCAGGAGCATCAAATCGGACTGTTCTTCGACACGATCGTCGTGTGCTCTGTCACCGGCAGCACCCAGGCCGGGATGATCGCGGGCTTCGCTGCTCAGGACCGTCCACGGCGGGTAATCGGTATCGATGGGTCCGCGAAGCCTGCCGAGACGCACGATCAAGTGAGCCGAATCGCGCGTCAGACGGCCGAGCTGATCGATGTCGGACGAGACCTGCGAGACGACGAGATCGTCCTAGACGACCGATACCACGCGGGGACCTACGGACTGGCCGATGAGAAGACAGTGGCCGCGATCAAGCTCGGTGCGCGTTTGGAGGGGATGATCACCGACCCCGTCTACGAAGGTAAGTCGCTGGCAGGCATGATCGACATGATCACAAACAAAGAGATCGAGCGTGACTCGAAGGTCCTGTACGCCCACCTCGGCGGCCAGCCAGCGCTCAATGCTTACAGCGCTCTTTTTGGCTGAATTACGTGAACTACTACACGGCGTTGCTGTGGAGTGACCGTTGCAGAAGCCTGCTGATGTCGCTCGGAGAGATGATTCCGACAAGCCGGCCGTTGTCGACGATCAGTGTGCGGCCCTCGCTGCAGCCCTCGGCGACGCCAAGTAGGTTGGTGACCGGGTCAGCTGGATTCGCCGTAGACACGCTCTCGAGCGGGCAGGTGATGTCCTTGATAAGAGTCGTTGCTCGTGCTTCCGGCGCGACATTCTTGAGAGCTGCCAGGGTCAACAGCCCGCTCAGCCGGCCGCCAGCATCGTGGGTCGGGAAGGTCGAGTGCCGCGAGGCCAATACGTAGCCATGAAGTGCGTCGTCGACACTGATGTTGTCGGGAGCCTGCACGGGATTCGAGGTCATCACGTCGCGCACACTGATCCCGGACAGCGCCTGACGGATGAGGCCGCCCGCCTCTTCGGAACGCGCTGCGCTGAGTAGGAACCACCCGAGAAAGACGGACCACACGCCTCCGATCAAGCTGCCCGCGAAAACGAAGGTGGCGAGGCCGTACGCAATCAGAAGGTAAGCGAAGCCCATGCCGATGCGAGCGGCGATTCTGGTTGCTCGCAGACGATCACCCGTGCGAAGCCAGATCAACGATTGCAGAAGCCGGCCCCCGTCGAGCGGGAACGCGGGCACCAAATTGAAGACCCCGAGCGAGATGTTGATGTAGCCCAGCCACGACAGGGTCGCGGCCGCAAGGCCCGGATGTGCGCCACCGCTTGCCGAGATTGAAATGACATAGAAAACCGCGCCGAGCACCAGGCTGGTGAGAGGGCCAACAAATGTGAAAAGTGCTTGCGTGCCAGGAGAGTTGGTATCGCTGCTGAATCGTGATACGCCGCCAAACAGCCAGAGCGTGATCCCTTCGACCTTGACGCCGCGCCGCATCGCAACGATGGAATGAGCGAGCTCGTGTGCAAGCAGTGAAGCCAGGAACACGATGGCCGATATCACGCCGGCAGCCCAATAGGCGCCGGAGGGCTGGCCGGGTGCGGCTGACGGCAGGAGGCTGGTAGCGAGGCTCCAGGCGATGAGAGCGGCAACCACCAGGAGGCTCCAGTTGAAACCGACGTGGATGCCGGCGATTCGGCCCAGGCTGACGTTCTCGTTCATGCCTCTCCTATAGGTTCGGGCTTGAGCCCTTTGGTTCTGTTGGTCATAAGGGATGGTAGCCATTACAACTGGTCTCCTATCAATGGTTTGGGACCTGAACACCTGGCCGCGTGGCACCCGGTTTGATCCGGGTGCCGACGGTCTTGGGACTACTTTGCGTAGCGCTGGGTGAACGCGACCTCGCGCCAGCCGGCTCACTGCCCAACAATTCCTGCTTTCGACTCCCGCGAGGGAGTCGGACGGCGCCGTCAGTGACGTGACCGGTCCGCGTTAGGGTGTGGGCGTGAAAAAGCTGGTCAGTGCAGCCGCGGTCTCCTGAGGAATCTCTTCCGGGAAAAAGTGGCCTGCTGGCAAAGCAAAACCTCTCACATCATTTGCCCACGCGCGCCAGATCGCGATTGGTCCCCCGGCGTCCGAGTACCACTGACCGATCGGACCTCGATCACTCCACAGCACAAGCACGGGACACACGATGTGACGTCCGGCCAATCGATCCTCCGCGTCATGAACTTTGTCGAGCTTGGCTGCTGCCCGGTACTCCTCGCAGATGGCGTGAACGGACGCAGGCCTGCTCAACGCCTGGATGTAGGCGACCCGCACATCAGCCTCGAAGACATGGGGCGGTGAACCCCACTCCCCAAGCGCATGGTCAATGATCGCGTCGGGAACAGCGGAAAGTAGGCGCTCGGGTAGAGGCTCGGGTTGCGCCAGTAGCGACCAGGGCCAGAAGGCAGTCACGAACCTCGCGTCGGCCAGGTGCCAGGCATCTTGAGTTGGCACGATATCGAGGACCGCAAGGCTATCAACCCGGGTCGGATGGTCAAGCGCAAGACGATATGCAACGCGACCGCCACGGTCATGCCCGGCGACACTGAAGTTTTGGAATCCGAGGCGTGCCATCACAGCGACCATGTCCCGCGCCATCGCACGCTTCGAGTACGGCTCGTGATCGGGTGTAGAAGCCGGACAGCCGCTTTGTCCATAGCCGCGCAGGTCGGCGCAAACCACGGTGAAGCGGCGCGCCAACAGGGGCGCCACCCGCCGCCACATCAGGTGGGTTTGTGGGAAACCGTGAAGAAGCAGGATCGGCGGCCCGGCACCACCCCAGCGGACGAAAATGCTGGTTTCACCGGATTGCATCTCAGCCTCCGCGAACTCATCCTTCATGAGTCGCTTATGGCGATCTGACGACCTCCGATCCACGTTTCCACGACGTCAATCGCGTCAAGCTGCTCTACCGGCACCGACATCGGATCGGCCGCGAGGACAGCGAAGTCAGCGAGCTTGCCGGCTTCCAACGAGCCGACAAGCTCTTCGCGATGGGCCGCGTACGCGGCGCCAATGGTGTAGCCACGCAACGCAGTCAGCACATCGACACAAAGCTCTGGACCGCCGAGGACCGTTCCATTCACGGTTCGCCGATCGACCGCGGCTTGAACCGATTCCAGGGGTCGAGGCAGCACCACCGGCGCGTCGGAGGAGAGGACCAGCGGGATGCCGGCCCGAACGTACAACCCGAGCGGATTGAGCCCCTGGGCCAGGTCCGGGCCCACCGTTCGCGCCACCCCGTCGCCAAAAGCTCGGTGATGCTGCGGCTGCGAAACCGGGACGATGCTCGAGCGCCGCATCCGCCCGATCTCATCGTCCGTGGGCAATCCGCAATGCTCGATGGAATGCCTCATGTCTGCGCGGGGTCGCTCGGTCTGGGCCGCTTCGACCGCGTCGATGACCATGCCGATCGCGGTCGGCGATTGCGCATGGGTCGCGGTCTTCAACCCGGCAGCATGGGAACGTCGGATCAAATCAAGGAATTCCGATGGCTCGTGATAGAGGACGCCGTGGTTGTGGGGATCGGAGGCATAACCTTCTGGGAAGTACGCCGTGCAGGCGCCAAATGAACCGTCGGCGTAAAGCTTGATGCCCAGAATTGCGAGCTCATCATCGCCGAGGCGTCCGACGAGCCCGAGTCTAAGCAACTCATCCAGCAGCGCCGAGATCACGAGCATGTTGACGCGAATGGGCAACCGCTCGGCTTCTTTTGCAGCAAGGTAGGTCTGCAGCTCGCGCCGCGTCACCTGGGCGTCCACGACGGTCGTAATGCCGGCGCGCAAGAAGCTCTGCATCGCGAGGGCCAGCTGGTGGGCTGCGACATCCGGCGTTTCAGGGAGATGGATGTTCGGCCCATGGTTGCCGATCTTCACGCCGGTTTCTCCGGTCAACAAGTCGCAGGCGGCATCCATGACGAGCCCGTTCGGACGGCCATCGGGATGCCGTCCAATTCGGCCGCCGCGAGGGTCCGGCGTGTCGGCGGTGATGCCGTGCGTGGCCAGCCCGAAGGTGTTGATCGAACCGCCGTGGCCGCTCACGTTCATGATGTAGACCTCGCGATCGGTCGCCGCCACGTCCAGCTCGGCGGCAAGCGGCTCACGAAGCTCCTCCGTCACGCGCGGGTCAAATCCAAAAGCTCGCAGCGGCACCCCGGGCGACAACTGGTGCGCCTGCTCGTGGAGCGCCGCGATCAGCGCTGGAATCGAGGGAGCCACCCTGGGACTTACGTCCAGCCACGTCTGCGTCTGCCCAAGCATCAACGGATGGGTGTGGGCATCAACGAATCCCGGCATGAGCGTCCGGCCGCTCAGGTCGCGCTCCTCGCGATCTCGGCCGGCCGCCGCTCGACAGTCCTCGAGCGAGCCGGCTCTGAGGATGCGATCACCCAGGATTGTGATTGCCTCGACCCGGAGCGGCTCGGCCATGGTCAGGATTGGTCCGCCGCTGAAGATGATCGGCTTTGAATCCAATGGAGGCGCCGTCATTGGACCGCCTCCAGGAACTTACGAGTGCGCTCTTGCTGTGGGCTTTCGAAGAACTCGGTGGGCGGAGCGTCCTCGATGATGAGGCCGCCGTCCATCATGATGACCCGGTCGGCGACCCGTCTGGCAAAGCCCACCTCATGCGTGACGACCACCATCGTCATCCCTTCGTTGGCCAGCTCTTCCATGATCGACAGAATCCCTCCGACCAGCTCGGGGTCAAGGGCCGATGTCGGCTCGTCGAAGAGCATCGCTTTCGGATTCATGACCAGTGCCCGCGCGATCGCGACTCGTTGCTGTTGTCCGCCTGACAGCTCGCCCGGGAAATACTTAGCCCGTTCCGCCAGTCCTACGCGATCCAGCATGTTTTTCGCAATGTCGCGGGCCTCGGTGGGAGATTTGCCGCGGACTTCGGTCAAGCCGATCATGACATTGCCCACCGCCGTCAAGTGCGGAAAGAGATTGAAGCGCTGGAACACCATGCCGATGTTCGAGCGCTCCCGCGCCAGTGTCGCCTCGGAAAGCGGCACCAGCCGGCCTCCCGACTCACGGACGCCGATCCGCTTGCCCTCCAGGCGCACCTCACCGCGGTCGACCGGCTCGAGGAGCGCGAGGCAGCGAAGCATCGTGCTTTTCCCGGATCCAGACGGCCCGAGTACAGCCTTCACGTCACCGCGATGGACGCCAAAGCTCACGCCGCGAAGGACCTCGTTGTGGCCGTATCGCCTGTGCAGGTCGATGGCTTCGAGTAGGTAGCCCTCCGACGTCGCGTGGGACGCGGCGACCGGCTCACCAAGGACGCTTTCGTCGAGCAGGTGACCGAGTGGCCGCGGTTCACTCATCGAAGGACCGCGAGCTGCCGGACACGACTAAGCGTCCCACGTCCGGTCGGCGCCTGGGAGCTCCACACGAACCGGCGCTCGATCTGCGCCTGGATGACCATGAAGATACTGACGAGGACGAGGTAATAGATCGCGGCCGCCGAGTAGTACTCGACAAATCGAAATGTCGAGGCTACGAGCGTTTGTGTCCGCGCCAAGAGCTCTTGAAGCGAGATCACGCTGGCCAGGCTCGTGATCTTGAGCATGGTGATGAAGTCGTTCGACAGAGGCGGAATCGTCACTCGGATCAGTTGCGGCGCGATCACCTTCGAGAAGACCTTGACCGGTGACATCCCCAGCGCCCGCGCCGCCAGTCGCTGGCCGTCATCGATGGAGAGAAGGCCGCCGCGGAAAATCTCGGCGGCGTACGCGGCTTCATTAATTGACAGGGCGATGGCGCCGGCGAAAAATGGCGAAAACCACTCGCCTCTGAAAGCCGGGATGAGCTGGGGCAGTGCATCCCAGACGAAGAGCAGCTGAACCAGCGTCGGGATGGCGCGAAAGATCCAGATGTAGCCCCACGCCACGGTCCGGACTGCCGCCACGGGGCTGCCACGCATCAATGCAAGCAGCAGCCCGAGCCCAAGTCCCGCGACCATCGAGACAACGGTGAGGCTGATCGTCAGCTCGACTCCCGTGATGAAGGCGGGCGACGTCAGCGCCTCGAAGAAGACCGCTGGTCTAAAGTCCACGTCCGCCTCTCAGGCTATGGCCCTTTTCCTTATTTGATCGCGTCCAGGACTTGTGGATCGAGCTGGTACTTCTTGGCCAAGTTGGCCAGGGTTCCATCGGCCTTGAGGGCGGCCAGCGCCTTCGTGAGCGCAGCCTGCATGTCGGACTTGTTCTTCTGGAAATAGATCCCATACGTTTCCGACTTGGGCATTGCAAAGCCGACCTCGTACTGACTGGGGTTTTTGAGCAGCCAGTCGGCCACGGCGGTATCGGTCTCCCACACTGCATCCACCCGCCCGACCACGATCTGCTGGAACTCGTCGGCGACCTTGGGGTAGCCGGCAATCTGAATCGCAGGCTTACCCGCGCTGGTGCAGGCCTTGCTCTGGTCGTTGATCCGCTGCTCGACAAGTCCGCCCGTCTGGATCGAGACCTTCTTTCCACACAGGTCGTCAAGCGATTTGATGTTCTTCGGGTTGCCCTTGGTGACCATGATCACGTGGCCGGTTGCCATGTAGGGCACCGCATCGGCCACGGCCAGCCGCTTCTGCGAGATGAAAAGTGCGGTCCAGACGATGTCGCAGCGGCCAGCGGTCAGATCGGGGATGAGCGCGTCAAACCCGGTGTTGCGGACGTTGAGCGTCAGACCGAACGCCTTGGCAACAGCCCGCGCGCCTTCGACGTCAAAGCCGACCGCCTGGTTGGGATCTGTGACTCCGGCGGAGGCGAAGTACTCCATGGGCGAGTACTCGATATCCACGCAGTCGCTGAGCTCGCCCGACTTGAGCAGACTTGTTGGCGGCGAAACCGAGACCTTCGTCTGAGATCCTGGGCTCGACGTCGTGCCGCCGCAGGCCGCGGTGATGGCCACCAAGGCGATGAGAAGGCATCCGGTGATGGTGACTCGGTCCCTCAATTCGCTACCCTCCCTGAAATGTAAGGTGTAATATATTGCCGTCCGGGAATCGTGTCAATGGGCCGGGAGGAAGCGTGACGCAGATCGAGCGGGTCAGTCTGAGGGAGCAGGTCCGGCGGGCCATCCGATCTGACATCGTGACCGGCAACGTCCGCTCGGGCGAAGTGCACACCGTCGGCGCGTTTGCCGAGCGGCTGGGCGTGTCGGCCACGCCGGTTCGCGAGGCCCTGCTCGACCTCGCGAATGAGCGCCTCGTGGAAGTGCTTCCCAACCGCGGCTTTCGCGTGCGCTCGTTGTCGAATCACGACCTCGACGAGCTGGTTGAGCTGCGCTTGATCGTCGAGGTG
>Ga0209057_1002448_pt1 | contig 14264 bp, 15 predicted proteins | sample GraSoiAngelo_146_FD_185903 | JGI IMG/M metagenome (GOLD analysis project Ga0209057, IMG submission 185903) | Grasslands soil microbial communities from the Angelo Coastal Reserve, California, USA - 14_1009_05_30cm (SPAdes) (version 2) | ecosystem: Environmental > Terrestrial > Soil > Grasslands ... | reverse complement strand
CCGGGCCGCTTAGGCTGGGTCGTCATCGCGTCTTGCGGCGGTCGTACTCCCGTCGGGCGAGCTGGAGGTCTTCCCAGGCCATACGCTTGTACTCGTCGCCGGGGTTGCGCAAGAGGAACGCGGGATGAAACGTGGGGATCAGCACGGCGGCGCCGTACGGGTGCACGCGCCCGCGCAGCTTCCCGATCGGCTCGCGCGTGCCGAGCAAGCTCTGGGTCGCGACGCTCCCGAGCGCCAGCACGACCTTGGGCTGCAGCACCGCGAGCTGCGCCGCCAGGAAGGGCGCGCAGGCGGCGAGCTCGTCTCCTTCCGGATTGCGATTGGAGGGCGGCCTGCACTTCACGGCGTTGGTGATGTAGACCTCGTCGCGGGACAGCTCGACTTTGCGCGCCTCGAGCATCTTGGTGAGGAGCTGCCCCGCGCGCCCGACGAACGGCAGGCCCTGCGCGTCCTCGTCGGCGCCGGGGCCCTCGCCGATCACGATCAGCTCGGCGCGCGGGTTGCCCGAGCCGAAGACGATCGTGGAGCGTCCCTCGCAGAGCTTGCACTTGCGACAGCCCTGGAGCGCTGCCTCCTGGGCCCGGAGCGCCTCGGCGGGCCCCAGTAGATAGTCACCTTTCAGGGCAAGCTCGGTGAAGCCGAGGTCGCGGTGGTGGCGCAAGGTCTCGCCCAGCGCGCCGAGTGCGTCGGCGAGCGTCGCGCGCGGATCGCCCGTCGTCATGCGGGTCAGGCGGGCGTCTTGCGGGTGGCGGCGCCGGCGCGCAGGGCGAGGACGTGCGAGAGTATCGCGTCGGCGACCGCCGACTTCGCCATCCGCGGCAGCGCGCGCGCGCCGCCCCAGCGGTCGAGCAGGAGCACTTCGTTGTCGTCGGCGTCGAAGCCGATGCCCTGCTGGCTCACGTCGTTCGCCACCAGCAGGTCGATGCCCTTGCTCTCGAGCTTGGCGCGCGCGTTCGCCGCCACGTCGTTCGTCTCGGCGGCGAAGCCGACGACGAACGCGCGGGTCCGCCGCGCCGCCACCTCCGCGAGGATGTCGGGGTTCGGCGTCAGCTCGAGCGTCACGTCGTGCTTGCCCTTGATCTTCACGGTCGCCGGCTGCTTGATGCGGTAGTCGGCGACCGCCGCCGCCTTGACGACGATCGTAGCCCGGTCGAGGTGGTGGAGCACCGCCTCGCGCATCTCCTCGGCGGTCTGCACCGGCACGAACACCGCCCCGGCCGGCGGCGTCAGCGCGGTCGGCCCGGAGATCAGCGTGACGGCCGCCCCGCGCCGCAGCGCGGCCGCCGCGAGCCCGTAGCCCATCTTGCCGGACGAGCGATTCGAGATGTACCGCACCGGATCGATCGGCTCGCGCGTCGGCCCGGCCGTCACGATGAGCCGGTCGCCCGCGAGGTCACGCACCGTCACCAGCGCGCGCTGCAGCGCCTCGACGATGTCGTCGATTTCGGGGAAGCGTCCCTTGCCGCGCAGGCCGGACGCGAGCGCGCCGGTGTCCGGCTCGAGCACGGTGACGCCGCGGCCGCGCAGGGTGGCGACGTTGGCGGCCACCGCCGGGTGCTCCCACATGCCGCCATCCATCGCGGGCACCATCAGGACCGGCGCCCGCGCCGCCAGCAGCAGCGTCGTCAGGAAGTCGTCGGCGATCCCGTGCGCCGCCTTGGCGAGGACGTTCGCGGTCGCCGGCGCCACCACCAGGGCGTGGGCGCGCTCGGCGAGCGCGACGTGCTCGACCGCGTCGGGACTTTGCGGATCGAAGAGGTTGGACAGCACCGCCCGCCCGGAGAGCGTCCGGAACGTGAGCGGCCCGACGAACTCGCGGGCGTGCTCGGAGAGGCACACGGTGACCCCGGCGCCCAGGCGCACCAGCTCACGCAGCAGGTACACCGCCTTGTAGGCGGCGATCGAGCCGGTGACGCCGAGGATCAGCTCGCGGCCGTCGAGGCTCATGCCTTGGGCGTGTCGTCCGGCTCCTTGACGCGATATTCGACCTTGGCGGCCGCGATCTCTTCCAGCGCGCCGCTGGTCGGCTTCTTGTGGCGGCTCTCCACGCGCGCCTGGGCGCCGCGGTTGAGCTGCCGCGACCGCTTCGCGGCGAGCACGACGAGCAAATAACGGTTCGAGACCTTGTTCAGCGCGCTCTCAAGGGACGGAAATGCCATCAACTCTGTACCTCCAGGTCCGGAAGGGTGAGGCCGAGCCGCGCGACACGACAGCGCTCGGCGTGAATGATCGATTCGAGCTGATCCAGGGCCTCCTTCACGTCACGATTCACGATCAAGTAGTCGTAGCGCCGCCACAGGGCGATCTCCTCGCGCGCCCGCGCCAGGCGCCGCGCGATCTCCGACTCCGCGTCGGACCGGCGCTCGCGCAGCCGCGTCTCCAGATCTTTGATCGACGGCGCCAAGATGAACACCAGCACCGCGTCCGGATAGCGCGCCCGGAGCTGCGCGGCGCCCTGCGTGTCGATGTCGAGCAGCACGTCGCGGCCCGCTGCCAGCGCGTCCTCCAGCACGCCCGCCCGCGTGCCGTAGAGGTTGCCGTGCACGGTCGCCCACTCGGCGAGCTCGCCGCGGGCCAGCATCGCACGGAACTCCGCCTCGGCGGTGAACCGGAAGTCCACGTTGTCGATCTCGCCCGGCCGTGGCGACCGGGTCGTCACCGACACCGAGTATGCCAGGTCGGGCACGCGCAGCCGGATCTCGCGGCACAGCGTCGTCTTGCCGGCGCCGGACGGCGCCGAGACGACGAACAGCGTGCCGCGGCGTCTAATCACCGGCCGGGCCCTTCTCCGTCAGGAGCCGCTGCGCCAGCGTGGCGGGCTCGAGCGACGAGAGAATCAGATGGTCGCTGCCCGTCACGATGACGGCGCGCGTGCGCCGGCCGTTGGTCGCGTCGACCAGCTTCGTGCTGCCCTTGGCGCTCTCGATGAGCCGCTTCACCGGCAGCGAGTCGAGCGCGACGATCGCCACGATCTGCTCGGCGACGACCACGTTGCCGTGTCCCACGTTCACGAGCCGCGTCGCCGACCGGCCCGCGCCGTTGCTACTCAAGATTTTGCACCTGCTCGCGCATCTTCTCGATGATCCCCTTGGCGGTCAGGGCCGCCTGACTGAGCTCGAGGTCGTCCGCCTTCGAGGCGATCGTGTTGACCTCGCGATTCAGCTCCTGGATGAGAAAGTCGAGCGGCCGACCGACGGCGCCGCCCTTGTCGAGATGGAGCGACAGCTGCTCGAGATGCGCCCGGAGCCGCGTCAGCTCTTCCCGGACGTCGGTCTTGTCGGCCCACAGCGCGACCTCGGTGATGATCCGACCCTCGTCGCGCGTGACCTCGCCGAGCAAGCTCGCGATGCGCTCGCGCAGCCGCTCCTGATACCGCGCGAGCGCGGCGGGCGTGCGCGCGGCGATCGTGTCCACCTGGCTCCGCAGGGCCGCGTGCAGCGTGTGCAGCTCCGCGCGGAGCGCCTCGCCCTCCGTCGCGCGGGCCGTGACCAGCTCGTCGAGCGCGCGGCCGAGCGCCTCGGCCAGGGCGGGCCACGCGACCGTCTCGACCGGCGACTCCGCGTCTTCCATGCGCACGACCCCCGGCTGCTCGAGCACCCACGCGAGCGTCACGTCGCCGCCGATGCCCACGCGGCGGCCGAGCTCGCGCGCTTCGGCGACGAACTGCGCGGCCAGCGCGTGGTCGACACGGATCCGCTGCGCGGACTGGCCCGGTGCTGCGCCGAGCTGCACGGCCACGTCGATCCGACCGCGCTCGAGCCGCGACTGGATCAGCCGGCGCGCGTCCATCTCGAACGCGGCGAGCGAGCGCGGGAGACGAAGCGCGACGTCGAGGTGGCGGTGATTGACGGAGCGCGCTTCGACCGTCACGGTCATCCCGTCGCCGCCGCCCTCGGCCCGACCGAATCCCGTCATGCTGCGAATGACGGGAATTCCATCAAGCCGGGTCGGTGCCATCAAGCGATCATAGGGCGAAATTCCCTGTAGTGTCAATATGTTGCGATTGACAGGGCGAAATCGCCCGGCGTAGACTCCTGGCGCCGGCGAGAGCAGACCACCCATGAGCCCTACCATCGAGTCGCCCGGCGAGCGTACGTGACCCGCTGGGCCCTCGCCACCCTCCTGGCACTCCTGGCGCTGGGCGTCGTCACGGTCGCCCTGGCTCGGTTCTTCGGCAGGTCCGGATCCCGCGCATCGGTCGTCGTCTCGGTCGCCGCCCACTGGCTCGCCGCCTACGTTCTCTGGAGCTTCGCCGGCGGGCTGGCGGTCACGGCGGGCCTCTTCTCTGCGTACCACAACGCTCCGTTCGCCGCGATCGGAGTCCTTGGCGCCCTCTGGCAGTACCAGACCCACGTCCGATGGGGTCGTGAGCACGCCCTGGCGGTCTTCGTCGGCGTGCAGCTCGCGTGGCTGGTGTGGGTGTTGAGCCAGAACGGCCTGTTCCTCGTCGGGTGGTGATAGGCTCGGAAGGATGGGCGAGCGGGACGCGATCCTGGTCGTCGACGACGATCCCAACGTCGCGCTCTTCCTGAGCGACTTTCTGGAGCGCGAAGGGTACCCGGTCGTCGTGGCCCCCACGGGAGAGGACGGCCTCCGCCTGCTCCGCGAGGGCACCTTCGCCCTCGTCCTGCTCGACCTCAACCTGCCCGACGCCGACGGCACCGTGATCATGCGCGCGGCCGAGCGGGTCGACGAGCCCCCGGAGGTCATCGTCGTCACCGGTCAGGCGACGCTCGAATCGGCCCTCCAGGCGGTCGAGAGCCGCGCCGCCGGCTACATCCTCAAGCCCATCGATCTCTCCCGGCTCGCCGCCCTGGTCGCCATGGTGTTCGAGCGGCGACGGCTGACCGGGGACAACGCGCGGCTGCAGGTGGAGCTGGCGGAGCGCCTGGGCGAGAGCGAAGCGCTCACCGCGATCTCGGCCACCGTCAGCTCCACGCTGGATATCCGCGAGGCGCTGCGCCGGATCTGTCGCGAGCTCTCCCGTCTGCTCGGCGCCGACACGGCGGCCGCGTACCTGCACGATCCTCAGAGCGGCCACCTCGTGCCGACGGCCGCCTACCACGTGCCCCCGGAGTTCTTGGCGACGCTCTCGGCGACGCCGCTGCCGCTCAAGGAGCAGGGCTTGTTCCTGTCGCTGTGGACGGAGCGCCGCCCCGTGCACTCGAACGACGTCGCCCACGACGAGCGGTTCACGCACGCGATGTTCCGGAGCTTCCCCCATCAGTCGGGGTTACTCCTGCCGCTCGTCGTCGACGACGAGGTGATCGGCGGCTTCTACGTGGTGTGGTGGACCACCCGGCGCCGCTTCGCCGAGCGTGAGCTTCGCGGGCTCGATCGCGTCTGCGAGCAGGTCGGGTTCTTTCTCCGCAACGCGCGCCTGTACGAGCAGGCGGAGCGGAACCGACAGCGCCTGGAAGTCCTCAACGACGTGTCGCGACGGCTGGCCGCCGTGCACGACCCCGAAGAGGTGCTGACGGTCATCGTCAACGAAGCCGCCCGGCTCGTCGGCGCCGAGGCGGCCGGCCTCCGCCTCCTCGATGGCAACGATCTCGTGGTCGGAGCGCGGACCGAGGCGGCCGCGGCCGTGATGTCACGGCCACGCATCAAGGTGGGTGAGAGCCTGAGCGGCCGGGTCGTCGCCACCGGATCGCCGGTCGTGGTCGAGGACCTGGCGGCCGACACACGGCACGATCCGGCCCACAAGCGCGGCGCCCTCGAGCAGGGCCTCCTCGGCTTCATCGGCGTGCCGCTCCGTGCCGATGGGCGGACCACGGGCACGCTCAACGTGTACACCAAGGGCGCGCGCCACTTCCAGCCGGATGAGATCGCCCTCTTGTCGGCGCTGGCCGACCAGGCCTCGCTGGCCATCGAGAAGGCGCGCCTGTTCCGGGCGACCGACGAGAGCCGGGCGCTGCTGGAGCGGCTCTCCCACGCGGCGATCAGGATGCAGAGCTCCTGGGACCGCCGCGACCGCCTGGACGCCTTCGTCCAGGCGGCACGCGACGTGGTCGGCTTCGACCGCGTCGACGTGTTTCTGCTGACCGCCGACGGCACCCAGCTCGAGCTGGCCACCACGGGTGGCGCGGACGCCGAGCTCCGCCTGCCGGTGACGCCCGCCGCCGGCCCGTACTACGAGGCGTTGAGGAGCCGTCGCCCCATCGCGGTGCTATCCGACGCGGACCTGGCGTCGGTGCTGCCGCTCGGTCACGCGCAGCTCGCCGAGCCCTACCTGCGCTCGCGGCGGTTCGTCGTGGCGCCGCTGGTCGTCGGCGAGCGGGTGATCGGCGCGGTGAGCGCCGACAACAAGTCGAGCCGCCGACCCATCAGCCCGCAGAGCGTCGAGCCGTTCGGGTCGCTCTGTCAGAATCTCGCGATGGCGCTCGAGGAGAGCCGGCTCTACGCCGAGGCTCGCGGCCGCGAGCAAGAGGCGACGAAGCTCTACTCGGTGACGCGTCAGCTCACCACCAGCCTCGACCGAGAGCACCTGCTCGATCTCATCGCCGAGCAGGCGAAGGAGCTGACCGGGTGCGACGCCGTCGGCGTGTTCTTCTTCGACGCCGCGCGCGGAGCGCTGGTCTTCCATCGCGGCCTCAATCTCGCCCCCGCGCTGACGAGCGCCCTCGCGCTGCGCCCCGGCGAGGGAGTCGCCGGGCGCGCCTACCTGCAGCGCGAGCCGGTGTGGACGCGTGACCGCCGCAACGACCCGGCGATGCATCACGCGCCGGCGACCCAACTGTTGGTCGACTCCGCCGCTCCGCGCGCGTACCTGGGGGCGCCCATCACCACCGGCGAGGAGACGCACGGCGTCCTCGTCGTGTACTTCTTCGAGCCGCACGATTTCACCGTGCGCGAGGTCCAGCTCGTGTCGACGCTGGCCGACCACGCGGCGGTCGCGCTGCAGAACGCGCAGCTCCTCGAGGAGTCGCGGCGCCGCGAGCGCGAGGCCCAGACACTCTCCGGCGGCCTGGCGCTCCTGAACCAGGCGGCGCGAGCGCTCCATCGCACGCTCGACGTCGACGCGATGCTGGACGGGGCGCTCAAGGAGCTGGCGCGCGCCTTCGGCGCCAGCGGCGTGCTCGTGCACCACCTCGCCGAGGACGGGACGCTGATCCGCCGCGTGGGCCACTGGGTGACCGGCGGCGCGCCGCCCAGCGCTCCGGTGCGACGGGGTGGGATCGTCGAATATGTGCGCCAGACGCGGGCGCCGCTGCTCCTGCGCGACGTCACCAAGCATCCCGATCTCGTCCATCCCGCGAACCTCGCCCACGGGGTGCGGTCCATCGCGGCGTTTCCGATCATGGGCCCGGGCGAGTGCGTGCTGGGCGTGATGCTCCTCTACTACACCACGCCGCAGGTGTTCCCAGACCCCGAGCGCCGCCTGCTCGTCTCCTACGCCGATCACCTCGCGACGGCGCTCGAGAACGCCAGGCTCTACGAAGAGACGCAGTCGCAGCGGGTCCGCCTGGCGCAGATCTTCGACTCGACCTCCGACGGCATCGTGCTCGTCGGGCGCGGCGGCGAGATCCAGGCGGCAAACCAGCAGGCGGGGGACTTGCTCCGCTTCGACGCGGCCTCCGCCATCGGTGGCCGGCTCGCGGACCTGCTGGGTGGCTCACGAACCTCGGTGGCCAACTACGAACGCGCGCTGCGCGACCTGTCCGCCCTGCTCGACGACCCGGACGGCGGGGGCCTGGGGGACCTCGAGCTACGGCGCACCGGCCGCATCATCCACTGGGCCGGACAGCCCACCAAGGACGCCGCGGGGACGACCGTCGGGTTCACCCTGACTCTGCGGGACGTGACGCACGAGCGGCAGGTGAGCCAGATGAAGACGGATTTCGTCTCGTTCGTCACGCACCAGCTCCGCACGCCGCTGGCCGGCATCAAGTGGATGCTCGAGCTGGCGGCGCAGACGCCAGGCGTGCCCCCCGAAGCCGAGAGCTACGTGGCCGACGCGCGCGCCGCCGCCGACCGGCTGATCGGGCTGGTGAACGACCTGCTCGATATTTCGCGCCTCGAGAGCGGCAAGCTGACCGTCAAGCCACAGCCGACGAGCCTCGGCGCCCTCACCGGGAGCGTGCAGGACGACCTGGCTTCGCTCGTGCGCGAGAAGGGGCACCGGTTCTCGGTGACGGGCGGAGAGCAGATCCCGCTGGTGATGGTCGATCCGCAGCTGCTGCGCCAGGTGCTTTTGAACCTCACGTCGAACGCGATCAAGTACACGCCGACCGGTGGCGAGATCTCGATCCGCATCGGGGCGGAGAGCCCGGGGATGGTCCGGTGGGCGATCACGGATACCGGGATCGGAATTCCGAAGGGATCGCTGGGGAAGCTCTTCGAGAAGTTCTATCGGGCCGAGAACGTGCACACGGTCGAAACGGAAGGCACCGGGTTGGGCCTGTACCTGGTTCGTCTCATCATCGAGAAATTCGCGGGCCAGGTATGGTGCGAGGCCGAGGAAGGCCGCGGATCGACGTTCATCTTCACGCTCCCAATCGAGGGATAGAGCCGATGGAGAACTCGGAGAAGCGAGTGTTGCTCGTCGAAGACGACCGCTTCCTGCGCCGGGCGTGCGAGGCGAGCCTGCGGCAGCGCGGGCTGGCGGTCACGACCGCCGCCGACGGCGAGGAAGGGCTTCGCCTCGCCCGGAGCGAGCTGCCCGATCTGATCCTGCTCGACATGCTGATGCCGAAGCTGTCGGGGCTGGAAGTCTTGCGCGCGCTTCGCGGCGAGGATGCCACGCGCGCGGTGCCCGTGCTCATCCTCTCGAACTCCTCGCGCGAGTCCGATATCGCCGAGGTCACGGCACTGGGGATCTCCGGATACTTCGTGAAATCCAACCTCTCCCTGCAGGAGCTCGGCGAGCTCGTCGGCCGCCTCCTGGCGAATCCCACATAGCCCCGTAGTGCGAGCCGCAGCACGTCGCGGGGCTGGGGCCCCGCCGTGCGAGGCGAGCGATACAAGAGAGCCGAGCTGGCCCGTGCGGGCCCAGCTCAGACGCGGCTGCCCGGCTTCACGGCGCGCCCGCCGCTCCGGCACAGCGGGCATTCCTCCGGCGTCCACGTTTCGGCCTTCACGGTCGCGAGCGACACGCGCTTCACGGGCAACCGAGCCGTTCCGCCGCTCCGGTCGATCAGCGAGCCGACGCCCACCACCGCGCCCCCCGCCGCCTCGACGCAGCTCACGACCTCGCGAATCGAGCCGCCGGTCGTCATCACGTCCTCGACGACCAGACACCGCTCGGCGGGCGCCAGCGCGAAGCCGCGCCGCAGACGCATGGTCCCGCTCTCGCGCTCGGTGAAAAGCGCCCGCCCCCCCAGCGCGCGCGCGACCTCGTGCGAGACCAGAATGCCGCCGATCGCCGGCGCCAGCACCGTCTGGATGCGGTCGCCGCGGAACGGCGCCGCCAGCGCCTCGCCGAGCTTCGTCGCGTCGGCCGGATGCTGGAGCACCAGCGCGGACTGGAGGTACACATCGGAGTGGAGACCCGAGGTGAGCAGGAAGTGGCCGCGCAGGAGCGCGCCGGTCGCCTCGTAGAGATCGAGCGTTTCGCGCTCGGTCACGGCGTGCCGAGCTCAGCGACGACGGCGGCCGCCGCCGCGGCCGGGTCGCGCGCCGCGCTGATCGCCCGGCCCACGACGAGATAGTCCGCGCCCGCCACCAGCGCCCGGCGCGGCGTCGCGATGCGCGCCTGATCGGCCGGGTCGACGCCCACCGGTCTCACACCGGGCGTGACGATCACCCAGTCGGCGCCCATCGCCACCCGCAGCGACGCGATCTCCTGTGGCGAGGCGACACAGCCGTCGAGGCCGGCCTCGCGCGAGATCGTCGCCAGATGGAGCACGTGGCCCGCCACGCTCGTGGGCACGCCGACCTCGCGCTGGAGCGCGCGACGGTCGAGACTCGTCAGCACGGTGACGCCGAGGCAGAGCGGCCTGATGATCCCGAACTCGGTCGCGGCCTTCGTCGCGGCCTCGGCGCCGGCGCGGGCCATGGCCACGCCGCCGCTCGCGTGCACGTTGAGCATGAAGACGCCGAGGCGCGTCGCCTCGCGCACGGCGCCGGCGACGGTGTTCGGGATGTCGTGGAACTTGAGATCGAGGAAGACGCGGAAGCCGCGCTTGCGGGCCATCTCGATCGCGGCGGGACCCGCGGCCGTGAAGAGCTGGGAGCCGATCTTGCACCCGGTCAGCACCCCCGCGACGCGATCCAGCAGCGCGTCGGCCTCGGCCAGGCCCTGGACGTCGAGCGCCACCAGCACCCGATCGGCCGTCTTAGCCGAGGCCAGCGTGATACTCCTGGAGGCTCCGCACCCGGTGCTCGTCCTTCAGCAGCGCCTCGATCGCGCCGATGGCCGCCTGGATCCCGTCGACGGTGGTGTAGTACGCGACGTTCTGCGCCACCGCCGTGCGCCGCAGGATGGCCGAGTCCTTGCGGGCGCGGCCGTCCTCGGGCGTGTTGAACACGACGGCGATCCGGCCACTTTCGAGGAGATCGATCACGTTGGGCCGGTCGCCCTCGCCCACCTTGTGGATCACCTCGACGGGCATGCCGTGCCGCGCGAGCACGCGCGCGGTGCCGTCGGTCGCGACCAGCGTGAACCCCATGTCGGCGAGGCGCTTCGCCAGCGATGTCATCTGTCGCCGATCGCGGTTCTTCACCGAGATGAAGACGGTCCCGGAGGCGGGGAGGGTCTCGCCGGCGGCGATCTGCGCCTTGAGGTACGCCTTGCGGAAATCGCGGTCGATGCCCATGACCTCACCGGTCGACTTCATCTCCGGGCCCAGGACGACGTCGACGCCTGGGAACTTGACGAACGGGAAGACCGACTCTTTCACGGCGATGTGCGCCAGCTCGCGCGCCTCGAGCCCGGCGTGCGGCGCCAAGGACCGGCCCAGCATCACGGCGGTCGCGATCTTCGCGAGCGGTTGGCCGATCGCCTTGGAGACGAACGGCACCGTGCGGGACGCGCGCGGGTTCACCTCGAGCACGTAGATGTCGTCGCCCCGGATCGCGAACTGGACGTTGATCAGGCCGACCACGCCGAGCGCCCGCGCCAGCGCGCGGGTCTGCGCGCGGAGCTCGCGCACCTGCCCGTCGCCGAGCGAGTACGGCGGCAGCGTGCACGCGGCGTCGCCCGAGTGGATGCCGGCCTTCTCGATGTGCTCCATGACGCCGCCGACCACGACCCGCTCGGCGTCCGCCACCGCGTCCACGTCGACCTCGATCGCGTCCTCGAGGAACTTGTCGATGAGCACCGGATGCTCGGGCGACACCAGCACCGCTTCGCCCATGTACTCGCGCAAGTCCTGGTCGTCGTGCACGAGGCGCATCGCCCGGCCGCCCAGCACGTAGGACGGGCGGACCAGCACGGGGTAGCCGATCGCGCTCGCGACCGTCTGCGCCTCCGACAACGAGCGGACGGTCGTCCCGGCCGCCTGCTTCAACCCGAGCTCGGCGATGAGCGCATTGAAGCGCTTGCGGTCCTCGGCCCGGTCGATCGCATCGGGCGACGTGCCGAGGATCGGCACGCCGGCGTCGCGGAGCGGCACCGCGAGCTTCAGCGGGGTCTGCCCCCCGAACTGCACGATGACGCCGAGGGGCCGCTCGCGCTCGACGATGTTGAGCACGTCCTCCAGCGTCAACGGCTCGAAGTAGAGCCGGTCGGACGTGTCGTAGTCGGTGGAGACGGTCTCGGGGTTGCAGTTGACCATGATCGCCTCCACGTCGAGATCGCGGAGGGCGAACGCGGCGTGGACACAGCAATAGTCGAACTCCACGCCCTGGCCGATCCGGTTGGGCCCGGAGCCGAGGATGACGACCTTGGGCCGCGCCGTCGGCGGCGCCTCGTCCTCTTCCTCGTACGTGGAGTAGAGGTACGGGGTGTGCGCGACGAACTCGGCGGCGCAGGTGTCGACGGTCTTGAACGTGGCGCGAATGCCCTGCTCGAGGCGGCGCGGCCGTCTCGGCGGCGCCGGTGAGCTGGGCGATGCGCCGGTCGGCGAAGCCGAGCTGCTTGGCCCGCCGCATCACGTCGCCGTCGGTCAGCGCCGCCTCGACGATCCGCGGCTCGAAGGCGACGATCTCCCGCATGTTCTCGAGGAACCACGGATCGATCCGCGTCAGCGACTGGATCTCGGCAGTCGTGAGCCCGGCCCGGTACGCGTCGCCGATGGCGAAGATCCGGTCGGGGGTGGGCACGCCGAGCAGGCCGCGCAGCTCGTCGGCGTCGAGCGGCCGGCCGAGCGTCAACCCCCACTGGTCCTGCTCGAGCGAGCGGATCGACTTCTGGAGCGCCTCCTTGAAGGTGCGCCCGATCGCCATGACCTCGCCCACCGACTTCATCTGGGTGCCGAGCGTGCGGTCGGCCTCGGGGAACTTCTCGAACGCCCAGCGCGGGAACTTGACCACGCAGTAGTCGATGGCCGGCTCGAACGACGCCGGCGTCTCCCGCGTGATGTCGTTCCGGATCTCGTCGAGCGTGAAGCCCACCGCCAGCTTGGCGGCGATCTTCGCGATCGGGAAGCCGGTCGCCTTGGAGGCGAGCGCCGAGGACCGTGACACGCGGGGGTTCATCTCGATCACGACGAGGCGGCCGTCGTCGGGGTTGACCGCGAACTGGATGTTGGACCCGCCCGTCTCGACGCCGATCTCGCGGATGATCGCGATCGAGGCGTCGCGCATGAGCTGGTATTCCTTGTCGGTCAGGGTCTGGGCCGGCGCGACCGTGACCGAGTCGCCGGTGTGGACGCCCATCGGGTCGACGTTCTCGATCGAGCAGATGATCACGACGTTGTCGGCGAGGTCGCGCATCACCTCGAGCTCGAACTCTTTCCAGCCGATCACCGATTCCTCGACGAGGATCATGCCGACGGGTGACATCCGGAGCCCCCACCGCACCGCCCGCTCGAGGTCGTCGGGCGTGTACGCGATGGAGCCGCCGGTCCCGCCGAGCGTGAACGACGGGCGGATGATCGCCGGATAGCCGACCTGACCCGCGACCGCGCGCGCCTCGTCGAGCGTGCGGGCGTGACCGGACCGGGGCAGCGCGAGCCCGATGCCCTCCATCGCCTGCTTGAAGAGCGCCCGGTCCTCCGCCTTCCGGATCGCCTCGAGCTTGGCGCCGATCAGCTCGACGCCGAATCGATCGAGGGTGCCGTCGTCGGCCAGCGCGACCGCGATGTTCAATGCGGTCTGGCCGCCGAGAGTCGGCAGCAGCGCCTGGGGCCGCTCACACTCGATGATCTTCGCCACGAACTCCGGCGTCAGCGGCTCCACGTACGTCCGGTCCGCCAGATCCGGGTCGGTCATGATCGTCGCCGGGTTCGAGTTCACCAGCACGACCTCGAATCCTTCCTCGCGGAGCGCGCGACAGCCCTGCGTGCCGGAGTAGTCGAACTCGCACGCCTGGCCGATGACGATCGGCCCGGAGCCGATGATCAGGATGCGTTTCAGATCGGTGCGTTTCGGCATTGGCGTCCGCTGGCGTGCGCCCCGGCGGTTACTCCTCCAGCAGCCCGTAGACGATCGACATCTCCGGCGCGGCTTCTTCTCGGCGATACAGGACATCGTCGAGACGGCCGCCGCCGATCCACGCGACCTCGCCGCTGCCCCACAGCTGCTCGCCGAGCACGCTGATGCGCCGGTCGACGCGCTCGCGGATCGCGTGCGCCTCGAGCGAGGCCTCGCTCTGCGTCGTGAACGACGTCCACTCCGGCTTCTGGCCGCTGCTTTCCGTCCTCCGGTACGAGATCAAGTACTTGGGCATGACGGGAGTCATCCTCCCTTGCGCGCCATCAGGTCGGTGAACCGGTGGAAGAGATAGTTGGCGTCGTGCGGGCCCGGCGAGGCCTCGGGGTGGTATTGCACCGAGAAGACCGGCCATTCGCGGTGCCGGAGGCCCTCGCAGGTGGTGTCGTTGAGGTTCGTGTGGGTCGGCTCCCAGCCGAGCCGGGACACCGACTCCGGGCCGACGGCGAAGCCGTGGTTCTGCGCGGTGATCTCGACCTTCCCGGTCGCGAGATCCTTCACCGGGTGGTTGGCGCCGTGGTGGCCGAACGGCAGCTTGTACGTGCGGCCGCCGGCCGCCAGGCCGAGGATCTGGTGGCCGAGGCAGATGCCGAAGATCGGGACGCGTCCGAGCAGCCCGCGGACCGACTCGATCAGGTAGGGCACGCCTTCGGGATCGCCCGGCCCGTTCGAGAGGAAGACGCCGTCGGGCTTGCGAGCGAGCACGTCGGCCGCCGTGGTCGCGGCGGGCA
>Ga0209057_1002447_pt1 | contig 14280 bp, 15 predicted proteins | sample GraSoiAngelo_146_FD_185903 | JGI IMG/M metagenome (GOLD analysis project Ga0209057, IMG submission 185903) | Grasslands soil microbial communities from the Angelo Coastal Reserve, California, USA - 14_1009_05_30cm (SPAdes) (version 2) | ecosystem: Environmental > Terrestrial > Soil > Grasslands ... | reverse complement strand
CGCCGTAGACGGTGAGGGGTTGATTCTGCAGGGCCTGTGTCAAGAAGTTCGGCACCGCGCGCCCATCATCGATCCGCATGCGGGGCCCAAACGTATTAAAAATGCGAACGATGCGCGTCTTCATGCCGTGGATGCGGTGATAGGCCATGGTGAAGGCCTCGCCCGCGCGCTTGGCCTCGTCGTAGACGGCGCGTGGGCCCACCGGATTCACGTTGCCCCAGTAGCTTTCGGGCTGCGGGTGAACGGTCGGGTCGCCATAGACCTCGGAGGTAGAGGCAAGGAAGAAGGTCGCGCCCTTCGCCCTCGCCAGCCCCAGCACGTTGTGTGTGCCGAGCGTGCCGACCTTCAGCGTCGCAATAGGATGATCCGCGTAGTCGGTCGGCGAGGCCGGTGAGGCAAAGTGCAGAACCGCGTCCACCGGGCCGTCGAGATAGAGCGGCTCACTGACGTTGTGCTGGATCGACTCGAACGACTTGTGGTGGCGGAGGTGCGCGATGTTTCTTGCCTCGCCCGTCACGAGGTTGTCGACGCAGACGACCTCCCATCCGTCGACCAGTAGCCGCTCACAGAGGTGCGACCCAAGAAAGCCTGCGCCGCCTGTGACGACCGCCCGCAAGTTACGACCGGCCGACGCCGCGGTATACAAAGCCGCGGTCCCGCATCGCCTTGGGGTCGAAGATGTTGCGGCCGTCGACGATCACGGGTCGGCGCATCAGGCCCTTGATGCGATCGAGGTCGAGCTGGCGAAATTCGTCCCACTCGGTAACGACGAGCAAGGCGTCTGCACCGGTGGCGACCGCGTAGGGGTCCTGGCAATACTCGATCGAGTTCATCTGTGCCTTGAGGACCGGCATCGCCTTGGGATCGTAGGCGCGGATGTCGGCGCCTTTCTGCAGGAGGTTCTCGATGACGTCGATCGCCGGCGCCTCACGGACGTCGTCTGTGTTGGGTTTAAACGACAGGCCCAGCAGACCGATGACCTGGCCCCGCAGACCACCGAGCACCTCGCGCAGTTTCTCGACGACGAGCGTGCGCTGGTCGAGGTTGATCTCCATGACGGCGTCGAGCAGCTCGGGGTGATAGCCCATCGTCTCGGCCATGCGAGCCAGCGCTTTGACGTCCTTGGGAAAGCAGGAGCCGCCATAGCCGATGCCCGCGTCCAGGAAAAGCGGGCCGATGCGGCGGTCCATCCCCATGCCTTCGGAGACGACCTTGACGTCGGCATCGACGCGCTCGCAAATGCGGGCCATCTCATTGATGAAGGAGATGCGGGTGGCAAGAAAGGCGTTAGACGCGTACTTGATCATCTCGGCGGTGTGGAGGTCGGTGACCAGGATCCTGGTGTCGAGCTTGCTGTAGAGGGCGGCGACCGCCCGGGCGGCGGGCTCATCATGCGATCCGAAGACCAGCCGATCCGGATTCATGAAGTCGTGGATGGCACTCCCTTCGCGAAGAAACTCCGGATTGGAGACAACGTGGAAAGGGATCTCATCCCGCAGGTTCTCGCCCACGATGCGGGCAACGATATTACCTGTGCCGATCGGTACCGTGCTCTTGTTGACGATGGTGACCGACTTCTTCATCGCGCCAGCGATGCCCTTGGCCGCTTGCTTGACGTAGACGAGATCCGCCTCACCCCGCCGACCGGGGGGCGTACCAACGGCGATGAAGACGAAGTCGGCGGCCGGGATTCCCTCGCGATAATCGCTGGTGAAGACGAGCCGGCCACTTTTCTGGGTCTCCTGCATCAGCTCCTCGAGGCCGGGCTCGTAGATGGTGGCGACGCCGGACCTGAGCCGCGCCACTTTCGCCTCGTCGATGTCGACCCCGACTACCCGGTGGCCGAGCTTGGCCAGGCAGACGGCCGTCGTTAACCCGACGTAACCGGTGCCGATCACCGCAATTGCACTCATTGCCCTGCAGAGTGTAACGAAGGGATTCCCCTCACCCTGACCCTCCCCCGCGAGCGGGGGGAGGGGAATGGACAAGATCGCGTAGGGGCCGGCGTTTTTTGCTCAATGGGCAAGCTCCGGATTCGCCACCTTCTGGTCGCTGGTGGCGCCGGATTTCTGGGGTCGGCGTTCGTTCGGGACCGGCTCCGGGCCGACCCCGAGATTCTGATCACAGTCCTGGACACGCTCCGACGGCCGGGCGCCGGGGCGGACCTGGACGACGTCGGTGAAGACGGGCGATTCACGCTGGTCCAGGGCGACGTCCGCGACCGGACGGTGGTCGAACGACTGGCCGCGGCGGTCGACGCTACTATCAACTTTGCCAGCGAGGAGTTCACTGGGAGTGGCGTCGCGGATGGGCCGGCCCTCGCGCGGACCGACATCGAGGGCACAGCGGTGCTGCTCGAGGCGGCCCGGAAGTTCCGGCACCAGCGCTTCCTGCTGGTCAGCAGCGGTGAGGTCTACGGGCCGCTGAAGGCGGCCGCCAATCGCGAGGAGGATCGACTCGCCCCCACCAGCCTGCCGGCGTCGGTGCGGGCCGCCGCCGAGATCCTGGCCAGCGCCTACCAGGCCAGCTACGGGGTCCCCGTGCTCATCACACGCGCGACCACCGCCTACGGCCCGCGCCAACCGGTCAACCAGTTCGTTGCCAGCCTGATCGCCAGCGCGCTGAGCGGGCAGACGGTCTTGATCGCGGGCAACGGCTCGGCGACGCGCGACTATCTGCACATCGATGACCAGGTGGCGGGGATCGCGCGCGTGCTGTGGAAGGGTGAGCCGGGCACGGTCTACAACATCGGCGACGGAGTTCAGATCAGTGGTAGCCAGCTGGCTGAGACGGTCCTCGACGCCTGCGGCAAGCCTTCCTCACTCAAGCGGCTCACCAGGGAAGGCCCGGGCTGGTCGTACGCGGTCGATCCTCGACGGATGCGGCCGCTTGGTTGGGACCCGCTCGTCAGGTTCCCCGAGGGGATCCGGCAGACGGTGGACTGGTACCGGCGCAACGAAGCCTGGTGGCGCCTGCGCGCCGTCGCCTAGAAAAAAAGAAGGGCGCCCAGCGGGGCGCCCCTTGCGAATGTCGAGTCCCGCCTAGGCGGCGCGAACGTGATTCGCCCGCGGTCCCTTCTGGCTCTGCTCGATGTCGAAGCTGACGGCCTCGCCACCGCGCAGGCTGTCGAAGTTCAGGGAGGTGTCAACACCACTCTGATGGAAGAAGTACTCCTTGCCATCATCGGCGGCGATGAACCCAAATCCGCGGTCGGACACGATTTTCTTTACGGTGCCTTTTGGCATTGCCCGTTCTCCTCCTCTCGAACACCGAATTGAACGCATCGGCCCTGTTCGAGAGAGAAGAATGCCGGCCGCACGCGAGATCACCCGAAGGCCGGGCGAACGGGCGTACTTTACCACACTCTCCCCTTGCAGGCCAATACCCTCCCCGCTTGTGGGGGAGGGCAGGGTGGGGGCCACAATAGCTCCATGAGCTGGTACAGCCTGCTGAAGTTCGTTCACGTGCTGCTGGCGATCACGGCGGTTGGCAGCAACATTACCTATGCCGCCTGGAATGTCCGGGGCGCCATGGAGCCGCAACACCTCGCTTTCGCCCTTAAGGGGATCAAATTCCTCGATAACCGGGTAGCAAACCCCGCCTACGGGCTCCTGCTGCTGACCGGCCTGACGCTGGTGGCGGTCGGGAACTGGGGGGTAAGGGGCTGGATCGCCGCCGGGCTGATCCTGTTCGCCGTCCTGATCGTGGTCGCCGGCGGCTTCTATTCACGGGTGACGACGCGGCAGATCAAGGCGCTGGAGACGGCCGGCGAGTCCTCGCCCCTCTACCAGCAGCTGGCGGGGCAGGCGCGCATCTACGGTATCGTCAGCGCCGTGATCGCGCTCGCCATCGTCTTCATCATGGTCGTCAAGCCCTTCGCCTAAGACCATTTCCCTCCCCCACGTGCGGGGGAGGGTAGGGTGGGGGGTTTGAACGCGTTGCGCACTGGGTAATCTCCTAGCGCACCCACTCGGGGTGCGCTCGCCGTGGGCCCCGCTCGAACAGGCCTCGACAGCGCGAGGCAGTACGTTCGGGAAAGGAGGTCCACATTATGTCTGGAACCATCAAGAAGCTCGTCGCCGAGCGCGGATTCGGGTTTATCACCGCCGAAGACGGCAACGACTACTTCTTCCATCGCAGCGGCAGCGCCGACTTCGATCGCCTGGATACCGGTGTCAAGGTCAGTTTCGTAACTGAACCGAGCCCCAAGGGTCCGCGAGCGACCAACGTTCGCGCCGAGGTCTAAAGAGACCATAAGAAAGACCCCCGCCCCGAGAGGGGCAGGGGTCTTTTTTTGCCTGAGGCACTCCAACCGAGCAGGAACGGCTGCACCGGATGGTCACACCGGTGGAGCTATGGCACCGTACTTTCGGAAGTTCCGGCACCAGAACCGCGACTTCGCCATCGCCGCCGCGCTGGCCGCCCTGTTGACGGCCGGGTTTGGCGCCTGGATGGCGCTGCGGGTCGCGGGCGTCGATGTCAGCCAGGCGGTTGACGACGTCGGGGAGGGGGTGGCCGCGCTGTTGGCGGCGGCGGCCTGCGCCGTGGCGGCATGGCGCCATCGGGGTCGCATGCGCCTGGCCTGGGCGTTGCTCGGGGCGTCGGCGCTCGTTTGGACGGCGGGCGAAGCCGCCTGGTCCTACTTCGAACTCATCCTCAAACAGGAGGTTCCCTTTCCGTCCGCCGCCGACGCCGGGTTCCTGGCGGCGGTGCCCTTCGCCGTCGCCGGGGTCGCCTTCTTCCCGGGTCGCCATCGCGCCGCCTCGCGCCTCGCCTCTCTACTGGACGGCGCGATCATCGCGGGCGCGCTGCTGCTGATCAGCTGGGCCACCGTTCTCGGCACCGTCTACCTCGCCGGCTCCGACTCGACCCTCTCGATGCTGCTCGGCCTGGCCTATCCGATCAGCGACATCGTGATCGCCGTCATGGCGCTGATGCTGCTGGGCCGGACGGCCGGGGTGGCGCGCCTTCCATTGCTGTTGGTGGTGACCGGCCTCTTCGCGTCGCTCCTAACCGATAGCGCCTCCGCCTACCTCACCGCCGGCAAATCCTACGAGAAGCTGCAACTCATCGACACGGGCTGGGTCGCCGGCTACCTCCTGGTCGCGCTCGGCGCTATTCGGGCGGCCCTTTCGGCCGCGCCGGCCGCCCAGGCCGATGACCGGCCGTTCGGTCGCTGGACACTCGTGCTCCCCTACGTCGCGGTGACGATCGCCGCCGTCCTCGCCGTGCTCAAGAATGTCGGCGGCGCGCCGGACCCCTTCCTGCTCTGGGACCTCATCATCGTGGTCGGACTCGTCGTGATCCGTCAGCTCATCGTGATCTGGGACAACTACGCGCTCAACCAGAAGCTGGAATCGCAGTCCGCCGCCTTGCGCGACAGTGAAGCGCACTTCCGTTCGCTGGTGCAGAACTCCGGAGACGTCGTCGTGCTCGCCGATGCGCAGGGCGTGGTTCGCTTCGTCAGCACCTCGATCGACCGGTTCTTCGCCTACACCGCGACCGAGCTCGAGGGTCAAGCATTCAGCGAGTTCTTGCATCCATCCGACCGGGCGGCGTTTGCCGCCGGCTTGAAGAAGGCGCTGACGGCGTCGGCGATGCCGGTCGGCGTGGACTGCCGGTTCCGGCACAAGCTCGGCAGCTGGACCCACTGCGAGGTGACGATCACCAACCTCCTGCACCGGTCGAGCTCGCAGGCGCTGGTGTTGAACATCCGCGACGTCACCGACCGGAAGGAGATGGAAGAGCGGCTCGCCTATCTCGGGGCGCATGACCCCGTCACGAACCTGCCGAACCGGATCGCCTTTCGCAACCAGGTCGACGAGGCGCTGGAGCGCAGCGCGCCGGGCCGCGCCATTGCCGTGCTCGCGCTCGACATCGATGACTTCAAGCTGCTCAATGACGCGCTCGGGCACCGCACCGGCGACGACGTCCTGGGAATGGTTGGCGGGCGGCTGGGAAAGATCGTGTCCGCCGGCGACGTGGTGGCGCGGATCGGCGCGGACGAGTTTGGGATCCTGATGAAGACCGTTCTCAACGACGATCAGCCGGTCCGGCTGGCGGAGCGCATCTTCCAGCATTTCAGAACTCCGTTCAAGGTGCAGGAGCGCGAGATGGTCATGCGGCTCAGCATCGGGATCACTGGGCCGGCCGCGCTCGAGGACACGGCTGAGAACCTGATGCGCAACGCGGACATTGCCCTCAACGCCGCCAAGGCGCGCGGCAAGGGAAGGTACGAGCGATACGAGCCGACACAACATGCGGCCATCAGCGACCGGATGGATCTCGAGTCCGACCTGGCGCACGCGCTGGAACGGCGTCAGTTCGTGCTCCACTATCAGCCGGCGGTTCGGCTCCGCGACGGGACGATCATCGGGTTCGAGGCCTTCCTGCGGTGGAATCATCCGCGTCGCGGCTTGCTCGCTCCCGGGGATTTTCTTGAGCTGGCTGAGGAGACCGGGATGGTCAGCGCGCTACAACGCTGGGTACTTGGACAGGCGTGCGCCGACGGGCGGCGCTGGCAGCTCAAGTTTCCGGCCGAGCCGGCGCTCCAGGTCAGCGTCAACGTCAGCCAGCGCGGGTTGACCGAGGCCGACCTGGTGGCCGATGTCACCCAGGCCTGCACCGCCGCCGCGTTTTCCCCCGCGCAGCTCGTCCTCGAACTGACTCAGGGCGCGACACTGGAAGGCAAAGCGATCGTCCCTCGCTTGCTCGAGCTCCACGAGCGCGGGGTGAGCGTGGCGCTGGATGATTTCGGGGCTCACGCGGCGCCCTTGAGCGCGCTGCGCGACTTACCGGTGGACATCGTCAAGCTCGATCATTCGTTCGTCGCCCGGATGGCCACCAGCCCGACCGATGCCACTGTCGCTCGCGCGGTCATCGACCTGGGGAATGCCCTGGGAATGATGACGATCGCCGACGGGATCGAGCGGGCCGATCAGCTCGCTGCGCTGCGCGAGATGAATTGTCCCGCCGGGCAGGGTTATTACCTGTCTCGGCCATTACCGGTGGCGGGCGTCGACCGCCTGCTGGCCGAGTGCGCCCGTGATGGGGGACTGATCCTGCCGGCCTTCCGTCTCGACCGCGCCGGCTAAGCGGGAGAGGCAAATCGGAACGCAAGCGGGGGAGGGGAAAGAGTCGACGTTTCGGTAGGGTAAGTCTGCAACCACAACGAAACGGAGGTCAGCATGGGAAGGATCGTGGTAACCGAATTCGTCTCACTCGATGGCGTGATGGAGGACCCGGGCGGAAGCGAGCACTCGAAGCACGGAGCCTGGACCTTCAAGTTCAATCGCGGCGAGGAGGGCAACAAGTTCAAGGTTGACGAGGTACAAAACGCCGAGGTACAGCTATTGGGCCGCGTGACCTATGAGGGCTTTGCCGAGGCCTGGCCAACCAGGACTGGTGACCCGTTCTCAGACAAGTTCAACAGCATGCCGAAGTACGTCGTCTCCTCAAAGCTGAAGAGCGCCGACTGGAACAACTCGACGATCCTCAAAGGGGACGTCGTGGAAGAGGTTTCCAAGCTCAAGGAGAAGGTGCGTGGCGACATCCTGGTCAGCGGCAGCGCGAAACTGGTGCAGACGCTGATCGCGAACGACCTCGTCGACCAACTGAACCTGATGGTCTTTCCGGTCATCCTCGGGAGCGGCAAGCGGCTCTTCGGTGAAACCAAGGACCTCAAGACGTTGCAGCTGGCGGAGTCAAAGACCGTTGGCGACGGCGTCGCGATCATGATCTACAAGCCGGCCAACAAGAAGTGACGACAAACGGCGGACGGACCTACGTAACCTGAAGGAGATCCGGCCCCGAGTTCACCGATCCGTCACTTTTTCCGCGCAGACCGCGTTCACCGCTTTGACCTCCTGCGGGCGACTGGATGCCACACTAGGCCCAGTCTCTTTCACAGGAGGTGAAACGAATGTTTGCCAGCATCTACAACAAGATCCGCAATCTGCTCAACCGTGAGGAAGGGCAGGGTATGGTCGAGTACGCCCTTATCCTCGTCTTGATCGCCGTCGTGGTCATCGTAGTTCTGATCATCCTCGGCAACCAGGTCAAGAACGTCTTCTGCAACATCTCGGGCGGTCTGGGCCAGTAGGCCTCAACCGCAATCGAGAAAGGGCCCCAGCTCGGGGCCCTTTCTGTTTTATGCGGCGGTCTCTTCTACGACCGCTGCGGTTCGCGGACCGCGGGCTCTACGGAAGACCGAGACCGCAATCACAAATCCCAGCAGCGCGATAGCGGCGGCCAAGAGGAAGCCGCTGCCGTAGCCCGCGGCCAGGGCATGATTGACGGCCGCATGCGTCGGTTGTATACCGGCCAGCTGGTTCCTGGTCGTCGTCGCGGCAATCGTCCCCAGCAACGCGATGCCGATCGATCCGCCGATCTGCTGACCCACGTTGAGCAGAGCCGAGGCGAGGCCAGACTCGGCCGGCGTTGCGCCCGAGACTGCCATCAGTGTCAGCGGGACGAAGATATTGCCCATCCCGACGGCGATCAACAGCATCGGTCCGAGCAGCCCGCCCACATATGTCGTCTGATCATTGATCCGGGAAAGCCAGAACAAGCCTCCGGCGACGAACAACGGGCCGATTGTGATGAAGAGTCGCGGCCCGAAGCGGCCCACCAGCCGGGCAACGATTTGCGCCGTGATGATGATCGTGGCGGCCAACGGGAGGAAGGCGACCCCGGCAACGAGGGGGCTGAAGCCGAGGACGTTTTGCACGAACTGGGTCAGGAAGAAGAAGACGCCAAACACGGCGACCCCGACGACGAGGGATAACACGTAGGCACCATCGCGATTGCGCCGCGCAAAAATGCTGAAGGGCATCAGCGCGTGCCGGCTGCGAGATTCGATGGCCAGGAAGACCAGCAAGAGGACGCCGGCAAGGCCGAGCGCAGTGAGCGTCATCGTGTCGGTCCAGCCATAGGTGGCGGCGCGCGACAGGCCATAAACCAGCAGCACCATCCCGCCGGTGGCCGTGAGTGCGCCGGGCAGGTCGAGCCCACCGTCCCGCCCCTTCGATGGCGCGAGCACGCGCGGGGCCATGATCGCGAGCAGGATGCCGATCGGCACGTTCACGAATAGGACCCAACGCCATGAGGCAACGCTGGTGAGCACGCCGCCGAGGAGCAGCCCCGCCGCGCCGCCCGCACCAGCCACGGCCCCGTAAACGCCAAGCGCCCGATTGCGGTCCGGGCCCTCGCTGAAGGTGTCGGCGATGAGTGACAGGGCGGTGGGCGCCACGATCGCCGCGCCGATTCCCTGCGCCGCTCGCGCAACGATGAGCCAGGTCGCGCTGGTGGCAAAGCCGCCGGCGAGCGAGCCGAGTGTGAATATTGCGATGCCCACGACGAACATGCGCCGCCGTCCGAAGAGGTCGCCGGCGCGGCCGCCTAGCAGCAGCAACCCGCCGAACGTGAGGGCGTAGGCGTTGATAACCCATTCCAGGTCGGTCGCGCTGAACTGCAGCGCGCGCTGAATCGACGGCAGGGCGATGTTCACGATGGTCGCGTCGAGGACGACCATCAATTGCGCCGCCGCGATCACGATGAGCGCGAGGCCGAGGTTGCGAGGGAGGGGAGCGATCTTGCGGTCCGTAGCGGAGGCGGTCGAAATGTCAATGCTCATGCATGCGAAACCGTTCGGGTAGGCCGATTATTCAAGTCAGGACCCCGTACTTTCGGGGGATTACATCAGCGGTTTCGTGCTATCGGGGCAGGGTGAGGCGTTAGGCTGTCTGCCCGATCGCGACCCGCACCTCGATCCCCGACTCGGGGGGCTCGAGAAGCCGCCGGATCACGGCGTTCAGTTCCTCACACTTCTGGAGGATGAGCTCGCACGCCCGTTCGCGCTGCTCCGGCGACAATTCGTTGGAACTCAGGAGCTGGGCGTAGCCATTGATGACGGCCAGTGGCGTGCGCAGGTCATGACCCAGCGCTCTCAACTCGACGTCCCCGGCGGTGCCAATCGCCACGACTTCCTCCACTGCATAGGCTTACCCGATCCGCGCCGATTGTCAAGGGGGGCCTTTCGTCGGTTGTGGCCCACACTTTATAATCTCTCTGGGGGAAAGACTGACAGGCTGATAGGGATCGGAGGCGCGGTGGGCCGTGATGCAGTTCATAACCCTGGTCCAGCTTCGACCGGCTGGCGCGTACACGGAGACTGGCTCGCGGGTCGCGGCGCGGGCGACCCAGTGGCGGCACTTGCAGCATCAGATTCAGCTGGTCGGGGGGCGGGTCAACCAGATCTGGAATGTCCTCGGGAACGACTACGACCTGATGTTCGTGTGCGAGGCCGACGATCCGAAGACGTTGCACCGGATCGATGCCATTTGCAAGGCGGAGGGTTACGCGTCCAAAACCCATCCGGCGATCGAGGCGGCGGAATATGCCCAGCTGGTCGAGGACACGGCCGACGTGCTGAGGACCGGCGGGGCGCGCCGGGGTTCGGGCACGGAGCGCGACGAGGCCTAGCTAACCGGCTCTTGCCGAGCTGACTGACCGGGCCTGGAGCTAGCGGGCGCTGGCGGTCGCCGGCTCGAGATTGGCCACCGCCGGGATCAGCTTTTCGCCGATCATCTCGAGACGTTTCGTCTCGTACGGTTTCGGGACATGCCCGATCACGGTCTGGATGCCCATGCCGGCGAGCCACTTCAGGCCGCCGATCACCTTGCCAAGATTTTCGCCATTGTCGCCCAGGTCGAAGGTGAAGAGGGAGGTCTTCTCGATCTCGTCGTAATTGCGGCCGACGGCCTGGCAGTGCTCGCGCAGGATGTCGAGCTTGCGCGGGATTTCAGGAGTGGGAAAGAGGTTGCAGGCATCGGCATACTGGGCGACCAGCCGCAGGGTTTTCTTTTCCCCGCCGCCGCCGATCAGGATGGGTGGGTGCGGGCGTGTGAGCGATTGCGGAGAGTTGAGCGGGCGCTGGAGCTGATAATGCTCGCTACGGTACGGCTTTTCGCTGCCGCGTTTGCCTTCCCACATCTGCTGGCAGATCTGGAGTGTCTCCTCGAGCCGCTCGAACCGCTCCTTGATTGGCGGGAACGGGATGCCGAGGCCACGGCTTTCTGCTTCATTCCATGCGGCGCCGATGCCCAACCAGGCGCGCCCGCCGGAGAGGACATCGAGAGTGGTGACTGTCTTGGCGAGAATGCCCGGCTGGTGGTAGACGACGCCCGTCACCATGGTGCCGAGTTTCGCGCGCGAAGTCACCGCCGCGATGTAGCTGAGCGCGCTATAGCCTTCGAGCATCTCGTGGTGCTCGGGACCGTTCATGCGGATCTGCCAGAAGTGGTCCATCACCCAGATCGAGTCGAAGCCGGCCTGATCGGCTGTGCGCGCAATGTCGGCGAGCGTGCTGCCGAGCTTGGCCGGCCCCGCCGGCCAGGTGAAATCAGCGATGTCCAGTCCGAGCTTCATACGTCCTCCTCAAGGTGTCGGGGCATTCCCATCAATCATGCGGCTCCTGGGTTGGCATTTGCACCGCCCGAATAGGCAGTTAGAGCCCGCCCGGGGTCGTAATCACCACCTGATAGCCTCGGCTATACCCGCATGCGTCCATGTCTATTACGATGCTGCGCCTCGGCATAAAGCCCGGTCAGTGGGGATGGCGGTTCGACGAGCTGACCGCAGCATGGGAGCGCATCGAGCGCCTCGGCTTCCATGTCGTCTCCTGCTTTGACCATGTAACCGCAGAGCCGCGCGGCAACCGCGCGTGGGATGCACCCACGCTCCTTGCGGCAATGGCGGGACGCACTCAAAAGATCACGCTTGCAATTGATGTGGTCAACGTCAGTCTGCGCCACCCATTCCTGCTGGCCGCACAACTCGCCGTCGTCCAGGCGGCGAGCAGGGGGCGGCTCGAGGTTGGACTGGGCGCCGGCTCCTATGGGCTGGCTCGCTTCGATCACCAGGCTCTTGGCATTGCCTTCCCGCCCCTTGCCGACCGACTGGCGCGCCTCGATGGCTGCGTGCGGACACTGCCGCGGCTTTGGCGAGGCGAGACGGTGACCGATCCCCAGCTCGATCTGCACGCCGCATCGTTGGGACCGCTCGGCATCGAGCCACCTCTGGTGATCGTGGGTGGAGCGAGTCCCAGGCTACTCGAGACGGCCGTGCGGTACGCGGACGGCTGGAACGTCGTGGTCGAGGACGCGCAAGAGTATCGCGAGCGGGCGAAGAAAATTACCGACCTCTGTGAGCAGCTCGGACGCACGCGCCCGCTGCTGCGTCACGTCCAGATTTTCGCCGACAGCCTCGAGCCAGCGGCAGCACGAGATTTCGCGGATCGAATCGCCTCTTACGGCGCAACGACCGTGGTTTTCGTTCTCAATCAGAACCATGACCTCGCCACGATCGATCGGCTTGCAAAGGCCGTACTCGGATGAATCCTGTGCTCTGCGTCCGCAACGATCCGGATGACACGCTGGGGATCACACCCTTGGCATTCGAATCGCTGCGTCTGCCGGTTGAATGCCTTGATGCGTTCAGTACGGACGTGCGATGGCCCGGCGTGGAAGAGATCAGCGCGCTCGTTATTTTTGGCGGCGAGATGAATGCCGACGAAACCGAGCGGCATCCATATCTGCTCACGCAGCGCGCGTTGATGCGGCGCGCGGTGGACGCCGAGCTACCGGTGCTGGGTATCTGTCTGGGCGCGCAGATGCTGGCCCGCGCCCTCGATGCACGGGTTTACCGAGCGCCGGTCCGCGAGCTCGGGTTCAAGACGGTGCGCCTCACCGCTGCGGGACAGGGCGACACCTTGTTGAGCGCGTTCCAGACCGGCGATCGAGTCTTCCAGTGGCACGAGGACACGTTCGATCTCCCCGCCGGCGCCGAACTGTTGGCAACCGGCGATGACGTGCCCCATCAGGCCTTCCGTTTCGGCCGCACTGCGTGGGGGGTGCAGTTTCATTTCGAGGTGGACGCCGCGGGGGTCGAGGCCTGGTTACGGGTCGCCGAGCCCACGCTCAGCCGGGACTGGAAGCGCTCGGGGGACGAGATCCGCGACGAGCTGCGAATGTACCTCGACGAGCAGCAGCAGCGGTCGCGCGCGCTGCTCGCAGCATTCGCCGGTCTGCTCCTCAAGCGTTAGAGAAGAGCGGGATGTTGGCCCCACTCGCCGGAGTGATGGCACCGTCGAGCAAGCTGACGATCAGATCCGCGACGCGGGCCGGTGTCAGGCCCGGCTTGAGTTGGGGGTTCGCGCGCCGCAGCATCTCGGTGTCAACCGCTCCCGGACTGATGCATATCGCCGTGATGTCGTATGGTCGGCCCTCCACGGCGATCGCCTCGGTCAATCCGACGACCCCGTACTTCGAGACGTTGTAGGCGGCCAGGCCGGGGAATTTTTCCGTCGCATAGATGCCTGAAAGGGATGCCAGATTGACAATCCGGCCACCGCCGGCGCGGCGCATCGGCCCGAAGGCGGCACGGCAGCAGAGGAAGGTGCCGGTGAGATTGATCCGCAGCGTTTCCTCCCAGGTCTGCGGGGTGGTGGCGTCGATGGCCGCCTTGTGCAGAACGGCCGCGGCACAGACCAAGGCGGTCGGCAGACCCGCGCGGGCGGCAATGGCAAAGAGCCGGTCGACGTCGCCGCTGTCGCCGACGTCCGCGGTCGCGATCGTAGCCGCGCCGCCGTTCTTGTGGATCGTCTCGCTGACCGCCTCCAGTTGCGACTGGGTGCGCGCTGCCAGGACGACATGGGCACCCGCGCGGGCGATCGCTTCCGCGGTGGCGCGTCCGATGCCCCGACCCGCCCCGGTCACGATCGCGACCCTTCCCTGCAACCATCCCGTCGCGTCAGGCAGGGCGGTTTACCTCAACGCGAGGTCGCAGCGTCCGGTAAAGGCGTTCGTGGGCCGCGAGGCTCGCCTCGAGACTCAGGTCGGCGACCGCATGCTTCCGACACTTCGCGCGGGTGATGCGGCTGACCGCCTTGAGCGCCCGTGCCGCGCCGGCGACGTCGTCCGGTGGCGTCAGGAATCCAGTCTGGCCGTCGATGATGATTTCCGACAGCGCACCGCGGCGGTAGGCAATCACCGGGGTGCCCGCGGCCTGCGCCTCGGCGGCGACCATGCCAAACGGCTCCTCCCACTGCGCCGGACAGAGGACCGCGCTGGCATCGGCCATCCGTCGCCACAACTCGGATCGGATCAGCCCGCCGTGGATCGACACACCGGCCTCCCCGCTGTGTGAGAAGACGTGGGCTTGCGCGTACTCGGGGTCGTAGGGCTCACCGTAGAGGTCGATCCGGACGCCCGCCTCGCGCGC
>Ga0209057_1002438_pt1 | contig 14327 bp, 14 predicted proteins | sample GraSoiAngelo_146_FD_185903 | JGI IMG/M metagenome (GOLD analysis project Ga0209057, IMG submission 185903) | Grasslands soil microbial communities from the Angelo Coastal Reserve, California, USA - 14_1009_05_30cm (SPAdes) (version 2) | ecosystem: Environmental > Terrestrial > Soil > Grasslands ... | reverse complement strand
GCGGGTGATCCTGCGAGCGTTTCAGCACTACGGGCTGATCCTTGCTGACAACGGCAGCAATTGGTTCTTCAGCGGCACGGAGGACGCGGCATGGCCCGACAGCCTGCTCAGCGAGCTGAAGACGGTGCCTGCTGCGCAATTCGAAGCGATCGACGAGTCGTCGCTCATGGTCGACCCCAACAGTGCGGCCACCAGTCGCGGATGCGCTGCCGCCGCGGCCGCCGATCCGGTATCGCCCACGCACACCGCGAGCCACTACTGGACCAGCACGCTGCCGCCGCGCAGCTGCGCCTGTGCCTGCCCCAAGAAGATCGCCGCGGGCCCGGCCGCCGCTCGCCTGACGCGGTAGCCTGAGAAGCGTTTTGGGCACCCCCGTGCGGCGCCGAGCCCTGCTAGCCGTGGTCGTCGCCGTCGTCGTGGTGGCGGCCGTCCTGGGCACCGGTGTCTTCTTGCTGCTCCAGAACACACGGGCGCTGCCGGCATTCATCCAGCCGCTGGTCGGCCGGCGAGCGGTCCACATCCTGGGGGACGCCATGGCGCCGACGCTGCGCGATGGACAGGTCGTGTCGGTCGACACCCGCGCCTATGCTCACCGCTCGCCACAGCGGGGGGACATCGTGCTCTTCATGGCGCCGAGCGCTGCTTCCCGGCTGTTCGTCAAACGCATCATCGCCGTCCCGGGCGACCGGCTGGTGATCACCAATGGGGCCGTGTCCATCAACGGCCAGGTCATCCGCGAACCCTATTTGCTCGAACCGTGGGTCAGCAACAACTCCTGGCCCGCCGACGGCCAGGCACAGCAGGTCCCGGCCGACCAGTATTTCGTAATGGGCGACAACCGGAATCACTCCAGTGACTCACGAGCCTTCGGATTCGTCGGCCTGGAAGCGATCCAGGGCAAGGTGCTGACCTGACCAGGACCTTCTAGCTCAGCATTCGCAAGCTTTGGGGCGGAGGTTGGATCTACTTGAGATGGTCAGGCGTGTAGCGCCCGGAAACAGTGGTTGGCCCCAGACACCGGTTCTGTTCGGCATCGGTGCGGCGGCTATCCTGCTCCTGATCCTGTATTTCGCCACGGTCAAGATCGTGCCGGCCGGCAACGTCGGCGTCGTCACCAACTTCGGCGCCGTTCAGAAAGACACGTTCGATCCCGGACTGCATTTCGTGACCCCCTTCGTCCAGAACGTTCATCAGGTCAACACCCAGGTGCAGGCGCACAGCTTCCAGGAGATCGACGCCGCAAGCCAGGAACTGCAGACGGTGAAGCTCACGGGCAAGGTGAACTTCGCCATCGACGCGCGGCACGCGGCCGATCTCTATCAGAATGTCGGTCTCGACTTCGCCGGCAAACTGCTCGATCCCAGCTTCAACGACTTCATCAAGACGATCGTGCCCACTTATCCGGTGAACGACATCCTGAAGAATCGCGACGAGATCCGCGATAAGACCAAGGACCGCCTCAACCAGGCGGTCAATCCGTATGGCATCACGATCGTCGCCGTGCAGATCACCGACATCCGCTTCTCAGCCGAGTTCGAGAAGGCGATCGAGGCCAAGCAGGTGGCGCAGCAACAGGTGCAGACGCAGGGCCAGATCCTGGAGCAGAAGAAGATCCAGGCCCAGCAAGCTGTCGTCGACGCGGATGGGCAGGCGAAGGCCAATGCGATCCTGAACGCCTCACTCACGCCGACCCTGGTGCAGTGGCAGGAGATCCTGAAGTGGGACGGCAAGCTGCCGCAAGTGACGGGCGGCGCCTCGCCCTTCGTTTCGCTGAGCGCGCGTTAACTCTGCAGCAGCGCGTCGATCGCCGCGTGCCCGCGGCGGGCGACGGCTTCCGGGTCTTCGTTCCAGTAGCCCGGATTGAAGGTCTCGAGGCTCCATGGTCCGGCGTACTTGCCGGCCTTAAGGGCTGTGACCAGGATCTTGAGCTGGATGACTCCTTCTCCCGGCAGGACGCGGTCGGCGTCTTCGATCTCCCGCGGCGGTTTGTCGGGTGCGTCATTCAGGTGGACCAACGCAAGCCGGTCGACCGGGAACGAGGTCAGCGGCCGGCTGCCGCTGGCGTGCCAGTGACAGGAGTCGAGAACGAGGTCGATCCCGTCGATGCCGTCGACCGTCTCGCTCGCGATCTCGGGTGTATTGATCGGACAATCGCCAAAACCGAGGAACTCGAAGGCGATCCGGATGCCCAGTCGGTCGGCCCGGTCGCGGGCCAGCTCGAGCGCGTCGCGCGTCCCCGGGATGGCGCGGCGCGTTTCGAGCCCGGGCGCGCGGGGCGGGATCGCCAGCAAATACGGTGAGCCCAGGTCCTGGCAGATCCGCAGCCGGGGCTTCAAGTCATCCTCGATGAGGCGGCGATCCATGCGGCCATCGGCCCGAACCGTCAGCGCCACGCCATTGAGGGTCAGGACTTCCTCGGGCTGCACAATTTCGGCGGTCATCTGGACTTCGGCCGCGTCTTGCAGCAGGCGCTCCGCGCGCGCCTCGATTCCCTCGTAGCCGGTCTCACGCGCGATTTCGATGACGCGCGGTGTCGGCGTCGTCATCAGGGTTGCGCCGTTCAGATAGATCGCCGGCATTACTTCTCGCGGATGACGCCGAACGTCAGCCCGGCCACCAGGTACTTGCGCGCGACCACCATCAGGACGAGCGGCACCGACATGGCGATCACACCCGACGCCGCCATGTCGTTCCAGATGATCTCAAACTGGGTCACCAGTCCCTGGACACCGACCGGGAAGGTCTGCGACTGCGGCGTCGCCGTCAGGATCAGCGCGAAGAGAAACTCGCTCCACGCAAAGGTGAAGACGATGGTCGCCGCGGCCATCAGGCCGGGCGCCGCCAGCGGGAGCAACACCCGGCGAAAGGAGGTCCAGCGGTTGGCTCCGTCGACGAGGGCCGCCTCCTCGAGTTCGAGCGGGATTTCCGCCAGGAATCCCTTCAACATCCAGATGGCAAAGGGCAGGTTGAACAGGGAATAGATGCCGATCAGCGCGATCGGTTGGTTGTAGATCTGTAGCGTGCGGACGATCGCGAAATAGGGCACGACCACGGCCACCGGGGGCAGGAAGCGAAGCGAGAGCGCCCAGTTGAGGACGCCCACGCGCAGCCGCGGCGGGACGGACAGGCGGGTGATGGGGTAGGTGATCACCAACCCGACGGCCAGCGTGACCAGAACGGTCGCGGCGCAGACGATGACGCTGTTCCTCAGCAATACCCAGAAGCCGCGGTCGACGAGCACGCTGAAATAGGGCTCAAGCGTTGGATGTCGCGGGAAGAGTGTGATCGACTGGTACAGCTCGGGCTTGCTCTTGAGCGAGGTCGCGATCAGCCAGTAGAGGGGAAAGGCGTAGAGAAAGGCGGCCATGCCGAGGCCGGCGACGATCAGAATCAGGCGAAGCGCGATCGCCAGTCTTTTCCCTCCCCCTCTGGGGGAGGGGAGGGTGGGGGCTTGCATCAGGCGCGCTCCAACGGAAGGGCGCGGGTCACGAGTGAATAGAGGATGCTGATCGCGACCAAGACCAGGACCGCGAGTGCCGCCGCCTGCCCTCCGTCGAAAAAGCGGAACTCGACCCGATAGATGTAGAGGCTGAGCAATTGGGTCGCGGTTCCCGGGCCGCCGCCGGTGAGGATGAACACATGGTCGAAAACGCGCAGCACGTCGGCCATGCGGAAAAAGAGGATCAAGAGAAAGAGCGGTCGCAGGTAGTAGAGCTCGATGTAACGGAACTGCGTCCACCAGGTGGCGCCATCGACCTGGGCGGCTTCGACGGATTCCTTGGGGACGGTCTGCAGCCCGGCAAAGAGCACGAGGTAGACGAAGGGCGTCCATTGCCAGATGTCGACGCTCGCCACCGAGCCCATCGCCAGCAGCGGATCGCTCAGCCACTGAATCTCGGAGTGCGTAATGCCGACCGACTGCAACACATAGTTCAGGACGCCGTAACCCGGAGCATAGATCAGACGAGCCACGACGCCGACCGCGACCGGGGGCACGACAAGCGGCAGAACGGCCAGCACGTACAGCGTCGCCCGTAGTCCGGCGCGCTTGACGGCGCGATGCACCAGCAGGGCGAAACCGAGACCAAGGAGGATCTCGGTGGGGAGGACGATCAGCGCATAGAGACCGGTCGCCCGCAGCGCGTCATAGAAGAGAGGATTGCTCAGCGCGCGGGTGTAGTTGCGCAAGCCGACGAGGCTGCCGTCGTCGGCGGTGATCGACTGCCAGATGGCCAGCACGAAAGGGATGGTCACGATGACGAACACGGTGCCGAGCGCCGGCAGGAGAATCGTGTAAGCCAGCCGCTCCTGCCGGCTCCACCGGCGCCGCCCGGTCCCTGCCGGCTGGGTGCCGGTCGGGGCCGGGAGTTCGGCGACGAGGCGGCTCACATCGTCAAATGTAGGCCGGGTCGACTAGGACGGGTAACCGGCGCCTTTCATCGTGGCGCGAATCTGGCTTGCGGCTTGCTGCATGGCGGCCTGCGGGGTCAGCTGGCCGGCCACCGCCGCGTTCATCGCCGTGCCATACGAGGTTTCGACGGCGCCCCACTGGTCCGTGCGTGGCCGCCAGTTAGGACCGGCATCAAAGGACGCGGCCAGTGCCTTGAAGTAAGGATTCGCGGCAGCCAGCGACGCGTCGTTGAGGATGCTCTTGCGGATCGGGATGCCGCCCTGTGCGACGTAGTTGCGCATGTTGTCGGCCTTGAGCATCCACTTGATGAAGTCGGCCGCCGCTGGTCCATTCTTCGAGCCCTTGGGAATACCGAGCAGCCAGTTGCCCATCATCCCCAGACCCTTGCCGCTGGGCCCCTGCGGAATCGGGATATATGCGACCTTGCCCTTGACCTGGCTGACGCTGGGGTCTTCGACAATGCCCGTGATCTCACCGGGCCATACGGTGGACTGGTAAGCCTTCCCGGTGGCCATCGCCTGCGACCGCTCGGCGGCGTCGAAGTTCGCCGCGCCCGGCTCTGCGTACTGCTTGAGCTTCCTGGTGAGGAAGTCCACCGCGGTAATGGAATCGGCCGAATCGAGCTGAACCTTCCAGCTGTCGTCGAAGACGTTGCCGCCAAAGGACCACAGGATGGGCAACGAGTCGCTGCTCACCGGGTTGGTCGCCTTGCCACGGATGACGTAGCCGTAGAAGTTGGCCGCGTTGTACTTGGCCGCGTTTTTGAGCACGTCATCCCATGAGTTCGGCGCGCTGGACTTATCGCTGCGGTACATGAACATCTCGACATTGCCGACGATGGTGATGCCGTAGAGGTGCTTCGCCTTGCTCTGCTCGGTCGGTGGCACCGGCCCGTGCGGTGGCGGCCAGGTGCCGACGTCGTAGACGACGGTCGGAATGTCCGAGTCGCGCGTGAAGCCGAAGTTCGAGTCGAGCGGCTGGAGCGCGCCCATGGTGCCGAACTTCGGCATCCAGGGATCGTCCATCATGCACAGGTCATACGACGAGTCGTTCGCCTGGAATGTGGTTACCAGCTTCGAGAAGAGCGAGTCGTAGGGGAACTCGACGATCTGCACCTCGATGCCGGTTTGGCTCTTGTAATTTCCCACGACCTTCTTCAGCGGCCCGTCTTCGTTGCCCTGGACCGCGGCGACGACCAGCTTGGATACCTTGTTCGCTCCCGTGCTCTCCCCGCAGGCGGCCAGCAGAGCCGGAAACGAGGTGAATGCGGCACCCGTCACCGCCGTCCGTTTGACGAATTCCCGTCGGCTAATTCGCTGCATTCCCTTCTCCTCCTGTGGGGCTGTCCAAGCCACTCTTGCGACGAACCCCTCTATAGTATTGATGTCAGGTTGTCATGACAACTGGTTTCTGCGGCCCGCGGCCGCAGTAGGTGAGGGATATGGGGGCCCGGAGGGGACGCACCGACGCCGTGCTCGACCGGGAAAGCCCGGTCCCGCTGTATTACCAGCTCGCCCAGAACATGGAAACGGCCATCCGGCAAGGGCGCCTCTCATCCGGATCACACCTGGAGAACGAGATCGAGCTTGCCCGGCAACTGCGCGTGAGCCGGCCCACCGTGCGTCGCGCGATCGCCCTGCTCGCGAACAGAGGTTTGGTGATCCGGCGGCATGGCATCGGGACGCTGGTGGTGCCGGTGCGTGTGCGACGGCCGGTGCGCCTCAGCAGCCTCTACGATGACCTGCAAGAGGCCGGTCAGACCCCGTCGACCCGGCTGCTGGCTCGCGAAATCGTGCCGGCGCCCGCGGAAGTCGCGGGCAGCCTGCAACTCTCGAGGGGAACGCGCGTATTGCACTTCGAACGTCTGCGGCTGGCCACTGACCAGCCGATCGCCCTGATGCGCAACTTCGTTCCACTCTCGCTCGAAGAGGTGGTGACCGAGGAGGGCTTGAAGTCCGCGGGTCTCTACCAGTTGCTGCGGCAGAACGGGATCCACCTGCGCCTGGCGTCGCAGACGATCGGTGCGCGGAGCGCACAACGCCGCGAGGCGCGCCTGTTGAAGGTGCCCGCCGGCGGGCCACTCCTGACCATGCGGCGGATCAGCTACGACGATGCCGGCCAGCCGGTGGAATACGGCTCGCATGTCTACCCGGCCGAGCGCTACTCCTTCGAGATGTCCGTCGTGGCAGACTCGAGGACGTGACCGTCGCCGCCAACGAGCTGCTGGCTCGCCTTACCGAGATTCGAGCGACCGACCCGAGCGCTGTGCAGAAGGCGCTCGCCAGGCGCAAGCGCCGGTCCCTGCTGCAGCGGGGCTCCCTCTTTCTGATCGCCGCCGACCATCCCGCGCGCGGGGTTCTGAAAGCCGGGTCGGACGCGATGGCGATGGCCGACCGCGGCGAGTTGCTGCGCCGGCTGTTGGTCGCGCTGGAACGGCCCGGTGTCGATGGCATCCTGGGCACGGCCGACATCATCGATGACCTGGCGTTGCTCGGGGCGCTGGAGGGCAAGGTCGTATTCGGCTCGATGAATCGCGGGGGACTGACCGGGTTTCGCTTCGAGCTCGATGACCGCTTCACGGCCTACACCGCGGACGGCATCGCGGCGGCCGGCCTCGATGGCGGCAAGATGATGGTGCGCGTCGCCGACGAGCCCGAGGCGTTACGCACGCTGGCCTCCTGCGCACACGCCATCGACGAGCTCTCCGCCCGCAAATTGCCGGCGATGGTCGAAGTCTTCGCCAGCGAGCTCGACGATGGACGGGTCCGTAACCGCGCCGACGCCGACTCACTGATCCGGGCGATTGCCATCGTCTCGGGACTGGGAACCACATCCGCTTACCTGTGGCTGAAGCTGCCCGTGGTGGATGACCTGGAGCGGGTGATGCGGGCGACCAGCCTTCCCACGCTGCTGCTCGGGGGTGACCCCGGAGAAGATCAGGCGGAAACATTTGGCAGCTGGAAACGCGCGATGGCGATCCCGCAGGTGCGCGGCCTGGTGGCAGGCCGCACCTTGCTCTATCCGCGCGACGGCGACGTCGCCCACACTGTCGACGTCGCGGCGGCGATCGTGGCTGAGAAGAAGTAATGCGGCTGACGATGGCGCAGGCGCTGGTGCGCTTCTTCGCGGCGCAGTACGCCGAGCGCGACGGCGTGGAGCAGCGCTTCATCGAGGGCTGCTTCGGCATCTTCGGCCACGGCAACGTGGCCGGTGTGGGCGAAGCGCTCTTCGAGCAGCCGGACCTGATGACGTACTACCAGGCGCGCAACGAGCAGGCGATGGTGCACGCCGCGGTCGGCTATGCGCGGATGCGCAACCGGCTATCAGCGATGGCCTGCACCAGCTCGATCGGACCGGGCGCCACCAACATGGTCACCGGCGCGGCGCTGGCGACGATCAACCGGTTGCCGGTCCTCTTGTTGCCGGGCGATGTCTTCGCTGCAAGAGCTGTGGATCCGGTCCTCCAGCAACTCGAGGTGCCCTGGCGCGGCGATGCCACGGTCAACGATGCCTTCAAGCCGGTGTCTCGATTTTGGGACCGGATCACCCGGCCGGAACAGCTGATGCCATCGGCGCTGCAGGCGATGCGCGTCCTCACCAACCCCGCGGAGACGGGCGCCGTCACCCTCGCGCTTCCCCAGGATGTTCAGGCGGAAGCCTATGAGTATCCGGCGGACTTTTTCGAGAAGCGGGTCTGGAGCGTGCCCAGAGCCGAGCCCGACTCCCGCGCGCTCGACCGCGCAGCCGCGATGATTCACGCCGCGGACCGACCCATGATCGTCGCCGGCGGCGGCGTCATCTATTCGGATGCCACGGCCGCGCTGCGGCAGCTCGTCGAGGTGACCGGGATCCCGGTGGGGGAGACCCAGGCCGGCAAGGGATCGTTGCCCTACGACCATCCGTCGAGCCTGGGCGCCGTCGGCGCGACCGGCACGCTGGCGGCCAACCGGCTGGCGCGCGAGGCCGATGTCGTGATCGGGATCGGCACACGCTGGACCGACTTCACGACCGCGTCGCACACGGTCTTCGGCAACGCGCACGCGCACTTCATCAACCTCAACGTGCTCGACTTCGATGCCCACAAGAACAGCGGCCTGTCGCTGGTCGGGGATGCGCGCGCCGGCATCGCCGCGCTGGGCGCGCGCCTGCGCGGCTACGCGGTTGACGCGTCGTACCGCGACCTGGCCGCCCGTCTGAACAAGGAGTGGGATCGCGAGGTCGACCGCCTGTACCACCTGGGTCACGGACCGCTCGCCGCGCAAAGCGAAGTCATCGGTGCGGTCAACGACGCCGCCGCCCCGCGCGACGTCGTCGTCTGCGCCGCCGGCTCGATGCCGGGAGACCTGCACAAGCTCTGGCGGTCGCGCGATCCCAAGCAATATCACGTCGAGTACGGCTACTCGTGTATGGGTTACGAGATCGCCGGCGCGCTCGGCGTGAAGATGGCCGCCCCTGATCGCGAGGTGTTCTCCATGGTCGGCGACGGGTCGTATCTGATGATGAGCACTGAGATCGTTACCGCCGTCCAGGAAGGGATCAAGCTGATCATCGTGCTGGTGGACAACCACGGCTTCAATTCCATCGGCGGCCTCTCCCGATCGCTGGGGATGGACGGTTTCGGCACGCAGTACCGGTTTCGAAAAAACGGATCGCTCGGGCTCGACAGCGACAAGTCGCCGGGCGCAGTGCTGCCGATCGACCTGGTGGCGAACGCGGCCAGCCTGGGCGCCGAGGCCGTGCGGGTCCGCAGCGTCGACGAGTTGCGCGGGGCGTTGGAGCGCGCCCGTCAGGCGACGCGGACGTCCGTCATCTGCATCGAAGTCGATCGCTACGAGGGGGTGCCCGATTACGAGAGCTGGTGGGACGTACCCGTGGCCGAGGTAGCGACTGTCGAGTCCGTCAACGCGGCGCGGCGAGAGTACGAGAAGGCGCGCAAGAAGGAGCGGCGATATCTGTAGGAGGGACGAGCGATGGCTGCGAATTACCCCGATGTGATTCCGATGATCGCCTACGAAGATGGTCCGAAAGCGATGGACTGGCTGTCGTCAGCCTTCGGCTTCACGGAGCGGGCACGCATGCTCGACAACAGCGGTCGGCTCAGCCACGGCGAAATGCAGGCGGGTGACGGCGTGATCATGCTGGCCACCCCGACGCCCGACTACCAGGCGCCGCGGCACCATCGCGAGTCGTGCGAGCCGGCCCGGAAGTGGTCGACAGTTCCCTACGTCGTCGATGGCCTGCTGGTCTACGTCGACGATGTCGATGCCCACTTCGCGCGGGCGAAGCAGCACGGCGCGACCATTCTCAGCGGGGTCGAAACCAATCAGAACGGAAAGCTTTACCGCGCCGAAGACCTCGAGGGCCATCGCTGGATGTTCATGCAGCGCTGAGGTGTCGATTTCCGTCGAATCGATCGCTTAGAGTCCGAACCATACGTAGACGTCTCCTTCCTCGCTCGGCAGACGGCCGAGGAGGTCGGAGAAGAATTGCAGCATCTGGTCTTGACGGGCCATCGGCCCGACGATAACGGTCTGCACCTGCCAGGCGCGAAGGTCGCCGGCATAGGCGAGCCGGGCTTCCGGTGTCATCGGAGGTTGCGACCCACTCTTTGCGATGCCGGCCATCGCGTCGCCGAGTGCGCTGCGGTGCGGCACGTACGACGGCCCCGGAATCCAGGCAAAGCCCTCCGGCATCCGAAACCGCATCCCGGCTTCCGACTGCCAGAGCATGGGCACGGCGAGTCGCCAGTCGTAGGCGAACGGCGCCACCAGCGCAACACTGCCCGCCGGTATCTCGTTAACGAGCGCCGGCGTGGTGAAGAAGCTCGGGACCGCAAGCGGCATCGTTGGAAAGGGCTGCCGGGGGATGAGGGGCACCAAGGCAAGGCAGGCCAGCGCCAGGGGCAGCGCGCGAACCGCGAGGGTCCGGCCGGCTGCGCGCGCCAGCCGAAGGGCGTGATCGAGCCAGATCGCCAGCACCAGCCCGGCGAAGAGGAAGACGAACAGCATCAGGCGGGCAGGGATGACGTCGCTCACGATCGGGACGAAGATCGTCGCGCCCCAGACCGCGAGGAACGTCCACAGCATGATGCGGGCGGCTCGCCGCACGCCCCTATCCACAACCCGCCGCCGCACCCAGAAGACGATCGCGAGCGCGATCAGGGCAACCGGCAGGGGCAGGGTATGACCGGCGACATTGATCAGCGGCCCCATCGACAGCAATGCGACAAAGACGCCGGTAACGGCAAAGATGCCGGCCAGCACGCCGGCCTCGCTTTTGCCACGAGACCAGAGGCTGGCGATCGCATATCCCAAAAGTGCGAGGAGGGGGATGCCCAGGTACCCGCTCCATTCGTAGATCGTCGCGCTGAAATGCTCGCTCAATTGGGCGGCAGGTGCTGGCGCCAACGCTTGCAGAGGCGTGGGGGTAAGGAAGGCGAGGAGGTCAGTCACGAATTGATTGGGGGCCCAGACCGCCCCATGAACCGCCTGCGCACCGAAGAACTGGATTGCCAGTGGTCCACCGGCGAGCACCAGGAACGTGATGAACGCCGCCGCGAGGCCCCGGGCGGCATGGCGCCAGCGCCCTCGAAGCACCGCTGAGAAAGGCTCGGCCGGCCGGGCGACCGCGCTGAAGGCGAGAAGCACTACGATCCCGACCGCCCCGACCAGCGCCTCCGCCAGCAGCAGCTCTTCCCAGAGCAGCAGCTGCACCGCGGCCAGCACGCCGAGGGCCATGCCTCCTCGAGTCGGGCGTCGTGTCTGGCGGACGAACAGGTCGTCGACGACAAGGAGCATCAGCGGCGCCGTGAAGAGGATCACCGCCGGCGGATGCCCTAGCGCGTGCGCGGCCATGTAGGGGGAAAAGCCAAATAGCGCGCCGCCGACGAGCGCGGCGAGGGTCCCGATGATATCCGGCGCGCGAACATAGCGCCGGATCATCACGAAGGCGGCCATCGCCGAGCTGGCGAGACCGAGCGTCTCGGCAACGTTGTAGGCAAAGATCCCGCCAAGGGTCGCGGTCAGCGGCGCCAGCGCGACACCCAGCAACGGTGCCGTGGTGTTCCACATCAGGTTGACGCCCTGGGGCGCATCCAGGTAGGTGGTGAACAGAGGATTGTGCCCGTGGGCCAGCGCGAATGCCTGCCAGCGGAGGAACCAGATCGCCAGCTGCGGGTCTCCGCCGACGCCGAGCGCGGTCGACGAGGCTCCGCCTGGCATAAACCAGATGGTCGCGAAGAAGCTGATCGCCATGGCGAGGTAGAGGAGTCCGACACCGGCGAGGACGATCCACCCCGGGATCGCTCTGGGCATCCGCCGGGCTTCTGGCTCGCCGGCCGGTGTAGCTAGTGCCTTTCTAAAGGTCGCCATAAGACTGGATGGGTAACGGCACCGGTGGCCGTGGTCCTTCGGCCCTGGCGGCTAGGATGTGGGCCATATGGGGCGCTCGAACGTAAGCGAAGCGCAGGTAATCCTGGCGACGATCGATCAGAGGCGTCCTGGATACATCCGAACCTCGGAGCGCTTCCGCTACCCGCAGCGACCTGCGAAGATGCCGCAACGCCGCGGCGAGAGCGACAAGGACTATGCCGCTCGCATCGATGCGGCCCGCGAAGAGGCCTACGAGCGCGCCCGCCGCCGTCTCCGGCGATCGTAAAGCTCGGGTCGCGCGAGCACATGCCGCTTGAGATGAGGAGTTCCTGTGAGAAGTGCGGAGCCGCTCTGCCAGCTGGCGGCGAGGCCCGCATCTGCAGCTACGAATGCACCTTCTGTCCCAGCTGCGCAGCCGCGATGAACGCCGTGTGCCCGAACTGCAGCGGCGAGCTGGTGGCGCGGCCGAAACGTAAGTAGTCGGCTCCCACCCTGACCCTCCCCCGCAAGCGGGGGAGGGAAGAGACCCGCCTACGGAATCGTCGGCACGATGAAGCCCCACGAGTTTGCCGGCAGGGTGACCTTCGCGACCTGAGACCCGTCCGTTCGAAGCACGCGGAGCTGATCGCCAGGGCCGAGTAAATAGACGGTCCCGCCGTCGGCAGAAGCCCAGACCGAGTCAAACGAGACATCGGCTAACCACCGGCCTTTTACAGCCAGGTCAGGCGGGTGGACGAGAGCGACGCCAGCTCCGCCGACCGCATAGAGCCAGGTGCCAGCTGGCGAAACCGCGGCCGTTCGGGGGATGCCACCGGCGGAAGCATCGGTAACGAGCAGCGACCGGAGCCACGCCAAGGTGTTCGAGTCAGCCGTGGCGACGTTGGTCGACGACGTCGCGATTCGCCGTTGGATCAAGTCGACCGCGTGGAGCTTGCCCGTCTGCCCTTCGTGAAGATAAAGCGTGTTGCCGTCGGGAGAGAAGACCGGCGAGACCCAGAACGGGTTGCGCTGACCGATCTGCACCTCGTGCGTCACTTTCATCGCAACCAGGTCGAACCAGCTGACCCGGCCATCCGAGGGGCAGAAGGCGACGAGCGTTCGCCCATCGGCGAGCACCCGAAACGGCAGCCCGCCTGCGGAATTTCCACCGCCCACAACGAGGCCGTCGCACGACACCGTGTGGCCCGTCGTACTCTGTTCGAGTCGTAAGGTCGATCCGTCGAAGGCGAATTTCACGATGGTCGGGCCCACGACATAGACGTGCTGCGCTTGCTCGCCGAGGATGACGGGAACGCCAAACGCCGGTAAGCCAACGTTCGTCGATGCAACTACACGGCCGATCGAGAGGTCAACCAGCTGCAGGCTGGAGGGGGAGTTTCCGGCCACGGCGAAATAATGTCCATCCGCGCTCAGCATCGGCAGCCCAAAGGTCAGCGGTTGCAGCTTGATCGTCTGCTCTTTGTGGCCATCCACCGCGCTGTAGACATCGAGGCCGCCATCGACAAGCGCATATAGGTGGGAGCCGTCAGGTGAACGGAGCTCGTCATGGGCGTTGATCTGCCCCACCACATGGCCGGATGGGTCGATCCCTGTCACGATGTCGCCGGTGTAGATGCCGCCGCTCGCTTGCTGGCTCGTAATCCAGGCGACGTCGGCGCCCGGTCCGGCCACGATTGGCGTAGTCGGCGATGTCGTCACGGTTGCCGGCGTGACGCGAGCCCGATGGGTGACAAAGACGACCCCGCCGACGACCAAACCGACTGCAAGCACGGCCGCGACCTGTCCGATCGCCACGAGGGGTCGGCGGCGCGATACCGTGCGAAGCCGCGGCGCGATCCCGGCCATTAAGTCGGGCGTCGAGCCGGTGATCGGATCCAGCGCGTCATGGATATCGCCTCGCAGCGCGTCTTCGTGATTCACGCCTGGACCTCCGTGATGGGAAAATCCGCTCGCAGCTCGCGGATGCCTCGATAGAGTCGCCCACGCACCGCGGCAAATGACGCGCCGGCGATGGTCGCGATCTCTTCCAGCGGCAGGTCGAGATAGAAATAGAGCACGACGACGAGACGCTGCTCCGGCCGCAGTCGCTTGAGGGCATTTCGCAGATCGACGCCGCGGATGGCCACATCATCGGCCGCCTGCGGGCCACGCTGATCCGGGTCGATCTTGAGCACACCCCACCAGCGACCGCGCCGGGTGGTCCGGCATTCGTTGGCGACGATGCCGAGAAACCATGGCTCCATCTCGGTGCCCTCGCGAAGCTGGTTGATCTTGCGCCACGCCTTCACTGCCGCCTCCTGGACCGCGTCTTCCGCGAGTTGCCGGTCCTGGAGCATGCCTGCCGCCAGCCGGTAGGCAGGTTCTAGCAAAGGCCGAAGTAGCGAAGTGAATGCCTCTTCGTCACCACGCTTCGCGTCCCGAACGAGGTTCGGGTCGGCGTGCTCCATGCCGTCGTCCTGTATACGCCTCGTGAGCCTCGCTTTGTGACAATGACGAGGATGAAGCCCTTCCGATTCGCTGCTGGCGTGGGCAGCACCGCGAATCGC
>Ga0209057_1002429_pt1 | contig 14363 bp, 14 predicted proteins | sample GraSoiAngelo_146_FD_185903 | JGI IMG/M metagenome (GOLD analysis project Ga0209057, IMG submission 185903) | Grasslands soil microbial communities from the Angelo Coastal Reserve, California, USA - 14_1009_05_30cm (SPAdes) (version 2) | ecosystem: Environmental > Terrestrial > Soil > Grasslands ... | reverse complement strand
TGTGACGGTCGAGGTGGTCGGGCGTGATGTTGAGGATCACACCGACGTGCAGCTTCGGCCTTTCGACTGACTCGAGCTGGAAGCTCGAGAGCTCGAGCACGACCCAGTGCTCGGGGGTGATCTCATCCACGCGGTCGAGCACCGTGTCGCCGATGTTGCCCCCCACGATGACTGGGCGGTCGCCGGCCGACAAAACCACGCCGGTGAGCGCAGTCGTGGTCGTCTTGCCGTTGGTCCCGGTGATGCCGACCACCGTTCCCTTGCACGCCTTCAGAAACAGGTCGATCTCGCTCGAGACCCGGATGCCTTTCGCGCGGGCTTCGTTGAGCAGCTCGGAATCCCACGGCACGCCTGGGCTCGCGTAAACCACGTCGACACCCTCGAGAGCGCTGGCGTCGTAGCCGCCCAGACGTAGGTCGACGCTCGGCGGCATCTGCTCGAGCGTCGACTGCAGCTCCGCGGCGGGCTTGCGATCGACCACGCGGACCTTCTCGCCCTGCGCGGTGAGGTGAAGGGCCAGCGCCACCCCGCTGCGCGCCGCCCCAACCACGAGGGCGGTCAAACCAACAGCTTCACGAGAGCGATCGCAGCGAGCGCTGAGAGGAGCCCCGCGCCCCAGAACGACAGCGCGATGCGATTCTCAGACCAACCCTCGTGGTGGAACGTGTAGTGGATCGGGGTCATGGTGAAAACGCGGCGTCCGCCGCTGGCTTTGAAGTAAGCGACCTGAATGATGACAGACAGGGTCTCCAGCACAAACACGAGAGCCACGATCGGAAGCAGCAGAAGCACGCCCTGCTGAATGGCCATCGCGGCCAGCGCAAAGCCGATGGCGAGCGAACCGGTATCGCCCATGAAGACCCGCGCGGGATACCTGTTGAAGACGAGGAACGCAACCAGGGCACCGCACAAAGTCATCGCGACGGCCTTCTCGCCGGCGGGCGCACCAGGCAGAAGCAACGCGATCGTTGCGATCGCGATCACGGCCAGCCCGCCCGCGAGCCCGTCCATGCCGTCCGTGATGTTCACGGCGTTGGCCGTGGCGACGATGGCCGCGACCGCAAGCGGAAAGACCACCCATGGCGTGGCGGGCAGAAAAAGCTGCGGCCCGCCCTGCACCGTGGCCAGCCAGGCGATGGGAATCGCGAGCACGAGCTGGATCGGAAGCTTGAGCCGGGCGGGGATCCCGCGCGTGCCCACCCGCAGCTTGCTCCGGTCATCGGCGAACCCGATCAATCCACCCGCGACCAGCCCCGCCATGGCGGGTAGCGTCCCGTTGTGTCCAGCCAGCGCAGCGAGCAGACCACCGACGATCGCCAGCGCAACGAAAACAATGCCGCCTCCGGTCGGCGTGCCGGCCTTCTTCTGGTGCGAGTCGGGCAGCTCTTCCTGGATCACTTGGCCCGCTTTCAGCCGGCGAAGCGTCCGGATGGCCTGCGGATAGATGAGCAGCGCGAGGGCGAAGGCGATGACGAACGTGCCCAGGTCGAAAATCAAGTCGCGGTCAGCTCCCGAACGAGTTCGTCGAGCTTCACGCCGTGCGATGCCTTGACCAGGACCCGGTCGCCGGGCGCGGCGGTGCGGCGCACCCACTCCCCCGCCGCCGCGCGGTCCGGAACAACCTCCGCGCCGGCCGCTTCCGCCATCTCGCGCGCGTGGTCGCCCTGGATGACGCAAACCGCGTCGAAGACTTCCGCCGCGCGCAACCCGACGCGTCTATGCGCGTCCGCCGACAGGGCGCCGAGCTCGCGCATCTCACCCAGAACCGCCAGCAGGCGGCCGCGCTTGGGCGCGTCGGCCATGGTGTCGAAGGCCGCGAGCATGGACTCCGGGCTCGCGTTGTAAGCGTCGTCGATGATCGTGTATCCGGCGCGGGTGCTCACTTCTTGCAACCGGTGCTCGATCTGCACCTCGGCGAGCGCCTCCGCTCCCGCGGCCAGGCTCACCCCGGCGAACTCGCACGCCGCGAGGGCGGCCGCCGCGTTGACCGCCTGGTGGCGCCCGTCGAGCGACAGCCGCACGGCGACGCCGCCGACCGAGAACTGCGAGCCGCCGCCGCTCAGCGCCTCGTATCCTTCGACGCGGTAATCGCCTCTCTCCTGGCCGAAGCTCGTCACGCGCGCAGAGGTCATTTGCGCGAGCAGGGGGAAGAACTCGTTGTCCGCGTTCAGCACGGCGAGTCCCTCCGCCGGCAGCGCCGCGACCAGCTCGCCCTTGGCGCGAGCCAGCTCCTCGCGCGAGTTGAAGAACTCGAGGTGCACGACCCCGACGTTGGTCACGACCCCGATCACAGGTCTGGCGAGCGCGGCCAGGCGGGCGATATCGCCCGCGCGCTGCATCCCCATCTCGAGCACCAACGCGGAGTGATGCGCTTCGAGGCTCAGGATCGTCAGGGGCACGCCCGTCTCGGTGTTGAGGTTGCCCTGCGTGCGGAGCACGTTGAAATGACGCGAGAGGATCGCCGCCACCATCTCCTTCGTCGAGGTCTTGCCGTTGCTGCCGGTGACCGCGACGACCAGGGGCTGCACCCGCCGCAGCGCGTGCGACGCCACCGCATAGAGCGCCTTCCACGTGTCCGGTACGAGGACCTCCACGATCCCGGTCGGGATCTCGGTCTTGTGGTCCACCACCACCGCCGCGGCGCCACGGGCGATCGCATCGCCGACGAATTGATGCCCGTCTTTCTCCGAGCCGCTGAGCGCGAAGAAGACTCCCCCGGACCTCACCTCGCGCGAGTCGGTGTGGAAGGTCGAGAACGTCTCGCCGACCTGCGTGCCGCCGACTTCGCCGCCGCCGGTCGCCTCGAGGATCTCGAGGAGGCTCAGCCTCATGCCTAAAGTGTCGCGGCTCCGGGGTCCGCGGCATGTTTCGCGGGATGGGCGGCCGGGCGAAACCTCCGGATAGTCCGGACTTTGCGGCCTCTACCCTCGCGAGATCCTCGGATAGTCCGGACTATCCGGGAGCTAGTGCGGGTCAGGTGTAATGTGCCAGTCCACCACGAGCGACTGGGCGATCGTCTTCCAGATCGGCTCGGCGGTCATGTAGCCGTCGTTCAAGGTCCAGTCCCGGTCGGCGCCGGGGTAATGCGGCTTGCGGATCACGACCAGCATCGTGAACTTTGGATGCTGCGCCGGAAGAAAGCCGACGAATGAAGCCCAGACGTCCTGGGTGTACTGGCCGTTGACGGGGATCTGCGAGGTACCCGTCTTGCCCGCCTGATCGAGCTCGAAACCTTTGATCCGCGAGGTCCACCCCGAGCCGTGCTGCACGACCTGCTGCATCATCGCGGTCATCTTGGCCGCGGTCTGAGGACTGATCGCCTGCCGCTGCGGCTGCAGCAGCACGGGGTTGATATGCGTTCCGACACGCTCTACGACGTGGGGCGGCGCGTACTTGCCGCCGTTGGCGACGACATTGATGGCGGCCAGCATCTGGACCATGTTCACGTCGATGCCCTGTCCGAACGACGCCGTCGCGTACTGCGAATCGCTCATCTTGTCGGCGGCCGGCGGCAGAAGGCAGTTCTCGTCGACGACGTCGATGCCGCTCGGCTTGGTGAGTCCGAATGCCTGCAGGTTGCTGTAGAAGGCTGGGTGGCCTTCAGCCTGCATCGCCTTCATCGCGCCGACGTTGAGCGAGTGCGCCAGCACGTACGTGTAGTCGACGTTGCCGTGATTGCGCCGGTCCCAGTCGTAGATGCGATAACCGCCGACGCTGAGAACACCGGGGTCGTTGATCACGGTGTCCGGCGTGATCGCACCGGCGTTCATGGCGCCCGATAGCGTCACGACCTTCATCACCGAACCGGGCTCGTACACGGAGCCGACGATGTTGTCCTTGAACAGGGCCGGATCGGTGTGGTTGAAGTCGTTCGCGTTGTAGCTCGGATAGTCGGCCCAGGCGACGATGCCGCCGGTGTTCGGGTCCATGATCAACACGCTTCCGCTCTCGGCGTTGTCTCGCTTGACGCCGTCGGCGAGCGCCTGCTCTGCCGCGTACTGGATGTTCGCGTCGAGCGAAAGCACAAGGTCCTGGCCGTTGATCGGGTCCTGGTGGGTGTGCGTCCCGAGGACGATCTCTCGGTTGGCGAGGTCGCGGTAGCTCGAGATAAAGCCGGGCGTGCCTCCGAGAGCCTGCTGGTAGTTCTGCTCCACGCCGTATTTGCCGTCGCCGTTCCAGTCGACGAAACCGAGCACGTTCGCCGCGAGCGTGGAGCCGGTGGCGATGCCCGGGAGATAGGAGCGCTGCGTCTCCTCCTGCAAGCCGACGCCGGGCAGCTTCAGAGGCCGCAGCTGATCGGCCTTCGTTTTGGCGAAGCGCCTCTGGATGTAGGCGAACTTGGTGTTCGACGCCAGCGTCGTCATCACCTTGGCCTTGTCGACGCCCAGCACCGACGACAGCCCCGTCGCGACTCGGTCGCGGTCGCCGGCGGCGACCTGGTCAGGCGAGACGAACGCCGAGTAGACGGTCGTGTTGACGACCAGCTGCTTCAGGTTGCGATCGAAGATCGCGCCGCGCAGCGCCGGCAGCTGGACGAACTCGCGGTACTGGGCCTGAGCCTGCATCGCGAGACGGCCGTGCTGGACTACTTGCCAGTACGCGAGCCGAGACCAGACCATGCCGGCCAGGACGGCGGCGACCACGAGCATGGAGATGACGCGCAGGCGTGCCGAACCAACACGTTCGACACGCTTGGGGCGCCTCGTACCGAGCGCCCTGGTGCTCACTTAGTGCTTGGTGGCCGCCATGACGTCGCGCGTGCCGCCGACTGCGTTCACGACTGTCGCGACGGCGCGCATCCACAGCGGCGTAGCGTCGGCCGGCGAGGCGCCCAGCGGCGTCGTGAGGTCGATCGCGACCGCGGATCCGGCGACGTAGCTGGACGGGACCACACGCTGCATCCCGCTCTGGGCCGCCTGCTGCTGGACCATCGCCGGCGCGTGCATCGTGACCTCTTGATAACGGAGCTGGTCCTGTTCGGCGATCAGCTGGCGCTGCTGGTCCTGGAGCCGGCTCATGTCATACGACGCCTGCGTGATCTGCGCCGCGAGGGCGAGGTAGAACAGCAGGGCGATCACGACCGCGCCGACGCCCACGTAGGCGTGGCCGAACATGTTCAGCCGCAGCCTCTCGGCTGCGACCGCGCCAGCGACCTGGACGAAGCCACGTGTGCGCCGCCGCCGCCGCGGCTGCGCGGTGACGTGCGGCGTCGCGCCGGCCGTGCCGAGGCGCCGTCGGGCCAATATGCGGGTCGATGTCAAGACGTGAACTTCATCCTTTGCTGGGTTTGGCCAAAAATGCCTGGTGGCCGGAGGGGTTGGGCCGGCCACCAGGGCTTGTGAATTCAGATTTTTTCCGCGACCCGGAGGCGGGCGGACCGGGCGCGGGGGTTGGCGGCCACCTCTTGGTCTGAGGGCCGCACGGGATGCCGGGTGATGATGCGGAGGGCTGCCCGGTGGCCGCAGGTGCAGACTGGCTGCTGGGGTGGGCAGATACAGTCTTTTGACTCGACGTTGAAGAATGACTTGACCAAGCGGTCTTCCAGGGAATGGAAGCTGATCGTCGCCATACGACCACCGGGCTTTAGTGTCAAAAGAGCTGCTCTAAGTCCTTTCTCGATCTCGCCGAGCTCATCGTTGACCGCGATCCGTAGGCCCTGAAAGGTCCGGGTCGCGACGTTGATGTCGCGGGGCCAGGCCCGGCGCGGGATCGCGGCTTCGACGGCTTGCGCCAGGTCGCGCGTGGTGCGGAGCGGGCGCCGCGCCACGATGAACTCTGCGATCCGGCGGGCCCATCGTTCCTCGCCGTACTGCCGCAAGATGCGCTCGATCTCCGCGGCGTCGTACTCATTGACGATCTTCGCTGCGGTGAGCTTCAAGTCGGGGTCCATGCGCATGTCGAGTGGGCCTTCGACGCGGAAGCTGAACCCGCGACTCTGGTCGTCGATCTGCGTGCTGGAAAGGCCGAAGTCGAAGAGGACCAGGTCCGCTGGGCTGAAACCGCTTTGGGTAGCTATCGCGCCAAGCTCGGAAAACCGTCCGTGAACGACCACCACCGCATTGCCAAACTGAGCCAGCGAGTCCCGACCCGCCTGGACCGCCGAGGGATCGCGGTCGATCCCGAGCAGCCGGCCGCCGGGTGTGATCCTCTCCAGGATCTGGCGGGCGTGGCCCGCCTGCCCGAGGGTGCAGTCGATCGCGACCGCCCCCGATCGGGGCTGGAGCAGCTCTATTACCTCTTGTGAAAGTGCTGGTATGTGTGGGCTAATGCCCTGAAATTACCCTGTCAGCGAATTCGGTGAAGCGTCCTTGCGCGTCGGCGCTGTAGCTGTCCCATCGGGCCTCGGGCCAGATTTCCACCCTCGGCCCCGCTCCGATCACCACGACCGTCGACGGGGTCTCGATCCCCGCCAGTCGACGCTGTTCGGGAAGCAGGCTGATCCGTCCCTGGCCATCCGGCTCGAACGGATCGGAGAGTGGATAGAGGGTTCGCGCCAGGGCGCGCTGGTCCGGTCCCTGCAGCGGGCTGCGCAGCTCCTCGCCGAGCGCCGCCCACAGGTCCGGGGGGTAGATCGCGAGCACCTGGTCCTGGCTCACTGATACGAAACTTCCCTCGCGGAGCTGTTTCCGAAACGGAGCCGGGATCGCCAGCCGCCCTTTGTCGTCCACCTTTACCCGATGCGCCCCGGTGAACACTCATCTGGCCTCCCAGAAGTTGAGGCGGCGTCGCTCGCGGCGGGCGCACAGGCTGCAGCCGCAGCCGTGCAGCTCCAGCGGCAGGCGGTTGCCGTGCTTGTCGAAACGGTGGTTGACGCCGAGGTTTACCAGGTCATCGTTCAGGTCATCGCGGCTGCGGGGAGAAGTGGCGTAGAGAAGGTGTATGGCGTGCCTTACCTGGACGTAGGGTGCGACGTATGGTTCGATGTCTGCCGGATTCACCACTTCTCCCCACTGATCACCGCGATTCGCCGCGGAATGTATCAACGCCGGTTAAGCCTGTCAATACCTTTACCACAAGATCTAGACCGGTCGAAATGGCCCTTTACGGGGTCGCCCCCGCTATGTTGTGCCTGAAAGACATCAAGGCCCTAGATATTGGGTCAGAATGTGACAGCCGCGAACATTAGTTTGGTAGCGGAGAAGCCTGGCGACCTTAGGTCGCTTACTTCTGTTTGCACCCCCACTACCCGCTGCGCTTGAGCAGCCCGAGGCGCTTGGCCCGCCTTTCGGCCCACGTGAAGACCGCAAAACCAGCCGGGATCAATACCGCGCCCATGGCCAGGAGAATGGCCGCAGTCGGCAGCTGGTCGGCCGCGGTGGCGCCCTGAAGCAAGCTGGTTCGCATGCCGGCCAGGGCGTAGGTCAGCGGGCTCACGAAGCCTGCGAGCTGGAGCGGCCATGGGAGGACGCTCAGCGGGTAGTAGACCCCCGACACGAGGAGCAGGAAACCCTGGACGGCGAACGACATCTGCTCGCCCTTCTGAGGTGAAAGCAGCGGTAGCACCGAGGTGAGGATCGCCAGTCCGATCAGCGGTGCCATCGATGCGGCGAGGACAACCACGGCGCCCCCTATGTCGGCGTGCGAGAAGTCGAGGTCGAAGATCGCGACCGCGACGATCAGCACGATGAACGTGCGGGCCAGACCGTAGACGATTGCGAAGAGGCAGATCCCCATCAGGTGCGTCATGCGTCGCACCGGAGCCATGAACGTGTATTCGATCGTCCCCTCCCACCGCTCCCATGCGATCGCGTAGGCGGCTTCCATGAAGACGAGCGACAGGTAGCCCCACAGCAGCGCGCCGATCAGCAAATAGAGCTGCGTCTTGCGCAGGTCGAAAGAGCCGCCGCCTGCGCCCAACGAGCCGAGGCCGGAGGCCAGAAAGCCGATCGACAGCACGCTGACGACGCTGTAGAAGAGCCACACCACCTCCCAGACCCAGTAGCGCTTGTAGACGTACAGCTGCCGCTCGGCAAAGCCGAACAAGGCGCTCATCTCAGAGCCGCGCACCCCGATCACAGAGCCACCTCCTCGGCCTCCTCGGCCTCCAGTGTCTTGCCGGTCAGGTGCATGAAGACGGCTTCGAGCGTGCCGGCGCCGTGGCGCGCGCACAGCTCCTCCGGCGAGCCGTCGGCGAGGACGCGGCCGCCGTCGAGCATCAGCACGCGGTCGCACAGCGCGGCCGCTTCGTCCATGTCGTGCGTGCAGACGAGGACCGTGATCTGGCGCTCCGCGCGCAACGTCTCCAGCACGACCTGGACTTCCTTCTTGGAGCGCGGGTCGAGACCGGTCGTCGGTTCGTCCATCAGCAACAGCGACGGCGCCGTCAGGAAGCTGCGCGCGATCGCGACCTTCTGCTGCTGCCCGCGCGACAGCTGTTTCATCGGCTGGTCGATGACGTCCTTCGGCATGCCGAGCACCTCCAGGATCTCGACCACGCGCCGGCGGGTCCCGCGTGAGTTGTTCCCGTACAGGCGTGAGGCGTAGACCATGTTCTCCCACGGGCTGAGCTCCTTGAAGAAGGCGGCCTCGACCGAAACTCGATTGACGTGGCGGCGCACCTGAAGCGCGTCGGTCACGACATCCCATCCGAACACCTTCGCCGTGCCGACGTCTGGTGTCAGCAGGGTGCCGAGGATGCGGATCAGCGTCGATTTGCCGCTTCCGTTGGGCCCGAGGATGCCGGTGACTCCGCCGGCATCGACCCGCAGGTCCAGCTCGTGGAGCGCCACCTTTTCCTTCCATTCGCGGCGCCACCAGGGCGCGCCCGCTTCGCGCTCGCGACGGCGAAACGCTTTTCTCACCCCCTGGATCTCGATCGCCGGCTTGCTCATGGCTGACTCCTAAAAACCTCGAAATGGCAAACAAAAAGGACCGTGGCGGTGCCCAACAACCGCACGGTCCTGGTTTGACTTTCTGGCTTCTAGAGTTCGGTTACCAGACCAGCGTCAATGCGCGGTTAAGGGCAGGCGTGCATCACCCGTTTCGGTGAAGACGACCAATCCGATGCCTGCCATGAACCGGCTCCTTTCGAAGGTGGGCACACCCGGGCGGGTGTGCAGGCCAGCTAGATTACCCCTGCTCAGGCTCAACCGTCAAGGCCGAGCTGCGAGATGACGAACGCCATCACGAAAGCTTCCTCGCGCCACGACTCGTAACGTCCCGACGGACCCATGTGACCGGCGCCCATCTGCGTCTTCAGCACGATCGGGCGGTCCCCACGGTTGACCGTCCGCAGCCGGGCGACCCACTTCGCGGGTTCCCAATAAGAGACGCGCGGGTCGTTCAGCCCGCCCATCACGAGCAGCGCCGGATACTCGACCGATCGCAGGTTGTCGTATGGCGAGTAGCCCTTGATGTAGCGATAGAACTCGGGCTGGGCCGGGTTGCCCCACTCGTCGTATTCGTTGACTGTGAGCGGCAGCTTGTCGTCGAGCATGGTGGTGAGCGCGTCCACGAAGGGAACCTGGGCCACCGCGCATGCGAACAGGTCAGGGCGCTGGTTCAACACGGCGCCGATGAGGAGTCCGCCGGCGCTGCGACCCCGGATCGCGAGCCGCTGGGGAACCGTATAACCCTGGGCGAGCAGTTGCTCGGCGCATGCGATGAAGTCGTCGAAGGTGTTGCGCTTGTGGAGCAGCTTGCCGTTCTCGTACCACTCCCTCCCCATCTCGCCTCCACCACGCACGTGGGCGATCGCGAAGACGAAACCGCGGTCGAGAAGGCTGAGGCGGGCCGGGTCGAACATGGGGTCGTTCGAGAGCTCGTACGCCCCGTAGCCGTATAGCAGTAGCGGTGAACCGTGGCGACGCAGGTCTCGCTTGAAGACAATCGAAATCGGAACGCGGACGCCATCTGGAGCTGTCGCCCACAGCCGTTCGCTGACGTAGTCCTCGCGGTTGTAGCCGCCGCGAACGGGCTGCTCCTTGACGATGGTCCGTGCGCGCGTGTCCATCTCGTAGTCGACCGCGGACCAGGGCGCCGTCAGCGACGTGTAGAAGAAGCGCATCACGCTGCTGTCGTAGTTCGGGTTCGAGCCTGGGAATGCCGTATAGGCCGCGTCGGGCTGATCGACCAGGTGCAGCGCCCCCGTCGTGCTGTCCAGCACCTCGAGGCGCTGCAGGCCGTCGGACCTCTCCCCGAGCACGACATGGCCTTTGTGCACGTCGATGAAGTTGAGCCGCACGCCCGGCCGCTCCGGCACGACCTGAGTCCACGAAGCCCTGCCCGGGCTCGAGACCGGCGCGGCCATCAGCCTGAAGTTGGTCGCACCATCGTTGGTGAGGATCAGGAAACGATCCTCCTGGTGGTCGACCGAATATTCGATATCGTGCCGCCGAGGCTCAATGAGCTCAGGCGTTTGCTCCAGCTCGACGTTCAGCTCGAAGCGCTCGTCGTCCTCCTGGAGGACCAGGACATCGTCGCCGGCCGGCGCTCCGAGCCGGTGACGCCAGACCTGGTACGGACGCATCGCCTCATCAGGCATGACGTAGAAGAATGTCTTGCTGTCAGCCGACCATGCGGCGCCGTAGTAGACGCCGTGCACCACGTCATCCAGGTCGCGGCCCGTGGTGAGGTCGCGAAAGCGGAGCTCGTGCTTCTCGGAGCCGTTGAAGTCGGCCGCGTAAGCCGCGAGGTTCTCGTCGGGGCTGTGTTCGACATAGCCCAGCTCGAAATAGTCATGTCCACGCGCGAGCTCGTTCGCGTCGAGGATGACCTCTTCTGGTGCGTCCATCGAACCCCGGCGCCGGCAGTGGATCTCGTAGTCGAGGCCCTCGACCGTCCGCGTGTAGCTCCACCAGCCTTTGAAAAGGACCGGGGCGGAGGTGTCAGTCTCCTGGACCCGGCCGATGATCTCGTGATAGAGCCTGTCCTGGAGGTCGGCCGCGTCGCCCATGACCCCGTCGGCGTACGCGTGCTCGGCCTCCAGGTAGGCGACCACCTCAGGGTTCTGCTTCTCCCGCAGCCAGTAGAACGGGTCGATCCTGCGGTCTCCGTGCGCCTCGAGCAGATGCGGGCGCTCGGGCGCGGCCGGCGGCCGAGCGGGTGTTACCTTCACCCGCTCCACTCTAGAGAAGGCTTCAGACGCCGCCCGCCAGCTTGAAGGCCTTGCGGGTAATCGACTTGAGGAAGGCCGCCTCGGCGTCTGCGGGCGTGCGCAGGTTCACGAATCGGGTGTCCTTGCCGCTGCCCTGCAGTTTGCCCCTGCCGTCCTCGAGCTCGCGACCGCGATAAAACCAGATGTTCACGTGGTCCGGCAACGTGCCGATGCCAACCACGTTCTTGCCACCGGTCGCGAAGCGGACGTGCTTCCAGACCATCCGGGCGGACGTGGGAGCCTCCATCGCGTAGACGATCTCCTCGGCTCCGGGCGCGATCTCTCGCACCATCCGGATCGCGGCCTGCAGGGTTGGGCGGACAGCTGTTGGAACTTTCTTGACCTGCTCGGCGACCGTGGTCATCACTTACCTCCTTACCAACGGCGAAGGTCCTGCAGCGAGGGGACGAAGTAGTAAGAGCCGGTGAGCGCGCGCGCGAAGAAGGTCAGACGATCACGCACGCCATCGGTCTTCCCGGCCATGTTCTCCAGCATCGCGACCAGGCGGCGCTGGTCGGCGCTGAAGCCGACGAACATCGTCCCGTGGTCGGTCACGGTGCCGTAGGGCATGTTGCGGCGAAAGATCTTTCCGAACTGGTCCTGGTCGGTCCGCGCCGCGTGCGAATCGGCCGGTCGGTCATCCAGCTCGACGCTGTCGGGCTTCGTGCGCCCGATCACCTTCTCCTGTTCCGGGATCGGCTGTGACTCCCAGGCGACTGCATCGTGCGTCCATTTCTGAAGCAGGAGGATCGAACCTCCCGCGCCGGGACTGCCCTCAGGGATGAGTGCGATGTCAGGCGCGTCGATGAGGCTGGGATTCTCCGTTCCATCGATGAATCCAGTGAGGTCGCGGTCGTGGTGGTACGGCCAGCTCGAGGTCTCTTCGGCCACCTGCGCCACCGTGTCCAGCGCCGCGATCGCCTGCCTTGCCACGTCGAAGACGACGTCGTAAGCGCTGCCGGAGATCCACAGCACGGCGTCGTGCTGGGTGGTCGGCATCCGATAGTCGCCCGGTCCCACGACGTCATGATTGAAATCCTCGACCCCACGTGGTGAGGCATCGGCAGCGACCTTTCGCCACAGCTCCGGCCGAAACCCGGCCACGAGGTTGACGCCGCCCATCGTGGTACGTGGCTCGCGCAGGCTGGTGATTGCCTTGACGAGCTGGGTCGCCTCCACCCCACTCCGCACCGCGAACTCGACGTAGCTGTGCGACGCCGTGCCGAGAGCGAAGATGCCGGCCTGCGGGCTGATCGCGGTGGCGTTGATAAGGCTGATGGTAAGCCCGGCTATCTGGCGGAGCGGTTGATCAGCAGGGTCCCCGCGACGCCGGCCAACGCAAGGATCTCGACCGCGACTCCATACCAGAGCGCGGCGTCGTGAAGGCCGACGCGAGTCACTGCGTAACCCGCTACCACCGCGGGAATGGAAAAGGACAGATAGGCGACGAGGAAGATGGCTGCGAGTAGCGCGCCGCGTCCCGTCGCCGAGGCCAGACCGACCAGGCTCCGGAGCACGCCCAGCCACGCGACACCAAATCCCACGCCCGTCGCCGCTGTCCCGATAAAGAACAACACTGGAGCCTTGAGAGCCACGGCCGCGACGGTCAGCGCCAGTCCCACAGCCTGGGCGATCGCGCCCGACCTCATTGCGCGGCCGGCAGCCCACGCCCGGACCGCGATGATCGATAGGGCGCCAACACCTGCCAGGAGGGCGATCGCGATGCCGCCGAGAATCCGATTGGACGACACCGCCAGCTGCAGCGCAAGACTGGGCCCGAGCGAAAGGTAGAAACCGCCGACGCCCCAACCTGCGATGAGACTGGGCAGGGCGGCGACGAAGGCTGGTCTGACGGCCGGTTCGACGCCCACACGCGGCGTCAGATTGAGTGCTCTCCGCGTCGTCGCTGGTTCCGGGATCAGTGCGATGGCCGCGGCGGCCACCCCGAAGCCGGCCAGCATGAGCCAGTAGACGAGATGCAGGGGATCCGGGCCGTACTGCACGATCGCCGCGGACACCAGCGCGCCGAGCGCCAGACCGAGAATCGGTGTGGCGCTGTTTACCGTCGAAGCCAGCGTCGGATGCTCGGGAGGCTGCAAGTCGACGGACGCCGCCGAGAGCGCACTGGTTACGACGCCAGTGGCGATTCCCTGCGTGATGCGAGCGGCGAAGAGCCACTCCACGCTGGAGGCGAGGACGAACATCAGCATGCCCACAAGCTGGATCGCAAGGCCGGCCAGGATCACGGGCCGGCGCCCGACCGAATCGGACAGCGACCCGGTGATCAGCAGCGCCACCAACAGCGCGATCGCGTAGACGGCGAACACTTCGGTCAGCGAGATGGCCGAGAAGTGCCACTTGGCGGCATAAACGGCGTACAGGGGCGAAGGCGCGGCGGCCGCGAACAGAAACAGCCCGAAGGTCGCCGCCACGATCCAGAAGGCCTGCCAGCGACCGACCCTTGCCTGCGCCCGAGCTACGCCGACAGTCAAGCCCGCGCCCGCTCCAGATCTACGCGATCGCCGCGCATCGGCACCCCGTCCTCAATCAACAGATTCCGCTGCCGCTCTCCTTTCGGAATGGTGCCGTCGGCGCGAACAACACGAAACCACGGTAGGTCATCGTGCGTGGTGGCCAGGACGCGGCCCACCAGGCGCGGCGCGACCGGGTCGATGTCGCCGTAGGTCTGGACGTGACCGCGGGGAATGTCCCGAATCCTTTCGACGATCGCCTCCACGCGAGCCTCATGGCGTTGACGCTTGATCGAGCCGGCCACAGCGCCGGAGCTTACCGACTGCTACCAGGTCAAGGTCGACTCGACGGGCGATTCGGCCGCCGGCCGCGCATCGGGCGGGGACGCCGGCCAGAGCGCGCGGGGGTTCGGCCCGCAGCCGGCGCAATCGTGTGCGCGGTGTCTTCGAGATATTGCCAATCGCCGACACGGGCGAACGCCGACGCGTCCACATTGCGCAGCGCAGGCGCGCCCTGGCGACGCAGCTTCGCCCACTTCTCGTGGTCGTCGGCGGTGATAAAGGTGAGGGCGCGGCCTGTATTTCCGTTGCGAGCGGTGCGGCCGATGCGGTGAGTCATTGCCTCGGCGGTGTCGGGCAGCTCGTAGTTGATGACCAGGCCCACGTGGCTCAGGTCCAGCCCGCGCGCGGCGACGTTCGTCGCCACGAGCACGTCAGCACGCTGGTTGCGAAACGATTCCATGACCTTGTCGCGCGCGTTCTGCGCCATGTTGCCCTGTAGCTCTACCGACTTGTGG
>Ga0209057_1002428_pt1 | contig 14366 bp, 12 predicted proteins | sample GraSoiAngelo_146_FD_185903 | JGI IMG/M metagenome (GOLD analysis project Ga0209057, IMG submission 185903) | Grasslands soil microbial communities from the Angelo Coastal Reserve, California, USA - 14_1009_05_30cm (SPAdes) (version 2) | ecosystem: Environmental > Terrestrial > Soil > Grasslands ... | reverse complement strand
TGTTGCCGGTGCTCGCGCCCACTGACGCTCCGGTGCTCTTGTTGCCCGTGCTGCCCGAGGCCGCGCTGCCGGCCGTGTTGCCGGTGCTCGCGCCCACTGACGCTCCGGTGCTCTTGTTGCCCGTGCTGCCCGAGGCCGCGCTGCCGGCCGTGTTGCCGGTGCTCGCGCCCACTGACGCGCCCGTGCTCTTGTTGCCGGTGCTGCCCGAGGCCGCACTTCCGGCGGTGTTGCCGGTGCTCGCGCCTACCGACGCGCCTGTGCTGTTCTCGTGGCCGTTGCCCGTGCTCTTGTTGCCGGTGCTGGCCGAGGCCGCGCTGCCGGCCGTGTTGCCGGTGCTCGCACCGACCGAGCCCGTGCTGGCGCCGACGCGCACGCTGTTGGTCGTCGCGGTGCTGCCAGTCGTGGTCCCGGTGCTTGCGCCGGTGCTCTCGCTGTCCGAGTCGGCCTCGTGCATTGCCTTGCCGTTGGCCGTCGTCTTGACGCGATCGTCACCATTGCCAGTCTTGCCGCCGGCCACGTCACCGTGGGAGTCGGAGTTGTTCTCCCCGGCCTCCTTGTGCTGGCCAGTGGACTTTGTGTCGGCCGCGGCGCCGGCGTTGGCACTGGCGCTCACGGTGGTGCTCGCGTGAGCATTGGCGCTGCCGCTCGATTGAGCCTTGGCGCTGTCGCTCCCGTGAGCCGTGCTGCTGTTGCTGGACGCCGACGACATCGAGTTGCCGCCACCGGTGTGCACGTCACCGCTGGCATGCGTGCTCGACTGCGCCTGAGCCGACCCCTGGGCCGAAGCCTTGGCGCTGTCGTTTGAGCTCGACTTCGCCGCGGGCGCCTGCGCGCTCGCGCTGCTGGTCGTGCTCGCCCCGCTCGTTTGGCTGCCGGCGGCACTGCTGGATTGGCTGCCGGCGCCTGTCCCGCCTCCTACCTTGGCCTTGCCTCCGCTCTTACTCTTTCCATCGCCGTCCCCGCCGCCACCGATGTGCTGGTCTTCCTTCGCCGTGGGACTGTCGTGGCGATTCGCGACCGCGGATGCACTCGTGTGGTCGGTGGCTTTGCCCTGACCGTTACCGCTGTCCGCGGCCAGGGCCGGCGACGTGCGAGCAAGCATGAGGAGAAGCCCGGCTAGAAGCACAAAAGCAGTGACGATGAGCCGCCGTGCGTACACGGGCAGGCTCGACAGATGCGTGCCGATCGCTTCCAAATGCCCACCTCCACGTGGAAATGAGCGATTGCCTCGCCGCCGCAATCCTGGACACTGACCCCGCAGCCCCGGGGGTATGTCGTAGGACGCCCCGCTCAGCGTTCCCTATTGCAGGGCAATACGCTTTAAATTGGAAACGCAAACTTCGTCCCGAGTAACCATGGACGCCGCCACCAGCAAGGAGTCGGTGGCCGCCTTCATGGAGGACGTGCTGGCCGGCACCGGCTGGGAGCTAGGGTCGATCCACCGGCGAAGCACCAGGTTGGAGCCTCCCGACTCCTATTGGGCCCTCTTCAACGTCGACATTAATAAGGACGGGGAGGAGCGCACCCTCCGCCTGGTCACCAAGGGTGCGCTGAACGAGGACGCGTGGTCCAGGCTGGCCGCGCGCCTGGCGCGCGACGGCAACGGCAAGATCTGCGATCCCATCAGCGGCATCGGCTATCCATGCCTGTTCCACGAGACTCAGCACGCCTACTGGTTCTACCCCTACGACCCGGCGATGCCGAAGCTGCCGCTGGCCAACGACCCGGTGCACATGGCCTCGGTGCTGCTCGGGCTCGACGATCCGTCGGCCAAGGCAGCTGCGGCGGGCCGGATCGAGGTCGAGCGTGTGCGCTACCTTCCGGAGGTGGCCGCGATTCTCCGCTACACGCTCGACAGCGGCGGCTCCACGAGCGAGATATATGGCAAGGCGCAGCCTGGGTCGCGCGGCCTCCGCGCGTACCGCGTCGTCCAGGGGCTGTGGGCCGCGGCCCAGCGCTATCCAGGCCTTCTGAACCTGCCGCGCCCGCTCGGATTTGTCGAGGAGCTCGGCCTGCTCCTCGAGGAAGGCGTGCCTGGCCGGCCGGTGGGCGGCAACCGCAAGAAGGCCGAGTTCATGCTCGCGAGCCTGGCTGCCGCGGATGCCCTCGCGGTGATCCACGAGTCCGGCGTCGATGCTGACCAGGAGATCAGGATCGAGTATGAGCTGGCGCGCCTGGAGCGCGTCATCGAGCAGTTCGCGTACGTCCTGCCCGTCGGTCACTTCCTGCTCAAGGACCTGGTCACCCACATGCGGGAGCGAATCCGCAGGTCCGAGGCGGAGGACTTTCTCCCCACCCATGGCGACATGAAGTACGACCAGTTCGTCTACCACAACGACCGGTACACGCTCCTCGACTTCGACTACTGGGCGTCCGCGGAGACGAGCTACGACCTCGGCAAGTACTGCGCCTACCTCGTCCCGTCAGCGCCCCGCGACTGGAGGGACTCCGTCGCCGCCGAGGAGGCGAGGACGGAGTTCCTGCGCAGGTACAGAGAGATGCGACCGCACGCGACGCTACAGCGGTTCGGCGTTTATGAGGCGCTCCAGCTGGCGCTCCGCTCGATGGCGGCGATGTGGTCCCAGTCGAACGGATGGGAGCGGACGGCGGAGACGTTTCTGGTCCTTGCCTTCGAGCGATTGAAGAGCCGCCTGCCCGACTAGAAGCGGGTTCCGGACCCGCGGCGTGATGTCTCCGGGGTTGTTCTAGGGCAATTGTTAAGGATCGCCTATGGCTCGAGCGGGTCTGTTTACAAGACTTAACCGCAAACTGCTTAGGGATGCCGCCGCCGCTGCGCAGACTCGGTCGCCATGCGGAGTGCGACGTGGCTTACCGCTCTCATCACCGTCGCGGTTGTCGCGGGCGTTCTTTTGACCACGCACCGGGCGCCGAACACCGCCGGCGCGGTCACGGACGCGACCCAGAAGACGGCCGCCGTCATCCGCGCCAACGAGGGCACGCGGGTGGACCCGCCCCACGTCATACCGCCCCCTCCTCCGAGCCCATCGCCGGTGCCTCAGCCACCACCCTCCACGTCCGGGGGTGGTGGATCGGCGCCGCCCGCGCGCCCTGCCGCCCCAACCATCGTCGTCAACAGCACGCAGCAGGCGCTGATCAACCAGGACCGCGCCGCCCACGGCCTGCGGCCCCTGACGTGGAGCAACTGCCTGTCCGGGGTGGCGGTGAGCAACGCCAACCGGATCGCCGCGCAGGGATATCTCTCGCACACCAACGGCCCGCAGGTCGACCTGACGTGCCGCCTGGGCAACCAGGCCGGCGAGAACATCGGTTACTGGTCGCGGGGCATCAACGATACCCAGCTCAACACCATGTTCATGAACAGCCCCGAGCACTACGCGAACATCATGGGTCCGTACCACTACGTCGCCACCGCATGGGTCGTGGCGAGCAACGGCTATGGATACATCGCAGTCGAGTTCGGATAGGTGAGCGAGTTCGCCTGAGTTCGAGCTAAACCGGTTTGCCCGGGTACGCCGAATCCAGAGGGCGTTTCTCCTGACGTAGCGCTCGAACGCGGCGTGTTGACGCCCATCTGAACGCTCGGAGGAGGAACGCGAAGGGTGTCCACCGCACCGGTTGCTCGTGGCGGCCCATCTTCTCCCCTGACCCGGCCGTTTGCCTGGCTGTGGGCGAAGAAGGCGTGGATCTCCGCGGCCATCGGCGTCGTGTTCCTCGCCACGACCCTCTACGTGCTGTGGGCCCTCAAGGACCTGCCCGACCCGAGCCAGAACGTGCTCGCGGCGGGCGACGTGGTGGTCCTCGACCGCAACGGCAAGCTCATCGAAGACTGGAGCCCGGCCGGCCACTACCACGTGACGCTCACCATCGACCAGATGGGCAAGTACGCGCCGAAGGCGGTGCTCGCGGCCGAGGACCGCAACTTCTACACCCACGGCGCGCTCGAACCGATGTCGATCGCGCGCGCGGCCTGGGTCAACGTCACCACCGGCGGGGTGCACCAGGGCGGCAGCACCATCACCCAGCAGCTGGTCAAGATCCAGCTCCTCACGCCGGAAAGGTCCCTGACCCGCAAGCTCCAGGAGGTCGTGCTCGCGGTCGCCCTGGAGCAGCGGTACTCCAAGGACCAGATCCTCGGCATGTACCTGAACCGCGTCTACTTCGGCCACGGCGCCTACGGCGTGGGCGCGGCGGCCAAGACGTATTTCAACAAAGACGCGAAGGACCTGACCCCGGCGCAGGCCGCGTTCCTCGCCGGCATGATCCAGGCGCCCGCGGCCTACGACCCGAAGCTCCACTACGACCTGGCGCAGGACCGCGAGCTCTACGTCCTGCGCGGCATGGTCGCGACCGGCGCTCTGAGCCAGGCAGAGGCGGACAAAGCCGCGCAGGAGGACGTGAAGTCCGAGCTGCAGATCCAGGCGAACGCGCGGCAGAGCAAGGCGCCGCACTTCGTCGACTACGTGCTGTCCCAGCTCGAGACGACGTTCGGCTCCGCCGCCGTGCAGCAGGGCGGCATCGTCGTCAAGACGACGCTCGACCTGGGCATCCAGCAGCTCGGGGAGAGCGCGGTGGCCAACGGCGTCCAGGACCTGACCTACCTGAACGTCAACAACTCGGCGCTGCTCGCCGCCAACCCCAAGACCGGGGACATCCTCGCCTGGGTCGGCTCCGCCAACTACGGGGACGACGCCATCGGCGGTCAGTTCGACGTCGTCCTCTCCAAGCGCCAGCCCGGGTCGTCGTTCAAGCCGTACGTGTACGAGGCGGCGCTGCGCGACAAGAAGATCACGTGGGCGACCATCCTTCACGACGCGCCGACCAACTTCAACGGCTACCGGCCTGCCGACTTCGACAACGGCGGCATGGGCGACATCCCCGCGCGGACGGCGCTCCTCTACTCGCGCAACATCCCCGCGGTCCAGGTCGGGCAGATGGAGGGAATCCAGAACGTCATCGACCTGGCGCACGCGATGGGGATCAAGAGCCAGCTGCAGCCCTACCTATCGACGGCGATCGGAGCGAGCGACGTGACCCTGTTTGAGCACGTGCAGGGATACCAGACCTTCGCCAACCAGGGGCAGCGCGTCGACCTGCACTCGATCAACGAGATCCAGGACGCGGGCGGCAACACAGTCTTCAAGTACGAGAACCCGAACAGCAACACAGTCCTGACGCAGGCCGAGGCCTACCTGATGTCAGGCGTGCTCAAGGACTACCAGAACACCTGGCGCTTCGGTTGGAACCGGCAGATGGCCAGCAAGACCGGTACGAGCGACAACGGCAAGGGCGGGATCCCCGACTCGTGGATCATGGCCTACAACCCGGATATCGTCACCGGCGTCTGGGTGGGGAACACCGGACCCAACGGCAAGGGCGGCCTGATCCGCGCGTACGGCGAGAACGTCGGCCTGACGATCATGCGGCGCTTCATCAACGCCCTTCCCAACAACATGCGGGACTGGTACCAGCCGCCTTCGGGCGTCAAGATCGGCTGCGGCAGCGACTCCCGCAGCCCGTTCCTCCCCGGCGCCTGCACGGCCTCGCCGACGCCCTCGGCCTCACCCAGCCCGTCGTCCAGCCCGTCGCCCAGCCCCAAGCCGTCGCCCAGCCCCAGCCCGTCCAGCCTCCCCTCACCATCGCCATCTCCGTCGCCCAAGCCCAGCCCGGCCGCGCCGAGCCCCGCACCCTCGCCTTGATGCTGGCCGTGAACAACACTGAGAGTCCGTTCCTGGAGAGCGTCGAGCGACGGAAGCCGGGCACCTCCCTGCGCGGCTACGTAACGAGGACGCTTCCGCACAGCTCGGCGGTCGTGGTCGCGAACCGGGCGCCACACGAGCCCAGGCCTGAGGGCGGGTTCACAAGGGGCGCGGGGGGCGTGATCACGGCTCTGCTCACGTTCGCCGAGGTCGCCGGCGCGGAGTGGGTGGCGTGCGCCCGCACCGAGGGCGAGCGCGCGCTGATCGAGCAGCACGGCGCGACCTGGGACGCGCCCTTGATCAGGAGCTCCACCAAGCTGCACTACGCCACCCCGACCCCAGAGCAGTACGAGCAGTACTACTCGCTCATCTCCAACCCGGTGCTCTGGTTCGTCCAGCACTACCTCTGGGATCTGGCCCACCAACCGGTGATCAACGGCCGTGTCCACAGGGCGTGGAAGAACGGCTACGTGGAGGTCAACAAGCAGGTCGCCCGCAAGGTGGTGGAGGTGGCGCGTGGGCTGCAAGGCCGCCCGCTGGTGATGATCCACGACTACCAGCTGTATCTCGTGCCTCGACTCGTGCGCGACCAGCTGCACGGCGCGATCATCCAGCACTTCGTCCACATCCCCTGGCCGACCCCGCAGTACTGGAAGGTGCTGCCACGGGAGATTCGCGACGCGATCCTCTTCGGACTCCTGGGCTGCGACATCGTCGGCTTCCAGACCAGCCTCGACGTGCGCAACTTCCTCATGACGTGCGAGGAGAACGCCGGCCTCGCGGTGGACGACCGCGAGCGAGCGGTGCTGGTGGACGGCCGGGTCGTCTACGCCCGCAACTACCCGATCTCGATCGACGTTGCGAGCACGACCAGGCTCGCGTCCTCGCACGGGGTCATGGTCGAGCAGCGCAAGCTACGCGACTGGCGGCCGGAGCATCTGATCGTGCGCATCGACCGCACCGACCCCTCGAAGAACATCGTCCGCGGCTTCCTCGCCTACGAGAAGCTGCTGGCCCACCACCCGGAGCTGAAGGGCCGGGTCCAGTTCTGGGCGTTCCTCCAGCCCTCGCGGCAGGACGTCGCCGTCTACCGGAATTACGTGCGCAAGGTGCGGCAGGTCGTGCAGCGGATCAACGCCCAGTTCGGGGCCCAGGGGTGGCAGCCGATCCGGCTCGAGTTCGGGGAGAGCGTGCGCAAAGCGATGGCCGCGATGCGAACCTTCGACGTCCTGCTGGTCAACTCGGTGTACGACGGCCTGAACCTCGTCGCCAAGGAGGGCGCGCTCGTCAATCGGGCCGAGGGCGTGATCGTGCTGTCCGAGAACGTGGGCGCGCACGAGGAGCTGCAGCAGCACGTGCTGTCGGTCAACCCGTTCGACATCGAGGCGACCGCCAACGCCATGCACGAGGCGATCGTCATGGGCAGGGACGAAAGGCGGCGGCGGAACGAGGGAGCGCGAGAGGTGGTGCGCACCAACGACATCGCCAGATGGATCACGCGCCAGGTCCAGGACATCCGCGACCTGGTCGCGGAGCCGGGTCTACGGGCCGGCTAGCTAGATCGGTAGGGCAGCCAGGCACGATAGTCCGGACTATCGACGCTTTTGGTCCTCGCCACCGGACGACAGTCCGGACTATCGACCAGGGCAGGCCTAGCCGGCGGCTCTTCTAAAAGAAGCCTCTGCGCGCGACGGTCACGTCGCGGAAGAAGATGATTGCCATCAGCCGCGCCAGCCCCCACCCGATCAGGGCGTAGACCAGGATCGCGACGACCACGGACATCTCCAGCACCGAGTTGTTGTTGCCGATCGTGGGCAGGAGGTTGTGGAATGGGGCCAGGAAGAAACCGCTCGCGTTGTAGACCCACTGCGTGAACGCGGCGGTCGTGTTCGCGCCCAGCAGCTTGAGCACCAGCCGGACCACCAGCAGCCCGTCGATGACGCCGAAGGCGAGGTAGACAAGGTCCATCGCCCGACGCCCGGGGTTGACAGTGCTCACGACGGACGACGACCCCACGGGCGCTGTGGGTTCGCCGGTGACGGCTCGGTGGCGCTCGAGCTCGCGGCCCGTTTCGGGGTCGCGTTCGATCTCGGACTCCCTTCGTTCCATGTTTCGCATCTCCTCACGGCCCTGGTTAAGAGCGATGAACGGGGCCAAAGCAAGAACGCCCGGGCGGTATTGGCCACCCGGGCGCGGCTTTGGGGGAGCCTCTGCTTTTTGGCCGGCTAGGACGGGTACCAGAGGGGGGCTGTCGAAAGCGCCTCGTCCTGGTCGACGTCGGGGACCGACCCGGCGCTGAGCACGTACTGCCAGATCTCCATGTTGCCGGTGCATCCGGTGTCGTAGGGCGAGTAGCCGGGCGCCGTCGGCTTGTTGAAGTCCCCGAGTAGGGAGGGCTGGAAGGACCACAGCTCGGAGTCGGCCGCGATCGCCGGGCGCTTGCTCACGCTCGCGCACCAGGCGCTGGCGAACTCGCTGCCGGCGGTCCCGTTGCCGTAGTAGCCCGGCACGTAGCCGGCTGCCTTCACGCCGTCGTACCAGCCCTCGATGAACGCTCCGTCCACGTCGACAGCGCCCGGGCAGGCTGCGCCAGGTGGCTCGATGTCGATGACGAGCACGATGCCTCGCGGGATGCCGATGCGCCGTGCGGCGTCGGCCGCCTCGACGGCGTAGGCATGACCGGTGTCGTAGTAGGAGACGTTGGAGCAGTTGTACTCGTTGTAGATCGGCAGGATGCCCATGTGGTGGCGGGCCGCGAGCGCGACTTCCGCGGAGCTGATCCCGGGGCAGACGGTGTCGGTGAGGTAGCGGCCCCAGAACTCGGGGGTGCCGATCTTCGCCACCGTCGCGGAGAAGAGCTCGCCTGTCGGGTCGCCCGTGAACGCCTTGCACGAGTCGACGCCCCACAGGAGGTGCGCCGGCTCGACGGCCCCCGACCTCGCCTGGACATCGACGAGCGAAGGCGCGACCGAATCGGTGACTGCGCCGACGACCTTGCCGATCAGCGTCGACCGGGGCGGAGGCGCCGGCAGCGCACCGACGACGGCGGTGTAGGCCGGCGTGGCGCTTCCCTCCACCCACGACTGGACGCTGCAGGTGGTGCCTGTCCGGCAGACGTGGTCCACGAGGTGACCCCGCTGGTCGTAGATCCCGAGCACCCACCCGGTGTCGGTCAGGTCGGCGTTCGTGGTCGCTTTCAGATGGACCCATCCCGCGGTGTTGGAGCCGATCGAGCTCGCCGTGAGGTGCACTCGCAGCCATGTCACGTTGATCGGAGTGGATACCGCCTCGGGCTTGCCCGTGACGTAGCCGACGATCTGGTGCACGCCGTCGCTCGGCTGCCTGACGGTCGTCGTGCACACCGTGCCCCGGCTGCAATAGGTGATGCGAGCGCCCGCCGTCAGGTCGTAGATCTCCAGCCAGCGGCCGGAAGGCCGGACGTCGAACGTCGACGTTACTGTGATCGTCACCGGCTGACCCGGGCCGACCGCGGTCCTGTCGGCGGTGATCGTGCTGTCGAGCCATCCGACCGAGACATGGTTCGAGGGCAGCGACACGGAGCTGCCCGGCACTGTCGCCGCCGGAGTCGTGACGAAGGCGCCGAACTCGTGAACGCCCGACGTTGCCGTGTATGCGACCGAGCACTGGCTGCCCTGCGCGCACGCCCCGGCAAGCCTGCCTGTCGTGATGTCGAAGATTTCAATCGCACGGTCGGTGCCGGTGACGCTTGCGTTCGCCGCCGCGGTGAGGACCACCGGCTTGCCGGCGCGGACGGCTTGGTCGCCGGCGCTCAGCGTGATCTTGTCCGGTAGCCGGGAGCCGAGGGTGACCTGGGGCACGCTCGGGGCCACGATCGGCCGGTCGCCAACGACCGGCGATGCCGCCTGCGCATCGGGAGAGAGGAGCTCGCCGGCGCAGGAGGCAGGCGTCGCCGCCACGGGCTTCCCGTCAACGGCTTCGCATACGCTCAGGCCGACCGGCGTGGAAGACGTGCCGGCGGTGACCGCGGGCGAGTCCATGTCGCACGCTGCCGACGGACCAGAGTCCGCGCACTGCGCCGTCCCGGCGGGAAGGCTCAGGGTGGACCTGGACGTGCCGACAGCCCGCGTTGCGCAGCCGGCGTCGGGGCCGCAGATGGCTTGGGCCGGCGACGCGATCTCGAGCACGGCGGGACCCGCGGCCAGGGCGACGGCTCCGAAGTGGTTGGAGACGACGACGAAGGCGAGCGCCAGATGCGCCTTCGGCCGAGACTGGATGCTGGAAAGAAGCTGACGTAAAGAGCGCACTGGTGCCCCCGTTTGGCGCACGCCCGGTGGGGGGCGGCGCGAAATGACGGGGGCAAGCTAAGCTCGGCGTGCCCGTGCACCCACGGCGGCAGGGTTAATTAGGTTCAAGCGATGTCAATTCGCTTGATTTGGGGTCGCGGAGGGTCGTTTTACAGGCCGAGGCCCGGCCGGGCTAGGTTCTGGCCGGGACCGCTCCGAGCACGTTCCCGTACATGATGCCCAGTACGAGCAGCCCCATCAAGGACAGGAGCACGAGGATGAGCGTGCGCGCGCACGTGTCGATCATCGACTCCGGTCCGCCACCGCCATCGCGCGAGTCCGAGTCGGCGACGTTCCACCGGCGTCCGTAGAGCCCGGCTCTCAGCGCCAGCCCGATCGTCGCCAGGAGGATGATCCAGAGGATTGCCATAGGCTGAAGGGAGGGGAGGCGTGGACGCCGAGCGGGTCAGCGTCCGCGCTACCCAAGACAACGCGCCGCAGGACCAAACTGAACAAGTCGACCTTTACAAGTGCATAAGCGGGCGGCCTCGGACCGCCAATACTCGCCCAGCGAACTGCGTTCTCATGGCGATGGAGATACCGCTTCTCCTACAGTTCTCGATCGCGCTCCTGACTGGCATGGTCGCGGCGACCTTGGCGCCGCCCGTGCGCAGGGCGATCCCGAGGCCGGTGGAGGTTGGCCTGTGGATCGGGTTCGCCACTGTCTGCTTCCTCGGCGTGATGAGCGTGACCGATTCCGACGCGCGCGACCTCAGCTACTCCGTGCTCTGGGGCGCGAGCCAGGTCGTGAACACCGTCTTTGCCCTGCTGGTCGGCGGAGTCGCGACCTGGGTCGCGGAGAACAGGTTCGCGCTCGCGAGCTGGCTAGTGATCGTCGCGGGCGCCGACGTGCTTGCGCTGATGCTCATCAAGTCGCTTCGCAGCGCGGCGCCCTGGCGGCCACGCGTCCGCCTGCGCGAGTGGATGGAGCTGCCCGTGACCACGCCGGCGGTCGTGGCCGCCCAGCCGATGCCGGTCGACCACCTCGCCGAGGTCAACCGCAAGCTCGCCGGCGCGAGCGCCCTGCTCGGCGCCGCTGTGTTTACGCGCACTCTGGGCCTGTCGACCCGGCTTCTCAGGTTGAGCCCGTCGCGTGACCTGCGCGGGATGGCGTCCGCGGGTCGCGTCGGTGCGCACGCGCGACTTCAGTTCCTGGGTGACGCATCCGCTCATCTTTCGTTTGCCGCGCGGGCCTGGTACGCAGGGGCGGGCGAGCCCGCCATCGACGGGGTGGCGGCGAAGGCACGCGAGGCGCGGCGTGGCCTGCGTCCGCGGGCGCTGCGTCGCGGTGAGGTCATCGACGTCCAGGCGCTGCTGAGCGCGCAGTCGATCGGGTGGTACGGGCCGCTGAGCGCCGGACCGCTCGCACCGTCGAGGGGGGAGGACGATGCCACTGAATCGCAGCGACCAGATACTCTGGCCTCGTAGGCCCGACGGCATCCGCCTGCGCGCGAGCGCACCGCGGATGCTGAACAAGAGGCACGTCATCATCTCCCGCCCGGCGGGCTGGCTGCTGCGTCTGCTTGCGCTGCTCGTCATCGCGGTGCCGAGCCTCGTCGTCACCTCGCCCGGCTACGTCGCGTTTGCGGAGAAGCTCCCCCAGGCGACCGACGTAACGTCGGCCATCCCCGAGGACACCTTGATCTATGCGGCCGACAACAAGACGCTCCTTGCCGACCTGCACCCGCCCGGCTACCAGGCTTACTTCGAGCCGCTGTCGCAGATGGGCCAGCTCCTGCCGCAGGCGGTGATCGCGATCGAGGACCGCAACTTCTACAACGAACCTGGCATCGATCCGCAGGGTATCGTCCGCGCCGCGACCGTCGACCTCAAATCGCACCGTCCGGTCGAGGGCGCCTCCACCATCACGCAGCAGCTCGTGAAGCTCCGCCTGGTCGGCAACGACGCGACGCTCGACCGCAAGGTCCGCGAGGCGCTGCTGGCGTTCGAGATCGAGCGCAAGTTCACCAAGGACGAGATCCTGGAGTGGTACCTGAACAGCGTCTTCTTCGCCAACACCGCCTGGGGCACGGCCGCCGCGTCGAGGATCTACTTCCACACCGAGACGAAGGACCTCGACCTGGCGCAGGCCTCGATGCTCGCCGGCATCATCCGCGGACCGACGCTCTACAACCCCCTGGTCAACTGGACGTCGGCCAAGATGCGGCAGAAGACGGTGCTCGACGCCATGATCCGCGACGGCTACATCACGCCGGCGGACGCGGCCAAGGCCTTCGCCGAGGATCTCTCGCCGCCGGCGCACATGTTCTACCCGAGCAACACCATGATCGCGCCCGCGTTCGTGAGCTACGTCACCGGCCAGCTCCTGCAGCAGTTCGGCAGAGACGTGACGTACACGGGCGGCCTGCGCGTGGTGACGACGCTGAACCCGCAGATCCAGAACATCGGCCAGCAGGTCGTGACGCAGACCATCGGCAGTCTGTCGCGTCGCAACATCACCCAGGGGGCGCTCGTGGCCCTGGACCCCACGACCGGCGCGATCATCGCCATGGTCGGTTCCGCGAACCCGAACGCCTACGGGGGTCAGTACAACCTTGCCGTCTGGCCGCCGCGCAACCCACCCCGATCGTGGACTCGAGTTTCAGCTATCGCGATCCGATGTCGCTGGAGGTGTACACGCCACGGAACTACGACGGCCGCTACCACGGCACGTGCCAGCTGCAGGCGTGCATGGGCAACTCGCTCAACATCCCGGCAGTCAAGGTCGAGCTCGGGATCGGCGTCTCCACCGTGGTCAACATGGCGCGCACCATGGGAGCGCCGCCGTACGTACCGCACGGCCTCGACGCCAACGGCTACCCGATCTACACGAACGACGATCCCCTCAACGTGTACGGCCCGTCGCTGACGCTCGGCGGCTACGGGGAGACGCCGCTGCAGATGGCGACCGGCGCCTCGGTCCTGGCCACGCAGGGCCTGCTTCGCACTCCATACGCCATCAACCTGGTGACGCGCGGCGACCACCTGGTCTACATGCACGGGCTTGACCCAGGCAAGCGCGTCCTCGACGCGCGGGTCGCCTTCATCATGCAGACGATCATGTCCAACGACAACAACCGGGCGATGATCTTTGGACGCGGGTCGCTGCTCACGCTGCCCGGCCGCACGGTTGCGGTCAAGACCGGCACGTCGGACTCGTTCGCGGACGCCTGGACCGTCGGTTTCACCCCGCACATCGCGGTGGCGGTCTGGGGCGGCAACGCCGACTGGCGGATGAAGATGACCAAGGGCTCGGACAGCTACTACATCGCCGCCCCGATGTGGCACAGCTTCATGCAGCAAGCCCTCGACACGATGGGCATCGGCAACGAGTGGTACAGCCAGCCGCCCGGCCTGGTCGTGCAGACCTGCAAGGGCGCCACCGCGTACTACATGCCCGGCACGCACTGCTAGGAAGAGCCCGAGCGATGCAGGCGCGGTTCGACAAGCAAGGACGCCCCCTCCCGGACACGGGTCGGGGCTGCGGCTGCCAGCAGTGCGCAGACGCCAACGCGCCGCGCTACGAGCGGCGCATGGAGCCGGAGCGCGCGACGCGATGGAGCGCACTTCGTCGCAATATCACTAGGGTGGCGAAGGCGGGGCGTCAGCTCGCCTAGGCACTAAAAAAAAGAGGGCCTGGCCCCGGCGGCCAGGCCTTGTCTTCTGGGTGGGAGTTTCTCTTTTGTCAGTCAGCCACCGCGAACTTGGCTGGCTCCGGCGCCTCGTCCATTGCGGCCTGCGGGCCGTACGAGTGCTTCAGCATCACGCGCAGCCTCTCCTTGGCCACCGCAAGCCGGGACGCGACCGTGCGCTCGGGAATGCCCAGCGCCTGCGCGATCGCCCGATTGGTGTAGCCGTGGTAGTGGCGGAGGACGATGGCCGCCGCCTGCTTTGGCGGCAGCTTCGCGAGCGCGGTCGCGAGGTCGCGGTGCTCGACCACCTCCTGCGGATCCGGGGCGAGTCCCGGGCGCCCGAGGCGGCGGATGACCTCGCCGACCTCACGCAGCCGCATCTTCCTCTGATAGGAGACGGCCGCGTTGATCGCGATGCGGTGGACCCAGGCCTCGGCCGGCGCGATCGGCTGCCAGGTGGCCCACTTCTTGTACGCACGCTCGAACGCGTCCTGCGCGCAGTCCTCAGCGGCGGCCCGGTCGCCGAGCATCGCCGTCAGCGTGCCGAGGATCTTTCCGTACGACGCTTGATAAAGACGTTCGAAGTCCGCTTCGTTGCCGGCCTTGTAGCTGTTCGCGGGCTCGCGAACTTCGCCGGTGCTCGATGCAGAGATCGGCTCTGCCATATTGGTTCCTTCACCCCCCGTAAGTTCCGGCGAGTCTCCCTCTCGCCTGGCCTTTACTCTCGCCTA
>Ga0209057_1002427_pt1 | contig 14371 bp, 20 predicted proteins | sample GraSoiAngelo_146_FD_185903 | JGI IMG/M metagenome (GOLD analysis project Ga0209057, IMG submission 185903) | Grasslands soil microbial communities from the Angelo Coastal Reserve, California, USA - 14_1009_05_30cm (SPAdes) (version 2) | ecosystem: Environmental > Terrestrial > Soil > Grasslands ... | reverse complement strand
ACGACGTAGACGAGGCCCCGTTCAGCTCGCGCCGAAGCGCTGTTCGCGCCGACGGTCAAGAGCAACGCGAGCGCGATCGGTACCGCCAATGCATGCCTCATGTGTTCCTCCTGGTCGCAAAGATGAGCCGACCGTAGGCATGGACCGATGACACCCCGATGACATCAACCGCTCGTTCGGTCATCGCGACGCGAGACCGACGGTGCCCGCGGGCACGGTCGCTCCAGGAAGACGCGTGAGCGATCCAGCGGCGCCGATCCGGAACGCGCTGATCATGTGCGTGCCGTTGTCGAGGGCGTAGAGGAACCTGCTGTCCCGGCTCGTCGCGAGATCGGTCGTGTGCGCCGCCGCGGCGTACGCGGCCTGTCCGGAGACGAGCTCGAGCGAGCCGTCTTGGTCGATGGCGAATGCCGAGATCGAGTCGCCTCCGGCGTTGCCGGTGAACGCGTAGCGGCCGTTGTTCGTGACGACGACCCAGCACGCCGCAGCTTGCGTCGTCGCTGCCGAGCGCGTGATGGCGACGAGGCTGCCGTCGTTCGCGACGCGATACGACGACGCGGCGGAAAGTCCCGCCGGGGCGCCTCCCGCTTCGGAGACGACAAGCTGGTCGCGGTGACCGAACGCAAAGCCAAATGGGACCGCGCCGGATGAAGTAAAGCTGCGCGCGGAACCTGCGACGCCGTCCCCATCGACGACGAAGGTCTCGAGAGTGCTCGTCGTCTTGTCGGTCACGACAAGTACGTTGCCCGACGGCGCGAACTCGACCTGTGCCGGACCCTGGCCGAGAAGGACCCGCGTCGAACCCGGTAGCGGTGCAAGCGAGCCACCAGAGGCGCGGAATCCGGTGATGGTGTTGCTAACCGCGTTCAGCACGTAAACGAGATCGCCGTTCGTTGTCAGGCTGATCGGCCGCGTGCCGCCGGACGGGGTTCGACCGACCAGACCGAGACCGTCGTGCCTGATCCTGAAAGTCGCGATGTCGTTGCTGCCCGCGTCGACCGCGTACAGCCATTGCCCGTCGTCGCTCGTGATGACGGCGTCCTGCGAACCGAGGCCCGAGCCGCCGCCGAGCCCGCCAGTCGCGAACGTGCCGGCCGGCGCGAGCTCGCCGGAAGCAGATCGCGAGAACGCGACGACGGCGTTGCCTGACGCGGCGTTCGTGAGCGTGTAAACGGCTCCGGCCGTGCCGGTAGCATCGGCCGTCGTGCCTGACGTGAGCAGGACGGCGATGAGCGCGAGGACGCTGAGGATGCGCGCGAGTGCCTGTGTCATGCGAAGAGCCCTCCCAGATGTGTGCCCGCGTGTCGCGGGTCGGGGACGATCGTGCCGGGCGCGCATGACAGCACGGCGACGGCGCTGTCATGGAAATGTCATCGACGCCTGACACCGTGGGAACATGCAGGTCGTGCCGCGCACGCTTGGCCGCGCGCCGATCCTCGTCGTGGACGACGATCCGAAGATCGTTCACCTCGTGCGCATGTATCTGGAGCGAGAGGGTTTCGACGTCGTCGCCGCCGCCGACGGCGTTTCCGCGATCGCCGCGATCCGCGAGCGCGCGCCGCGCCTACTGGTGCTCGACGTGATGCTGCCGGGGCTCGATGGCTTCTCGGTGCTACGGGCGGCGCGCGCGGATTCCGATGTCCCCGTGCTCATTCTCTCCGCGCGCGGCTCCACTGCCGACCGGATCTCTGGGATCGCCAGCGGTGCTGACGACTACCTGCCCAAGCCGTTCTCGCCCGGCGAGCTCGTCGTGCGCGTTAAAGCGCTGCTTCGCCGCGCAGGCGTATCGGCGCCGCGTGATGAAGAGAAGCTCGCGCTCGGCGACCTCACCGTCGACCGCGACCGGCACGAGGTTCGGCGCGCGGGCGAGCGGATCGCGGTCACGGGCTCTGACCTTCGCCTCTTGACCGCGCTCATCCAGGCGCGGGGGCGGATCGTCAGCCGTGAAGCGCTGCTCGATGCGCTGTATGGCGACGGCGAGAGCGAGATCCTCGATCGGACGATCGACGTGTACATCCGCCGACTGCGCGAGAAGCTCGGCGACGATCCCGAGCAGCCGAGGTATATCGCGACAGTCCGCGGCGCCGGCTACCGCGCGGTCATCGAGAGGTGAAGCGCCTCGGCCTCGGCGGACAGATCGCGATCGCCGTGGCTGCGGTCGCGTTGCTCGTCGGCAGCGTGCTCGCGCTCGGCACGCTCGTCCTCGGCGGCCGGTCTTTCTCGCAGATCATGGTCGAGCACGGGGAATCCGTCGCGAGCGCTGAGGCGATGTTCCGCGACAGCGTCGTGGTGTTCTTCGTAACTGCCCTCGTCGTCGCCGCGGCGATGAGCGTCGCGCTCGCGATCATCGTCGGACGCCGCGTCGCGTCGCCGCTCGCCGAGATGAGCGAGGCTGCGCGGCTGCTCGCGCAGGGAAACTACGCGGTCCGAGTCGGCGATCGCGGTCCTGCCGAAGTGCGTTCGCTCGCCGAGTCGTTCAACTGGATGGCTCGCGAGATCGAAGAGCAGGAGCGTATGCGACGCGAATTCGTGTCCAACGCGGCGCACGAGCTGCGAACGCCGCTCACAAATCTGCACGGATACCTCGAGGCGCTGCGAGACGGCGTCGTCGCGGCGGAGCGCTCGACATTCGAGTCGCTGCACGAGGAGGTGGATCGGCTCGTTCGGCTCTCCCGCTCGCTCGATGCGCTCGCGGAGGGTGACGTGCCGCCGACCACGAGCGGTGATCGGCGCGAGATCGACCTGCGCGCCGCGGTCGTCGCGGCGGTCGACCTCCACACCGCAGCGTTCGAGAAGCGACACTTGCACGTCGATGTCGATCTGCCGGAGACGCTCGCGGCGCGCGCCGATCCCGACCACATCGCGCAGGTCCTCGCGAACCTTCTGCAGAACGCCGTCCGCTACACGCCAGAGGACGGCCGGGTGGGCGTCGCGGCGCGCGCGCGGCAGGACGACGTCCTCGTGTCGATCTCGAACTCGGGTCCGGGCATCCCCGCCGACGACCTCGAACACGTCTTCGAGCGCTTCTATCGCGTCGAGAAGTCGCGCGACCGCGCGACCGGTGGCGCGGGCATCGGGCTCGCGATCGTAAAGACGCTCGTCGAGGTCGGTGGCGGACGCGTGGGCGCTGACTCCGCCGATGGCACGACGCGCTTCTGGTTCAGCCTGCCCCGTCCGACCTAAGCTCGCGCCCCCGGTCCCGTCGGAGATAGTTACGTGGTGGAGCACCGCGGTTTCACGGCACTTGGCGGCGACTGCGAGCTTTTCCGCATCGACCTCGGCGGCGGCACGCTGGCGGAGGGCGAGGCGTGGGTGCGCCAGATGCACGATCGCTTCACCCGGTTCAGCGAGTCGAGCGAGCTCAGCCAGTTCAATGCGTCCGCCGGCGATTGGGTCGAGGTGAGCGCCGAGATGGACGCACTGCTCCGCGAGTCGCTACGCGCGTTCGACGTCAGCGATGGACTCGTACACGCCGCGACGCTGCCGGCGCTGCTCGCGGCCGGATACACGCGCGATTTCTCGCTCGGCTCGACGCCGACCGCGATGCCGCCACCCCCACCGCGACCGCTCCCCGAGCTGCTCTCAGTTCGCGACGGAAAGGCGCGTCTCGCCGCTGGCGCGGCGATCGACCTCGGTGGGATCGCGAAAGGTTGGATGGCCGATCGTCTTGCAGAGCGCCTCGGGGACAACTGCCTCGTGAACCTGTGCGGTGATCTGTTCGCCAGGGGTAGCGGCGAGACCGGCGAGGGTTGGCCGGTCGGCTTCGGCGATCGGAGCGTCCTTCTAAAGGACATGGCAGCGGCGACGAGCGGTGTGACAAAGCGCATGTGGGGCCCGGGTCTCCACCACCTTATCGATCCGCGGACGTCGCGCCCAGCGCAGACGGATCTGCACGAGGTTTCCGTCCTGGCAGCGACGGCAACAGACGCCGAGATCTACGCGAAGGTCGCGCTGCTCAAAGGCTCGGCCGATGCGGCGAAGTGGCTCGAGGGCCGCGCGATGGGATGGTCCTTCGTCTGAGAGGCGCCGGCGTACTCGTAGCGCACGCGTCCTTAGCCGGCTTCATCCGGGCGGCCGAAACCAGCGTCGACTGGCGCGAAGGCGGGTCCCTCGCGTGGACGACGACGGCGTGGGGACGCGCGTGTCTCTCAGCGAGGACGGCCGTCGCAAGAACGTCGACCTCGCGCACGGTGAAGGTAGCTGGCGCCTCGTGCTTGCGAACCTCAAGGCGATCGTCGAAGGACGAACGGACCGGGCTTAGCGCCCGGTCCGCTCACTGCGAGCGACGAAGGTCAGCGCGAGGGCAGCGGCTTCCCTGTCTCGAGGAGCGTCTTGAGACCCGACACGATGAGCGGGATCCCACCGAGGATGCTCCGCATCGTCGCGCAGTCGAGCGCCACCTCGTAGAAGGACACGGTGAGCTTGCACACCTTACCGAGCGGCTCGATCTCCCAGACCTCGCGGTGCACTGGGTCGGCAGCGACGTCCGGGGCCCACACGTACTTCTCGTCGAGTACGAGCCGTCGCGGCTTGTCCGCCTCGACGACGATCCCCTCGATCTGCAGCGAGCCGTCGCGCTCGTCGACGTACTTGAGCGGCGCGCCTGGCCGGAAGTCGGACTTGACCCGGCCGTTGTAGAAGAACTGCGCGGTGAACTCGGGGTCGGTGATCGCCTCCCACACCTGTTCCGGTGTGGCGTTGATGAAGATCTGCTCGATGTGCACGGGCTTCTCAATCACGACGGCCTGCTCCAACATTGCTCATCTCCTCAATGCGACGTTTCAGCGTGACGAGGGTTTCCGCCCGACGCTCGGCGTACTTGCCGATCCAACGGTCGTGGATCTGTTTGATCGGCACCGGGTTCAGGTAGTGGTGCTTCTCTCGACCGACGCGACGCGTGACGACGAGCCCGGCGTTCTCGAGCACGCCGAGATGCTTCATGACGCCGTAGCGCGTCATGTCGTCCGCGAACGCGGCAGCGAGGTCGTTCACCGTCTGCCCCTCTTTCGAGAAGAGCCGGTCGAGGATCCCCCGCCTCGTCGGGTCCGCCAGCGCCTGGAACACCTCATCCAAGTGCGCCGACAATATGTGACCTTAAGGTCACATGTCAAGTAGGCCGGAGCGTCAACCGCGCTACACGCCCGTGGGGTTATTTAGAGCTTTTCTTTCCGGCGGACCCGCCGGCGCGGTGCTTCTTCCATCAGATCGGACAGCCGATGGTGCCGCGGTACTTGTGACCGCGCGAGCAGGTCTTCCAGCCGTTTTGCCTCGTTTCAGACACGCGGCCCCTTCGTGCACGCCGCCGGCCACATCGGCGCGGTGTTCAGCATGGTGAGCTGTCGACGAGAGTCTCGAGCTGACCGCTCTTCGGTCGCACACTGAATCGGACGACGCCCAACGGGGCGGTACCGACGTTCAGCAACTGCAGCGGTGTATTGGCTTGGACCGTCAGCGCCTGGTCGCGCTCCACGGTTGTCTTCGCGCCACCCACGCAGATCGTCGCGCGCCCATCAGTGACGATGAGCGTCTCCGCTCCGTCAGAACGGTGCGCCATCGTTCGTCCGCCCGGCTCGATCACGAACGCATCGAGCCGTTCGAGGAACGGACCCGGACCGAGATCCGCGAGCGCGGCCGACTCATGTGTCCGTCGCGCCGCGGGCACGGGCATCGCGCCGCCCCGCTGAGCCTCAGGGCGGACAGCGATGAAGTACCAATCGTTCATGGTCGGATCGGCCACTCCGATCGCCCCGATCGTGATGAGTCCCACGAGCCACAGCGGTGTCCAACGCCAGCCTCGGCGGGAAAGCATCACCAGTCCGACCACTGCGCCGATGAGGAGCACGGCCAACGCGATGGCGACGCCGCGGCCGCGCTCGTTCGAGTGGACGTGCACGACGTTCGCCGGCGTGAAGACCGCCTCCCCCGCAACGACATCGACGGTCTTCCCGTCGACGAACGCGACCGTCGCGACGCCGCCGAGCACATAGGTGAAGCCGGGGATGTGGGAGTGCGGCCCGAGTACGGCACCGGCAGGCTGAGGGAGCGCGAGCACGCTGACGAACGTCGTGCCTGCTGGCAGCGCTTCCACCGGGCCCTCCGCCACGACGTGCTGGGACGCGCCGCGGGCTTGCGCGTCGGGTGGACCGACATTCGCGGGCGTCGATGCGCAGCCGCCGATCGCCGTTGCGATCACCAGCGGGAGCAGCGCCCGGATCACGTCCCGGCCATTCACATACTCGTGCTCGAGCGCGCTCACCGCGGCGAGCGGACCGAGGTGCAGCATCATGAAGCTCCCTCTCATCGCGTCGGTCGGCGCCGCCGAGCCGGCGAGAGCGCCCATCAGTGGCATGACGACGGCGCCGGCCACCAGCCACACCGCGACGGCGAACCCGAGCGCCGGAACGAGACCAGGCGATAGCAGCCTGCGACGGAGCGCGAGCGCGTAGAGCCCGACGATGGCGATCTCGCCGCACAGCACGACCAACCAACCCCAACCCGTACTCGACAAGAGCCGATCGAACATCGCGGCCGGCGCCGTCTCAGGCAGACCGAAGCTCGGTGCGAGCGCGAGCCACGCGAGCCACGTGAGGATCGCGGCGCAGGCGCGCAGGACTGCGAACATCGGCTCCGTACTATCCGCGCATCGCTGACGACAGGTCAACAGAATTGGGCGCGTCGATCGTCCCGATGGACGCACGCTGGCGCGCGATATTTCGCGGCGAAACGACTGCCGCGTGGGCGCCGCGGCTCGGGAGGCGGGCATTCGCGCTCGTCCCCGCGGCGATGCGATGCAAGTTCTGCAACGCGCCGTTCACCGGCGCGATCGCGGGCGTCTTCCGCCTCTTGGGCTACGCACCCTCGCGTAAGAATCCGCAGCTCTGCGCGCGCTGCATCGAGTCGGCGCCGGAGGGCGGCTGTGTCAGTCCGCTGAGCGTGCTCTTCGCTGATGTACGCAGTTACACGACGCTCGCGGAGCGACTGAGCAGCGTGGAGGTGAAGGATCTCCTGTCGCGCTTTTACGCGACCGCATCCGGAGCGCTACTCCGCCACGAAGCTGTGCTCGCGCAGATCGCGGGAGACGAGGTCATGGCGTTGTTCGTTCCCGGACTGGCCGGCCCCGGCTACCGCTCTCGGGCCATCGACGGGGGAAGAGCGCTGCTTCGCGCGATGGGCTACGGGACGCCGGAGGGGAACTGGCTCGAGGTCGGTGTCGGGATCAGCAGCGGCGAGCAGTTCGTCGGCAACGTCGGCGGTGGTGGATTCAAGGACTTCACGTCACTCGGCGACGTGACGAACACTGCGGCGCGATTGCAGGCGAAAGCACGCGGAGACATCGTCGTGGACGCCGCAACGTACGTGCCGGTCGCCGCGAAGTACGCGAACGCAGAGCGCGCCGAGTTCGACTTGAAAGGAAAGCGGGAGCCGGTGCAGACGTATCGCATCGGGCCCTGAAAACGCGAACCGGAGCCCTTGCGGGCCCCGGTCCGACACCTTTCGCGAGCCCACCGACCTGAACCGGCAGGATCGCTCGGAGAACGATATCGGTGGACGGTTGCGCTACCATTCCTGGCAGCAGAACAACCGGTCGACTCGCTACTTGAGCTCGACGCCCGCGCCCGCGTCTTCGAGCTTTTTCTTGATGGATTCGGCCTCGTCCTTGCCGATGTTCTCTTTCACCGGCTTCGGCGCGCCATCGACGAGGTCCTTCGCCTCTTTCAGGCCCAGGCCCGTGATCTCGCGGACGGTCTTGATCACGTTGATCTTGGACGCGCCGGCCTCTTTCAGGACGACCGTGAACTCGGTCTTCTCCTCAGCCTCAGCGGCCGCGCCGCCAGCGCCACCGGCGCCCGGCGCCGCGGCGACCGCGACCGGCGCCGCAGAAACGCCCCAGCGGTCCTGCAGGAATTTGCCGAACTTGGCGATCTCGAGGATCGACCAGGACTCGAGCTCACCGGCGAGCTTTTCGAACTTCGGGTTGTCTTTTTCCTTGGTCTCTTTTTCCTTGGTCTCGACTGCCATTGCTTTCTCTCTTTCTATTCGCGTTCTTTGTGCGTCAACGCGCCGCCCTGGGATCCAGGGCGATCTTCATTACGAATTCGAACCGCGTGCGCTAAAGACATGCACGATCGTCTGGAACGGCGCGTTGATGAGCCCGACCATCTGCGCGAGCGGCGCCTGCAGGCTGCCGACGATCTCGGCCTGCAGCTGCGGGCGGCCGGGAAGCTTCGAGAGCGCGGTGATTTCCGCCGCGCTCACGGTCTGGCCGCCGAGCAGACCACCAAGGATGCGAAGCGCTTTCAGCGTCTTCGTCTCATCCATGAGCCCCTTCGCGAGATCGACCTCGTCGCCGTTCGAGAGTGCGACGGCCGTCGGGCCGGAGAGGAACGAACGGAGTCCCTCGCGCTGTGTCTTCGTCGCGGCGCGCGAGAGGAGGCTGTTCTTCACGACGTGGTACTCGACACGGCGGTCACGCAGCCGCTTGCGAAGGCCCTGGAACTCCATGACCTTGAGGCCGCGGTACTCGGTGACGATGAGCGCGGTGGATCCCGAGAGCTGCGCCGCGAGCGCGTCGACGGCGCGGCTCTTCGCCGGGACGCCGCCGCCCTTGCGCTTCACCTTGGGCCCGGTCTTGATCTTGGCCATTGCTCCCCCTTTCTAAACACGAAGCCCTCGTTCCCGACTGCGGAGAACGAGGGCGTACGCGGCGCGCGCCGCGATCGCTTCCGCCTCCGCAGGACTTATCCCTTAGGGTCCCTGCCCCGGGGTGCCGGCTTCTTTGGCTATGTCGCCCGAGCGAGCTCAGGCGTTGTCGCTAGTAATTATGCGGGCGCGCGACCCGCGAGCGCCAGCGTCGCGCCGAGCTCGAGCTTTACGCTCGGCCCCTGCGTGCTCGTGATGTGCGCCGACTTGATGTAGTCGCCCTTCACGCCAGCGGGACGCGCTCGGTTGATCGCGTCCATGAGCGTGCCGAGGTTCTGCACGAGGGCGTCCTGCGTGAACGACGACTTGCCGACGATGGTGTGGATGACCCCGGTCTTGTCGACACGGAACTCCACGCGGCCGCCCTTTGAATCGCGGACGGCCTTCGTGACGTCCATCGTCACCGTGCCGGACTTCGGGTTCGGCATGAGGCCGCGCGGGCCGAGGACGCGTCCGAGGCGACCGACCTGACCCATCATGTCCGGCGTCGCGATCGCGACGTCGAAATCGAGCCATCCGCCCTCGATACGCTTCGCGAGATCCTCCGCACCGACCGCGTCGGCGCCGGCCGCCTGCGCGTCGCGCGCGCGGTCGCCCTGCGCGAACACGATGACGCGGACGGTCTTGCCCGTGCCGTTCGGGAGGACAGCCGAGCCGCGGACCATCTGATCCGCCTGCTTGGGGTCAACGCCCATCCGGAGGTGCAGCTCGACGGTCGTGTCGAACTTCGCCTGGCTGGTCTCTCTAACGAGCTTCACACCCTCGTCCGGCGGGTACTCGTGGCCGCGCTCGATCTTCTTCGCGAGCTCGTCGTAGCGCTTGCCGTGCTTCTTGGCTGGCATGTGCTTCCCCTTTCGCCTCGCGGCTCCCGTCTCACGCGCGGTGCACGCTCTCCATCGCGGAGAGACGTCTATTTTGACACGAAACCACGCGAGAAGAGGGGCGCCATGACGTTCTGGAATTCCTTCGACACGGCTGGTTCGGACGGAATGACCGCCGCGGTCATCAAGATCAAAGGAGCGAACGGGGACGAGATCCACGCGTACACCGCGCGGCCGGAGGGACGCGGCCCCTTCCCGGGCATCGTGCTCGTCCACCACATGCCCGGCTGGGACGAGCTCTACCGCGAGTTCACGCGGCGCTTCGCGCAGCACGGCTACAACACGATCTGCCCGGACCTCTACTGCCGCGCCGGCCACGGCAAGCCCGACGACGTGAGCGCGAAAGTGCGCGCCGATGGGGGCGTCGCTGACGCGCAGGTCGTCGACGACCTCGTCGCCGGGGCGAAGTGGCTGCGCGCGCAGCCGACGAGCACCGGGAAGGTGGGCGTCATCGGAACGTGCTCGGCCGGACGGCACGCGATGGTCGCTGCGGCAAAGACGAAGGACTGGAGCGCGGTCGCCGACCTCTGGGGCGGCGGCGTCGTCATGGAGGCCAAGGACCTGAACCCGAAGCGGCCCGTCGCGCCGATCGACATGACGAAGGACGTGAGCGCGCCGGTGCTCGGCCTCTTCGGTAACGATGATCAGTCACCGACGCCGGCGCAGGTCGATCAGCACGAGGCCGAGCTGAAGAGGCATGGCAAGACGTACGAGTTCTACCGCTACGACGGTGCGGGCCACGGGTTCTTCTACTACAACCGGCCCTCGTTCCGCGCGGAGCAGGCTGCGGATGGCTGGGAGAAGGTCTTCGCGTTCTTCGCGAAGCACCTTTCGTAAGGAGCGCGAGATGTGCACGAACATCGCGACGAAAACGAAGATCACCGGCAGCGCGAAGAGCGGCGAAGGCTGGAACCGCGTCGACGAGGCGACGATCGGCTACGACCACGCGACGCACACATGGGTCGAGCACACCGTGCGCCTCGACTTCTGGGACAGCCGGCGGCCCGATGCGGATCACCATCGCGGTCGAGCTCGATCTCGCCTCCGGCCGCGCGCTGCTGCAGCGCCTCGAAGAGGTGCTCGACGCCGCGGAGCACATCGGACAGAAGTAACGACAGCCCCCTAGAACGTCAGGACGCGCTCCGCCTCCAAGACAAGCTTCACGTAATCAGGCGGCGTGATGAAGGTCCACTCCACGCCTTCGATGGTCGGCTGCGAGACCCCACGGGCCTCGGCGCAGCCCTTTCAGACATAGAAGCGGATCTTCGCCTGTGCCAGACCGGCCATGAGGTCGGCCATCGCCGGGATGCCAACGCCACGGAGGCTCTTGTAGACGTCCGGCTTGAGGACCTCGGCGCCGTCGCCAGCGAACGCGAGCGCGACGTCGACGCCGCTCTTCACCGCTCCGTTGAGCGCGATATGCAGCGGGACGCTGGCTCGCGTGGGATCGCCCGGACCGGTACTGGTCGTGATGAGTAGCTTCGCCATCTCCGCCTCCCGGCGAGATGCTAGCCCGAGATCTCCACGCCCATGCTGCGTGCGGTGCCTTCGACCATCTTCATCGCGCCCTCGAGGCTCGTCGCGTTCAGGTCGTTCATCTTCGTCTCGGCGATCTTCTTCACCGCCGCCCGGCTGATCTTCCCGACCTTCTCCTTGTTCGGCTTGCCCGAGCCCTTCTCGATGCCAGCCTCTTTGCGGATGAGGTCGGCGGCGGGCGGCGACTTCGTGACGAAGCTGTAGGAGCGGTCCTCGAAGACCGTCACGACCGCGGGCACGACGGTGCCCGCGAGCGACGCGGTCCGCTCGTTGTACTCCTTGATGAACTGGCCCATGTTGATGCCGTGCGGGCCGAGCGCGGTGCCGACCGGCGGCGCCGCCGTCGCCTTCCCCGCGGCGATCTGGACCTTGACGACTGCTTTGATTTTCTTGGCCACTATTTCACCAGCTTCTCGATCTGCAGGAAGTCGAGCTCCACCGGTGTCTCACGCCCGAAGATGGAGACGAGGACCTTCACCTTGTTGCGCTCGGGGTTCACCTCGTCGACGACGCCGTGCAGGTCGGTGAACGGGCCATCGGTGACGCGCACCGCCTCGCCCTTCGTGAACGCGACCTTGTACTTCGGCGCGTCGAGCTTGATCTGCCGCAGGATCTGGCGGACCTCTTGCTCCGTCAGCTCTGTCGGCTTGTTGCCGCTGCCGACGAAGGCGGTCACGCCCGGCGTGTTACGCACGACGTACCAGGAGTCGTCGCTCATGACCATCTCGACGAGGACGTAGCCCGGGTAGATCTTCTTCTCCACCGGGTGCCGCTTGCCGTTCTTGATCTCGATCTCTTCCTCGGTCGGGACGAGCACCTGGAAGATCTTGTCGCCCATGTCCATGGACTGGATGCGGTGCTCGAGGTTCGTCTTCACCTTGTTCTCGTAGCCGGAGTACGTGTGGATGACGTACCAGCGCCGGCCGTCACTGACGGGCTCCGCCGGCGCGGGCGCGATCTGCGGCTCCGGCTGGGGCTCGGCGACCGGGGCTTCGGCCACGGTCGGCACCTCGGGCTCGGCCTCAGCGACGGCACCAGTGCGCCGCATGAAGTTCTTCGCCTCGTCGACGGAGACCTCTTCGACCGGCTCGGCCGTGCCCAGGAACGCACGCGCGGCAGCCTCCGCCGCCTCGTCGGAAAGCTTGGCGGCATCGACCTCCTCGGAGGCCGACTCGTCACTCTTCGCGAGCTCGTCGGCGAGCTGCTCTTCGTCCTTGCGCTCTTTCTCTTCCACGGTGACTCCTTAGGGCGCCGGCGTCGGCGATGCGCCCGGCGCGCCGACGATCTGCTGCGTGACGACGATGGTGAACAGGTTGTCGAAGAGGAAGATGTACACCGCGACGAGGACCGAGATCACGATGACGATGAGCGTGAGGCGGACGATCGTCTGACGCTCCGGCCAGGTGACCTTCTGCAGCTCCGCCCAGCACTCCTGCGCGAACGCGACGACGCCGGTGCCACGAGGGATCGCTGGAGCCTGTGCCACTAGCGGCCGTCCTCGGCACGGCGGGAGAGACTCGAACTCTCAACCACTGGTTTTGGAGACCAGGGCTCTGCCAGTTGAGCTACCGCCGTAAGACTCATCAATTATCTCGTCTCGCGATGCGGCGTGTGCTTCCGGCAGCGCGGGCAGAACTTCGACATCTCGAGCCGGTCCGGGTCGTTCTTGCGGTTCTTCGTCGTCGCGTACGTGCGCGACCGGCATGTCGTGCACGCGAGCGTGATGATCGGGCGGTTGTCCTTCGGCATTATTCGACCACCTTCGTCACGACGCCCGCGCCAACGGTGTGACCACCCTCACGGATGGCGAAGCGCAGACCGTCTTCCAGGGCGATCGCCGTCTTCAGCTGCACGGTCAGGTTGGCGTTATCGCCGGGCATGACCATCTCGGTGCCTTCCTTGAGCGTCACCGATCCGGTCACGTCGGTCGTTCGCACGTAGAACTGTGGCTGGTAGCCGGAGAAGAACGGCGTGTGGCGGCCGCCCTCCTCCTTCGAGAGGACGTACACCTCAGTCTCGAACTTCGTGTGCGGCTTCACCGTTCCTGGCTTCGCGATGACCTGACCGCGCTCGATGTCATCGCGCTCCAGACCGCGGAGGAGCAGACCGATGTTGTCGCCGGCCTCGCCCTGGTCGAGGAGCTTGCGAAACATCTCGACGCCGGTGACGACGGACTTCTTCGGCTCACGGATGCCCACGATCTCGACGTCCTCACCGACCTTGATCGTGCCACGCTCGGCGCGCCCGGTCGCCACGGTGCCACGGCCCTTGATGCCGAACACGTCCTCGATCGGCATGAGGAACGGCTTGTCCTTCACACGGACCGGGGTCGGGATGTAGGAGTCGACTGCGTTCATGAGCTCGAGGATCGGCTTGAACTCCGGAGCGTTGATGTCCGTCGAGGTCGACTCGAGCGCCTTCACCGCGCTTCCGCGGATGATCGGGGTCTTCGCGCCGTCGAACTTGTACTTCGTGAGCAGCTCGCGCACTTCGAGCTCGACGAGCTCGAGCAGCTCCTCGTCGTCGACGAGATCGACCTTGTTGAGGAACACGACGATCTGGGGGACCTCGACCTGGCGGGCGAGGAGGATGTGCTCGCGCGTCTGCGGCATCGGACCGTCCGCGGCCGAGACGACGAGGATGGCGCCGTCCATCTGCGCCGCGCCGGTGATCATGTTCTTGATGTAGTCGGCGTGGCCCGGGCAGTCGACGTGCGCGTAGTGGCGCTTGTCGGTCTCGTACTCGACATGCGCGATGGAGATCGTGATGCCGCGCTCGCGCTCCTCGGGAGCGTTGTCGATCGAGTCGAAGGCACGGAAGTCGGCCTGACCCTTCATGGCCAGCGTCTTCGTGATCGCAGCGGTGAGCGTCGTCTTGCCGTGGTCGATGTGACCGATGGTCCCGACATTCACGTGCGGCTTCGTTCGCTCGAATTTCTTTTTTGCCATTGCTCCGCTGTCTCCTTCAGTGAGCCCACCTCGGGGATCGAACCCGAGACCTCGTCCTTACCAAGGACGTGCTCTACCAACTGAGCTAGGTGGGCAGAGCTCCCTATTTCCGGACATTAAAAGAGAGTTGCTCTGCGCAACTCCCTCCGCGCCTGGGTCAATGAAGATTATCCGCCGCAAGCTCGAAAAGGGCAAGGAATCGAGCGAAAACGCTAGCTGGCGCTCGGCCCGACCCGCTCCAATGTGATCACCGGAATGCGCCGTGAGGTGCGCTTTTCGTAGTCCTTGAAGCCGGGGTTCTTCGCA
>Ga0209057_1002426_pt1 | contig 14374 bp, 9 predicted proteins | sample GraSoiAngelo_146_FD_185903 | JGI IMG/M metagenome (GOLD analysis project Ga0209057, IMG submission 185903) | Grasslands soil microbial communities from the Angelo Coastal Reserve, California, USA - 14_1009_05_30cm (SPAdes) (version 2) | ecosystem: Environmental > Terrestrial > Soil > Grasslands ... | reverse complement strand
GATCCAATGCTCAGAACCTGGAGGACTTTCCGAGGAGGTAAGTCCCGGAAAACCAGCCGTCGAATGTCCTCCTCCTCGGGTGTCAGTTTAACTGGACGACGCTCGATGAAGAGACGCCATGATTGCACCAGATTGATTGCGGCAAACACGACACTCCAACTGAGCGGCGCCCACAGTTTTGTCGGCTGTAACACAAAATACGGGATCGAGATGAGCGAGGCTCCCACCGCGAACAAGCGCAACCACAGAATGTCGCGAACGCTGTAGGCTACCACTAAGAGAACGTTTGCAGCGTGGATGAAATAGTTTGGATTGAATGAGTTCATGGTTATTTCCTCTGTTTGGTCAGGTCGCAACGGCAAAGCTCACGGGACAACTGTGCGAGTGCAAGACGATTCGCATGACCCATCTGGACGTAAACGCGGATCACAGCATGATGCGACCGGCTGAAAAAATGCTGATAATTCTCTTCGCAGAAATTCTGCTAATTAGCTGCGCAAGCGGGGACAACCAATCGACAATGGCTGCCCTTGGATCAGGTGCAGCGTTCGCGCAGAAAACGAAGCCAAACCTGCCCATGACGGCAAGACGGCAACCAGTATCCGTTACGGCTCTTTGAACCCGCCCGCTTGTTCGTGGGCTTCGATCACGTTGCGCGCTTAATCGAAAATGCGAATCAAAGGTAGTTCGTCGTAATCAATTCGTCTCAATATTCGCCCTGATCCCCGACTGAACGGCAGGAGATCGCTGATTAAAGTGACGCCGCGATGCTCTTTCTGCGGACCGACTTCGGGAAAATGCAGTGAAGCGGTTGTTTGCATAGGCTGGTTAGGCTTTCCTTCGCCATCGGGGAAGAAAATACGATAGTGGAATTCCGGCGATAGCTGCGAGAAGGCCGAAGAAAAAAATCTGAGGCGCACATCGAACGAGGAAGAAAGGCGAATAGCTCTGGTAAAGGAGTAGCCCAAGCACCGAGCAAATTGCCGCGCGCGCCGTCAAATGACGGCGCACGCAAATTTACTTCTCAGGCAATCCGTTATTTGAGTTGCATGTCAACGCCGCCGCCAGTCGCATTGACAGCAACGCCGTTTTGCGTGGAGGAAATGCGGACTACCACACCGGCCTGATTTGACATGATGGTCCCACTTCGGCCAGCGCCAAGAGTCACGCCCCGCGTTCCCGCGGCACCCACGTTATAATGACCATTGAAATCTTGAAGATGCTTCAAGTTGAAAACCTCACCATTAGCGGAAGAGCTGGTCATACCAACTTTGCCTATCGACAGTCCTTTTACTTTAACCGGATAGTCTTTGCCTTTGTACGTGAGCGTGCCTGACCCCCAGTTGACACCAATTCCAAGAGCGAACGAACCCCCGCTCAGCCGCAAAGTTGCGTCTGACTTCGATTCATGATGAGTCGCCGCCTGTGTAAATCCTGTCATTCCGCTGAGCATTAATAGTAGAACCGCAATTTTTTTAATACTTTTCATAGTGTTTCTCCGTTGATTTATTCCGGCCGCACACTAGACCTTGTCTCGGGCGGCTTGCATTGACTGAATAGTCGTATATCCGAAGCCGCAATGATTAGTCAAAACATTTATGCATGGTTATTGGATGCGCCACCGACTTCATGCGCCAGTGCCGCAGTTTCGTAAGGCACTTGTAGGCTACATTATTCTATTCGTTGCCCGCATATCTTTTCGTACTGGCTACGTGTGTTTTTGGCGTCGTTTTCATTGTGCGAAGGCCAGAATTGCAGATACGTATGCCCTGCTACTTCGTTCTCATTATTGGCTTGTTTGCCTTGTTCTGTTACACGCAGGAACTCGAGCAATTGGGAAGAGCATCGATCGGCCCGGAGCCCAACAAAAAGAGAGGTGAGTCGGGTATTAAGTCAAGTCAGAGTGAATTTCGGACTGGTTAGAAAAGCGGATCGGCGCTGTAGCCCTAAGGTCTCATAGACACAGTCTCCAGAGGCCGACAACATTGCTCAAGTGGTTCTCGACGACTTCAGATCAACATTCTTACGGCCGAAGGCGCGACATCGACATCGAAGGTAAGATGAACCATCGTCAGACGTTTTAAGAGAGGAAAGTAAAACTGAAAGGGCCAATCCAATTAGAAAAAAAACAGAAGCTGTAAAGAAGAATTCGCGAGCGACACATTTGCTGGTCGCTGCGTCGAGCTTGCTGCCGCTGTCATTGACGGCGCAAGAAATTAATCGAACTGTGCTCCCAGTTCCCGAGCCTCAGCCGCCAACTATCACGGAGCTGGACGCGCGCAATGCCAAGGCACCGCCGCGCTTTGAAGTTAACGCCCCTAAGGGGGCGCCTAACGTCGTCGTCGTTTTGCTCGACGACATCGGCTTCGGGCAACCAAGCGCATTCGGCGGTCCGTGCAAAATGCCGACACTCGACAAGCTGGCGGCAGCTGGCCTGCGTTATAATGATTTTCATACCACTGCACTTTGTTCACCGACGCGTACCGCGCTGCTAACGGGACGCAATCATCACGTCAACAACGCGGGCGCGATCATGGAACTTGCCACCGCGTTTCCTGGCAACACTGGAATCCGTCCGCAAAGTGTGGCGCCGCTAGCGGAGATGTTACGACTAAACGGCTACAGTACCTCCGCCTTTGGCAAATATCACGAAACACCGCCATGGGAGGTCTCGGTCTCAGGACCGCTCGATCGTTGGCCGACTCATTCGGGCTTCGACAAGTTTTACGGTTTTATCGGCGGTGAGACGAATCAATGGGCCCCGGCCATTTTTGATGGAACCATCCGGGTAGAGCCGCCGCACGAGCCCGGTTATCATTTTACTGTTGATATGACGAACCAGGCGATCGGCTGGATCCAGGCGCAACATTCATTGACGCCGGACAAGCCTTTCTTCGTCTACTTCGCCACCGGCGCGCTGCACGCTCCGCATCATGTCCCCAAGGAATATATTGACCGCTATAAAGGCAAATTCGACGAGGGTTGGGATGCCCTTCGCGACGAAACGTTCGCGCGCCAGAAACAAATTGGCGTTATCCCGGCCAGTGCAGAGCTAACGAAGCGTCCGAAGGAAATTCCTTCGTGGGATTCTCAGACGCCGGAACAGAAAAAGCTTGAGGCGCGACAAATGGAGACGTTCGCTGGTTTCGCCGAGCACACTGACGAACAAGTAGGACGTCTGGTCAATGCCTTGCAGGAAATGGGCGTGCTGGATAACACGTTGTTTATCTACATTGTTGGCGACAACGGAGCGAGCGCGGAGGGCGGACCGGAAGGCGCGTATAATGAAATGATGGCTCTGAACGGCATCATCAACACCGCCGAGATTAACATGCCGCATCTCGATAACTGGGGCGATCCAACGACCTTTCCACATTATGCTATCGGCTGGGCGTGGGCTGGCGATACGCCGTTCCAGTGGACCAAGCAGATCGCGTCTCACTACGGGGGTACCACCAATGGCGTCGTCATCGATTGGCCCGCGCGAGTCAAAACCAAGGGAGAAATCCGTTCTCAGTTTACTCATGTCACTGATATTGCGCCTACTGTCCTTGAAGCCGCGGGTTTGCCGTTCCCCAACAGCGTCAACGGAACGGCGCAGAAGCCTTTCGACGGAACTTCAATGATTTATACATTCGACAATGCCAAGGCCAAGGAGACACATACGACTCAGTATTTCGAGATGTTTGGAAACCGCGGAATTTATCACGATGACTGGGTAGCGTGTACTCGTCATTCCATTCCCTGGCTGATGGTGCCCCTTCCGCCGCTCTCCAAGGACAGTTGGGAACTTTACCATGTAGCCGAGGACTTCAGCGAGGCACACGATCTCGCCGCGCAAAATCCCGTGAAGCTCAAAGAGCTTCAAGACCTCTTCACCAAGGAGGCGATGAAGAATCATGTGCTCCCTATCGATGACCGCAGATCAGAACGCTTTGATGCGAGCATTGCCGGGCGACCCGACCTGATGGGCAATCGGACGTCGCTGACGGTCTACCCGGGGATGACTGGGATGGCGGAGAACGCGTTCATCAACGTAAAGAACCGTTCCTATACCATTACAGCGCCCATAGAACTGAAGGACGCTAATACGAGCGGCGTGATCATTGCCCAAGCCGGCGCGTTCGGTGGCTGGGTGCTTTACATGAAGGATGGAAAGGTCCATCACGAGTACAACTATTTTGGAGTCGAACGGACCAACATTGGCGGGCAGACGGCCTTATCGCCGGGCAAACACGAGATCAAGTATGAGTTCATAGCCGATGCGCCTAAGCCAGGCTCAGGTGGTAAATGCGCGCTTTACGTCGATGGCCAACAAGTGGCGACAGGACGGATTCCTAAAACCCAGCCTTATGCCTTTTCGGCAGATGAAGGTGTCGATGTAGGCGTGGACAACGAAACGATGGTATCCAACGACTACAAGCCGGGAGAGAACAAGTTCACTGGCAAGATAGTGAAGGTCACGATCGACACGCAGCCACCAAACCTGAGTGCCTCTGACAAGAAATCGGTGGAAGATGCAGAAGAAGTGGCGGCGACAATTGAAGACTGATCAGCCATAACTCATAATGGAAAATCACACTGCCGCGGAACAAAGCTACAACCAGAGCAAGGAACAGCTCAGCCTGTTGCAGACCATCACGATAGAGGTGGCCGCGGCCGACCATTTCTCGTCCGCGCTGGAAGTCGTGCTTCGTCGCGTTTGTGAAAAGACGGGTTGGGTAATTGGACAAGCTTGGGTGCCGAACCGTGACGGCACTGCGCTGGATTGCGGTCCGGTATGGTTTTGCGGTAATGGCGAGCTGAGAAACTTCAGGGTCGCCTCCGAGGCATCTCATTTCAGATTAGGTATTGGGCTTCCCGGGCGCGTGTGGGAGTCGAAGCAGCCGGCTTGGATTGAGGACGTGAGAGATGATCCCAATTTCCCCAGGACCGCAACGGCCAGGAACATCGGGTTAAAGACGGCTGTAGGGCTTCCAATCTTATCAGGGGATAAAGTAATTGCGGTGATCGAGTTTTTCATGCGCGAATCGCGAAGCAAGAGCGAACAACTAGTCAAGGTGATTGCGGCGATCGCTGCCCAATTGAATCTAGTGATGGAGCGAAAACGAGCAGAAGAAGAACTCTCTCGGACTAACGAAATCCTCCAGTCCATTTTGTCTAACATGGGCGATGCCGTTATCGTCGCCGACAAGGATGGCAAGCTTCTTGTTTTCAACCCGGTGGCTGAGCGCTTCTTCGGACCCCGAGCGACCCAAACTACGCCCAGCGAGTGGTCGCGCCAATATGGGCTCTATTTACCCGATCAGGTAACGCTTTTTCCGCCTGACCAGTTGCCGCTGACGCGATCAATTCGCGGCGAGGAAGTAAATAATGTTGAGATATTCGTCCGGCGCGAGAAGGCGGCGAGGGGGCTTTGGGTTCGGGTCAATGGTCGTCCCTTGAGAGGTCCCAAGGGAGAGCGTCTCGGTGGTGTGATCGTTTGCCGAGACATAACTCAATTCAAAGAGGAAGAATTTTTTCGCGCTGGGCAAAGTCGGGTTTTGGAAATGATCGCTGCCGATGCGCCGCTGGCGGATGTTCTCACCAGCCTTGTTCTTCTCATGGAAGGCCAAGCGGAAGGACTGCGTTGTTCCATTCTTCTTTTGAACCGCGACGGAAAACACGTGCGTCACGGCGCGGCGCCAAATCTGCCCGAGGCATACGTGAAAGCGGTAAACGGCGCTGCGATCGGACCGCGCAATGGTTCCTGCGGCACGGCCATGTACACGCGAAGACCGGTAGTGGTCACCGACGTGATGACTGATCCGCTTTGGTCTGATTATCGTGAATTGGCAAAGATTTGCGGACTGCGCGCCTGTTGGTCAACACCGATTCTCTCACCGCAGGGCGAAGTGCTTGGTTCGTTTGCGATGTATCGCCAGGAAACCCGCGGCCCACTGCCCGAGGAGGCGCGGCTGACTGAAATTGCAACGCATATTGCCGGGATTGCTATCGAGCGTCACCAGCAGCAAGAGATTTTGCGTGAGCGCGAAGCGCGTATCAGTCTTGCCGCTGAGTCAGCCGAGCTGGCTTTTTGGATTCTCTATCCGGAACAGAACGCTGCCTGGATGAGCGAAAAAGGGCGGCTGATCTATGGGTTCGATTCTAACCTACCGCTGACCTGTGATTTGATTCTGTCGCGTGTCCATCCGGACGAGCGAGCAGCTGTCAAAGCGGCTTACGATCGTTCGTGTGCTCTTTATGGAACGTTCGAAAGCGACCACCGCCTTCTTTTGCCCTACGGAAAAACGCGTTGGGTGATTATGCGCGGACGCTGTTTGAAGGACGAAGAAGGAAATCTTTTGGAAACGATCGGAGTGACTTTGGACGTTAGCGCACAGAAGCAGGCTGATCTTCAACTACAAGTTCAACGCGAAGAGATGGCGCATCGCAACCGCGTCTCCCTGATGGGCGAAATGACCGCGTCCTTCGCCCACGAACTTAATCAACCACTTACCGCTATCGCGAACAACGCCTCAGCCGCGCGTCGCTTCCTCGAGCATGGCAACATAGACCCGGCACTGTTGCAGCAGTTGTTGCAGGACATGGTCGCCGACAGTCAACGCGCCGGCGATGTGATTCGCGGAATTCGAAGTTTGGTGCGCAAGGAAACAAGCGTGCACGCCCTGTTAGACCTCAATGCAGTTATTACAGAGACCGTGCGGCTGGTTAGCACGGACGTTTTGAGTCGCGAAAGTGTCGTTACGACCGAGTTGGATCCTCAGCTTCCTCAAGTTGAAGTTACCTTGGTTCAGATCCAGCAGGTTCTGCTCAATCTGATCATTAATGCGCTCGACGCGATGGAAGGGCTGCCGCCGGCCGAACGCCGTATCATTGTTAGTACTCGCTCGGACAAGGGCGATGTCGTCGAAGTGAGTGTGCGTGATTTTGGAACGGGATTACCGAAGGATCGGCCGGACAAAGTCTTCGATCACTTCTTTTCCACCAAACAAAAAGGAATGGGGATGGGCTTGACCATTGTTCGATCGATTGTCGAAGCGCACGGTGGGACGATCGTGGCGGAAAACGCTCCCGAACGTGGCGCGCGCATGATTGTTCGCCTCCCGGCGGTACGCGGGCAAACGCAAACGATCGCGGCTGCATGAGCAATCCCATCGAGGCAGAGAAGGAGGTGTGTCTTCTGGACGACGACCTTTCCGTGCTCAAATCGATGCATTACTTGCTCGCGTCTGAAGGATTCAAGGTCCGCGCCTTCAGCAAAGCTGCAGACTTTCTAGTTCACGCCAGCACTCACGACGTGCCTGTGGTGGTGACTGACATCTGGATGGATCAGGTGACTGGCTTGGAAGTGCTCGCCCGGCTTTGCGCCATTTCACCGAAGACTCGTGTAATTGTCATTACGGCGCGAGAGGATCTGGCCGCGCGTGCCACCGCAATGGCCATCGGCCCAGTCGCCTTTTTCATGAAGCCGTTCGACGACGAAAAATTCATCGCGGCGGTTCGCGACGCTCTCAATCAAAGCGCGAAATAACAAAGTGCCGAAATGAGAGACGCCGTTTAAAATACGACACCTCAAAGCCGTTCGCTCGGATGGAATGCAATCACAGTCGCTGCAGCGGAGCCGATTGTTACGGTTCTGTTACAAAATTTCCCTAACGAAATATAACGGTTTTCCCCGTGGCCGGGGCAGTGTAATAATCTAGGATGCGGTTGGGGAAATATCGATACGTAGGGCATGCATCTTGCGGTTGTTGGCATACGGCAACCGCGACGTCACATTGGGAACGCCATTTGCGCCGCGCCGTTCCGAAGGTGGCTCTCGAAAAGCATAAGGTTTGCTGAAGATGAAAAGTGTCTCCCAATCTTTTGAAGCCGCGAGCGTTCAACCAGCAGCACGGAACGTAAACAGTTTCGGTGCGCCTTCTGAGTGGCGATTGCCGGTGATCGGGTTGTGCGTATTCGTTGGATATTATCTTGGTGCTAAAATCGGTTTTGCGCTCACCTTCAAGCCGTATCCGGTTTCGGTCCTTTGGCCTCCCAATTCGATTTTGGTTGCGGCGCTCTTGTTAACGCCACCACGCATCTGGTGGTTCGTCCTCGGGGCCGCGTTTCCCGCGCATTGCGCGACACAATTGCAGAGTCACGTTCCGCCGCTGATGATTTTGTGCTGGTTCGTCAGCAACTCCTCCGAAGCGGTGATCGGTGCGGGTCTGACGCGCTACCTGGTACGTGGACCGATTCAGTTCACAAGCCTTCGCAACGCGGGCATTTTTTGCCTCTGTGTAGTGTTCGTCGGTCCGTTTCTATCGTCATTCCTGGATGCGGCCTTCGTAAGATGGAACGATTGGGGGCAGGCCAGCTATTGGGACCTGATCCGCATACGATTTTTTTCGAACGCTCTGGCGGCATTAATTGTGGCACCGCTAATCGTAACGTGGGCGACGAACGGAATTCAGCGCCTGCGGAGAGCTCGATTTTCGCGCTACTTGGAAGCATGCCTTCTCCTTTTGGGTCTGCTCTCGATCAGTTTCGCTGTTCTTTACAAGTTTGGACCGGAAGCGGATTCGGCGTTTCTCTTTCTGACCCTGCCATTCCTCCTTTGGGCAGCGGCACGATTCGGCTCCCTGGGAACAAGTACTGCTCTCTCGATCGTCGGTTTCGTGGCCATTTGGGGCGGTTCCCACGGGCATGGCCCGTTCTCCGGTGGAACACCCGAACAAAACGCGCTCTCGATCCAAATCTTTCTGATCGCATTAGCGATCCCGCTGATGTTTCTCGCGGCAGTGATCGAGGAGCGTGCAACTGCAGAGGCCGAATTGCGCGAGGCGCATCAGCGCATGAATCTCGCGGCCAACACGGCAAACCTCGGTCTATGGCATTGGAACATTCCGGGTGACGAACTTTGGGTAACGGAGGAATGGAGAAAGTTGTTCGGCTTCGCGGATTCAGAGCCAGTCACGTTTGACCGAGTGCTCCAGGTCGTGCACTCCGGGGACCGCACACGTATGGAGCAACTTGTGCAGCAGATGTTCGAGCATGGCGGCGAGTACGAAAGCGAATATCGCATCACGCGGCCGGATGGAAGCACACGCTGGATCGCTGGTCATGGCAGCATAGAGTTAGACGAACGCGGCAAACCGGCCTTTGCGCGCGGGGTGTCGCGGGACATCACCAAACGCAAAATGGCAGAGGAGAAGTTACGTGAGAGTGAAGCGCGTTTTCGCACGGTGGCGGACGCAGCGCCAGTCTTAATCTGGATGTCCGGAATAGACAAACTCTACACCTTCTTTAACAAACCGTGGCTGGAGTTTACGGGCCGTAGCTTGGAGCAGGAACTGGGCAATGGCTGGGCCGAAGGCGTACATCCAGACGATCTGCAAAAATGTCTCAAGATTTACACGGAGGCATTCGATGCACGCAAAGCGTTTGTGATGCAATACCGGCTGAGACGTTATGATGGCGAATATCGTTGGATTTCGGACCAGGGGGTAGCGCGCTATGACTCGAACGGAAAGTTTTCGGGATACATTGGGTCGTGCGTGGATATCACTGACTTAATAAATAAGGATGAGGCTTTGCGCGAGTTCGAGGAACGAGTCGTTCTCGCGGCCGAGGCGACGAATCACGGAGTCTGGGAGCTGGATACCGCTACAAACGAGCTTTGGATGTCTGATAAGGCACGCGCCCTGTTTCAATTCGATCCGGAGGAGCGGCTTGACGAGGCGATGGTTCAACGCCGTGTCCACCCAGACGATCGTGCGCTTCGGGAGTCTGCCATGAAACAAGCAATAGAAACAGAGGGTGATTATGCCCTTGAATATCGTGTTGTGCTGCCGGATGGAACTCTTCGTTGGATCAGCGGGCGTGGACGTTGCGTAACCGGGAAGCACGGCAAAGGCAAACGGCTCATCGGTGTTTCTGTAGACATAACGCAGCAGAAGGAGGCACAAGACCTGTTCCGCCTGGCCGCGGAAGGGTCGCATTTGGGTGTCTGGCACTGGGACGAAATAGCAAAGACACTGACTTGGGACGGCGCAACGCGGGAGATGTTCGGCGTCTCGGCCGAGGCAGAGATAACAGTCGATACATTTTACAGAGCCTTGCATCCAGATGACGCAGAGCGAGTAAAACAGACTTGGCGTCAGGCACTAGAGTTACGGCTACCGTATCAGATTGAATTCCGGACACAGAGAACGGACGGCACCATTCGCTGGGTCGATGCTCGTGGCCGCGGTTACTACGATGAGGCGGGGAAGCCGCTGTCGATGACTGGCGTGCTCTTCGACATCACTGATCGGAAAGAGGCGGAACTCCAAGCCCAGCAGAACCGGGAAGAGCTGAGCCATCTCAGCCGAGTGGCAGCGATGGGTGAATTAGCGGCATCGATCGCCCATGAATTGAATCAGCCGCTCTCGGGTATAACGAGCAACGCCGCAGCTGGACAGCGCTTTATTGATCGCGGCAAAGTCGATCTTCGCGAGCTTCACGATCTGCTCGGTGACATCATCGGTGATGGGCGCCGCGCCGGCGATGTGATTCGCGGCATCCATGGTATGGTGAAAAAAGACGTCTCGGCCCGCCGGCGAATTGATCTAAACGATATTGTAATGAGCGTGGTGCGCATGGTAAAACCGAACGCCATGCTTCACTCCTGTGAGTTGGGTACGTTTCTTGACCCAGATTTGCCAACGATTGAAGGCGATCCAGTTCAGCTGCAACAAGTCCTGCTCAATCTCGTGATCAATGCCTTCGATGCCATGCACGACACGCCAGTGACCCATCGCAAGGTGGTGATTGCGACGGAACGGAATGTTGACGGCACAATTTGCACCAGCGTGCGCGATTACGGAGTTGGGATTTCCGAGCAAGCGCGCGAGCGACTCTTCGAACAATTTTTCACTACGAAGGCCAAAGGATTGGGGATGGGCCTCTCGATCGTGCGCTCAATCCTTGAATCACACGGCGGCACAATAGCGGCCGAAAATGCGGATGGCGGCGGCGCGCAGTTTCACTTTACTCTTCCAGCGAACACCAAAACTTTATGATCCCTCCAAACAGCCTTGTCTTCGCGATCGACGACGATCCGTCGGTGCGGAAGGGCCTTACTCGACTGCTTCGCTCAGCCGGGTACAAGAGCGAAATTTTTGCATCTGCATCCGATTTTCTCAAACGCGAACCACACCTCGGACCTACATGCGTGATTGTCGATGTGCGGATGCCGGGTTTAAACGGCATGGATCTGCAGGAAACTTTGATTCAGCGCCGCCGGGAGGAACAGCTCATTTTTATTACCGGCCATGGCGACATCTCGATGTGCGCTCAGGCGATGAAGGCGGGCGCCGTCGATTTTCTTCCAAAGCCCTTTCGCGCTGATGACTTGCTTGGATGTGTGGAGCGTGCCCTGATTCGGTCAGCCGAGCAACGTCGGCGCAGTACAGAAGAGAATACAGCTCGGAGCCGTCTGGGTCTGTTGACACCTCGCGAGCTCGAAGTGATGCAGTTGGTCGTCGCCGGCATGTTGAACAAACAGATTGCCGGAGAACTTGGTACGGCGGAAAAGACAGTAAAAGTTCATCGCGGCCGCGCGATGCGAAAGCTCAATGTTACTTCCGTTGCGGAGCTAGTGAGGTTGACCGAAAAAGCGTGCCTCGCGCCTGCGGCTAACGTCTAAGACTAAGGTCTCATAGCTTTAGTCAGAGCAGCTGCTGTAATTTTAGGCCTTGCGAACCACCAATGCCTTTGTTGTTTGCCTGCTCGACGACGACCCCTCGGTGTTGAAAGGGCTGGGCCGTCTTTTCTCGTCGGCTGATCTGGACGCAAAATCATTTGGCGATCCCAGGGAGTTCTTGGGCTACGCGCAAACTCATCGCCCAGCGGTTGCGTTGATCGATGTTTGTATGCCTCAAATGAGCGGCTTGGAAGTTCAATCGCAGCTTGCCAAGATTTCGCCTTCGACGCGCGTCATCATCTTCACGGGAAAGGACGATCCGCTGGTTCGTTCCACCGCCTTGAACGCAGGAGCTTCTGCTTTCCTGACCAAACCTTTTGACGACGAAGAACTCCTGACCGCTGTACGGCTAGCACTCGCTTCCGTGACATGAAAATCTCATTTCCAAAATATGGCCCGGTCGAATTGCTAACGCGGAAATCGGGTGGGGCACGCATCATTTCGTTAGTCGCGATCGTTTTTTTTGCTGGTGTGTGTGGAAGGTACTTCCTGGGAAACAAGTTGTGGTTGTTGACGATCGCGGTGCTTGGCATTGTCGGCATCCTGCTCTGCTTGGGTGTAGCCGTAGCTATTTTCTTCAACCAAGGCAAAATCAACGAAGCACCGAGTATTGCCGTCGAGGAAAACGTGCCGCAATTTATACCGCAGTGGGATTATCGGCCCAGAAAGCCAATTCGAGCACGGGCAGTTTTCGACAGCCCAAGCATAGAAACGTCCGATGGTCTCAGTTCAGATCCTTTCGAGATAAATAATAATGTTTGGTTCAATGACAATTCACTTGAAGACGCAGCTTCCACGTTTGTCAGCGGCCCAACCGAGACTGAAGAAACAATAACTGAAGCGCTCTCGCAAACCACTGATCCCGTTTGCAGCGGGCCCAATGTCGAGGATGCGGCTGTTTAGACGTACGACTAAAGTCCTATAGACAATCGTCCCACCGTTGCTGAATGCTGGCGGCAGATCAGACGAAACCTTTAAGAAATAATCATTGCCAAATCGGCACTAATCAATTATCACGCCTATTGTTATGAAAAAATCATATCCCTTAACTGCACTTTTGGTTGGACTTCTCACCGCTTCGTTGCAAGCCGGACAGGAGGTCTACAAGCAGGTTGCGCCGCCGCCGCCACCACCAATGTATGGACTCGGCTTTTACGGTGCGATCGACATGGGGGCTAATGTCTATCAAAACCGCGGCGGAACTCGAACGTTTACGGATGATAATCCGAATTCACCTTTTTTCGGATCTACTCTCGACGTGGACCCGAAAAATGACGTCGGTTTCTTTGGCGGCATCAAACTGGGTTACGTCTTTGGTTCGGGCGTAGTTCGGCCAACCGTTGAAGGCGATTTCTTCTATAATGGCTTCAGGGGTGGGGCTGATTTCACCTTGAACGAAGCGTTCACGCCCTGCCCGGGCTGTGCCACGGTGCTTTCGACTCACCAGCGCAACGTGACCACTTGGATCAACACTGGTGCGTTCATGGCGAACTTCATCTTGCGATTCGCACCTGGAAACCAAAGATTCCAGCCGTATGCCGGCGCCGGGGTCGGCATTTATTATGCCGAATCTGCAGGGGTCGAGGTTGTGGACCCCGTAACCGGTGATGTCCCAATCAACACTGGCGGGGGGCGAAGTCATGCGGACCTGGCGTGGCAAGTTGTCGCCGGGTCAGATTACTTTTTCACTCCGAACTTCAGCGCGTTTATCGAATACCACTACCTCGACTATACAAGTACCCAGATCAACACGAGCCAGAGTCGCGATCTGGGGCAACACTTGGTTGGCGCGGGTGTCCGGTTCTTTTTCCACTAACGCTGGCAATCTCCCATTAGTTTGGTTAAGTCGATCGGCCTCCTTTAATCGGGAGGCCGATTTTCTTTAAGTCGGGTGTGTCAGCACAACGTTGCTATAGCCCTAAAGTCCTATAGACGCATTGCAGCGGCTACAACAAAGTTGCTCTCAAACCAACCGCAACGAATTCTGTAAACACCAATGAAACCAATCAATTCCATCCTTGTTACCATGGTGCTCGCCGGAATCACATTACTGGCCACTGGGACTGCGATTAGTAACTAATTAATTTTTCTCGGATTTCTGCCTCGGGGACAATAGAATCGAGCCATGAGCATAAGACTTTCTCTTTTCACCGGAGCACTGCTCGCAGTTGTCGGCCCCGTGGTGGCAGGATCGGTGGAACTGGCGCCCAAGGAGACCGCACCGCCATCAATTACCGAAAGCGAACCCTGGCAGTTTACAATCGCAGCGCCCGGTTGGCTGGCGGGGTTGGACGGCACGATCGGAATCCGCGGAGTCAATGCAGATATCGACGTCGGCTTCGACCAAATTCTGCAACATCTCGATATGATTTTCGCCATGCGTGCTGAAGCGCAAAAAGGCCCATTTGGAATATACGGTGAAGTAATTTACATAGGTCTTTCCGACAACGCACAGATAAATAGGCTGATCAACAACGTCCACGAAGTAGTGAACGAAACCCTGGTTGACGGCGCTTTGAGCTGGCGGCTCATCAACCAGCCGCGCGGATCGCTCGATCTCGTCGCGGGCACACATTATACGAATATATACGAACGGCTCGAACTACATTCCGACCCGGTCGCGATTCAGCAGGCGAGCCAACG
>Ga0209057_1002425_pt1 | contig 14374 bp, 12 predicted proteins | sample GraSoiAngelo_146_FD_185903 | JGI IMG/M metagenome (GOLD analysis project Ga0209057, IMG submission 185903) | Grasslands soil microbial communities from the Angelo Coastal Reserve, California, USA - 14_1009_05_30cm (SPAdes) (version 2) | ecosystem: Environmental > Terrestrial > Soil > Grasslands ... | reverse complement strand
AGAATGGTTCCTGACGCCCCACGGCAGGGAACTGCTCGACCTCCTCCCGATGATCGATGTGGTCGTCCGCCACACGAAGCTCGGGATCGCGGGCGGTTGGATCCCGACGCGGATGCGACGAGCCTCCTACGTGTATTCGCAGAACGGGTCCGTTCACAGCAACTGGAACTTCGACGAGTACGCGGCCATGGTCGCGGTCACATACTTGTCCAAGCTGCTCCACCAAGGGGAGTCGTTGTCGAAGACCTACGCATCCGTCGACGAGATGAAAGCCCGGTACCGCGACCGGGAGATCAAGCTACGGCAGAAGATCATCCGTCTCCGGCCGAAACCCCGGAAGCTGTTCGTCCTCGGTTCGCCCGTGGGCCTCATCCAGGTGTACGCCTAAAGGAGAGGGGCCTCCGCGAAGAACGCCGACAACATGCTGTCGGTCCCCTTCGCTTCCGCGGGCATGCCCCGCCACTGCGCCAGAACGGCCCGATTGTTCGTTTCAAACTCGAGGAGCAGGTCCCTCATCTGCCTCCGGAGCTGGTCCGTCTCCTCGCCCTCGAGGACCACAGTGAGGTAGGTGTGGCGGGCCCGCTCGACGACCAATGTGTAGGTGCCATGGCTGATCGAGCTGAGGGACTTGCCCCGAAGAATCGGAAACGAGGTCCGCATGAAGTTCTGGATCACGTCGAGAGTCGCCCCGAACAGATCTTGGTCGATGACCGTCTCGCCCGGCCGCGCCTTTGAACCGATGAGCGTTCCGTCCTCGAACGTGAGGAACGAGGCCTTGATCGAGTATCGGCGGGACTGGAAACGGCGGACCGCCTCCGAGATCCGCTGCGTGCTTCCTGGATACAGGGTGTAGATCGTCGCCGCCGCGATCACGAGGGCGAGCGTCGAGAACGGGGGCGGGACGTTCGAGCGGAGGGCGCCCAGCGCCCCGTTCGTCCCGAGGCCGAGGACGATGACGAGGGCGAACACGATCAAGAAGCCTCGGGTCCTCGCCGCCAACGCCGGGCTTGCCTTGCGGACGATCTTATGGAGGCGATACAGGTTCAGGATGCCGCCGAGGCTGTACGAGCCGATGTACGCGATGATGACCAAAAACACGACTTCGTTGTAGACCGGGATCCAAAGGGACCCCACCTGTACGACGTCCTCGAGTCCAAAAAACCAGAGGACCACCAAGACCGCGATCGCGACCACGCCGAACGACCAATAGACGCGACGCATACGATCGATGTAGACGACGGTGAAGAGCAAGAGGAAGAGGCTCGTGACAATCGCGCTGGACGTGGACATGAGGCCCGCGAACTTGGCGAAGTTGATGCTCCCGGCCGTGAAGAAGAGAAAATCCCACGTCGCGTATAGGGCGGCGAAGATGCATGAGAGCAGGAAGAACGTCTCCGTCCATGTGTGGATTCGATCGCGGTATACCTGCAGGCCGGCGAGGACGAACCAGGTGGCTGCCGACGCTAACGGGAGGACGCGCAGCAGATCGTAGATGTCCATCGATTCACGTAGGCCACAACAGGATCGAAAGGCCGTTGGGGAGCGATTTCAATATGAGGTAGGCCATATATAAACCGGGGTTCCTGAGTCCTTGGACGCCGTGCATTCCAGGGCGAAATCGTGACATCTGGCTAGGGAAGTTTATTTTGTCTCGGAACGATGCGGCGGTCGTGGTGGAGAAGGTTCGCATCGCCGGTGCGGGGGTCGCCGGACTCACCGCCGCGATCGGACTCGCGCGGGCCGGTAAATCGGTCGAGGTCCTCGAAATGAAATCGCGCGTCGGCTCCAGCGCGGGGACCCACACGGAAGGGGTTCGAAACTACCTCGGACGCGACGGCCTCGAGGATCTTGCGCGCTTTGGTGTGAAGGTCCGTCCGTTCGCGGTTGCGAATCGGGTCGTCCGAAGATCCCGTCGATCCGTGAGCGTGGTCCGCGGCCCGTCGTACTACATGGTGGACCGAGGAGGCGGGCCGCAATCCCTCGAACGGCAGCTCCTCGAGCAAGCGCTCGATGCTGGAGCACACGTTCGATTCAAGACGAAAGCGGCCCCGTCCGATGTCGACCTTTTCGCGACGGGCGCGCCGAAGAACTTGGTGAACATCTTCGCGGGCGGGTATCGATTCTCTCATGAAGGATCCAACCTCGAGTCGGACGAAATCCATGCGCTCTTCGACAACGACCTCGCCCCACAGGGCTACTTGTGCATCCTCCCGGGACCGAGCGCCCACAGCATCTATACCGTTTCGTGGCGCCCGTTGCCCTATGGAGAACTCGTCGCGAAAGTGGACCGCGCTCTGCGGCTGGACTGGGTGCGAGAGATTCTGGGGACCGCGACAAGGGTGGGCCGAATCTACGGGAAGGGCTACTTCCACCCGGATCCCTATTCGGTCGCTGCCCAGGCGGGCGTCCTCCGGGCGGGCGAAGCGAGCGGCATCCAGGACGCCGTGGGCGGCTTCGGTATCCGATATGCGGTCGGGAGCGGAGCCCTTGCCGCAAAGTCGCTCCTCACCGGCTCCGATTATGCCGCGATGCTCCGCGAGGAGTTCAGCGACGATTTCGAAGTGGCGATGAAAAGCCGGGCATGGCTCGAGCGGGCGACCGACGAGGACTACGACCGATTCCTGGAGAAACTCGGGCCCGAGGTCGGGGTGAGCGATTACGCTTCGTGGCGCGGCGTACGATTCCTCTGAGGTGGGCCTCCGATGACCGATCGCGGGATGTTCGTCCTCTTTGATCTCGGCGAGACATTGGTGGACCTCACCGACTTGGTCGGACGGATCGCCGACCGACTTCGACGGGAGATTCCGGGGATGGAGCAGGATGCGGAGAAGACCTCCCACGACTGGATTCGTCGCACATCGGCATCCCTCCCGCGGGAAGAGGGGACTCCCTTTGTGCGGGAGATCGACGTGGCCGCGACGGTCCTGCGCGAGCTGCTCGCCGCGAGAGGAATTCCGATCACCGAATCCGATGCCGACGCACTTCTGCGCCGCGCATGGAATGATTTCGAACCGAGCGCGCGGTTTTGTCCCGGAGTGAGCCGGGAGTGGCTCGAAGAACTTCGGCGCATGGCCTCGGGCCTGGCTGTCGTGACGGACGGCGACATCGTCAACGTGAACCGACTCGTGAAGCGACTCGATCTCGAGAGGTATTTCGGCGCGATCATCACGTCGGAGGCGGTTCGCGCCTACAAGCCGAATCCGCGAATCTATCGGGCAGCGCTCGAAGCCCTCGGAGCCGCGCCCCGCGACAGCGTCTTCGTCTCCGACACACCGCTCGACCTGCAGGGAGCCGCGGCGGTCGGCATGAGGACGGCGCTACTTCCGAGGGGACTCCTCTCCGAATCCGCGAAGCTTCCACCGGGTGCGCTGCGACTATCGGGCCCCCAGCACCTGCACGACATCCTGGCGAGCTGGTCGAAGGAACGCCCCGGTCCCCCGTGACCTGGCCCTAGGTGGGTTTCCTCGCTCGCTTAATCTGGAGATTGTACATCTCCAACAGTTCTTTCGTGCTCGTCGCGTCCTCCGGCTTCTTGTCGTCCCGCCATCGGCCCGTGAATCGGGGGAACCGAATCGCAAGGCCGGCGCCCGGTCGGACTTTGTCCCATGCCGCGGTGTGGACGGGGCTCACCGTGATCTCCGCTCCCCGGACTTCCAACACCGCCTCCGGGTCAAACCACGCGTCCGCTTCGAGCTTGGAATCCACCCGTGGCGGTCGCCGCTCGCGTTGCGAGCCCTTGAACTTGTCCGGCAGGTGGCGCAACGTCTCGTCATCGAAACCCGTTCCGAGTTTGCATGTGGTCCGAAAGACATCGGCCTGTTCGTCGTAGGCGGCCATGAGCAGGGCGCCGTACGTCCCCGCTCGTTTCCCCCGGCCGGCGAAGGCACCGACGACGACGAGATCAATCGTGTCGCTCAAGGCCGCACTGTATTCCTTCTTGAATTTGATCCATTGGAACCCTCGCGCCCCCGCGTCGTACGTCGACTCGAGCGCCTTCGCCATGAGACCTTCGCATCCGGCCTGAAGCGCTTCGTCGAAAAACTGCTCGGCTTCCTTCACGGAATCCGTGATCCGCACGGTCGCCAAGCGGATGCGGTCGTTCGGGCGGAGGATCGAGTCCAAGGCCTTGCGTCGCTCGCGGTAGGGCCGCGGGGTGAGGTCGTCATTTTCCCGGAGGAGACAGTCAAATGCGAAGAGGGTGACGGGGAACTCCATGGCCATCTTGTCGACGTCCGTCTTGCGTCCGCGTCGACGGCTCACCTCCTGGAACGGCAGAAATTCGCCCGTGTTCGGGTCGACCGGGACCGCCTCCCCTTCGAGGATAGCCGCGCGGTCCTTGACCGCGGAACGCAGGCCTTCCACAATCTCGGGGAACTGTCCCGTGATATTCTCCAGGTGTCGGGAGAAGAGTTCGATCTTCTCCGTCCCGATGTGGGCCTGGACCCGCAGGCCGTCGTACTTGTATTCGAGCGCGCACTTCCCAAGCCGCGACAGGATCTCATCGAGGGTCTCGAGCCGCTCCGCGAGCATGGCTCGGATGGGCCGGAAGAGCTTCAGGTGCACGGACTCGAGCCCCTTCAACCCTTTCGACGCGAGGACCCGGGCCACTTCGCCGAGGTCGGACGACACGTTGTATGCGCGTTCCACGCGGTCGCGATCGGTCTTCGTGGCGAAGGTCGCGGCGAGCGCATCGACGATCGTCATGTCCGCGACGCCGAGGCGCATCTTGCCGACGACCATCCGGACAATGTACTTCGCTTCTCGGGGAGTCGCATTGCTCAACAGGTCCGAGAGGAGGCGGATCTTTCGTTCTTGGCTGCCCTCTCCTCCCTCCTGCGCGATCGAATCGAGGTTCGCGTAGACCTTGGCCACGGTCAAGGGCGTGGACTCGAGCGGTTTCAGCCGGCGGCTCGCGATGACCTGTTCCGCGACGAGTCCGAGGTCGCCCTTTTCCTTCCACAACTTCTCCACACGGCCCTCGTCGAGGCCCGTCGCGTGGGCGAGGACGCGAATCACCATTTTTTCCGCCAGTCCCAGCTCGACTCCCAAATAGTCGGGATGAATTCGGCCTTGGGTCAGGTACACGACCTTGTCCAGGTCCTCCGGAGGCGTGTCGCGCAGCAGGCCGACGAGTAGGCCCGTCATCTCCAGACGTTTCGTCGTCCCTTCGATCTGCTCGTAGACCTCGACGGCCCGCGCGAACTGCATTCCTGTTCGGAACCCGAGGACGACACTTAAGGGTTCGGGGAGGTTCGCAGGCGCATTGCTAACGCAGGCGCTTCAATGTGGCGTCGATGATCGAGGCGCTCTGTCCCAGGTAGGTCGTAGGATTCATCGCGGTTTCGATCTCACTCTTCGACAACAATTTGGAGATCCGCGCCTCCGCGAGGAGGGCCTCACGCAGGTGGGTCCCGTTCGTCCGCGCGCTATGCGCTGCATCGCGCACGAGCTTGTGGGCCTCTTGCCGACCCAGTCCTTTCGCGACGAGGGCCATCATCGCGGCCTCGGCCATGACCTGGCCTTGGGTCGCCTCGAGGTTCGCCTTCATCCGGTCCGGAAACACGCGGAGCGTGCGGAAGATCTCCGTGGTCTTCGCCACCATCTCATCGATCAGGACGCATGCATGCGGGATGAGAATTCGCTCCGCCGCACTGTTCGTCAGATCGCGCTCGTGCCACAGCGGCACGTTCTCGAGGGCCGGGGTCACGAGCGACCGCACGATGCGCGCGAGAGAGCAGACGTTCTCCGAGGCGACCGGATTCTCTTTTTGGGCCATCGTCGAACTGCCGACTTGGCTCCGCGACTCGAACGCCTCCGCCACCTCCCCGATTTCGGTCCGCTGCAGATTCCGCACCTCGGTGCAGAACTTTTCCAGGGACGCCGCGAGGTTCGCAAGGATTCCGATGAACTCGGCATGCCTATCCCGGCCGACGACCTGGGTCGCGGCCTCCTCGAATCCGATCCCGAGGTCTGTCATCACGGAAGTCTGAATGTCGAGGGCCCGGGGACCGAACGCGGCTCCCGTTCCGACGGCCCCAGACATCTTGCCGACGACGATTCGCGGCGTGGCCTGTCGCATCCGTTCTCGCTGCCGCGCCACCTCGGAGGCGAAGACCGCCACCTTGAGTCCGAACGTGATCGGTACGGCGGCCTGGCCGTGGGTCCGCCCGAGCATGATCGTCTTCTTGTGCTTCGTCGCCAGGTCCGCGAATGCGTCGACGAGACCATCGAGGCCCTCCTCAATGACGCGGATCGCGTCCCGGAGCTGGAGGGCGGTCGCACTGTCCTGAATGTCGTTGCTCGTCGCGCCCAGATGGACGTAGTTGCCGGCGTCGCCCGCGCACGCCTCCGTGAGGGCGAGGACGACGGCCATGAGGTCGTGCCGCGTCTCCCGTTCGAGCTCCTCGACTCGCTTCACGGTCACGAGCTTCGTCGTCGCCTTCTTCGTGATCTCCGCCGCGGCCTCCCGCGGGACGAGGCCGACCTTGGACTCCGCGCGGGCGAGGGCCGATTCTACGTCCAGGAGGCGCTGGAGACGCGCCTCCTCCTCGAAGATCCGTTTCATCTGCGGTCGGCCGTATCGAAAGTCGATCGGACAGAGGAGAGACATGCCCCTCGACGACGGCAAGGTCCCCGGCTATTAAGGAGCTTTTGGCGTTGTCCGCGGCGCGGCGGCCTTCGTCCCCTTGGCCGGCGCCTTGTCCGATGGATTCGGCAACGTGATCGTGAAGGTGGACCCGCGTCCCGGCTCGGAGATGACCTGAATCGAGCCGTCATGGCCCTCGACGACCTGCTTGACGAAGACGAGTCCGAGGCCGAGTCCTTCCGACCGCGGTTTCGTCGTGACGAAGGGCTGGAACAGGCGGGCCCGCATCTCGGGGTCGATCCCCGACCCGGTGTCGAGGACGGCGATCGTGATGTGGTCGTTCTCCGATTGCAGGCGGACCGTCACCGACCCGGAGCCGGTCGCCTGGAACGCGTTCTTGAGGAGGTTCACGAGGGCCTGTTGCATCCGGAGCGGGTCCACGGGGGCGATGAGCGGGTCCTTCGGGAGCTCCTGGACCAGTCGGACGTCGGGCATGCGGAACGCGCCCGTCTGTTCGATCGCGGCCTCGACGACACCGCGCACGTCGACCGGGATGCGCTTCATGTCTTGCGAGCGGGTGAGCGAGAGGAGTTCCGAGACGATGTTCGCCGCCGTCCGTCGTTGGGCATCGATCTTCACGAGTTTCTCGAGGACGCCCGGATCTTTCGCCGCGCGGGCGAGGTTCGCGGAGAGGAGGGAGATGTTCGTGAGCGGCGTGTTGATCTCGTGCGCGACGAACGCCGCGACCTGTCCCATGGAGGCCTGGCGCTCGCTCTCGAGCAACCGCCGCTGGGATTCTTTCTCCGGGGTCACGTCGCGAGCGATGACCTGCACGTAGGGATCGGTCCCTTCTTCGCGGATCACGCGGGAACGTACATGGAGGAACCGCCGGTCGGAGCTGGCCGGCTCCAGATGGATCTCGAAGGGTTCCACGATCGGCCGGTCGTGAAGGAGGTCGCGGAGGTACTGACGGGCGCTCTCGAGCTCCCGCGGTGGCAGCAGTTCGCCGATGTTGATCCCCCGGAGGGCCGCGGGATCCTTGACGCCGACCAACGCGGCCCCCGCCGGATTCACTTCGAGGATCGTGCCGCGTCGGTCGATCAGGAACATCGCGTCCGCGGCGACCTCGAACAGCTGGCGGAACCGGGCCTCCGACCGTCGGACGAGCTGCTCCGTCCGCTTCCGCTCCGTGATGTCCCGCGTGATCGTCGAGCCTCCGATCAGGCGGCCCGCGCCGTCCCGGAGGGGCGACACGGCCAAGGAGACCACGATCTTCCGACCGTCCTTCCGGAGCCGCACGGTCTCCAAGGGCTCGAGCTTCTCGCCGTTCCGGAGGCGTGCCATGATCCGCTCGAACTCCTTCCGTCGGTCGTCCGGCACGAGCATCTCGACTGATTGGCCGACAGCCTCCGACGCACTGTACCCGTACATGCGTTCCGCGCCCGCGTTCCACGTCAGGATTTCGCCGGTGAGGGACTTCCCGAAGATCGCATCCTCCGAGCTCTGGACGATCGCGGCGAGCCGGGCCTGCGCCTCCCGCGCTCCGACGAACTCGGTGATGTCCACGAGCGTCGTGATGATCGTCGGCTGGTCCCTCAAGTCGAGGTACTCGATCGACATGAGCGCCCGTCGCACCTGGCCGGCCTTCGTGCGGATCTGGACCTCCGCGTCCCGGATCGAGCCGCGTTCCTTGAGCCGCTCTCCGAGCACCCGCCGTTGCTGTTGATCGACCCACATCTCGAGCTCGAGGGACGAACGCCCGACGACCTCGGCGCGTTCGAACCCGAACAACCGGAGGAACTGCAGGTTCGCTTCGACGAAGCGCCCGTCGTGGAGGGAGCTGATCGCCATCGGAACGGGACTCGCATGGAAGGCCTTCTGGAACGCCTCGACCGAGGCGCGCCGCGAGGCCTCGACCTTGTCCCGTTCGAAGATCTGGCCGATTCGGCTCCCGATGTCCGCCAGGAGGTCCAGGAGGGGCTCGTCCGGCTCGCGGATCGCCTGGCTGAACAGGACCGCGACCGCTTCGACGCCGGACCGAGCGCGGATCGGGAACCCGACCGCGCTGCGAAGACCGAACCGCTCCGAATACTCCGCCCAACCGAGTTCCTCTTCCTCGCGAAGGTCGCGGATCCAGACGGGCGTGTCCCGCTGCCAGACGCGGCCGACGAGGCCGACTCCCGGACGGATCGCGAGTCTGGCGGACGCGAGCTCGATGCCGTGCATGTCGCGCAGACCGGGCGCATGCCACGTTCCATCGAGCCGGAGCACGGAGGCCGCGGCATCGTAGAGCCAGACTTCGCCGAGGGCCCATTCCTCCGCCTGGCAGATTGCGGCGATCGCCTGCGGCGCAGCCTCCGCGAAGGACTTCGCATCGATCAGGACGCGGGTGACGCCGATCTCGGTGGCGCGATGCCGGTCGCCCCGCAGCCGCTCCGTCACGTCGTTCAGGAGGGCGAGCCGGGCGCGCCGCGTGAGGATCGTGACCTCGGTCGACAGGACCTCCGCGTCGAAGACGGTCCCGTCCTTCTTGCGGTTCCGCCAGATCCCAATCATCCGGTCCGTGGGCTTGAGGCTCCCCAGGGCCTCCCGGAGGCGCGGGACATCCTCCTTCGGCCCGATGTCCCCGAGGGTCATCGCGAGGAACTCGGATCGAGAGTAGCCGTACTTCTGGACCGCCGCGTCGTTCACGTCGAGGAATCGAAGGGATTCGAGGTCGAAAACCCACATCGGGAGCGGATTCTTCTCGAACAGGAGTCGATACGACTCCATTTCCACCGGGGAGCTCCCCTGCTTGTGCCGATCTTCCGTCTCGGTGCGGCCTCCGCGACGGCGACTCGCCCCTTCGCTCCGTGAGCGGGGTGGGCACGGCTGTCCCGTTCGCCGGACGCAGTTTTCCCATGCCGAGCTGGCGGCTTAAACATTTCGCGCGATATGTTCGTTCTTGGTTACGTCCTAACCAGACCGTGAACCGTGGTCGATGGAGGGACCCTTCTCATCGGGGCGGAAGCCCGCGGATCACGTCTTGCCCGCCCAGGTGCGGACGCAACACTTTCGGAACCGTCACGCTCCCGTCCGCGTTCTGGTAGTTCTCCAGGACGGCCACCATGCCGCGGGAGGTCGCCATCGCGGTCGCGTTCAGCGTGTGGGGGACAAACTTCTCGCCACCGACCTTGCCGGCCCGGATGTTCAGTCGCCGCGCCTGGTAGTCTGTGCAGTTGCTGCAGCTGATCACCTCGCGGTACGCCTGCTGCCGTGGAGACCAGGCCTCGATGTCGTACTTCTTCGCCGCGACCGTGCCGATGTCTCCCGTGCAGACGTTCACGACGCGGTACGGGATCTCGAGGGCACGGTAGATCGCCTCGCCGTTGGCCCGGAGTTTCTCGTGCCAGGTCCAGCTGTCCTCCGGGCGGCAGAAGACGAACTGCTCCACTTTGTTGAACTGGTGCATCCGGAACAGGCCCTTCGTGTCCACGCCATGGGCCCCGATCTCGCGACGGAACTGGGTCGCCAGGCCCGTCAAGGTGACGGGCAATCGGCCGAGATCGATCACCTCGTCCATGAACATGGCGCCCATCGGATGCTCCGACGTCGCGATCAGGTACAGGTCCTCGCCGTCGATCTTGTACATCACGTTCTCGAAGTCCGTGAGGTCGACGACGCCCTCGTAGGCGGCCCGGCGCATGAGGAACGGCGGGAAGACCGCGGTGAAGCCTTGCTTCACCATGTAGTCCAAGGCGAAGGAAAGCAGCGCCTGATCCAGTCGGACGAGGTCTCCGAGCAGGTAGACGAATCCGGCGCCCGCGATCTTGCGGGCCCGCTCGAAGTCGGCGAGCCGGAGGGCCTCGAGCAGCTCGCCGTGCGGCCGGAGCTCGAAGTCGACCGTCCGCGGGGTCCCCCACCGGGAAACTTCCACGTTCTCCGAGTCGTCCTTGCCGATCGGGACGCTTTCGTGGAGCAAGTTGGGCAGCCGCAGGAGTCCGTCGCGGACCTGCCCCGCGAGTTCCTCGATCCGAAGGTCCAGCGCGGCAATCTTCTTCGGCAAAGCGGCCGCTTCCTTGCGCAACTTGTCCGCGTTCTCGTCTGCCTTCTTCGCCGCCGCGATTTCCTTCGTGATCTCATTCCGACGGCGCTTCAACGCGTCGCCTTCGGCGAGGGCCTTCCGCCATTCCTTGTCCCATTGAATCACGGAGTCGAGCAACTTCGCCTTGTCCGGCGCGTGACGCTTGGCCAAATCCTTCCGGATGACCTCCGGATTCTCCCGGACAAGCCGGACGTCGAGCATGCTGCGACACGATGCGAGGGAGCCTATTTGTAGGTTCTTCGGCCAGGAAAATCGACGGTATCCCGCGGGAGACGGGCGTTCGCGGGAAGTCACACGATATCGTCGATGATCTCGCGGATTTCCCGGCCTCGGGCCTGCATCGCAAGCTTCACGAGCCCGAGGTTCTCGTCCGCGGGGAGGACGCAGGTGAGTGTGAATCCGTTGCCGAGGAGCTGCACGAGGACCCGCCAGCCTCCCGCCTCGATCAGGATGTCGTCCGGTTCCGGGAGGTTCAGGCTCGAGGTGACCTTCGTCGCGGCGGACATGGCCAGGGTCGCCATTGCGGTCATCGTCATCGACGCGTGGCCTCGGAAGGTCGAGACGATCGGAAGGCCGCTTCGGTCTCCGACGACCAGGGCACGCACCCCGCCGATTTCGTCCGCGAGAGATTCCAAGACTTGGACGAGCGCCTCGTCCGAGGAACGCATGGTCGCCTTTGTCGGAACCCCCACGATGTGGGTCTCCATTTCCCGCGGTGCCATCTGTTCTTGCGCATCATTGAGACAGGGCCCTCCCTGTGCGTCATAAAGGGCTCAGGCAAGTGCGCTTGACCAGCCATGGGTTCGCCAACCGGCGGTGACGACGTCGGACTCACCCGGCACCTCGCGGTCCTCGGAGGCCCGGATGATTGTCACCGGCGATAACCGAGGACGGACGCTTATATCGCCACACCGGACACCGATTGACGAAGGGATTCCCCATGCCCCGCCAACGCCTCATCGTCGCCACCCTCCTGTTCCTCGGAGCCTTCGCGGTCATCGCCCAGCTCGCCTGGAACACCGCGATCGCCACGAACGGCCCTTGGTTTTCTCCCGCCATCTCGAGGGACGTCTACTCGACCACGATGATCGCGGCGACTGTGCTCGTCGCCGTCCTCGCGGCCCTCGCCTCCGGGCAATCCGCGTCCGCGGCCCGGGAAGCTCGAGCCCTCGACCTTCGGTTCAACATCCTCCGCGGCAGCGGCGTCATGGCGTCCGGCTCCGGCGGGATCGATATCGACGCGGACATCGAGGACACCCTGAACGAGATCCTTGGCGGCGTCGACGGTTCGGCCGCCCCGCTCGTGACGATGGACCGGGAGGCCGCCCACGACACCCTCGTCGCCGTCACGACGGAGGGGAAGGCCCTCCGCCAGGACGTCGTCCTAAGAGAAGTCGCCCGGGCGCGCTCGGCCCTGCACAAGGCCAGCTCCCGAATCTGGGGCGCGGTCGCGGCTCCCTTGACCGCGGGAATCGTGTTCCTCGGCATCGCCGGGGCCATGCTGCCCGGCTCCGAAGGGTTCGCGGCAAGCCACTACATGACGAATACGGCGCTCATCCTGTTCCTCGGGTACGGCTGGCCCGTCCTCGTGGGATGGGTCGTGGTCGGCCTCGGATTCGCTCGCGCTCAAGAGGGCAAGCACGCACTCGAGTCGAAGTTGGCGTAGCCGCCAGCGGTTCCCTGGGCCGTGACGTCACAGGAAGAGGGCGCTGTTCTCGCCGATGATCAACTGCTGTCCCTTCGGCAGGCGGCCGTCCGCCGAACGAATGGTCGCGTATCGGCCGATGAGACTGTTCACGATCTTGTGCCGCGTCTCGATGATCGCCTCGCCGATCACGATGGACGATTCGATGTCGGCCCCGACGAGTCGGGATCCGTCCCCGATGGACGTGTACGGACCCACGTACGTCTCCGGCCCGATCACGCAGTCCTGACCGATCACGGCGGGACCGCGGATGACGCTCCCCGTCTTGACGACGGTCCGCGCACCGATCCGGACGCGACCCTCGACGCGGGCCCCCGGTTCCACGGTGCCCTCGATCCCGTGTTCGATGTCTTCCAGGAGCAGGTGGTTCGCTTCCAAGATGTCCTCCGGTTTTCCGGTGTCCTTCCACCATCCCGTCACGACGTGGGCCTTGATGGATCGCCCCTGGGACCGCAGATCGTCCAAGGCCTCCGTGATCTCGAGTTCGTTGCGCCACGACGGCTTCAGCGACCGGATGATCGGGAAGATGTTCTTCCGGAGCAGGTAGATCCCGACGAGGGCCAGGTCGCTCTTCGGTGCCTTCGGCTTCTCGACGAGGGACAGGATGTGCCCCTTCGGATCGAGCTCCGCCACCCCGAATTTCTCCGGGCTCGGGACGTGGCACAGCATGACCTCCGCGTCGTAGCCGTGTTCCTCGAACTCGCGGACCATCGGGCGGATGCCGCCCTTGAGGACGTTGTCCCCGAGGTACACGCAGAAGGGCTCGTCTCCGATGAACGACTCGGCGCACCGGATCGCATGGGCGATGCCCGCGGGAAATCCCTGGACGACGTACGTGATCCGCACGCCATGGGCACTGCCGTCCCCGAGGAGTTCCTGCACCTTTTCCGGCATGAGGTCGCCGAGGATCACGCCGATGTCCGTGATGCCCGCTTCTCGAAGGTCATCGAGGCAGTACAGGATGTTCGGCTTGTTCGCGAGCGGGATCAGCTGCTTTGGGCCCGTGTGCGTGAGCGGTCGAAGCCGGGTCCCGTGGCCCCCCGCCAAGATGAGCCCCTTCATCCCGACACCCCGGACTTGAACCCGGCCGGCGGCACAAAGCTATCGAGGCTCCGCTGCTCCTTCATCGCGGCGATCCCTTCGTCCACCGGGAGTACTGCGATCCGATGGCGCTTCGCCTTCGCGCTCGAGAGGGACGCGTTCGCGGGCCGCGGGGCTTTCAGGTGGAGCTCCGCCGCGCGGACCGGCCGGACCGTCTCGGGGTCGAGGCCGAAGGCCTTCACGAGGCGCACCGCGAAGTCGTAGCGGCTCATGCCGTCCGCGCCCGCGAGGTGATACACCCCGCCATCCGGCACTTTCAGGAGTTCCAGGACTCCCGCCGCGAGGCTGTCCGCGAACGTCGGAGATGCGATCCAATCCGTGGCCACGTCGATCGGCGTTCCGTCTCGGGCCGAGCTGAGGACCCAGGTGGCGAAGTTGAGGTAGGTATCGTCCCAGCCGTAGAGGAGACCCGGGCGCGCGACGAGATGGTCGGCGGTTGCCGCGAGGACGGCGTGCTCGCCCGCGAGCTTCGTCTCCCCGAAGTGATTCACGGGCCTCGGGACGTCCTGTTCGCGGTACCCCCCTTTCGTCCCGTCGAAGACGAAGTCCGTCGAGACGAACAGATACCGCGCCCCGATGTCCGTCGCGACCCTGGCAAGGGAGCCCGTCGATCCGGCATTCACCTGCCATGCGAGGTCCCGCTCCTCCTCGCATCGGTCCACGTCGTCCATCGCCTCGGCGTCGATGACCGCCGACGGCTTCGTCTTGCGGACGAGGACCATGCCCTCCTCCACGTTTTCCTTAGGGAGTTCGACGAAGTTGATGCCGGGATGCCTCGGCTTGGTTCGGGTGTAGGTGGCAACGACCTGGAACGATTCGCGGGCAAGGGCCGCGACCTTCCCGCCGAGGAGACCGCTGCCGCCGAAGACGAGCAAGGTCTCCATGCCCTATGCTTCCG
>Ga0209057_1002420_pt1 | contig 14389 bp, 7 predicted proteins | sample GraSoiAngelo_146_FD_185903 | JGI IMG/M metagenome (GOLD analysis project Ga0209057, IMG submission 185903) | Grasslands soil microbial communities from the Angelo Coastal Reserve, California, USA - 14_1009_05_30cm (SPAdes) (version 2) | ecosystem: Environmental > Terrestrial > Soil > Grasslands ... | reverse complement strand
GGCCATTCATCAGCTTCGGCTTCCGCCGACCGTCAAGCAGGCAATCTTGCTTCGAGTCGAGCGGATGACTGACGAGCAAGCCGATATCCTGCGGGCCGCCGCCGTCCTCGGGCGATCATTCGACTACCGGATGCTGGTCGGCGTGTCGCAGCGGTCCGAAGCTGCGGTGCTGACCGCGCTTCGGTCCTTCGTGCAGGACCAGCTGATGGACGAGGAGGTGTCGGGGCACTATCGCTTTCGACACGCGCTCACCCGAGAGGCGATCCACGACGACTTGATCGCGCCGGAGCGCGAGCGGCTCCATGCGTGTGCCGCAGATTGGCTTCGGTCCCAGCTGTTTCCGGATAAACACGATCTTGCCTATCATCTGATGGCCGCGGGTCACTGGGACGAGGCGGTACCTGTCGCCCTGGAGGCCGCCCGCGCCGCCGAAGCCGACAAAGCCTACGCTGACACCGCCGCCCTCTACGAACGGATCGTCGACCACGTGCCCGATCGGTGTGAGCGGGCCAGGGTGCTGAGCGAGCTAGGCAAAGCCCATTTCTTTGCCGGGGAAACACGACGTGGCCAGCGCTACCTCGAGGAAGGGATCGCCGGACTGGATCAGTGCGGTAAAGAGCGCGAGGCGGCCGGATTTCGTCTGTGGCTGGGCCGCTGCTTCTGGTTGCAAGCCCGTCCCGATCTCGCCCGAGCCGAGTACGAGCGGGCGAGGGCGATCCTCGAACCATTTGGACCAGGCGCCGATCTCGCCATCGCCTATGTGCGTCTCGCGGGTCTGGCCGGCTTCAACAAGGAGCACGAGCAGGGGGTGACGCTGGCCACCGAAGCGGTCCGAATCGCCGAGGCGGCTGGGGCCGATGCCGCCCGGATCTTCGCCTACGGCTATATCGGCGACAACCTGGAAGCGTTGGGCAAGGTCGAGGAAGGGCTGCAGTGGCTGGACCGCAGCTACCTGGAAGCCGCGGAGCGCGGCTTCGACTGGATTGCCAGCGTCGCCCTCTACAACTCGATCATCGACAACCTGCATCACTGCCGGGTCCGAGAGGCGAAGGAACGGCTGGAGCACTTCGAGGCGCGGTTTGATCCACGCGGCTCACGCGACCCGTCGTTTCTTCAGTTGCAGGCGTTCCTGGCGATCCGGGCGGACGGCGAACCGGACCGCGCCAGACCGTTGCTCGAGGCGGCGCTTCCCCAGGCAGAAGAAGTGGGCGAGACGCTGTTTGCCGCTCGCATGCGCCTGGACCTTGCTTATGTGTACACCGCGCTCGATCGCCTCGCGGATGCCCGTCGGCTCTTCCTCAGCGAGCCGGCAAGTCCGGAGCGGAGTGAGGTGATGTTCTTCCTCTACATGCGGCTCGCCCTCAATCTCGCGTCCGGCGACCGAGGCGCCGTGCTGGCTGACGCGCAGCAAATCGTTGAGCTCGTCAGAGAGGCTCCCGGCGTCTGGTCTGAGATCTACCTGATCGATCGCACGGTCGAGGCTTTTACCCGGGTGGGCGATCCGGTCGCCGCGCGGCAGTTTCTCGACGCGGCCGTGACACGGGGGTTCGAATCAAACCCGCTACTCTGGCGGGCGCGGGGCCGCATCCACCTCGCGGAGGGTCGACCGTCTGAGGCACGCGATCCGCTCGAGCGCGCGGCGCGCGCCTTGCAGGAGGCTGGATACCTGGATGAAGCCTGGCCGGCGCGCCGGGCCTATGCGCAGGCGCTGGCGGGATTGGGCGATCGCGCCGGTGCGGAAGCGGAGCTGCGGGCTGTCCTCAAGGAGGCGGCCGGGCATCATCACTGGCTGGAGGCGCGCTATGCCCGGGAGCAATTGCGCGCCATCGGAGTCGATGCGCCCGAGCCACCCGCCGGCCGCGGGGAAGCTCCGTTTGCGGCGAGCATCCGTGAGCCGACCGAGCGGCTGGTGACCGTCGTGTTCATCGACGTCCGCGGCTATACCGCGCTCACGGCCAGGGAGACGCCCCATCAACTGGCTGACCAGATCGCCACCTTTTACCGCTGGGCGGAGGAGGAAATTCACCGTCACCAGGGGCTGGTCGATCGCTATGCGGGGGACGCCGTGATGGCGACGTTCAACGTCACCGGAACCCGGCTCGACCATCCGGTTCAAGGGCTCCAGGCCGCGCTGGCGATCCGCGACAAGGCCGCATTTGCCGGCCTGCCGGTGGGGATTGGGATTGCCGTCGGGCCGGCGGTTGTCGGCCAGTTCAGCGAGGGATCGTCGGTGACGGCGGTAGGCGACACGATCAACCTGGCGTCTCGCCTACAGACCCAGGTTTCTGAAGGCGAGCTTCTCTTGAGCGAAGAGACCTTCCGCCGAACCCGCGACTGGCTCCAGGAACAGGAGCTGCCGGCGACAGAGGAGTCGCTCACGCTCAAGGGGTTCTCGGACCCGATCCGCGCGTACCGGGTGACGGCGCCATCCCCGGCGGGCGCCACCGGCTTATCGTGAACCTGAGATGGCGCGGATGACGCAGGCGCGGGTCGTTCCTCACGAACGTCTCCCCGTACCGGTGACCGGCGATGAGAAGACGATGCTGAGTGCCTTTCTCGACCGCTACCGGGAGACCATCGTCTGGAAACTCGACGGTGTCTCGACAGTGGAGGCCTCACGAAGGTTGGTGCCCTCGGCCAGCACGCTGCTCGGCATTGTTAAGCATCTTGCCTATGTCGAGCGGGGCTGGTTTCAGCTCCGTTTTGCCGGTGAAGCAGTGATTTTTCCCTGGCCCGAAGAGGAGGACGACAAAGACCCGGACTTTCGGATCGATTCGGGCGACACGATTGAGAGCATCACCGCCCTCTATCAACAGGAGATCGCGCGATCCAGGGCGATTGTCGGACCGGCGTCGCTCGACGATCTCGCCCGGAACATGGAGAATCCGCGCAGCCTACGGTGGATCCTGATCCACATGATCGAGGAGACCGCTCGCCATGCGGGACACGCCGACATCTTGCGCGAGCTGACCGACGGGGCCATCGGCCAGTAGGGTACGGCGGCGGATTGGTTGTCGGAGTTGGACCGACTATCCGTGCTCGCGAATCGCATCCACCAGCTTCCGAGTGACGCTCCGCATCCGGTCGCACTCGCGCTGCAGTAGCTCGGCGTGCCCGTTGAGCGACGTCAGGGTGCCATCGGCGAGCATCGAGACGTAGCCATGAATGACGGTCAGTGGCTGCCCGAACTCATCCAGGACGCGCAGGATGAGCGCCTTCCGTTGCTCTGACCACGCTCGGGATACACGAAGGGCCAGCATCGCCAACGTTCCGGCAGAGATAATCTGCAGGCCGTCCTCCACCGGATCAAAACCATGCCAGGCCGCATTCACCAGCTGCGCGGTCAGGGCGAGCACAACGAGAACGACAAGCTGGAGTCTCATTTGTCAACCCCTCCTCCGACTTCAGTTACCCGGGATCGTTCTTCGGCTTTCGCAGCTTCTGCGCGACGCGGGCCACCCGTTCGCGAGCGCGGATCAACAGCCGCTCAGCCCAGACAAACTCCGTGGCCAGGATCGCCAGTCCGACGATGATGACGAGGATGCCGGGCCCGGGGAGAACCAGCATCAGCAGGCCGGCGATCAGGATAGTCGAGCCGATGACGAACACGATGAGGCGTCGCACCCAGGATGGAAATGACGAAAACCATCGAGGGACTCGGTCTTTCATGATCATCACCTCCATGCGGAATTCCGCATAGAAGTCTTGCCACGAGTGCGACTCGCTGCGGCCCCGGACGCCCGGCGTCGTGCTGACGGGGATCCCGCTGAGGCTACTCCCCTCTACGTCGGAGTAACGATAGCAGACGCCCGGGCGTCGAGATGTCCGCCCAGGTCGCGGGCGAAGCCATCGAGGTTGCCGGCCATCACTTTCAGCGCACCGAGCCCGGGTTCGCCGGCGAGGTTGGCCGCGACGCCGCCAAGCGTCGCCAATCGTTCGCGCAGGATCTTCCAGGCCGCCTCCCGGTGAGGCAGCACGAAGAAGGCCGGCCGCACGATCTCGAAGGCCGGTCCGGCGGTGCGCCCCGGCAATCGCGGCCCAACCGGAAGTGACGTCAGGATCGGCCCTAGGCTGCGCATCACCCAGTTCATCAAGTGCTTCACCGTCTTCGCCAGCGTCTCGAGCTCGTCCGGGGTCTCGCCGTGATGAACGAAATAGCGACTCTGCAATTGCAGAATGACTTCGTACACGGCGTTGAACAGGTCGGCGACCCGGCTGGTGAGCGGATCTTCAATCAGCGTGACGGCTTCGATATCCGGCGGCTCGCGTCGATAAACCGGCGACACCGGCCGGGCCGGCTCGAAGCTCGGGTCCGCGGCACGCAGCGCCAGATAGTCCTCGAGGATGCCAACAAATTTGCCGAAGTGTGAGTTCACCCAGTCGCCGCGGGCTCCTTCGCCCTGCTCGACGATGACCTCGATGGCGCGACTCGCCGACGCCAGGTCCGTCACGGCCGTCAGCTGCGGCCACTCGAACACTTGGGTGGTCGCCTGCGCCCTCGGCGGGCCGATGAAGACTCCCCCTTCGCCGTGGCGATCGACGAGATGGGCGATCCCGGCTTCGATCCCCCGGTAGAGGTGACCGACCGTGTGCCATTCCTCGGCGCCGGCCGTCAGCTGGGGATCGTCGCTTCGCAGCGGTTGCATCTGGCCGAGCGCGGCGAAGCCTTCCGCATCCTCGAGCGGCATCCCCTCGGGTCGCTCGAGATACATGAAGTGACGGAGCGCCCGCTCCCCAAACGGAACCAGGGCGATCTGAACATCGGGCGGATACCAGCGGCTGAGGATGGGGAAATTCGGCCGCTCGAAATGCGGTGCCGCGCCAATCGCCGTCAGGATGTTGGTGGCCAGGGCGAGGTGCAGCATCTCCTGCTTGACGACATCGATCAGGGTGGCTTCCCAGGCCTGGATCCGCGCCAGCTGCTCCGGGGTGACGCCCTCCGCGACGCTCCGCTTGAGGGAGAACTGGGCGTAGAGGTATTCGCATAACAGGCCGTGCTCCAGCTCGCAGGCCTCCCCAAGCAGGTAGACCAGCTCCTCCCGGCTTTCGACTCGAAGGGGCGGCTCCGGAGCCTGCCCGTTCGGCGGCCTTCTCGTAGCCATAGGAGCCATTGTCGTCCGACCAGCGGTTCGCTGGAAGGCACCTGAATAACGCGTTGATATGAGCGCCAAATACGGCTACGCCCACTCCACGCCGATGCCGCAGGTGGTCATCACGGCGCTGAAGGAGCAACTTAAGGCGCAGATCGAGAGCAGGCGGATGCCGGGGATGTCTGGCTGAACAGCGACAAGCTGGTGTTCACGGTTGCCTTCGGCGCGCCTTCGTCGGACTCGACGGTGCGGAAGGAGTTTGCCGATTACGTGGAAGACGCCGGGCTGCCAGCCGGACTGCGGCTGCACGACTTGCGGCATTCGTGCGCCAGCATCCTCGGAGCGGCTGGTGTTCCGGTCACGGTCGTCTCGGAGCAGCTCGGCCACTCGTCCGTCAGCATCACGCTCGACACCTACTCACGTCTTCTCGACCCTGCGCCGAGCCGCTGCAGACGCCATGAACCGTGCTGTGGGCGGTCAGACCTAAGCTGCCTCCCGCTGCGCATTCGCCAAAACCTGAACCGGGTGGTCAGGCCATGCAATCCGCAGTCGGTGCGCAGCGTTAGACGCTGTACATGGGCGACTGGGTCGACGAGATCATGAAACTTCCCGATCGGCAGTCCGACCCCTGGGGAAAGAGCGTCGACTGGCTGACCCGATCCTTCTACTTTGTGGCTGCCTCAGCCGCAATTGTCCTCATCAGCGCCTTTTTTACCGGTGATGAAAATGCTCGGACTGGTGTCCCTCTCTTCTTCGCTGCCCTGGTCATCGTGCCTGGGATGGTCTGCTTCCTTATCGGCATTGTTTACTACGGCATCTTTTTGTGGCGTTGGCTTTCCAGTGCCGAGGGGAGGGTGGGTGGCAGTCAGACCCAACAGGACGTACTCACAACCAGGCGATTCCTTCTCGTTGTTCTAGTAATCGCCATCGTCCTGGCTTACATTTTCCGGACCCAACCACTGGCGGTTGCCGGCATCCTCGCGATTCTGATCGTTGTCTGCGCGGTAGCGCAGAGACATTTACGTCGGTAACGGCTGATGATCCGCTCCGACTAAACCTCCACGCCGATTCCAGTCGCAGGGGACTGACTGGCTGGGATGCCGCCAGCTTCAAGGTGATGTGACAGGCATGTTACAGCGGGAACTCTTCGTATTCGCGTTGTATTTGGCGCGGTATGGCTGAAAACGATCGGATTCCGGTTGACTTCCATCCGGCCATGTTTCGCATCGCCGCGATTGCCTTCGTCACGGCCGCGACGGTCGATGTCGGCAGCAGCTTCATCGGTGCGCCGCACTTCGACTTCCCCGGCATCTTTGTAGTCGGCATCCTTTCTTATGTGGGGGCGGTGGTGAGCTGGTTCTTCCCCTGGCACCGGGTGCCGGTGGAACGCTTTCTGGTCGTGATCGTCATGCCGGGGCTGGCTCTGCTCGGCTTCATGCTGATGTACACCGGCGGGGTCCATTCGCACATCCTCCCGATCTTCGTGGCGCCCGCCGTCTTCATGGCCGCGGCCTACGGATTCAGGGCGGGCTTCGCTATTGCGCTGTTTACCGCCGCGACCGCCACGCTGCCACTCTTCATCAACGGCTGGGACAGCTACTACGCCCGAACCCTGCTGGTGCTGGCCGTGGCCACCATGCTGTGCGCCTACATCCCGTCGCGCGTCCGCCGTGCCCTCCTTACCGAGTACGAAACGCGGCGGCGGCAGCAGGAGGAAAGCTATGTGGCGACGATCGGTGCCCTGGCGGCCACCCTCGATGCCAAGGATCGATACACGGAAGCGCACTCACGCGAGACCGCCGAGCTGGCGGTCAACGTTGGTCGCCGATTTGGCCTTCAGGGCGAAGCGCTGCGCCTGCTCGAGTACGGGGCGCTGCTCCACGACATCGGAAAGATCGGCATTCCCGGCTACATCCTGCAGAAGCCAGGCCCGCTGACGCCGGAAGAGTTTGCGATCATGCGCGAGCACCCAGTAATCGGTGAACGCATCCTCGCCTCGGTTCCGTTCCTGGCGCCCCTGGGCCCCATCGTCCGGGCCGAACACGAGCGGTGGAATGGCACCGGATACCCCGATGGGCTGAAGGGTGAGGAGATCCCTATCGAAGCGCGAATTATTCATGCGTGCGACGCCTTTCATGCCATGGCTTCCGATCGCTCCTACCGCAAGGCGCTGCCGCTTCCCGAGATCGTGGCGGAATTTCGAAAGGAAACCGGCCAGCAGTTCGATCCCCGCGTGGTTGAGGTCATGCTGCAGTTAATCGAGCAGGAGCCACCCCACATCGAAGCGCAGCCCCAGGCGGCCGGCCAGCCGGTTCCCGAGGTGGCGCTGTCGGGACCGCGCTCCTGGGCCCAGCACATGCAGACCATCGAGGTGTTGGGCCAGCAGCTCGCCCGGGCCACCAGCGTGGCAGACATTTGCAACCGCATCGGCGAAACGATCATCGCGCTGGTGCCGCATGACCAGTGCCGGGTGTTGGTCATCAATGATGATCGGACTCGGCTGGAGATTGCCTACCTGCGCGGTACCGACCGCGAGGAATATCGGGGGGTGACCGCCCAGAATGCGGCCGTCGATGTGGGCGAAGGAATCGCCGGGTGGGTGGCGGAATCGCGGCGGGGCGTCGTGCTGGGCGACACCGAGCACCATCCGAAAGCCGCGCACGTGGCCGGGACCGACGTGGTCGACGAGTCCATGCTGGCGGTACCGGTGGTTTTCGAAGATCAGATCCTGGCCGTTATCGTCGTACTCAAGCTGGGACTGAACCAATACTCCCTCGACCAGCTCCGCTTGCTGACCATCCTGGCCAACCAGGCGGCGGTCTCGATGGCGAATGCCCGGTTGATCGATCGTTTGGCCGCGGCCGCCACCATCGACCCGTTGACCGGGCTGACCAACCGTGGGGCCTTCGAGGAGGCCGTCAACACCCAGCTCCTCCGGCCGCAGTCATGGGGGGCGCTGTTGATGCTCGACGTCGAGAATCTTCGGGAGGTGAACGATGCCTACGGCCATCGGGCCGGGGACGCGGTTCTCAAGCGGATCGCCAAGGCGATTCAAAGTTCGATCCGAAGTGATGATGTCGCCTCCCGATGGATTGGCGACGACTTCGCCATCCTGGCGCCCGGCATCGACGCCGAGCAGGCCGGCGTCCTGGCCAGGCGGATCCAGACCGGGTTGCAGTCAGAACGGATTTCGATTCACTGGGGCGCGGCCGAGTACCACGGCGACGCGCTCACCGCCCAGGACCTGCTGGCCGCGGCTCGCAAGGCCACCGCCCGCAGGCCCGATGACGTCGCCGCCTAGGAGGGCAAAACGCCGCGCCCGAATGGGCAGGATGCTCGGAGTTTCGCGCAATTTGCTTGACGGTCCAAAACCGGTCGCCTAACGTCAAAACTCGCCGCTGAACCATTCTGACCGCCTGCGGGCGGACAGAGCCGTGCCGAGGGAGGGAGTGAAGCCACCGATCCTGCACCGGCGCCAGTCGCCGGCCTCAAGCGCAGCCTTTCGTTTGGGCAACGCCTGGAAGCTGGGCTTTGTTTTCGTAGCGGCGGCCCTGCTGATGGCGCGCGGCGCTTCGCAGGCTCCTCAGATCCACCTGCATCAACAGGGCCTTGCGGTCAGCGGTGGCCCGACGCAGGTGGACTGCCACCTGCCCGACGGCTTGACCACGTGGTCGGCGGCCGGTAGTCCGTATATTCTGCCCGGCACGATTGCGAGCGATCCCTCGGCCTGTGCTCCATTTCCATCTGCGGCCGAGTCCGAGCCCCTCAGTCCTCCGGGCGTGGTCGTCGGCTACAAGTCGAAACTCGTCATCGACGGCAGTCAGGGGCCGGTCCAGGTTTTTTCGCACGGGGCGGGCATCTACGTCGCGGGAGGAGAGCTGCAGACCATCGGCACCGGAGCCGACAAGAGCGTCATCTTCGATGCTGAACCCGACGTTGCATCCTGGGACGGCATCCGGATCGCTGCCGATACGAACCGCCAGGGTGACGCGTCACTGTCCTACGTCAGCATCCAGCATGCCTTGACCGGCATCAACATCACGAGCGGAGCTACCGCCTCGCCGGATGATCCTCATTACGGCCTGACGCTGCGGAACAGCGGGATCGTCATTTCCTACTTCGACGGAATCGATGCCGTCAACACGCCAATCTCGATCACGGGCCAGGGCGATGGCCGTTTCGGAACCCTCAACAACATCGGATCATTTGGAATCCACGCCAGCTTTGACAGCCACGCCCCGATCATCCCCGAAAAAGCCATCGACGTACGGAGCATGATCTTCGGCAGTTCCGTACCATTCGCGGAGAGCGGTTGCCCGCCACTCCAACCTTGCGCCGCGGGCACGATCGGCAACGACGCGATCCAGGCGACCTTCATGGATCAACGGCAACAACCGGCGCTCATAAGCCACAACAAGCTCTTTCGAGCCGGCTCCTATGGCGTCGAGCTGATAAACGCGTCCGACCCGATCGTTCAGGACAACACCTTTGACTGCAATGGGACTGGTTCGCCGCAGCCCAAGGTCAGCTGCCTGAGTAACGTCCCGAACAAATTTCCTCCGATCTACCTCAACCACGCCACAGCCGACCTCGAGTCAAAGGTCACGGGTAACTTCGGCCAGGAGGACGGCCTCGAGGCCATCGTCTTCAACGGGACCGTCAGCTCCGGCAGGTTCACCTGGAAGACGGCCACGACGAATCCGACCACGCCGCTCGGCTACATGCTCGATGGCCCGCTGAACATGTCGGGTGGGGTGTTCAGGGTTCCCGGCGGCAGCGTGATCAAAGCAAGCGGTGGGAGCCTGAACTTGAGTGGGGTTTCGCTGGATGCGAGCGATTCCGGCCCAAAGACCTTCACCAGCCTGCGCGATGGAACAGCGGGCGTCGATGCGAGTTGCTCGGTCTTCGTGCAGGTGTGCTCGCCGCCCTTGCCGTTACCCGCGGGCGACTGGGGCGGCATCAAGCTGTTTGGCAGCGGTGCCAATGCCACCATCGACCATGCGAATATCCGGTACGCGACGACGGCCATCACCATGGCGAGCGGCGCGATGTCGACGCCGCCAGCAGGAGCTCCAACCGCGATCTCGACACCCGCCGCCGACGGATCGCGATTCGGGCTGGTCGTCTCAAACAGCGTGATCGGCCCGACGTTTGCCGACGGCATTGTCGCTGTGGATACGCCGATCGCTCTGGTGGACAATGCCTTCACCTGCCCGACCACCAGCTGCAGCGGATCTTCGCCGATTGGCAACCGTGGTATCGATGTCGACTACAGCGGCGTCGGTCCGCTCAACGGCGGGTTGAAGCTGACCGGCAACCACTTCGACGGCAGCGTCAACGAAGCCATTCGAGCCTCGGCGCTGTCCGGTCAAACGCAGGGCTCCGTCGTGCTCGGCCCGCAACCCGTTTACATCCGGGGCAACATCATCAGAAATGCCGGTGCGTTCGGCATCAATGTCCAGGGCGCCGTCGGGCCCACCCTCCGCGACAACGACGTCACCGGCAGCGGGACCGCCTCCGTCACGTACTCGGCCATCTACCTCAATGGCCTGACGGCGGGAGACTTCAATTCGCCGGCGGGTACCCCAGCAGATCCGGCGGTGATCAGCGGGAACACGGGAAGTGGGAACGGCCTGGATGCCATCGTTTTTCATGGCACCACCGCCGGCACTCCTACCAACCCGAGGCCCCTGAACTGGCAGACCGTGAGGGCCAGTGGTCTTCTCGGCTACATCGTCGACGGTGACCTCAATGTGAACGGACCACTAACGCTCGGCTCGGGCGCCTATGCGCCGGTCCTGGGCGGCACCATTACGGTGAGGGGCGGCGGGTTGAGCGCCAATGCCGCCGTCGTCACGAGCCTCAAGGAGCAAGCGCCGGGGATGCAAAGTTGTGGCTCGGTGTTCGTGCCCAGGCTGTCCGGCATCTGTCCGGCGCCGCGCGCCGGTGACTGGGGTGGCTTCGTCCTTGATCCTGGGCAGGTAAACACGCTGACGGCGTCCGAGCTTCGCTATCCGAGGGCCGGCATCACCATGAACAAACCTCCGGCGACACCGGCCCTGACCAACTTGCTGCTGGCCCAGACGAGCATCAGCAACACCGTGGCCAACGGCATCACGACCCAATCGCCGTTGTCGGTCACTCAGGGCGCGTTCAGCAACCTGGGCGGCCGGGGGCTGGCGATCGACCTCAGCGCTGCCGGTTCTGGCGCGGAACTCACGGTCGACCGGGCCGTCATTTCCGGGACGGGCCTGGAGGGCATAGCGGCAACCGGGCTGAAGGATCAAACCGTGAGTGTCCGCGGGGTCCGGGTCGACCTGGCGGGGGCTTTCGGCATCAGCCTGAAAGACGCCAATCACCTGACGCTGACCGGGAACACTGTGACGAACAGCGCGGCCGGTTATCCCGCGATCTACCTGAACGGCGTGGACAATGCCGACTTCAACACGGCGATCGCGGGGAACAAGGGCGCTGGGAATGGTGCCGATGCGCTGGCATTTCACGGGAATGTCGACGGCAACCTGATGTGGCTGGGCGCTCGAAAGACCGCCGATCCCAGCAAGCTGCTGGGCTACATCCTGGATGGCGACCTCAATATGTCGGGAACGCTGACCGTGAATGCCGGCGACGTCGTCAAGATCAGCAATGGAACGATCAACCTGATCGGCGGCAGCTTGCGCGCCGGCGATACCGGCAACAGTAGCCAGAAAGTCTTCACCAGTTTGGCAGACGGGACCGCCGGCGTGGCCTGCCCGCTGGCTCTCGTCCGTGGTTGCCCCAACCCCGCCCCCGGCGATTGGGGCGGGATCGACCTGGCGAATGGCGCCCACGCCACCGTCGTCAACGCCGCGGTCAGGTACGCCACGACCGGTATCTTCATCAGCAGTCGGGCGACCTCGACGTATGCATCGTCGATCTTCGGCCTCGTTGTTTCTGGAAGCAGTATCGGGCCGAGCAAGGTTGACGGAATCAGTACGACCGACACGCCGATCTCGGTTACGACCTCGACGATCAGCGGTGGCGTTCACGGGATCAACGTCGACTACGCTACGGCGTGGCCGACAACAGCCTTGCGCCTCAGCGGCGACCGGATCACGTCCACGAGCGCCGAAGCTATCCTTGGCCAGGCGCTCAGTGGACTGCCGGTGTGGATCACCGACAACCACATCCTGAACGCGGGCCGCTTCGGTATCCGGCTGCTGAAGGCGAACGCGCTCGTTCTGCGCAACAACAACATCAGTGGCAGCGGTGGTAGTTCGGCGCCGCAGGCGGACCGCTACCCCGCCATCTACCTGAACGCCGTATCGGCCGACTTCGTCCGGAACATCCGCGGCAATGTTGGGAGTGGAAACGGACTCGATGCGCTCGCGATGGACGGCACGGTGACCAGTGATCTGACCTGGATCACGCCGAGCAACAAGCCATCCACGCACGCCCTTGGGTACCTGTTGGATGGCGGTTTGACGCTCGATGGAGGAAACCTGACGGTCGGCTCCGGTGATGTCGTCAAATCGCTTGGCGGACCAATCACGATCAATGGTGGGAGCGTCAACGCGATTGGATCGGCAACGCCCACTGCCGCATCGAAGAGTTCTAGCGCCATCTTCACCAGCCTGAAAGACAACCCGAGCGGGCCCGTGCATCCGGATGACGTGTCCGATGCGGCCGCCGTGTCGTGCCCCTCAGTCCTCGTCTCGGTTTGCATGCCAGGACCAGGCGACTGGGGCGGATTGGTGATCAGGAGCAAGGGGGCGGTCAAGGGTAGCGGCGTCATTGAATACGGACTGATCAACTACGCCAACACCGGGATCGCACTCGACAGCGGGCCTATCAGCGCCGGCCCGGAACCATCGAACTTCAGGCTGACGGTAGCGAATCACACGACGATCGCCAATGCAAGAGGGGACGGTATCAATAGCCACGACACGCCGTTCGCGGTGGATTCGAGCACGATCGAGGACGTGGGTGGCAACGGGATTATCGCCAGCTTCTTCGGCCCGGCTAATTGTTTGTCAACGCCCGGAACCTGCGTTCGGCTCAACGTCTCGAATTCGCACATCACCGGCAGCGGCAAGGATGGCATTGTCGCCAACGGGCTCGGCGAACAACCCATCACGGTAACGGGCAATACCGTGACCAGCGCCGCTGGCTACGGCATCCTGCTGACAGACGCCGACCTGTTGACGCTGGCCAATAACAGCGTGAATCTGAGCGGGGTGGCTGCCAACGCCTATCCGGCGATCTACCTGAACAAAGTCATCGGCGATTTCAACAGCGCCATCACCGGCAACCAGGGCGCGGGCAACGGTCTGAACGCCCTCGTATTCCACGGCACGGTCAATACCACGGCCTTGCATCCAGACTTCACCTGGCTCACTCCGGACCCCACTGGCATCGATCCCCTCGGATACATGCTGGATGGCGGTCTCACCGTTAACGGAAACTTCAGCTCCCCGGGGGGCATGATCAAGATCCTCAGCGGCGGCATCAAGATCAACGGGATTCTGACCAGCGTCGGGACGACGTACACGAGCATGAAGGAGAACGTCGCCCCACTTGCTTGCCACACCGTGTTCGTGCCGTCAGCATGCCCAACGCCCGTACCGCCAGCCGATTACTGGGGAGGGATCAACGTGGACCCGGTTTCGACCAGCACGTTTAGTGGTGGTGGAATTCGCTTTGCGGCCAGCGGCTTGACCGTGAGCGGGCCGCTGACGCTGTCGGGGGTATCGATTCACGACGTCACGGGCACCGCCGTCTCAAGTCCAAGCGGGACGCTGGCAATCGATTGCTCGAGCATTCACAACAACGGCACGGGTGTCTCGGCCAACGCCGGCGCGGCGATTACCCAGAGTGATGTCTTCAGCAACACGACATACGATCTGATTGCGCCCAGTGGGGCGAGCGCCGATCACGACTGGTGGGGTGCCGGCGGTGGCAAGTTCGGAACCACACCGGCGAGCGTCATTACCAATAAGCTGGCAAGCCAGCAGCCCGTAGCGGCGCTCACCAGCGCAGACGATGTACTGACCGCGACCAGCGCCTTCGCCATCGGCAACATGTCCCTGACTGCTGACTTCAGTCGCAAGATGACGAAGGATTCGACGCAGCCCCTTGCCGAGTTTGGAGCTGCGGGTGGCGCCCAGCACACGCTGACCGGCTCCTGGTCAACCGATGAGACGTGGGTGGCAGATCCGTACGCCCTCAATTTGGCGACAGCGACACTGGGCCAGAACACAATCGCCGTCTCCGGCGCCCGAAGCTGCGTGCCTGATCCCGCTACGAATCAGATGGCTGCC